>Ga0307380_10002516_pt1 | contig 26007 bp, 34 predicted proteins | sample UN3MG_FD_202239 | JGI IMG/M metagenome (GOLD analysis project Ga0307380, IMG submission 202239) | Soil microbial communities from Risofladan, Vaasa, Finland - UN-3 | ecosystem: Environmental > Terrestrial > Soil > Coastal area > Acid sulfate soil | place: Finland: Risofladan, Vaasa | collected... | reverse complement strand
TATAACCGCACCTATACAAAAGCAGGGGTTTGTCGGTATGCCAAAGTTTAAGCACTTAATAAAGTTTGTTGCAAATTGACAGGAAAGTGCTTTCTAAACCCTGCCTTTGCATAGCTGCAACACGTTAGGCACAATACTAAGACAGTGCTAATTCGTTAAGTTTTGCCTTATCACCAAACATCTTTTTCGCATAGACATTATAAGCAATAGCGGCTTCTTTCTCTGTTTTAAATTTTCCAATATTTATTATTTTACCATCGCATTTAATTCTCGCAGCGTAATAATTTACATGAGAAACGCCTAAATATTTTGATGTTTTCTTTCGGTTATTTTGGAGTTTACTCGATTGCTGTGTATTGTCCGAATGTCTTATAAACATTAAGTTTTCTTTTCTACAATCTAAAGTATTACCATTTTTAAACTTCACCTGAAATGTTTTGTTAATTGGATTTCCCATTACAAAATTATGCAGGTATATTCCTCTTTTCCCATTTTGTCCAAGTGAACTATTTCTGGCGTAAAATTTATCTTTATGTTTGGCAGCATACCATTTAATATGTCCGTAAGTTTCAAATATATCATCATCAATTATAGCCTTTTGACCTCGTGTTAATTCTATTTCTCGCATAATAAAGTACTGTGCCTAACACGCGGTCATAAAGCATACCGCAGAAAGGCTTGTTAATAATTTGAAGCGCTCTACAATGCGGTACGCTTCATACCGCCAACGTTATAAACAAATAAAATTATTCCCACCGCAAAGTAAATTCACACTCAAAAAATAGCCATAAAAAAGATATTGAGTGTTCTGTTTTTGTGTTGTATAATCCGTTTAAATAACCAATAGTTGGCAGTATTGCAAACATAATGTTTTGCTTTTTCATATTCTTTTTACCCCAAAATCTTACTTTTAATTTCCACATAATTTTATCAGATTTATAACAATATGTAAATGCCATTTTTCAGTACATTTAATCAGTATTGTTGGTTTATATTTTACTTTATCTCATTTTTGTAAGTCAGTTTTAAACGGCACTTACATTTACCGTTGTATTCCATTACGCTATAATGTTTTTAGTATTTATCTATCACAATTATCGTATAAAATCGTTACATATCGTATCTAAATCATTTCAAAAGCGTAACGGAGTCCAGCGCACAAAATACCCATCGCACAATACAACATCAAATATAAATTATGCGCTGAACCTCGTTTTAAATATCCCTACGCCCAATCAGGATGATCTTTGTCTAACCTTTCAGTTTCTTCTTTTTGCCATTTCTGGAAGTCCATTAAAAACTTTAGTAATACATCCTGTTCTATTTCGATTTTATTCTCTTTAGTTAATTTAAATTTATCAATAGTCTTTCCTTTCCAAATAAACCCTTCTAGGGTTCTTGCTGCATTTAAAATTCTAAAGTTATTTGCCATTTTTATTAAGTTTTATGCCTCCGCACGTCAGTACTTTGGCAGTTTATATTCGTGTTAATTTATTTCGTTATTCTATGGCGCACAAATTCATATTATTACGTTGTACGCCATTGCGTTGATGATGTTATAAAAAATTATGAATGAAACTTCATTTTTAACTTTAACTTCACGTTGCAATCATTACATATATATTCTGGATAAGATACCTTTTTCCCGCATTCGGGGCAATAATATTTATCAGTTTTTCTCCAATAAACAACTATTTTTTCTACAATTTTTAATTCGCTCATAATTTTTTATTTTAACTAATTAATATTTTATTTAATTTCTAAACTTCTCTTTACTTGCTGTTTTCTTCAACGCAACGGAGGCAAGCGCACGGGCTTACGCTCCGTACAACACCACATATAAAAAATAAAAACACTAATCTTCGCAGTTATACTTACGCTTCGTTACGTTCTTAATAGTATAGTATTTGTCGTGGTTTAAATTAATATTCAGCCCGTCATCAAATTTGTCAATCATTCTTTCATGTTTTCCAGTAACATCATAACGCTTAATTACTTTGTCTGTTTTAAATTCTTTAATCTCTAAGTACGTATTCATATCTGTATTTTTTTGTGGTTATTAATTCGTGTTTTAAAATTTCATATGTAAACCGTTAGCACTTATTTACCTCGCTGTACGCTCGGTTTTTTACTACATTTAATTTTTTTAGGTTCGAAGTTATATCCACAACCATCACAACCATTATTAAGAAATTCTGGACAGTAGTTGCAATATCCAGCAACCTGACACGGTATTTCTGTTTTATATCTTTCTTTATGCACAGGGCATACAAAATTATCATCTCTCATAATATCAAAAATTAAATTCTCGTTAAAAATTCTAAATAAGTGCTAATGAGCCGCCTGTCTCGTTTTGTCCGCTCGGTAAACACGTTTCACTAAGTGCTAACTACTGTGTATAATGAATCAAATTATCGCTCAACTCGTGATTAGTGAAATTATTCCCAATCTTTAAGATATGAGAATATCCAGTTTAAAAATCCGACAAATAGCACTCCTATAAGTAATATAATTCCTAAAATAATTAGTATTGTTTTCATATCTTAAATCTTTACATAATTTAACTCATCATACACAGGCATTATAGCCAATTAAAAAGACACTTTCCAACTTAATGACTTTAATCTTTTGAATTGTTGTACTAAATAAGCCTCAACCACCGTTTTGCAATCTTTTTCTTCTGGTGTTTCTGTGAATATGTCATCAATCATTTTATCAACGACATATAACCCTACTGTTTGATTAACATGATGAACCAATGGGGTTTGCCAATTCTCAATCATTTGTATAATATCTGATTGGCTTGCTCCATTTTGACATTGTTCTTGCATTTCTTCTGCAAATTCCTGGATTGTGTTTTTACCGTATTCCATATTTAAAAATATTAACTGGCTATAACCCGTGGTATAGTTAATTGCCGTGTTTATACTAATTTGAAGCGTTACCACCCGCTTGTAATTTTATGTAATTTGATAGGTAGGAAGCCCGAAATCGGCAACTAACCATACCACCATCGTTGTATGCTATTGCGCTAAAATGTTGTTCTTCTTTCAAAATTTCAGTTCCCATTAGTTTCAATAGTTATCTAATTAGTTTACATTTCTTAGCGCAAAAGATTCCACCGCACAAGCCTACCCACCATACAACAACAGCTAATAAAAAATAAAAATTATTTTAGCTTTTTAGTAGCTGCGCATTTTTATTAATATTTCCAATAACCTTAATACTCTTCATCATTCCCCACGGATGAGAACATGGTCTTAATTCAGCGTCACCAAGCCAATATCCCATTTCGGTTTCATTATAAACAATTACACCTATTTGCTTTCCTGCATATATGTGTTCGTAAATAACAATATCGTGTTTAAATATTTTAACATCATCCTTATCCGTTCTCCCAGTATATTGTTCAATTGTGTATCTATCTAAAAATATACTCTCATGTATCGCTGGGTTTTTCAATGTTCTCATTAATAATTCACCACTAAGAGTAATTGATAAATCCAACAACTTACCACTATGCGCTTCATATATTGGTTTAAAATATTCCTTTTTTTCTTTGTCCCAAATTCTAAATTCTAAGTTGTTCATTTTTTTAGTTATTTAGTTAATAATTTTTACTTTTCATAGCCAAACGTTGGCAAACATAAAATTGCTACTTCTTCGCTCTTTTATAAAGTGTGTTCCAAGGCTCTTTTATCTTTAACCAAGGGGTTTTTTCAATCAACCAGAATATTCCTATTGATTTAAATAATTCAAATTGAAATCGCCTGCAAGCTGCTGCTAATCGTGTTTGTGGTGTAATCATACCGCAATTTAACGATTTGCCAACACCGTGTATAGTGCATGGCTCTGTTTGTGGTTTATTCAAGTTTTCTTCCATTCTATTAAGTCTTTAATTGTTCGATACTTTGGTGCTATTTATACGCCACGACACCATACACGTGGCACGTTAGCATTAATACTACGTCCATAGTGCTAATCTAATTTTCATCAATCTATTAAGCATTTCATTATCCTCATCATCATTATCAAACGAGTTATCATTTTTGCGTTTAAGCCACCATTTATAAAGTAGTCTTACTTCATCTACAAAGTCTTTATGTGCTTCGTAGTTGCAATGGGTATCTACATTCTCTTTTTCAACACAATCTTGTAGTATCTGAAAACAAGCGTGTAGCATTATATGGTCTCTATCAACCCATTGCTTTGCGTTTGGTAAGCTATCAATTTTAAGTATTCTCATAATATTTTATCTTTTAAATCCGTACTGCACACAACACTACCTATATGTCATGGCTGAAAAAGCCACGCCACATAGCCAAACCGTTATAAAACAGTTTGCCATCCATTTCCGCAATTAAGGCAAATCTGTTCTGTTGTTTTATTATCGGTTCTATGTGGTTCTTTGCATTCAGGGCAAACCGATTTTATAACAATAGGTATGTTTTGAATTTTTAACTGCTCTTCGTGGTATTCCTGCATCATTAGTTCTATTTCACTTTCATACTCGCATAAAAAACAATCAGGGTCTGTTAGTCTCCTACTTTTATATGCTGCATCACAAGTACAATTCAAATATCCTCTTATTATATCCTGTTTTTTATTCATATTTATTTAGTTTGTAGGTGTCTCAAATCAAGAATCATACGGCTTATATTTACTATTTCTAAATTAGCATCTCGCCTTCAACATACAAATATCGTTTAATCCAATTCATTACCCATTTAGTTTTAGATCAAGTAATTTATTATCACTTAAAGCAACTCTTCCACAATGCCAAGCGTGTACTCCGGCTTTATTTCTTTTGAAATATATAAATTCATCATCTTTTGTACAAGGTAACCAACTTTCATCGCTTTTCCCAAACCCATAATCCATTTGGGCTAGATAAATTTTTTGGCGGTTCATATTATTTAACAATTGCGTTTGCTTTTTCTGCATATAATGTTAATCTGTTAAATAAGTTGCTGTTTACTTCAAATTCAGCATCTTCATTTATTTTGCAAATGTCTCCAGAACCGTTGGTCCCGTTTCCTCTTTGGCTTAAAAACAAAGTGCCATTCTTAAAACCTTTGCGTACATATAAACTCTTTGTAGCAACGCCAATTAGTTTTTCACTATCAATTACTAAAGTTGCGCCAGCGTTGTTTGTTTTTTCGATTATTTTTAAAGTTTTCATTTTATTTCGGTATATGTTTATAACTTAATTAACACTTCAAATGTAACTAATTAAACTTCATTTGTCAAGAAAAAAGTGAATAATTATGTCAAAACTGTTATTTTGTATAGTAATTAACTAGTACTTATGACAGTAAATTTGCATAATACTGTTTTTTATATTATATTTGCTAAAAATAAAGATGAGCATAGTAAAAGTAAATGTAACTAAATTAAGCGAAAATGTGTATGTTCGGGAAGCTGATGGCTTTGAATATACTTGGGACGCATCTACTATTATACAGTTTTGCAAAGAAAAAAAATATAAAACATTTGAGATCCCTGTATCATCAATAAATCTAAGCATGAAAATATGGGACATCGATAGTTTTTATCAATTTATCCACCATGCAAAAAGAGTATCAGATGTAGATATGTCAAACCCTATAATACTTGATGAAAAAGGTGTTATATGCGATGGGTGGCACAGGGTAGCAAAAGCGATTTTAAACAATGACGAATCAATAAAAGCGATAAGGATGAACGATATGCCTACATATAGCAGCAAAACAAAAATAAATGAATAAAATATCATTAATATAGTATTTAGTCTTAGTCTAAGTAAAAATAGTAATGGAAGAAGAAAAAATATACACAAGAGATATGCTCGAAGAAGAATTAAATGAGCAACAAAAAAACTTTTGTCAGTATTTTTTATTTAATAATAGGGTGCAGTCTTATATGAAAGCATACCCAGATTGTGAGTATAAGTCTGCATCTGCAAGTGCCACAAGGCTGTTAGAAGATGTTAGAATAGTAACTTATGTGTCATTACTTAAATCAAATATAGAAGAATTAACAGGGGTGTCAAAAATAAAAAATGTAAAAGAGCTTGCAAAGCTTGCATATTCCTCAATAGCACATCTTCATAATACATGGATTGAGTTAAAAGATTTTAATGAATTAACAGACGATCAAAAAGAAGTAATTGAAAGCATAGATACGAAAATAGAACAGAAGCAAATATATAATACAGAAAAAGAAGATAAAGAATGGGTGGATGTAAAGTATGTTAAAATTAAACTTTATAATAAAATAGGAGCTATTCAGGAAATAAATAAAATGATGGGTTATAATGAACCGGAAAAATTAGAACATTCTGGTAGTGTTGGAATAGACGATTTATCTAACAAATCAACAGATGAATTAATTAAGAGAGCAGAAGCAATAAAGACTTTAAATAAGAAAAACGTTCTTTGAAATCATTATCTAAATGACACCGCATGAGTTTGAAATATATGTAGAACTTTATAAGCGTGGAGAATATAAGAATATACCCATAGGACAATTCCCAGATGGGGAATATTTTTACATGACAGACAAGCAGATAAAGGTACTCGAATTAATAAATGATGACAGTACAACTGATATAGGTTATGGTGGTTCGGCAAGGTCGGGTAAAACAATAATAGAATGTACGGCTATTATATTTGATTGCCATACTTATCCCGATATTGCGTGGGGTCTTTCAAGAAAAGAACTTACTACATTAAAAAGGACAGTTCTTTTAACAATGTTTAAACAACTTGATTTCTACGGAATAAAAGACTATAAGATTAAAAAGACTGCAAAATTCACGTTTAATTATAACCACGAACTTAACAAAATAACGTTTACAAATAAGTCTGATATATTTCTTATTGATACTGCATATAAGCCATCTGATCCTTTAAATACAAGGTTTGGGGGTTTTGAGTTAACGAGATCAGCGATAGACCAGAGTGAGGAGACAGAATTATCAGTTGTATATAAGTTGTTTGAACGTACTGGATGGAGGAATAACGATAAATATGGGCTAAAAAGAAAGCAATTTGAATGTTTTAACCCTGCGAAAAATCATGTTTATAATCGTTATTTTAAACCATATCGGGATAAAGTTGAAGACGAACACAAAAAGTTTATTCCGGCACTCCCGAAAGACAATCCACATCCATCTGTTAAGGAATGGATTAATGATATGCTAAAAACAGGGGATCAGGTTACAATTCAGAGGCAGATACATGGCAACTTTGACTATGATGACGACCCAAGTGTATTGTGTGATTATGACGCTATATGTGATTTATTTACAAACACCCACGTAAAAGACGGGGAGAAAAGAATAAGCGCAGACTTGGCAATGCAAGGCAGGGATAGGTTTATAGCAGGTTCTTTTAATGGTCTTAGGGTTAACGTGGCTATTAACAAACCAAAGTCAGACGGTAAAGACATTGAAAACAGCCTGACAGAGCTGAAAAATAGAACATCAACACCGAACACAAAGATAGTAGCAGATAGTGATGGTCTTGGTGCGTATTTAGAAAGTTACATTAAAAATATAGTAACATTTCACGGTGGGGCTAAGGCTAAAAATAAAGAATACTACAACTTAAAATCTCAATGTGCTTTTAAATTAGCAGAGTTGATAAATGCAAGGGAAATATATATTGAATGCACAAAAGAGGAAGAAGAAATAATAAAAACCGAAATTGCCACCTGTTTAAAACGAGACAAAATAGATGATGATATAATAAAATATCGACTAATAAGTAAAGATAAAATGAAACAGAGTTTAGGTCATAGCCCAGACTTTTTAGATATGTTAATAATGGGTATGTATTTTGAAATAACAAAAGTTAATAAAATAAAAGCAAGAAAACGATGAGCGAAAGATCGCAAAATATTTATATTACATATTTGTGAGTAAGGAATTTATAGAAAAGCGAGTTAATTCAAGCTCAATTACTTTAGCCTCAACACAAGAGGATCAGTTATCATATGTATTAATATCACATTTACAAGATAACAAAACAGATGCAGCCTATTACGAACAATGGGCTGCAAGGAAATACGAAACAAATGACTACTTCCTTAATTGGGTGAAGCAAATATTTAAAGAAGAAAATTTTTTGTTCTTTTTTAAATACCTAAGATTTCCATTAGCATCTTCACGAATAATTAAAAACAGAATTGACCCACAAATAAAACGCGTATTCAATGCCGAGGATGCAGATTTTAAGTATGATATAAATGGTAAGGAATATTCTGATTTTGAAGCTGACTTAAACATTAAATTATTCAATAAAGAAATATTTGAACGGTTGCTTTATAAGCATAATTCTTTAATAGTATCAGATTTAAGCTCCGATATCGCAAATAAACCGATAAGATACTTTTTAGATATTCACGATGTAGTTTCTATTGAAGAAAAAAATAATAAGATTCAAAGGATAGCATATACGGCTAGTATTACTTTTGATGGGGTACGTGTAAATGGAACTATGTATATTGATAATAAGGAATATTCATTTTATGACAAAGACTTAGAAAGAATAGCATATGAGACGCATGACTTAGGACATACACCCGTTCATTTCATTTCGCCCAATAAGTTCAATAACGACTTTATTATAAGAGAATCATTTTACACATATGCACGAGAGGAAATTGAAGAGTATAATTTCTTAAAAACTCTTCAAAAGATGAGTGAAGCTAATGGTACTTTGCCTGTTGTAACTAAATTAGGTGTAGAGTATGAATCCGACGATAAAGATGGAACAAATGGAGAGCCTAATTCTGATAATATAATGAGTTCTCAAAGGGCTGGTGTATATACTGAAATAACAAGCACATATGGAGATTTGCAACCAAGCACAATACATGAAATTGCTTTAAGCGACATCAAAGATAACGAAGGTAAAATTAATATGGACGTTGTGAAGAACTTCTTTAACTTTCACTACACGCCAATTGAAGCACTTGAATACCTAAATAGAAGATGTAAGGAATTAGAAGTATCCATAATATCTTCAATCGTTGGAGATTTTACCGAAAGTAACGAAGAGTCCAAAAATAGGGACCAAATAGAGAAAGGGATAGCAATTTTAGAAAATACATTAACATCTTTTGGTGAAACATTAAATAGGATAAGGACGTTATCTGATACAGATATGTTGGGGCTTAAATATGGAATTAAAAATGTAAATCAGGTATTTATCCACTATGGCACTGACTTCTTTTTGGATTCACAAACTAAGTTATTTGAAGACTTGGCAAAAGCACCAAACACATTAGAACGAAAAAACATAATTGTAAGGATTAATCAGAACCGATATAAAAACAATGCAGATCAATATTCAAGGTATAAGTTACTGTATGATTTAATTCCTTACGTATCTGACAAAGATTTTGACTCAGCCAATACGTTACAAATGGTATCTGATATTAACAAGGATTATTATTTAAGATTTAATTATTGGGTATCTCAATTTGAGGCAAACTTTGGAGACATAATAGAATATTACAGAAATATGGATGGTGAAAAAAATCAGAAATTAACATCCATAAATAATTTAATGATAGAATTAATTAACAAACAAATTAAAACAAATTAAAATGAAGAGAATCATCCATTTGAGGACACAGAAAGTTTACGGGTATCTGGACAACGGAATGCCGAAAATAGAGAACTCACTAGTAAAGCTTGAGGACGAAAGGGCGTTCCCAAACTTTATACAACACATCAATGCCAATAAGTATAAGGAAAACCCTGTTGTTGAAAAGGTTGTTGAATACTCTGGCGAAGAGAAAAAGGAAGTAGATGTAACTGCATGGCAGAATATCATCAATGATGCCATAAAAAACGACAAAAAGAAAAGCCCTATTGATTATAAGGTTAAATCAGAAGCCCAACAAAGGGAAATCGAATCACAAAAGTTACTAATTAATTCTTTTGAAGAAAGGATAGCATCATTGGAAAAAGGAAAACCAATTAGTAAAGAACAATTAACTGCTGAAGTAGAAATGAGTGAGGGTGATTTTCTTAGAATTAAGGCTAAACAACTTGGTATTAAGTTCAGAGAAAACATTGGCAATGAAAAGCTAATGGCTAAAATCATAGAAGTAGAACCGGAATTTACATTATAAATAATAAAAAAACATAAAAGATTATGGAATTTACAGAAGATCAAATAACAGAAATGGGACTTTCTGAGGAACAGTTACCAAAAGTGAAAGAAGTCGTAAATACCAATGAGGCTAATTTGAAAAAATCATGGGATGGAAAAGCCAATACAGATGCAGAAGCTATAATTGAAGGAGCTTTGAACTCTACGATTAGCAAATTTGGAATAGACGGATTTAAAAGGGATCAGGGAGAAAAAATTGCAGATGCATTAGAGCGTGTCGCTCCCTTAGTTATTGATACTGCGCTTGCAAAAGAAAAAGCAGAAGTATCTAAGCTTCAAAAAGAATACAAAGAAAAACTAAAAACGGGTGGAGATGAAAATTTAAAACAAGAACTTCAAGAAGCAAAAGATAAACTTGATTTACTAAAACAAAAAGAAGCTACATTTAAAGATTGGGAAGAAAATGACTATAAGGGGAAATATGAGGAAACCACCAAAGAATTGTTTGGGTTAAAACTTGCAGTTGCATATCAACACGTAAAGCCATCATTTCCAGACACTGTAAATAAGTATGAAGCGAACGCAAAATGGAAGGAATTTATTGATAACACAAATTCAGAATACACAATTGAATTAGATGCAGACCAAATTCCTTGGGCTGTAAGCAAAGAAAACGAACACATAAAAATAAAATTAGAAACGTTAGTTGAAAAAGACAAAACTATTACAGAACTAGCAAAAGGAAGAGAAGCCAAAGGGCTTGGCTCTGATAATAAAACGTTAACAGAAATTGAAGGTGTACCGTTTAAAGTACCCGATAATGCAACTCCAACAGAAAGACAGAAAGTAATAAAAGATTATTTAGTCGGAACGAAGGGGCTTAATCCTTTGAGTACAGATTATGCTAAAGAGTATAAGAGGCTCAATGATTTAATACTCAAAAAGAATTGAGAAAACTTATAAAATAATAATTTAAAAAATGGCTTATTTAACAAGTACAGTCCTCGATGATTTACAAGTCAAAGGTGGTTTAGACGAAGCAAGGGAAGGTAACTATGGAATCATAGACTTTGCCAAAGCATCAACCGCAAAAGTTGATTATGTAGATTCAGAGGTAATCACCTCACTCCAAACAATGTCTGGAGCGAGAAGCGCAAATATCCCAGTTATAAAAGACGGTACGGTTACCGTTGGAAATACACCGGGGTTTGCGAATATTCCTATTAATTTAGGGGAAACAACAACATATGCATTTATTGCCCATGATGTGTGTACAGGGATGAGGTTATTCCCATCTACATTTGAGAACAATGCTGTATCTATTCAGAACTACATTAACGCACAAACTAAAAAACTATTAAAAGGTTGTGCAACTGCTGCAGAGAGCATAATTGAAACAGTAATGGAAGCTCGAAAAACTACATTACTTGGTTCAACAGCACAAGTATCTCAAGGAGCGGGTACATTTACATTTAATGCAGGAACTGATACTTTAGAAATCAACAAAGCTGCTCAAAATGATACAATGTTCGCTTATTTGCAACAATTAATGTTAGCAAATAAATTAGGTGGAGAGTATGGGATTGTAACGAATCCTGCTGGATTAGCATTTAATACCGTTGATGCTATGAAATATCAAGCATACCAAGCGACCTATAAAGAGTGGGATCAGGGTAACATGGCATTATCTAACAGATTTGTTTCTGATAGTATTGCACCAAGTTCTGATGTATTTCATGGATGGTTAGCACGTTTAGGCTCTATTGGTATTGTAAATAACTTTCCTTATGATTTCAGAATGGGGACAGAAACAGCCGCTAAAAAATGGAGTATTTCTAATACTGAATTACCTTATATTAAAATGAGAGCAAATGTATTTACAAATACAGAGGCAACAGATGCGACTTCAATGGTAACTGCATCCGATACAAACGCTATCATGACAACTTTTGAAGAAATGTTCTTATGGTTTAGATTCTACGTTTTATATCCTTATAATTCTGATCTTTCAACAAGGGCTAGTGATATTGTGAAAATAACTGGTTTAACAACTTAAAAAAAGGAGGATAAAATGGATTTTATAAAAGTAAGTTCTGCTGGTATTGGGACTAAAAAATATACAGAAAAAACATCAAGTTCAGCAAATATAGCAGCCCCAACAATAAGAGTTGATAATGTAGCTGATTTAGAAGCTGCTGTTGCAGCACAATTAGCAGGTCAGACGATAGAAGTAGTTGGGGATATTGTATTAACTGAGTCACTGCCTATTTTATTAGCCGCAACTGGTGGTAGATTAAAGGGTATTAACGGGGCTACAATTACAGGAGCAGCAGCCGCAACAGAGGCAATTTTAATTAACCCAGCCGTTGCAACTGAGACATTTGAATATTCAATTGAAGATTTCGGAAGCATTAAAGGTGGTGCTAATAAAATTGGATTACACGTTTTAAATGTAGCAACCACTAAAAAGGTTAATGTTTATATTAAAAACACAAACCTTAATGATAATGGTACTGGTGTAGCTTTGAACTATGTAAATAGTGATGGCTCTAATGCTATACGTATCTATATGGATGGTAATGGACATGAGATAGAAAGTATTGCTGGAACCCCAAAAGATGCAGGTGATCGCTTATTAATTAGAGGGTATAACATTGAAGAAAATATGGTTATTGCAGTAGTTGATGTTGCTGCTACATTTATGTTTACTTCATGTAAATTGCCACACGAAGGTATTACGGGAGGTCATGCTACTAATGTTATTTCAGTAAACAGCTGTTGGACTGAAGAAACTGCATTCGTGCCTGTTATTCCAGATGCAAGCGATTTCCCGGGGGCATTTTCACCAACTATTTATCCAGCTTCATAGATATGATACTAACTTTTGCAGAAGATTTTTCTTCAACGACAAGTTTAGATGCTCAATTGGTTGGCACTCCTGATTCTGGCATGTTTTGGAATCGGGGTGTACATCCTTTAGTAACGATTGACAACATATTAAGTATGTTACCACAACAGACTATGACGTTTACAGCTTGGAGCAATGGATCATCTTATGGGGTATTTGAAATAAGTCGAAAAAAGTCAGATGTTGTAACTCACGAAAGTAAAACATATTTATCGTTAATCGCTTCCGATGGAGATGATCCAAAAGAGCCTGGCGTAGATACAACTTATTGGCTTGAAACAAATATTAGTTCACTAAGGATTAGGTCTTTTATTTGGGCTACTGAGGATAACTTCAAATCTGCATTAAAGTTAAATCGTAAATTAATAGAAAACCAATATATTTATAATATTGGTGAAACATCATTAACTCTTAGCGGTGACTATTCTGGCTGGGCTTATGAGCCTAAGGGATCTGACTATGTAAAGATAAGAATTAATCAAATGTCATTACAGGCGGAAACTACCGATTCGGTAACGGTCACCGTTGTTAATCAGGGAGTAGTACAAACAACAATAACCCTTAATCCCAATAACGGACTATTGGAATTTGAGGATGTTGGTTATACGATTTCAGGAAAGGGAGTATTTATGTTTGTTTTCCCTTCTCAGGCTGTTTTAAGCAAAAGTGCATTTAACGATCCACTTAGGTACGATGGTTTTATTTGCTATCCTGTAACTGGTTCTGGTGCTTCACCGCAAGCCGCTGAATATACCAAGACATCTATCGGTAATGGGCTTAATTTCAATGTTACCGCCTATCTCGATTCGGATATTTACCTGACTAATAACAAAATTGATCTTGCAAAATTTCTTCAAACTCAATTTGAATATGACTTTTTAAGATTGTGTTTGCACAACGCAAATGCAAGTTCAGATTTGGAAGAAAGGAATATTACAAATAATCAATTATTAGCAACGGAGGTAATGACTTTAGACATGAATACCGTTGGTCGTAAATATGAAAATCAGCGTAAAATAGCTGTGGATTCTATTAACAAAACATTCGATAAGTTTTTGAATGTTCCAAAAGGGATGAAAGTTAAAAGACGTGTAGGATGATAGGTATTGATGTTAAAATAGAAGCATTAAGAGCAAGATTTGCAAGTAAGTTATTTGCAGATGTTGTTGGAAATACTTACGTTTCTTACGGTAGGGCATTTATAACAAATCGCAAAGATAAGGACGGGCGCATTATTGACGTTCCAGAATTGCAGATCGCAAGCACTAAGAAATATCAAGAGGTTTTGCCTAACAGAAAGATAGAAGGACATAGTTTCTTTTTAGTTTCTTCTGATATCGAGGTAAAAATAAATTCTGAGCTTAAAGCAGATGTTAGTATTTATTTTTCCGTTAATCTCGATACGCTTTATCCAAATGTAACAGAAAGGGCGGTTGAATATCTTCACAGGGATGTTTTGAATGAAATAAGAGATTCAGAGTTCGATGTGAAAAAAATAACTACAGGTCTTAAAGCATTTGAAAATTTCGGTCTTGTAAAAGAAACCGATAATATGGAACCGTTCTATCTGGTTCGGTTCGACACAGAAATAAATTATAATCAAAATTGTTAAACTAAAAAATAAAAAAAAATGAATTGTAATAATCCGTTAATTTTCGTTGGAAGGTCTGGGAGCGAATGCTACCCAAGTAAACCTATAGCAGCGCTGATGACAAGGCAACGTCAAAGCTACACTGAAGCACAGCTTAGTGATTTGGCTACACAAATGAGAACAATAATAGCAGGAAAAACAGCCGGGATAAAAGGCGATATATTGGTGATGAATGCCATTGAAAAAACAACCGATGACCTTACTATCACAACAACTAATTTGAATTACAAAGTGGTTGAAGGCAAACCAGTACCATCGATGATAGCATATTTACGTGAAACTTTTTGCGATTATATGGCGCAAAACGGTTACGATGGGCAAACCGTAGATGTGCTTGTATATATGGAAGGTAAAAAGTGGGGCGTTACAAAAAATTCAGATGGCACTTATTCAGGGATGAGGTTCGTTGTAAACAAAAGGAACGATCTCCCCTCAGACCCATTATCAAATAGTTACCCGTTTTATTTCTTTGCCCGTGATTTAGATCAGTGGGACAATATGGAAATAATACCTGTCGATTATACTTTAACGGAATTGACGAACCTTGCACCTGTTGGATTGAAGTTATCGGTAGTAACGCCTTATAACGTTAGTACAGGTATACTACAAGTAAAAATAACGACACGGGACCGGGTTGGTTTTGCTCCAACTCCAGTATTGGCAGATGCTGATTTTGAGACATTGATATCAAGTGTAAATACCCCTGCTATTTCCATTGATGACTTTGATGGTGTTTCCATTTATGACCTTTTGATCCAAAAAAGCGTGATTCCTGAAAATTTGGAAGTAGGGGACAAGTTAATGATAAGGGTAACAGATGAAGCGGCAGTTGCTACTTTCTATGGTTACGTTTCAAACACACTTTCATTCACTGTTAAAACATAAAATTATGTTGAGTATAAGCAAAAGATACGGGAAACTTACTCCTAAACAATTCGAGGCATGGTTCAAAAAATATTGCCCGAACACAGAAGGTACTTGGGAAGAATGGTACGTGAAAGCAGGCGGTAAATTACCAGTTAAGAAAGAAGAAAAACCAAAATAGCCATGGATTTGGCTAAACTGAAAATGAGGAGTAATGCATTTGTTCGTGATATTGACGTTTGGATATCTATTGCAGTGGCTGATAACGAGCTACTGATAGTTGGTTTGAACCGTGGACAAATGCTAAACTCCCGCCTTTCTACAGGGAAGCCTATAAAGCCTCTTTATTCTAAGCTTTACGCAAAAAAGAAAGGTTATAATGAACCTGATTTATTCGGCAAAGGAATATTCCAAAAAGAAATGTTCCTTGAGACTAATGAATCCAACGGGACGTATTTTATTAGAAGTTCTAATTTCGTTACCCCTTTTATTGAGAAAATGTACGGTGACGATATATTTGGGTTAGAACAACCAAATAAAAAGAAAGTAATCCCTTCATCAAGCACATCATTGTTTAAATTATGGGAAAAAAACGTTTTACAAAAATAAAAAGTTATGTTTAAAAAAGGTATCCAACATGTATTTTTTAAAAATCTCGATGATATTTATAAATCTTGTAAAAAAACATCAAGAAAATTCGGTATAAAGCACGTTTCTATAAAATATCTTGAAAAACTAATTGAAATAACGAAATCAAATAAAATCAATAAATCAGAAAAAGAGGTTTACGCTATTCAGCAATCGTTTTTTAAAGTATTGGATGAGATTGTTAAATCTTGTAATGTACGTGCAAAAGATATCGGTTCTGACGGCGTTTCCTTTGATTTTTTGAAAGACGTTATTTCTGTTGTTAAAGAAAATTACAAGATCGGTGCGAGAAAAACTGCATAAAATAACGGTCGGTGATTATGGTTTATATTCAAAATCCGGCAGCCTTTTTAGGTTAAAAAAGCACGGAATAAATAAAAACAATATCGCCGAGCTGAACGGACTTGTCGATGCCGGGTTATTGGGAAAAGAAGATATGTCAGTTCAGATAAGCGTTGACAAGCTGATATCGAAATGCGGGATATTGCAACTTGAAATGCTTTTTGACGCAATCTATCACTTGATATCCTTAGAATCCGAGCTGGATATTTATTGCAAAACGATAGGCAAAGAACCCGGTGAAAAGAAATCCAAACAGTTTATAGACAAAGTTTTCGAGATTTCACAAATAACGATAGATACAATAGAAGATGTCAAAAAAATAAAACACGAGATCAAGCGAAGGAAGGATATGTACGTACAACAATTCCCAAAAGTGCAAGAACAAAAAGGTGGCGTTACTTTCATGCAAATAGTTTTCAGCGTGTTCAGAAATAATGGATTTGACAAGATAGATTATAATATGGTGTTGAGCGATTTTTTCGAGCTTAAAGATATGATACCAAAACAAAAAGAAAATGGCGGAATTTAGCAAAGAATTGGTAGAACAAATGGAAAAAGCCATAAGGGCTTGGGATGCCGCTATAAATAAAATCACAGAGGATCAAAAAAAGCTCGAAAACCAATTAGAAAAAACAGACGATCAGTTAAAAAAGAACACGAAAACAGCAAAAGATTTAAAAACTGCGAGCGATGGCTTATCCGATACTGCACGCAGGTTTGAAGAAATACAAAAAAATAGGACGAAAAGTGTGATTGATCTTGACAAACAACGCCAAAAAGCATTGCAAACATTGGGGAGGCAGGAAGCGAAAGAAAGGGATTTGATAAAAGCAGCAAACAGCCAAGGAAAATCCGTTGATGATCTCAAAGCCAAAATAAAAGCACTTACCACTATCAGGGATAGGATGGATAGGACTACCACGGAAGGCAAAAAGAAATTCGACAGTCTTACGCAATCGATAAAAAAAAGCAGGAGAGAACTCGATAAAACAAAAATTTCTACAAGTGGGTTTTCCAGCGCATTAAAATCACAAGTAAGAAGGGTCGCAGGACTTGCTGCTGGATATATTGGACTTAGGGCAGCATTAAGGGGGTTGCGTAATGCATTCGCTGTTTTTTCTGGTTTTGAAAAAACATTTACAAATGTACTTACTTTATTAAGCGAAGCAGATAAGAAGCAATGGGGAGGACTTCTAAGAAAAGGTGCTGTACAATTAATAAGTGATTTCGGGTTTTCCATCCAAGATGTGAACAAAGCGCTTTTTGATGCTATTTCGGCAGGCATACCAGCAGGTAATGCTATTGATTTTTTAAGGGAAAACGCAATACTTGCGATAGGTGGCGTTACAGACCTTGGCTCGTCAGTTGACGGTACAACGACAGTAATAAATGCTTTCAAAAGAAATGTTTCAGAAACAGCACAGATAACAGCAGCCTTCTTCTCGGCTCAAAAATTCGGTAAAACAACGGTTGATGAACTGAACAAAGAAATAGGTAATTCCGCACCGATAGCAAACTCAGCTGGCGTATCTTACCAAGAATTATTATCGACTTATGCAGAACTCACAAAACAAGGTATAAAGACAACGGATGCTACAACGGCTATAAAAGCTATAATAACCGCAGTTGCGAAGCCAACAACGGAAGCAAGGATGAAATTTAAAGAACTTGGGATTTCAGTTGGTCTTACTGCCGTGAGAGAGCAAGGGTTGTTCAATATCCTTCAAAAAGTAAGCGAAGCGGCAGAGGACAACGCAGATGATTTGACTGTATTGATACCAAACGTTAGGGCATTGACTGGTGCTACGGCTTTAGGAACTGAGGCGTTGGCGGATTACGATAAAATACTAAAAATCGTAAACGGTGATTACGGCGATGCATCTAGTTTGTCGTTGGCGTTCGCAGAGCAACAAAATACGATTACACAGCGAGCCAATGAAGTTTCTGGTGCATGGAAGGCTTTTATATTATCGCTTGATGATTCAGGAAATTCATTTGGAAATTTCATAAAAAGATCACTTGGTTCAGCAAAAGATTTATTAACATGGTTTTCAAAAGAAAAGGAGTTCCGTATAACTTGGACAGGACAAGTATTTTGGAATTATAAAAAAACAGAAGAAGAAAAAACAAAATTAACAGCCGAACAAGCTGCCGAAAGAACAAAAATACTTGAAAATCAATTAGGACAAATAACTTCACAAACTGAAAAAGAAAGTAAAAGATTAAAAGAATTGTACGGTGATGATTTCACAAGCTTTGACGATATCATACAACAAAAAGAAGGCACACAACTAAAACATTTATTCTTTTTGCACGGGCAGATAAAAAAAGAAATCGACGGGCTATCAAAAATAACCGATGCAGCCTTAGATGAAGAAAAAAAGAAACTAGATGAAGCCGCAAGGATAGCCGATGAAGCAGAAAAGAAAAGATTGGCCGTTATTAAAGCCGATAACAAACGAAAACAAGAAGAAGCAAAAAAACAAGAAGAAGATATCCTTAAATTACGTAAAAGCTTAGGTGTTGTTTCCAACCAAGAATTGTTCGATCTTGAAAAAGGAAACCTAGAAAGGGATAAAACATTCGCATTGCTATCAGAAGAAGATAAACAAAATGCTTTATTGGAACTTAGGAAAAAATTCAAAGTAGAGGAGTTTATAGAACCAGATAGAGAACAAGAAGAAATAGATAAAGCCCTCGGAGATGCTCAAATAGCGGAATTAGATAGGGTCTTCCTTAGGCGCAGGGAATTGGCACAGTTAACGATTGACGATAAACTCCTTTTACAAGAAGAACTATTGGCTATCAACGAGGAAGAAATAAATTCCGATATTGTACGGATAGAATCTTTATTGGCGAACAAAGAACTTGAATATGCAGAAAGGATTCGTTTGGAACAAGAGCTTAAGGATGCAGAATTAGACTTGGAACTAAACCAAGCAGATCAATTAAAAGCGATAGAAGAAAGCAAAAGGCAATCAAAATTAGCAACTTTTGAAGCTATTGCAGCAATTACGGGTAAGGAACAATTATTGGGAAAAGCGAAACTTGCCTATGAAGCATTTCAATCATTGAAATTAAGGGCTATATCTTTTGGGATCATAACGACAAAAAGTGCCGAAACACAAGCCAAAGCTGCTGCTGCTTTTCCACCTCCATTCAACATCCCTTTTATATTGCAGGCGATAGCGCAATTCGTTCCGATTTTTGCATTGTTAACGAAATCCAAAAAGTACAAAACAGGCACTAAAGGGAAATTCGACACTCCCGGAGAATTTGTTACTTCCGAGGACAATAAAATGGAAATCGTAGAAACGAATAGCGGCGATTTTTATAAAACAACAGCACCTACATTGTTCACCGGGAAAAAAGGGTCGAGGGTGTATTCAAACCCTGAATTGAACCAAAAGCGTTATAGCGATCCTTCCCTTGTCCAAATGGTCAACAACTCTGTCAACATCGGATTTGATTCTAAAGAAATAAGGGGGATGACGAATGAAATAAAAAGGAGCAATACTGAATTATTGAAAGAAATCAAAAACAAACCAGTTGCGATATTCGACAATAGGATGAAAGTGATAGGGAAAAGAACCGGGAATTTCACACAAACATATTTAGATAGGTTATATGACGTCTCCGATTAATCCAAATACGGTAGGTAACAAAACCGCTCAACGGTTTAGGTTTTGGATAATATCCAAGAATGGTTCAGAATTATTGACCTCTGCACCTACTGGGTGGAATGGGTCTTCGATAGTAATGGGGCGTGGGCTTGGAATAGGTTCTATATTCACTGGCGGAGTTATTTCGGAATACAAGGTCGGCAGCCTTAAATTCATAAACGATGGGTTCAAGATACTTTACGGCACTTACAACGGTAACGGGGAATGGGAAAACGGTCTTTTTTTGGAAGACGAATTGACGGCAAAAGCCAAATTATTGGTAGAGTATCTTGACAAAGATTTTGAATATCGGTCTTTTGGTGAACTTTTTGAATTTGATTTTGCAACGCTGAAAACAAATAAAGGGAAAAGCGGGGCAATAGATAGTGTTTCTATAAATGTGAACCAAACTGGGCTTTTCGTATTATGGCAAAAGCGGAAAAACATCAAGATTGATCTCACGAGAACTGAAAGTATAGGAGGTTATAAGATCATTGATTTCGTTGATTTGAAGAAAATAATCAACATCCCTGAAATATCAAATAATTTCTTTGCTAATTGGGAAAATGGGGAAACAGGAAATACACCTATAAATCCTATTTATGGGCCACATGAGAACCAAATTTACATTCCTAAACAAACATTGGCGCAATCGGATTTTGAAGAAACTCAATCTGTTATAAATAGAGGTATTTATCCTGATAATCCTTTTGGATTCCCAAAAAAGATAACGGTTGATGATTGTATAATAAAAAAATCAAAATTTAAAAGGACTTTGATATTCAATCAAACATCTAGTTTTGGGATTGCTTTAAAATCTACAACAAGAAGTTTAGGTGGCACATTATATATAGCTATACTTGATACTGACGATGTTACAATTGTAAATGAAACAGAGATAAGTGCTTTTAGTTTTAAAAATCCATCACAGACATCTTATAAGGCTATCAATGATTTAGAAATTGATGTTTTGGAAGGGCAATCAGTTGTTTTTTATGTAAGCAATTTCCCGAGTGTTGGAAGTGTAAGAACTTTTGCTGTTAGAATGGGTGTTGTAGAAAAAGTAGTTAACATATCAGCAAAAACCATTGAATCAATGCCGATAATACAAGCGATGAAACGATGCTCGCAATTGTTGTTCGACAAACAAGATCCTTTTAAATCGGATTTTTTCAACGAAATAGATCAAGAAACTTTCATGAATATAATGGGTGGGCTTCATTTAAGGGGCTTGGCGTTAGATAACCGCAATGCGCCAATAACAGTAAAAGCCGATGAGTTTTATAAATCAATAAGTATATTGAATAATGTTGGATTTGGGCTTGAGGTTATAGATGGAGATGAAAAATTGGTCGTAGAAAATATTGATTATTTTTTCCCTGATGAGGTAGGGCTTGATCTTTCTGACAGGGTAAACCCAAACGAGATAGAAGAAGAAGTATTTTTAGATGGTATATTTTCTGAATTTGAGGTAGGATTCGATGAGTTTTCTTATGAATCGATAAATGGACGTGCCGAGTACAATACGAAAAACACGAGAACGTCAATACTTCCGGTAGGTAACAAATTGGAACTTATATCTAAATTAAGGGGAGATCCAAAGGGGATGTTCGTACAATTGGAAAACCCCGTTGTAGGAGAAGGTGCTAACGCCAGCGAAGATGTTGACGGCGATGAGGACGCTTTTGTTTTAAAGACGCAAAAAGACGGTGCGACGGAATGGAAGCCAGAGGTTTTTGAAAATTACACTGTATTGGACAATTCGAGTTTGTTCGGTAATTCGTCATGGAATTTGTTTATAACGCCTACAAATATTTTTTTAAGGAACAAAGAAAGGATAGCTACTGGGTTGAACGTTGCACAAAATTCAGTATTGGCATATCAGCAATCCGGGAAATTATCGACACTTAAAACAAAAAAAACAGGCGGGTTGACAGAAGTAACTGAAAACCAAGACATAAAAGTAATTACACAAGTAATAACAGAACCACAAATAGGGCTTCCGAAATTCGATATCAGGCTATTAACGGTAACGGTGCCTTTTTACGATGAGGATTATTCAACGTTATTGGCAAATAAAAATAAACTTGTTAAATTATCGAGGAACATCGCAGGGTGGTTGATAACTAAAGAAGGTTTTAAATATGATATTTTTAAGAACGAAGCTACGTTTAAATTAATTAAAAAGTATAATTTTGAAGGATAATGCTGACATTTAGCCAAGCCAACGGTATTCATTTTATAACCAATAACGGTGCGCTGCCGAGCCGAGAGAACAGGCTGCCGGGTGATGAATATTATGGAGGGCATATGATTTTAGAATATTGCCAAAAATTCTCGGCGACAGATACGGTTACAGTTCAATGCGTGTCAGATACCGACACTACGTTTAGCGTTAACGCCGTTCAGAATGACGGGACAATAACCCCGATAACCCCAACGTTGAAAGAATCGATAGAGCCTAGTTGGGCTGACCCCTCGGAATACAGGTATAACTTCGAGTTTGATATAGATTTTTCTTCTTTTCCAAAACCGTTCAAGATTTTTGCAGAAAAAGGTTCGGATAATTGGGAATCCGCTTGGCAAGAAGCTTTTGACGTACAAGAAGAAATAAACAAAGGAAATATGTTAAAATTTGTTTACACTAACAATGAGCATCCGGCAAATTTTCCTAATTATCAAGTAAATTATAATACTGGAATAGTTTTCTTTTTCTATGCCGAATGTACAGACATAGAAACGATAGATGATATCAAAGAAGATTCTTACGAAAACCAAAGTATAAGCCAAACAACTCAATTTCAATATTTTGAAGGCATAAAAATAAAGACAGAACCGCTTCCTAAATTTTTGGTTAGGAAAATAAAAATAGCTGCTGGGCATTTCATGTTTTTAGTCAACGACCTCGCATACAGGTATAAAGGTTCGTCAACCGACACTAGCGGAGCTTCAAATTTTGAAACATTGAGTGTTGATTTGATACAAAAAGAACCATTGGCACTTTCTACTGACGATAGGGGGCTGCCTACAATAGAGATAGGAGAAAACAAAGTGAATACACAATCATTTATCGGAATCACATCGACAGTAAGTTTCACGCAAACAGCAGGATGGCAACTTCATACTATAACCGCACTGCACAATTCTGCATCTGCCGCACAAACTTTTAAATATAAAGCTGGATATACGCCGGGAGGTGATGAAATACAACCAGCTATTGTACCAATAGATAAAAGTGATGATCCTCAAGCGATACCGCCGCACAAAACAGCTTCTTTTGATGCTAACTCAACAGTTTACATCGAACTTGTTGACAGTGTTGGTGCAATTGCGGATTTCTATGTTCAATTTATAAAAAACACGCCATCATGAGAAAATTAACGCTAACGATTATTTTTATATTTGCCTATTTTTTTGCATATATGCAAACTACTACATTACCTGTCGAAAACATAATATTAAAAAAGGTTTTGTACAATTGGAACGGTGACACATTGATAGCAACTTATTCAGGATCAGGCAATATTTTCACCAATTTAAGGCGTCCATTGGATTCCGCCGATGCAGTACCGTTGATGACGTTAAGCGATTCGCTAAGTGCAGCACTCGTTGCATCGAAGATAAGTTTTGACCCAACTGGTACGATTTACGACAGCACAAACGTGCAAGGCGCATTAGAAGAATCGAGCAGGCTTATAAGCAATATTACTTTTAACAATATCGTTTATGTAAAAAATGAAGGAGAAAACCCTATACAGACAAAAATAGATTCGTTAAAAGCTTTTTCGAGCGTATTGAACCCATATTTATTATTGCTGGATCAAGTAAGATTTAACGATACCGTGGAGGCGCACCCATTTATAGCTTTGGCTGGTCTCGGTGATCGGAAAACGATCATAAAAAAACTGATCTATAAATCCGATCAAAACGAGATTACTTCGATAAAATTCCAAAATTTGAATTTTGAACAAATGAATATTGAATTGGATAGTGCGCACATCCCAAGATTTGTATTTTTTGACAATTGCCAAATAATCGGTGATAGCCTTTATGTCGTAGGGCAAAATAATATTTTTCATAACATACAGTTTCGAGGTTTTAATGTGGGTCCTGACACTTCCATAATTTCTAAAGTGTTTTTTGATTCACAATTTACTACGTGGTCAAACGGGTTTACTTTAAAGGACAGTGCAATATTCCAACAGAACTCGGCAGAATTGAACGGAAATGTTGTTATTGAAAGTGGATCAGAATTGTATGTAAGGACTTCACCTGTTGGTGCTTTCCCTGAACTTGTTTTTGCAAGTTTTGAAATCGAACCCGGAGGTTTGTTGGACATCGATGGACTTACCTATTCAACATCTGTAATAACCGGAAACGATGAGGATATATTTTTATTGGACGGTGATTACGGAGGTCTTGCAGGAAGTGAAACATTGGACGTTGATATAATAGATAACGGGGACGGAACAGTAGATATACCTGATTATCGATGCTTTTTATACAACAACGATCACTATTTTGGTAAGCCGAGGGTTTACAGGATTCCGGCAGTAAATAACGTTCTGTTGACCGATAATGAGACAAACTATTTTCAGGTAAATTATAATGGAGGCGATCCAGTATGGGAAGTAACAACTACAAGGACATCCAATTTATCGGATATAATTTGTTTTAGACAAGCATTTCGTGAAGGTGCAAATATTGAATTTTCTAACGTTGTATATTCAGGACAGGGACTTGCAGAAAAAATTGTCAAAATAGAAGAAGATCGTGGCGTTCAAATTATTAGCGGACTACTTCTTTCTTCTTCGGGTCTTAATTTTTCAGTTTCTAGCGGTAGTACAAAATGCGGGATAAATATAGAAACGTTTACGGATTTTAATTCTGCGGTAACTACTTTCAGGGAATATACACCAACTGGTGGCGTTTATTCATATACTTTAGAAAATACACTGAACAATACCAATTATGTAAGCGGAGGAAACCTTGTATCGTTGCTCCCTAATAAATATACTGTAAACTGGGTATGGGCTGCCGAAAACGACAACGATCTTTATTTCACGACAATACATAACGTTCAGTACAGTACACTTGAGACGGCATTAACTGCGAACGTAAACGATATACTTGCCATAACCGGTTTCCCTAACATAATAAAAGAGTTTTCGGTTTTTCTAGGTGGTGTTATTTACGGAACTAATGGAGTTGTCGGGGTAATAATAGAAAGGGGAGCAGCGAGAGGTGATGCGCCTTCGTCAATAGATCATAATTCAACTTCAAACAAACAAGGAGGCGAGCCGGGATTTTACGGGCATACTACTTTGGTTCAAAACAACAGGCTCGTGAACTTTGCGGATTCAGTAAATTCCAATGAGATCGATCCTATTTATATTGCGGATACATCAAATATTGTTTATTTAGATCAAATAAACACACTTTCAGATTACCTTATCATACAGCAACCGGGGCAAATATTATCTGCTTCGGATACTGCTACAAATGCAGGGACAATATATAACTACGTTGAAAATAGGGAAGCCCCGTTTTTTGAATACGAACTAACAGCAGATTCTCAAAATAATTTTTCGGTAGGGTTTACAATAAAAATAGGTGCAAAGGTGTATTATGCAGGGAATAGGATAGATACGGATCGGTGGTCTGGTGAGGGGACGACCACTTTGGTATTAGCATTTCCAACATACAAATATGACAAATTAATTATAGATAACGACTAAATAATTCTTACTTTTGCCCAGAACAAAATACGAACTTAAAATTTAAAAGAAATGATTAAAAAATTATTATTTAGTTGCTTATTTTTTA
>Ga0307380_10002515_pt1 | contig 26010 bp, 34 predicted proteins | sample UN3MG_FD_202239 | JGI IMG/M metagenome (GOLD analysis project Ga0307380, IMG submission 202239) | Soil microbial communities from Risofladan, Vaasa, Finland - UN-3 | ecosystem: Environmental > Terrestrial > Soil > Coastal area > Acid sulfate soil | place: Finland: Risofladan, Vaasa | collected... | reverse complement strand
CAGTAGAAGTAGTATTCCTCGGTGTCGATCGGCCGGAAGTAGAACTCCCGGGAATTGTCGACGCCGAACTCGTAGCCCTGGGCGATCGCCGCGAGCTGTTGGATGGCGTCCTTGGCCAGCGCGTGGTCGAACGAGATATCCGCGACCGTGTAGGAGGTCGCCTCGACCTTTGAGGCGTTGTAGGCGATCTGCGTGTTCGGCGCAACGATGTTCTGGACGATGTCCTTGATGATGACGCTTATCTCCGTGTTCTGATAGGAAGCCGTGACCATCACCCAATCGAGCTGCTCGAAGAACCCGAACCCGATATAGCGGTAGGGCGGCTTCTGGCCGGGTTTCGGGATCGTCTGGACGAACCCGGAGAACCAGGGCGCCGCGTCGAAGTAAGGATGGACGTCGACCCGCATCCGGTACCCGATCGGGAATGCGGGGAACGAATCGAGAACAAAGGAGAAAGCGCCGCAGCCGAAATCCATGAGCTCGAACTCGATCTCCGAGACTCTGCCGATCTTGACGTCGGCGCCGAGCTCGCCGACCTTCGCCTGGCTGGTGTTGTAGAAGACGAGCTTGAAGCCCTTGAGCGTAAGCTCGGGCGGCACATAGGTCGGGATCCCGGTCTTGATCCCCATCAGCCGCTGCTCGCGGAGCCGCTTCTCTTCCCTTAGCCTCGGCATTTCAGATCCAGGCCTCGTAATACTGCATCGTGATCTTGCAATTCGAACCGGTGTACTTGAAGAGGTTCGGTCGGCCGCCGAGAAGCCGGAGGAAGAGACCGGAGAATTTCGAGATGATGTCCGTCGTCCCGCGCTTGACGGTGCCGTTTATGCAGTCCACCGTGACCGTCGTCCCGTTCACGTTCAGGGCGTCCTGGACTCTGAACTCGCGGGAGCTGTCGGTCGTATTCTCGAGCTTGAAGTCGGCGTTGTCGGCGTTTTGGAGGATGATGATCGTTGGAAATGTCTCTACCTTCCCCCCGATGTCCCACTGGAACTCCTTCGGCGAGGTCGTGATCGTGATCTCCTTCTGCTGCACCGTCTTCCCGTACCAGAAGGGATCCACGGCCAGCATCCGGATCGTGACGACGCCGTAGTCGTAGCCCACGGTCGAGGGGTACTCGTGGGAGACCTCCTCGATCTTCCGGATCCGGATCTGCCGGTCGCGGTTCTGGATCCTGAAGTCCTCCTTGATGAGGTGCTCGGCCAGGGCGTCCCATTTCGAGTTATAGGCGGCGTCGGAGAAGGCCCAGATCTTCCCCGAGATCTCGATAACGCGCTGGGAAAACATGCCGTCGGAGACGTCCTTGGCGCCGTGCACGTAGGCGACGTCGAGGACGGCGCTTTTCTTCGCGATCGGCTCCGAGCGGACTTCGAAGGTCTTGGGGAGGTAGAACTCCTGGCCGACGCTGTCGATGAGCTTGATCTTCTGGTCCGACTGCTCGACATAAATCACGGGAATCGTCATCAGTATCTCCTGCCCTTCGAGATCGCCTGGACGGTCCGCTCGGCCAAGCGGCGCGAGATCTCGTCGAGGTCGCCGGCGTTGTTGATGTTGCCGTAGAAATAGATCGACTGCCGGAGCGTCACCCCGCCGCCGGCCATGGCGAAGGCCGGCTTCAAATCCTTCAACGGGAGAACCAGCTCCGGGCCCTCCTCTCCGAGCATGGCGTAGGTCGGCTTCTTGATCAGGCCGCCTTCGGCCAGGGGAAGCGGCTGCCGGGCGATTAGCGCCACCTGGGCGGCGCCCATGATCCCGACGGCTATGGCCAGGGGGATATTCGGCAAAGCCTCCACGATCGCCGAGGCAGTATTGACAATCGCACTCAGGAGAGCAACGGCCTTCTGCTGCTTTGCTTCCTTCCTCCGGAGGTCCAATTTCTTCCTCTCCAGGTCCTCGGCGATCCTGGCCTCGGCGTCCGCTCTCTCCTGCTCGAGCTTGTTCATGGCCTCGTCACTGGTGATTTTCAGGGCTTCAGTCTCGGCGGCTTTTTGTTTTTCGAGCGCCGAGAGCATCGCCTCTTTTTTTTCCTCGTCCTTGATGTTGTCCTCGATGGCCTTCGCCTTGGCCGCGTATTCGGATTCGATCGCGGCCAGGGACTGGGCGTTCGCGTTGCTGAGCGCCGTCTCCTTCGCCGTGTACTCCCTGCTCAGCGCCTCGGTCTTTACCTTCTCTTCATTGTCCAGCCTGATCTGCTCGTTCTCCGCGGCCTGGGAGAAGAGGGTGTCCAACCCGCTTATGAAATAGGCGACCAGCTGGGTGATCTTCTCTATTTGCTCGCGCCACTTCTCGGCTATTATCTGGGCCGTCGTATAGTTCTTTGCGATGAGCCACGCATAATAGTCATTCTCTATCTGCGTGAGGTCCGCTTTCTGTTTATCTGTAAGGGCCAAGTTATCATTTATCGCTTTGATCTTGTCCGCATGCTCCTGCTCGATCATGTACCGCTCGCCCTCGAGCTGGCTCATGTTCATCGTCCGGATGGCGTCGACCATCTGTTTCCTCTGCGCGAGATAGTCCTTCGCCGCGTCCTTCGCCGCCGTGATCTTGTCGACCGTCTGTTGGTCCTCCTGATCGGCGATCTCCTTGGCGAAGTCAATCCTCCCCTGGAGCTCCTCGTCCCGGTATTGCTTCCCGAGCGCGGCGAGCTGGGCGTTGCAGGACTTCTCTGCCTGGACCAGGAGAGCACCTTTCTCCTTCGCGTCGGTGATTGTATCCTTGATCTCGGTCTTCCGCGCTTCATAGGCCGCGGTAATCGCGAACTTCTGATAATCCCGTTCCTTCATCGTCGCCTTGGCGATCTCGTCCGCGAGCTGGCCCCTTGCGGCGATTATCTTTTTCGTCTGCTCCTCATCTATTTTGCCGGCGCTGGTCAGCTTTTTCACTTCCTCTAAAAATTTGTCCAGCTCCTCCTTGGATTTGTCGTAGGCTTGGCCCTGCTCGTCTATCACCGCTCCGTGCTTTCTCATGACGAAAATCAACTGCTCCTGGAGCTTCTTCCCCTCCTTGCCGGCGAGGATCGCCTCCTTCATGCGAATGGCGTTCCCCTTGTATTTCTTTTCCAGGTTCATGAACTCCTGCGCCACCAATCCAACGATCTGGCTGGCCTCCAGCATCTCTTCGACGAGCGTCTTATTCGCCACGTTGAAAACGCCTTCCATCCCGGCGGCCTCTTTCATGGCCGACGTCAACTTGTAGATGACGATCGCGAGCGCTCCCACGGCCGCGAAGGCAAGCGCGGCCGGATTCGCCGCCAAGAAAAGGAGGGCCTTCCCGAGGCCCAGCACTCCTCCTATGATTTTGGGTAGGACCATGGTCAGCGGGCCGAGGACCGTCATGGCCACCCCCAGGCCGGCGATCACGGGGACAAGGGTCTTCAATAGTCCCTGGTGGGCGTCCATCCAGCTGATGATCATTTTCGCAACCGCAGCCCCTTTTTGGATGAGCGGGATAAGGACGGGAATGAGCTGCGCCCCGATTTTTTCGACCACGTCGCCGATCGTCGCCTTCAGTATCCTTAGCTGCCCCTGGAAGGTCTTCCCCGCGGCCTCGGACGCACCCTTGAAGTTCATGTCGAGGTCTTTGAGGATGGCGTTGAAGTCGCCCGTCTTCTTCGTCTCGTCACTGAGGACGACGCCGTAGCGGCTGAGACTGCCGGCCATTCCGGTGAAGCCCTTCCCGAGGGCGATGGCGATCGCCTGGAGGTCCTGCTTCTCACCCGTGGCCTTCTCCGTGGCGGCCGCCATGTCGAGGAGCCGCGGCGTGATCGCCGCGATCTGCTTCTCGTTGAGCTGGAACGTGGCCAGCATGGCCTGGGCGGAGACGATTTCCTCGTCCTCATAGCCCGTGACCGCCTGGAGGGCGCCGGCATATTGGATCAGCATCGCGGCCCCGCCTTCCGTGGCCGTCTTGACGTTCTTCAGCATCGTCTCGAGCCTTACCTGTGCGGCTTCTTCCTTGGCGGCTGCATCAACGGCCTTCATGAAGAACGCCGTCATTATGCCGCCCGCGGCGGTCATGGCGAGCCCGACCTTCCTGAAGGCCGCCTCGTGCGCCTCGAGCCCCTTCTTGGCCTTGTCGAGGCCCCCCTGCAGTTCGGAGGCGTCGGCGGAAATTTTAACCAGTAGCGACTTAACCGTCATCTTTCATTCCCACGCTCTTCTTGAGTTCCCTGAGTTCCTTTCGGGCCTCCTCTTTGGTCCTCGGCTTCTTCCTGCTCCGCATACGTTTCGGCAGCAACCTCTCCGGGTCGATCGTCCGGCCGCGTTTCACATAGGGTTGGAGGAGATAGGAGACGAACCAGGCCAGCTTGTACCATTCGGCCCTCTCCCGCTCCTCCTCCTGCTCAGCCTGGGCCTCGACAGCCAGCCGGAGCTCGCCGGGCGTCAGCCGCCGGAAGTCGGCCTCCCGGATGATCCCGAGCCGCGCCGCTATTTTCCTCTCTTTCTCGAAGCGGGGATGAGAGCTGTCGGGCCCTTCGCTTTTTTTTCGGCCTCGCCAAGTTCGACCGGGACTTTCTGGAGCCCGCTCTGGGCGAAGATCGCGTCCGAGACGACGTTCAGGATGGAGAGGATGGAGCATTTACCCTCGCGGATCGCGGCATTGAGCAGCGCCTTCGCGCTCTCCTCCGTGAGCCCGGGATCCTCCCAGATCAGGCCGGCGAAGGCCAGGAACGGGAGCTCGCGAGCGGTGATCTCGAGCTTCGAGACGTCGAAGCCGCCCTTGTCCTCTTTGGGCCAATACTTCCCGGCAATGACGTCCCAGGCGTCGAAATCAAAGACGAGCCTCCGCGGCTTGTCGAGCTCGAGGATGAAACCCTTCATCTAAGCCACCTGGATGGCGGCGATCGTCAGCAGCGTGACGCCGCTGTAGGTGATCTGGACCTTGCCACCGGTGTCGTCGAAGCGGTCCTTCGGGAACGGCCCGATCATCCGCTCCCCGCTCGCGAGGATTTCGACGGCGACGTCGTGGTCGAAGCCCTGCGAGCAGACCGCCTGGGAGTTCACCGTGACCGTCTGCGGGCTCGTGTGCCCGTTCTTGACGTGGATGAACTCACGGCCGGAGTTGACGAACTCGTCCCCGCCCACGGCCGCCTCCCCGTAGGTCGGGGAGAGGCCGGCAAGCACAACCTTCTGGATATTCAATGTGGACACTTCTCACCTCCTTTACGCCGGGGTCAAGACGCCGGTCAGCTTGAGCGAGAAGCTCACCGATGCGGCGTCGTCGAGCGGCGCCTCGATCGGCATCTCGGTCAGCCGGAAATAACCGCGATAGGTGTGCGCAGGCGTCTTGAGACGAAGGTCGAGATCCTTGGGCGGGACATCCCAGAAACCCTTCTTCATCTCGTCGAAGCCAGGGTTGTCCTCGATCAGGAAGGCGTCGAACTCGATCTCGACGTTCCGGTTGCCGGGAAGGTTCTCCGGCCAGCCGGCCGAGTCCTTGTCGGTGACGTCGATCTCGTCGAGCCCCATGGTAATCGAGGCGTCCTTCTGCCCGCCGACCTTGGTCCAAACGGGGGACCCGAAGGTGCCGGTGTTAACCTCGACATAGATGTCGATTCCTCTGACTTTACCCATTTTTTACCTCCTCTTTGGGTTCTTTCTTTTCGAGATCCTCCGGAGTCGGCTCCGCCGGTATCTCGACTATTGAGCCGGAGGCCGGTTCCGCAGGCGCGAAATAGACCTTCCTGGCCCGGAAAATAAAGGTTATCCTGATTTCAAAGAGCTGCTTCCCCTTCACCCGCATGGCCGGGCTGATCGACGTGGCGTAGAGCCAGAGCTCCCAGTCGCCGGCGTCGACCACCTCCTGGCCGGCGCGGATGGCCCGGTCCGTCATCGCGGTGAGCTCCGCCGGGGACGGGCTGAAAAGGGAGGCCGGGTAGCGGTACTCCAGGTTCTCCGCGAGCTGCTCTTTCGTGAGGGTGAACGGGGGGAAGACTCCCCAGCTCGGAGGTTCCCTCTTCGGCTCCTTCTCCAGGGCCGGGAAGATAACGACCCTCTTCCGGATGATTCCGCCCAAATCTATTTTCACGCCTGGCTTGATAATAGGCGGATCCTCAATATCGACACCGCTTTCTCCGGCATGAGAGTGTGGATGCTTTTCATCCGCGACCCGTGCAAAATGGTGCTTCTGGTCGATTTCATTGCTGAATTTATTTTTCATCTCAAACCTCCTCGATTAGGTACCACCATCGGATAACAGAGTGGCGCGTCGACTCATCCTCCCTTAGATTCGATGTCCCATCCAGCTTGTCCATAATGACCCTGAACTCGGGACCCAAGTCGAGCTTCCGCTTGGTCAGTGCAGAGAAAATCTGGTTCAGGATCTCCTTGACCTCTTTCATCCCGGCATACCGGGAGTAAATGTGCAGGGTTGAGGTCACTCTTAAAACCGGCTCCCCCTTGGCCGACTCGTCGAGCCCCGTGGTTTCCCCCAGGGCAACGAAGGGATAGGGCGCATCATCCGGCACGGCATCGTAGACCGGGCAGGTGAGGGAATTCTTAAGGCGCCCTAACTGGGCCTCCTGGAGTATGAGTTCAGGCGATTTCATTTCTCGAGCTTCCCCCCGATTCGTCCATCCACACCTTGGGCTGCCGTCTCGAAAGCCGGGCCGAGATATGGCTTCGCCCTCGACCTCCTCGTGCCCAGCTCAACGTATGGCGCATATACAGTGACAGTGCCCACCTCGGCCTCAAGGCCCCGCGGAAGGATCTCGGTCGTCATCGACCGCAACAGGGTACCGGTCACTACGGATTTATTGGCGATCAGGTTCTCCTTGGAGCGCTTCTCGGTATCTATGGCGACAGCGCGGATCTCCTCTTCTGTCACACCCTGGACCTTCTTGCCGAGGTCCTTGATGGCCTCCTGGACTCCCTCGAGGCCGATCACCTTCAAGCTGACCTTCATACTTTCCCCTCCTGGATATAGAGCTTGAGGTAGCGGTTCGCCTCATTCCAGTTGTCAACGAGCGAGATAGTGAATATTCTGCCCTTGAGCTTCACCCGATCCTTCTCCGTGAGTCCTGCGAAGTACGGGCCATAAAGGACACCGTCGGCCTCAATCTCGGTCTTGTCGAGATAGGAATAGGTCCGGGAGGTCGCCGATTGCAGGCGGCACGGCCAGCCGGTCTTGAAGGTGACCCATGTCTCTTCATACCCCCCGAGCCTGTCGTCGACTCTGGTGAGCCGCTCGAAGTCGGCCTTCAGGTTATAGAGCCCGATCATAGAAAGGACCCCCTCCTGTTAATATAGCGGTGGAGGATCTTATCTGCCTCCAGGTTCCCCGTGTAGACCGGCGCCCCATTGTCATAGCGGTAGTCGCCGAGGGATTCACTCCCCTTGATGAAGTGCTCATAAAGGGTCGGGTCGTTCTCATTCCGGACCAGGATGACCGTCACCTGCTTGATGGCCTGGGGGATCTGAGGCCAGCCGCAGGTCCCCTGGATTCGGATGTTCCTTACTCCGGCGTCGAATGTCCCCTCATCGGTCCGGAAGATGGAGAAGTCGTCAGAGCCCCAGGAGCCGACCGGCAAGGCCTCACCCTCGACCGTTATGGCCGTGACAGAAAGGATTCGCTGGGGCAGGCCCGGAAAGAGGCGGCCTTTGCCGTTGCCGCTGATCAAGATATCGAAGGTCTGGATATAAAAGACGTCCCGCGTGATCCGCTCCACCTCCTCCTCGATCCGGTCGAGCCTGGCCTGCTTTTCACCCTCCTCCATACCGGCCGGCCAGTTGTTGATATCGGAGATCTCTGCATAGTTAGACATCGCCACTCCACTCCATCAAGCCGCGGCAGGGCCGGCCTATTTCTTCTTCGGTATGCGCTTGACCTCGATATAGGGATACTTCCGGCACTCCGCCGCGAGCTTGGCGTCACCCGTTTCGACCAGAGTATCCTTCTGCAGGAATATCGCTTTACCCTGGTACGGGATTTCCCTGGTCCTGCCGAAGTTCCAGATCCTGAAGGACATTACTTGGCCTTGAGGTTCTTGATGAAGATAACGGCGTTCAGGTTCTCGACCGCGATGTCCGAGCGGATGGAATAGTAGAAGTAGGTCGCTTCCTCGGACGCCTTCCGCTCGGTCTCCATCTTGATATCGCGCTGCAGGCCGATGACGAGATTCTCCTTGTGCGTCAGGATCCCGTCGGCGCCGTCCAGAGTCACCTCTTTGACCGTCTCGGCATCCGTCCCCGTGTGCACCCACTCCAGGTTGTCCACCATGGTCAGGGAGACTCCCGCCTGGATGGATGCGATCTTGCAGATCTCGGATTTATACTCGAGCAGGGCCTTGGTGACGTGGACGTAATCGGCGACGGTGAAAGTGTCGGTGGCAAGGGTATTGAGGACCTTCTGGCCGGCGGCAGAGTCGGCGTCGACGGTCGTCGAGCCGCCTGAGGCAACCGGAACGGGGAAGTCAATCGGCATCAGGGGCGTGGGGATGAGGGGGACAGTCCCGAACTTGAGCTCGCCTTTGCCGATAATGGCCTGGTCGCCGATGATCGTGGACCGGGAAGCCAGGGCGTCGATATAGTCCTGGACGAGCTGGTCATTGATGAAGAAGCGGAAGTTCTCGAGCCCGAGCTTCTTGTATTTGGACGGCAGCTTCTTCAGCATCTTGGAGAATTTGAACTCCCAGTTGTAGGGCGGCTCGGTGTTCTGCTCGGCGATATAGCCGTTGGCCAGGGCGAAGTCACTCGTGTTGCGAGCATCCAGGATGGAGGCACCGCCGGTGACCATATTGGTCTGATTGAGGATCCGGTACCGCCAGCCGTTCCAGATGTCGAGCATCGTCTTGGGCGTCACGCCCTGGGGGACGGCGGTGCCCAGGTAATAGGCCGCCTCGAGCTCGTTGACAACCTGGGCCGCGATCATCTTCAGGAGATGATCGACAAAGGCCTCGCCTTCGATGTTGTCCTCGAGGTCGTCATCGTAGACGCAGGCCCCCCCCCTGCCTTTCTGCGAGGTCAGGGTGATCAGGTTGGCCACGGTCGATTTCTTGACCTTGGTGTCGTCGAACGCGGCCGCCGGGTACATGATGGCGCTCGTGCCCAGGCCGATCGCCCGGACGTTGCGTGTGGATTTCGTCATCTTCACGAACCGGGCATGGTCCTTGAAGGTGCTCTCGTCGATGATGTAGTCCAGGAACCGGTCAGCCTCCTCGGCTGAGAAGCTGATGTCAACGGGGAAAATGCCCTTTTTGATTGCTGCCTTAGAGAGCAGCTCCTTTGCGGTTTTCATCTTTCACTTCCTTCAGAGAAGAATGAAGGCCACTTGGATGGCTTCGGGTCGCCGTCCTGGCCCTCCAGGCCTTTCTTGATCCCGGGAGTCTCCTCGATCTTCTTGAGGCGGGCCTCGAGGCCATCCGCCGACTTTTTAAGGTCGGCCTGGATCGTCCCCACCTTTCCCGTCAGGTCATCGGTGACCTTCTTGATGGCATCGGCGATTGCGGTGGTCGCCTTCCCGAGGAACTGTTTCTCGAGATCGGAGCATTCCTTTTCGCGCTCCAGTTTCGCCTTCTCATCGTCGGCCGCGCCCTCCTTTGGCTTGGGATAACCGTAGCCAGAGGAAGCGGCCCGGGCCAGGATCGCCACGGCTTCCTTGACGTCGTCAGGGAAGTCGCCGACGTACTTGCTCAGGATCTCGAGCGCCTTCTTCAGCGCCTCGGCCGCCGCGGCATCGAGCTTTTTAAGGAACTCGACGGCCTCGGCGGGAACCTCGCCCAGGATCGACTTCAGAAGTTCGATCAACTTGTCCATGCTTTGTGCCTCCTTGATGACACAGAATTTCCTCCGGATGGCCGGCGTCTCGACGATACTGACCAGCTTGACCTGGATGTCCTTGAGCTTGGGCATCGCCGCACACCTCCACACGGAAAGCTTTTTGGTCTGATTTAAGCGTCGCCGACCTGGCGAGCTCCGATCGGTAAGAAGGGACTCGCTGGGCGTCTCGTCCATCCCGCTGGGCTCGAACCGGCGACCCGGCGGGCATGGACCCGAAGCGTCCTCAAATCGCACCGAGTACACTCCTCTCATAAGACAGCGGGCTATTCGGAGTCAATAAAGCCGGGGGTAAAACCCGAATAGGCGGGGGAAACGGACGCCCAGGAAGAGGATTTTAACCCGGGAAGGCTGTGCCGAAAATGGAAAATCCCGTGAGCTTTCCGGCTTTTATATCGCGCCAGACTTGCTCATCCAGCACACGCAGCGTCATGTACCAGGACCCTTTCCGGATGCGATGGCCGTTGATCAGCAGCTCCTGGGGGGCAATATAACTCTCGAGTACCTTGATCTGCGGGTTCGCCTGCTCGGAGTGGCGCACGTCGAAGCGCTGGATGTTCGCCATGAAGTCGAAGGCCGCCCGACGGATCTCCTCCGTAGTGGCCGAGTCGCCCTGGCTGTCGACGATGTCCGGCTCATAGACGATGCCGCCGATAATGTGCTCGTCCTCTTTAGTGATGAAGACCTCGAGCTCCTTCTTGAAGTCTTTGGCCGGCGGGCCTTCCGCTTTAATGATGCCGTCGGCCCGGAGCTTCTTGCGCTCCTCTGCCCAGCCGGTATCGTCATCCCATTCGCGCCTTCCATACCACTCCGCCGGCATATTGCAGACCAGGCCTATCGGTTCCTCGTCGCCGCAGATAAGGCAGCGGGGATGGCCGTTCGGATGCGTCCATTTCGCCCGCCTGAACTGGTGGGGCTTCTGGGCCTCCGGTGTTTTCTTCGATTCCCGGATGCGCTCAGTCTCCTCGTCATAATCTTTCTGCTCCGCCGCCGTGAGCTCCTTGGCGACCTTTTTGTGATCATCCTCGGCAAGCCGCGACATCATCCAGACCCGCTCTCCGCGCTTGCCGGCGGCGCTGACCGGGACAGAGGCGAAGAGCCAGTTCCCCTTGAGATAGCGGTTCGCAAAATGGATCTTCTTGGCGTGCTCATCGGCCAGGTAGAGCTCCCAGGTGAAGGAGTCCAGGGCGATCATGGCCGCGTGCAGGTTCGTCGTCGCGCCGATCTCCCCGGGCGCGAAGAGCTCGACCTTTCTCTTTCCGATCTCAAGCCAGCTCAGCGGGCCCCGGACCACCGGCGTCTTTTCCTCCCCGGCCCGGCTCTGCTTCCAGGCGAACCGGAGCTTCCGGCCCTCATCCGCTTCGATGAACTTGGCGAGCCCGGTGAGGTTTCCGAGCATCACCTCGCCGCCTTCCCAGAAGTCCTTGCCGGCCGGCCGGAGCCGGATGTCAAGATGAGCGCCCTGCTCGCCGACAGTCTCGAGGAGGAGGCGCTGGAATTTCTTCAGGTCTCCCCGGGTGACCATGATCCGGGACGAGGCCGCCCGAAGCGCCTCCGCCCGGTCCGGTTCGATGCCCATGATATGGATCTGCAGGACGCCGCTACCTTTCGTGCCGGCCTCGAAGTCAAGGTTCCCGAACTCGCCTCCGGTGCCCTCCTCGGCCTTCAGGATCTTGAGCTCCCTGAGCTCACGCTCGAGCTCCGCGGTGAGCTGCAGGATCCCGGCCTTATAGGCCCTCCGGGCAATCTCCTCCGCCGTCTCCGGGGTTTTCCGGTCGAGGTCGATGTCCTGGACCCCCGGCACGACGGCAGAGATCTCAAGCTTGCCATCCTGGATTTTCGGGATGATCTCCTGGGCCGTGATCGTCAGGACGGCGCCCTCGGAAGCCTTGAGCTGGACGTTGATGGTCTTTCCGATCTCGACGACTTTCCCGGCCCGGAGGCAGCCGACTCGATAGTTGAAGATGTCATTCGAACCCTTGACCGGGATCCGCTCGAGGACCTGCACCTTGAACTCGACGACGGTCTTGATCTTCGCCCAGGTCGAGGTCTGGCCGGTCAGGGGATAGTCACCCGTCACGGTCTTGATGACGGCGCCCTCCGATCCGGGCAGCCGGCTGACGCGCCCGACGGCCCGGATGAAGGCCGATTTCGTGGAGACGACCGTCTCCGGGATGAGCTTGATCAGCTTGAAGTCGAAGGCGCCGAATAGTTTTTTTAATGTCTCGCGTCGCTCCCGGTAAGCCAGACCGTGGAGGTCCCCGCCTCCATCCGCGGCGCCCAGGTAAAGAATGTCAAAAACATGGACCACGTAGCGGCCCTTGATGCCGGCTGCGGTCGTGAACTCCACGGGCACCTTGATGTTCCCGCCCCAGCCGGAGATGTCCTTCCGGGGGATCGGCTTTCCCTGGAGGCTGATGCCTTCGATCTCGGCATCCAGGATGACCGGCTGCTTGATAGTCTTGAGCTCCTCCGCCAGCTCCTCGAACTGGCCGCTCCGGTCCTTCTTCGTATCCTCGAAGTATATCAGGGTCCGGCCCTTCTCATCGAGCTCAAGAACGGTCCGCCAGCCGGAGAACTTTTTCTGCACGACGAGGTCGATCCCCTCGTCGATGTAACTCTTGGCCCATTTCTCCCACATGGTCTCGATGTCGAACTCTTCCTGCATCGAGTATCCGCTGGCCGTCTTGAGCGGGATGAACCGTTGGAGGGGCTTGAGCTGACCTGCCTTCTCGATTTTGTCATACATGGCCAGGGCGCAGTGTGTTTCCTCGATCTCGACTACCTGCCAGCCCTCCCCCAGGCCGGCTTGAAGATCGTCGACCGATTTATAGGCCTGCTGATGTGAAGGGTCCTGACGATCGCCCAGGGGGATCAGGAAAATGACCTTCTTGAGGGCGGCTTCCCTGGCCAGGTCCGCGATGCGGCGCGGATCCCGGAAATGCTCCAGGGCATGGATCGCGGTGACGTTATCGAACTCGCCGAGGTCCGGCGGGATCTCCTGAGTGTCGAGGTCGAGCTTGCGCGTCTCGATCTCGCGCATGGCACAGTAGGAAAGGGCAGTGTCATTGTTGTCGATCCCTACGGTCCGCCGGCCGGCCTTCCGGCAGGCCTGGAGAAACTTCCCCGTCCCGCAGCCCAGGTCGAGCACACTCCCGGGCGCCAGGGCCTGGAGGACGGCCAGGTTATCGACCATGAGGCCCTCATCCCAGATGTCCAGGCCGGCATAATAGCCGTTCTCCGATTTGAGGATGTCCTGGATCTCCACCTTGACCAGGCTCTGCTTGGGCCGGAAGACCAGATCGAAGAGCGGAATGTAGCTGCTATGGGGGCCCGTCGGCGAGAAGACGAAATGGAGCGCCGGCCCGAGATACTTTTCCAGGACCCGGCCGAGCTTGAGCGTCAGGCCCAGATCCGGGCTATCCTTGCGGATGATGAGGTCGATGTCGTGGGCCTGCTTCGGCGTGCGGACGAAACTTCCGCCGAGGGAGACGAAATCGGGAACGTAGACCAGCTCATCGAGCATCTGCGGAAGGAGCCGGTAGAGGATGCCCTTCATGAGCTCCCGGTCCAGCTCGAAGACGTTCTGACGGGCGATCCCGCGCCGATTCATCTCGGCGACAAGGTCCCGGTAATGGCTCAGGAAGTCGGCGACCTCCTGGCCGCGTTTCTTCTTATAGATTTTTTCCCACAGTTGGATGCTGCGCAAGCGAAGGTTATAGAGCTCCCGGTCCGTGACCTCGCGGATTGATTTTCCGGTGATGTCCTCTATCTTCATGTCACTGCCCCCCAGGCGCAGCGGCAGCAGTTATGGGCGGGTAGGATGCCATGGGCCTCGGCGAGGGGATAGCGCTGGCCGTCCAGCGCGGCACAATCGCCGCAGCAGCCGGAAGCGGCGAGAATTTCCGCCTCCTGGACCCCGAGCTCCTCAAAACGGAGGAGCGTCCCCTCATCCATGGCGTGTGCCGTTTCCGTCCTGGCGATATTATCCGCCCGGTAGCGCTGGAGTTTTTGCGCATACCGCTCGATCCGGCCGGAGCGTTCCTCATCGGTCAGGCCGGCCCACTTCGGCCGGGTAAAGAGCTCGGTCGAATAGCGGCTGACCGCGCCGGCCAGGCGATCGTTGAGCCCGATGATCGGCCGGAGCTGCATATTGATAGCCGACATGGAGAGTCCCCGCTTCAGACCCAAGACGATGATCGAGCGGACCGCCCGCTTAGTCTGCTCGATGATCTGCTTTATGATGCGGGCGGCGAAGAGCTCGGCCCAGGTGATGGCCTGAGTGTTGAGGACCCCGGCGGCCTCCTGCTTCGACAGGCCGGCCCGTTCGGCCTGGGCTTTCAGAATGTCGAGATAAGCGGCCCGGAGCAGGCGCCCGCCCTTCTCTTCTATCGCCTTCCAGTCCAGGATCTTCTCCTCATCGGGCTCCTCGAGGACAACTGCCTCCCGCCGAATATGCTGCAGCCATTCCAGCACGCCCCGCTGAAGCCTGGCGCGGGCCTCCCGTTCTCCGCTACGGGCGCGGACGCGTTGACGCTCCCTGAAGCCCGTCCGCTTCAGGAAGGCCGTGATGGCGTCGTGGAGCCTAAGAAGTTTTTCGTTCATCGAGGATCGCCCTGGCCGTCCTCCGAAGCTCGTTGAGCGCGATCGAGAATTGGTCGGCCTTCTCGAGCTCGGCGCCGCCGACCGGGATATAACGGTTATCCACGTAATACTGATTCCCGAGATCGTATGGGTCGCCCAGGTCCAGGCGGTTGCGGATGTCATTGGGAGTGATCGCGCCCATGCCGAAGAGCTTCTCGAATCGGTCGACCTCGGCGTCTATGTTCCGGACGTCCAGGTCGATGAATTCGACGCGGTAGTTCACCAGCCCCTTCTCTTTAAGGATCTGGTTCAGGATCTCTTCCATGGTCAGTTGAAGCGAGTCAATGACCGAGGAGATATAGATTTTCGTCGATTCCTCGGCCGTCGACCCGCCCAGCGAACCCGTCTCCGAGAGGCCGATCCGATAACCGGGCATCGAATAGGCCACCAGCACCTCATCGCGCAGGATCTTGAGGTAAATTTTGAACGCCGCCTCTTTGACTTCCGTGACCAGCGGTATCCAGGTGGCCTTGCAGCCCTCGGGAGTGACCAGGACCATGGTCTTGTGGGCATTCTCAGTCCGCCGGATCTCGGTATCGAGAAACTCCCTAAGCTTCTGGTCTGAGCCTGGTTCCCAGTCGCCCTCCAGGACGATGATGGCGGCCGGGACGCCATAATTCTCAAAGAAGGCCAGGTTATAGTCCCGAATCCCAATCAGGGCCAGCACGGATCCCACGGCACCGAGGATGGGGGGGCGACCGTAATAATCGCTCCTGGCGTAATAGTGCTTGTAATAGATCAGCTCATTCGCCCGCGTCTTCTCATCGAGGCCCTTTTCCTGCTTCCCGGTGTCCTTGTTGATATCCTCCTTGACGCCGAAGGCCTTGAACCAGACCTTGGACTGGCCGCGCTCCTGGCGGTACTTCTTCCGCGATTTATGGACCCGGAGAGTATGAGCTGGAACATGGTAAACTTCATTGACCAGACCATCGAGGCTGCGCACGGCCTCCATCCCCATCCAGCCGACAACCTCCAAATCCTCGACGCAGGCCTGGATAATGCCCCGGATGCTCTCGTTCGGGTTTTTATTGGGCTTGGCCAGGAACTGTTGAATGGCCTTTTTCTCCTCCTCGATTTCTTCTTTCCCCTCGGCCAGGACGAGCCGCAGGCCGCGGCCGGCGACGTCCTCGGCGATGCGGCAGACGCAGCGGTCGAAATAGACATTCGACTGCTGGAGCTCGAGGAAAGACTCCGGCGGGAACGGCGGGCTGACGAGGCCCTCATGGAGGAAGAGCTTCTCCTCCTCGCGGACCTGCTTGGAGTCCTTTTGGATCTCGAATTCCCTGAGCCGTTCGCCCGGGACGAGCTCCTTCATCGAAGTATAGACGAACACCCTGCCTTTCGGCTTTCCGATCTTAACCTGTGCAGACATGACCCACTCCCTTAGGCTTGACTTCGGCCAAGGCGTAGATGACCGCCTCGGCCCGGTCCGGGCTCTTTTTAAGCCGCTTCTTGATTTCCTCTTTCGGCTCGATCTCAATCAGGCCAGCCGAATTTAGCCGGTACTTAATCCCCAGGAGCTGACGCGAGAGCTCAGAGTCCCCGGGAAGCTCGATCCAGTCCAGTGCCTCCCGGGCCCCCCAATGGACCTCGGCCCGGAGGTTCCTGAACCGGCTGCGGTTGCGCGCCCGGGCGCTGCCGATGATTTCGATGATCCTAAAGGCTATTTCGAACCCTTGCTCCCTGAAGGCCGCCTCTTTTTCCTTCCGGACCTCCCTGAGGCGATCCACGACTCCAGACCCCAGGCCTATCGCGTCCACTTGGACCGTGACCTCGGAAAGGGCCTTTCCCCAGGCCGGCAGGATGCGCTCCTGGACACAGCGCCAGACCTCCCCCGTCGTCCGCATGGTGTCATGCCCCTGGGCCTGGCTGAAGATCTCAAGTCTCCCCCCTTCCCGGAGTGCCAGGACGGACTCATCATCTCCGCCCCGGGCCACGTCGACCCCGATGACTACCGGCAATCCCCGCTCGACTTTCCGCTCCATGGCCTCCTTGACCTTGAGGCAGGGGAAAACGGCCAGGGGATCAGCTATTCCGCTCCAGTCGCCCCTCAAGTACCTATCCTGCAGCTCCACCGGCAGGATTTGCTTCATTCTCTCGATGTATCCCGCCGGCAGGTTAGCGATGTTATCCGTCCAGAACGACGGGATGAAGATATGGTCCGGCTGCGAACTTTCGATGAAACGCTGCTTGATCCAGCTATCCGTCGGGTTGCAGGAGAGGAGAAAGAATGGCCGCAGCCCGGGCAGATTGAGCCTCAGCCGGGTCGCCAGCATCAGGAATTCGTGTTCCGTGAACTCCTCGGCCTGGTCGAGTGCGATCCAGCCGTACTCCCCGGACATGAACTTCTGCCAGTCGTCCGGATGCTCACCAACGCCTCCATAGCGGACCCTCGAGCCGTTCCAGTACACGATCAGCTTCTCCGACCTATTCCAATCCCGGATCAGACGCCGGTCGAGGAAGTGCTCGAGTTGCGGGAGGACCGTGTCCCGGAATGACGGCCAGGTCTTCCTCATGAGCAACCCGAAGTTGCCCGGGTAGTCGAAGTTCAGGGCGATCCCCTCATTTATCAGCGCGGCCGTCTTCCCTCCGCCCATGGCGCCGCCGAAGAGCTTGTAGGTCTCCGGGGCCCGGTGGAAGAGGAGCTGCTTCCCGTTCCGCCGCGGGTCGTAGACCTGGGAGAGGTCGACCGTGATCTCCTGAGCCCCGATCATTCCATTTTCCTTGCGAGCCCCTCGAGGAGCTCCTCGGGCAGGCCGTGCGCCTTCGAGATCGCGCGCCAGAAGGCCCGCTGGCGCTGCCGGGACCAGCCGAGCCGCCCCATCGCCGAGTCCATCCCACGGAGAAGCGATAGTGCCCTCTTCATCCGGAGCCGGAGGAGCCGCTTCCGGATGGCCACTGTCAGGGACCAGGAGACTCTCATGTGTCCTTCCCAGAAGCCAACGCTGCCGCGGCCGCCGGATCCGGCTTGGCCGGCCGGGGAACCGCCGAGATGACGTTGATCATGGTCATCTGGCCGCTGTGCTCGAGCTCCTGCTTATCGCGCCACTTCATCGGCTGCCGGTTCTTGAGCCAGAAGATCTGCGCCGTGACGTCGGGGAGGACTTCCTTCTTCGTCTTCCGGACCTTCGACGGGAGAGCCGTCTCATCCCTCTTCTTGCCGGCAATGTCATATTCGGTCATGACCTCCTCGAGCTCATAGCCCAGGGCCCGCTTGAGGAGCGCGTTCTCGACCTTGGTGTCGACCGGCGCCTTCCCCCTTTTTAAGGAGTCCGCAAAGTCCGTATAGAACTTTAGGTATTCATAGAACGCGGTCTTCGAGATCCCGAGTTTTATCGCGATCTGCCTGTCGGTCAGGCCACTCCGCGCCAGGCCTTCGGCCCGGAGGGGAAAATCATCTTGATACTTAGATTTCCTACCGCGTCCAGACACCTTTCTCACTCCGTATTAAAAATTTTTTTATTTTTTAATCTTCGCAATCTTGACGGCACAATCTTCCCGAATTTATATATATATCGAGGCACCTAAAAATGAGCAAAAAGAGACGCGGGCCGACAGAGGCCCAGCTCCGCCTGTATGCGCGGCTATCAAGCCGGGGCCGATTCCAGGGCTGCCCCAAGGATGAGAACCTCTGGCGTCGGATCCTCGAGAAGACTTCCGGCAAGGGAATTCGTCCCTACCGGCGCCCGGGCGGAGGATGGCTCGAGCTTGAAGAATTCCAGAACGTGGTCCCGCCGCTCCTCCGGAATTATGAGAGCGGTCTGGCACTCGACAAGGTCGCCCAACTGCTCGGCCTGGAGAGTGACAGCGACCTAATGCGAGATCTCGCAAACGCGGCTTTCTGCCGCTGGCACCACCAAGGCCGAAGGAGTGAACATGAGCCGATTGAAGATCGTTGCGACGACCCCGGAGATCCCTACCATCCCGGAGAAGAAGATGAATGGCCGGAAGGGATCGCCAAGCCAGAAGATGCCGATGAAGTGCCTTTTTAGCTCCTCCTGTCTCATCGGCAAGCGCTGCCTCTACCATGGGAGGCCGGCCACCTTCGCACTCTCCGCTATCAAATACCTCGAGGGCCTCGGCTATTTCTTCGTCGATGCCTGCCCTGAAATGCTCGGCGGGCTCCCCTGCCCGAGGCCGGCGTCCTATATTCGAGAGGGCCGGGTTCTCCAACTCAGAAAGGATGTCACCCAGGCTTTCGAAATCGGCGCATATCGAGCCCTGACCATAGCTGCCGCCGCGAAGCCGGCAGTGGCTCTTCTCCTTTTGAATAGTCCGTCCTGCGATCCGGGCTTCGGGGTTTTCGGCAAAAAGCTCGCCGGCTTGATCCCGACGATCACCTGCCATCGGGATAATGACTGGCGAGAGCGACTTTTTCAATTCTTGAACCTTCCTTATCAACGGAATTTATTCCAATAGCGCCAAAACCTTCGGATCGTGCTGTCTCCCGCGTGCCGCGGGTACTTCAGCCGCTGCGAAAGGATCCTCATCTCTTCCCATAGCGGCGGATAATACTTCCTCATCGCCTCCCACTGCTCAGGCGTTTGGAAGGGACATATCCAGCAGGCGGTCCGCTTGAATCCCTGGGCATAGCCTGGCCAGAGCAGCGGCTGGACTTTCTTTAAGAGCTCGGCATACTCGGTTAAGGGCATTTCATAATATGGCGCGTAGAGGTGAAAGCCCTGGGCGTTGGTCGTGTAGGCGGCTTTCGGCGTCCGGGCCACTTTCTGTTCGGGCCGGCCCCCGCGGATCTTGAGAGTCTTATCCGCCGGCGTTGCCGTGGCCGAGTCGAGGACCTCATTGATAAACCGATGCTGACAGTCCCGGAAGATCGTGTCAGGCCATTTCCCTTTCTTGACGTAATGCTCGACGATGTTCTGCTTGGCCATGATCAGCCGGAAGGTAATCTTTTGATCCTTGCAGAAGCGGCAGATATAACTCACGAGGTCCGGGAACTCGGCGCCCGTCTCGACGAATCGGGCCTCGAAGGGCCGCTCAAGTTTCTCGCAAATGTTTTTCGTCCAGAGGAGTGCCAGGAGGGAGTCTTTCCCGCCGCTGAACTCGACGACGATATGCTCAAAGCGGCCCGCGAATTCCAGGACGTCCTGGGGCGGATCCGGAAGCGTGATTTTCTGCTCAAGGCTATCCTCCGCCTGGCTGGGCCCGAACTGCTCCCATAATTCTTTTAGGTTGATGGACTCGCCGATGTCGACCTTATAAACTTCGAGATTTATCTCCTCGAGGTGGGGCATGAGGAGCTCCGCGAGCTTTTCCTCCTCATAGAAGCCCTTCCTGTCATTGTCCGAGAGCGCGTACTTGATCTTCTCGGCCTCCGACTTCGGCTCCACGACGGAGATGTCAACCTCTTCATGGCCGAGTTCTCTGAGCGCCCTGATTCTCATATTCCCGCCAAGGACGACGTATCGCCCGTTCTCCTGATAGACGATGAGCGGTTTATAGACGCCGAGCTCCCGGATCTCCTCCTTGAGATCCTCATAGTCGGCTTTCAGGATCCCACGCGGGTTCTTCTCCCAGGGGACAACCTGGTTGATCGGGACGGTGATGATGTTCATGGCTGCTTGGTGAGCTTCTCTCCCAGGCCCTGGATCGCCGTCGCCTGTGCCTCGCCGGCGTCGGCCAGTCTGTGCAGGGCAATCAGCGTCTTCGTCTGAAGGTCGACAGTCTTCTCGGCGCAGAGTTTCAGATCCTCAGTCGTCTTGGAATGGAGGGCCCAGGGGACCGATTCCATGCAGACAGGCTTCTTCCCGTCCTTGCCGTTGCAGTTTTTATCCGCCTTCCTGTCTTTCCATTTCAGCGTCCAGGCAAGCACCTTATCCAAAACCAGAAGCATAAATACGCCATAAGCCGGGATCTTAATCGCCTCGAGGCTTATTTGGGGGAGCTTGTCCTGGATCATTGCATCGGGCCTCAGTTGTAGTTCGTCGAGACCGCCTTCACGGTTAGAGTGTGGATACCGACGAGCGCCTGGTCGTCCGGGAACGTGATGTTTATTTGGACACCCCTCGGCTCTAGCCCCAACGTGAACGTGCTGGACGGGAAGAACTCCACCGTAACCCCAGCCGGCAGCCCGCTTGCGGACATAATGACGACCCCGGCGAATTCATTGGTCCCCGTGCAGAGCGCGTTAAATGCGATCGTTCGGTTCGGGTACGTGATGATGTTTTCCGGGGTAACTTCCAGGGTAAAGCTCGGCGAAGGACGGACCTCAACCGTCACAATCGCGGTCTTCGTGATCGGCGGATTCTCCTGGCCGATGAAGAAGGCGACAGCAGCGATGACGACGATGGCCAGAATGGCCAGGGCTATGTACAGCCACTTTTTCATAATGGACCTCCTCACATTAAACGGGTTCATTTCTTCGCCAGCTCCGCCCGCAGCTTCTTCACCTCTTCCTTGAGCTCATAGACCCAGAGGGTGAAAGCCTCATTGACGACCGTGAGTCTGTCTTTCTTGTAAGGCTCGGCCGTCGACGTCCATTCCACGGAGATCGCGCCCGTCACCGGGTCAATGGTAATCCATCCGAGAGGATTTGCTTTGACCTCAGGCCCGGGATTCAGGACGTCGTAGGAGGGATAGAGCGCCGGGTTGTAGCTGTGGCAGGCCGGGCTAAGGCTTATAAAGCAGATCAGCAATAAGAGCGCGGCGCTGGTCTGCAGTAAGGCTTTTATCCTTGAATGCTTTCTCAATTTTCTCCCTCCGTTTTATATCGCCCTCGGAGGCGATGGCTTCCTCGATTTTCTTCTCGATCCTAATGGCCTCGTCGAGGAGATTCAGGATCTTCGAAAGGTCGGTCATTTTTTCTCCTAAAGCTCGAAGTGCCCCAGGTCCCGGGACGGCGTCTTGAAGTCCCCTCCCCATTTCCCGCCCAGATTTCTCCACATCTCGCCGAGGAGCTCGTATCGGGCCGTCGCCATCCAAATTAGCTTCCCGTCGTCCCCGACGATGACGAAGTCGCCGGCTTGCCAACGCTGGTGCCTCGAGATCTTCTTGTAGCCATCGCAGTTCGTGACGATTCTGCCCGGCGTCGTCCTGCCCTGTTGATAGAGCGCGAACTGCTGCTCGGCCGTCCTGTTGATCCAATAGGGCATGAGGAGGATCCCCCCGGACTGAGCCTGAAGTATGAAATGGCAGAGCTTCTGGAAGAAAAGGACGCGGTGCTCGGTGTTCGTCACAAGACTCCTCCGCCTGGGCAGACGACTAACTCATTAATGACACTACTCCACGCCTTGACTCTAAGGAGCGGGGTTATAAGAAGTCAAAGAAGTGGGGGTAATTCTCGAAATGGCGGGGGAAACGGACGGCAGGACGGGGTTTTTAGGAGTCCGGCTTGAAGCGGATGACTTCACCGAACTGGTCGACCCAGGCATGCTTTCCGGGATCCCACAATAGCTTATAGAATTGGACCTCTCCCTTATTCCGCAGCCAAATCTCTTTCTTGATAATCCTATGGTCCGGGCACGGGAGGCTCTCAAGCTCCTTCACTATCTCATGGGAAATGGACCGGAGATGGCCAACGATGCAACGCCACTCATTTTCCCGGGCCCCGATAGCGCAGACGGGATCATTGGTGCAGCGGATGATCTTATAATCCGCATTGCGGAGATGGGTGATGATGGCTTTCTTTATACGGTTTAGTTCCTTCTTAATGGCGGCCTCGGACAATTTTTCCTCTCCTTCCTCCCCAGTTAAATGCTTCTCTTAAACTCTCGGCGGGCTCGCTTCCTGCTGAGCCCTGCTCCCTCACCGGCATCCTCCGCGACGTCCGGCATGAATAATCGTCTCTGCGCCCTCAGCAGCTCACCCAGGACCTGCACGGCGGTCGCGAAGTCGCCCGGGTAGTATCGCTGCCGGGAGAAAAATTCGGCGTTGTCAACGAGCGTGAAGATCAGGGGCCCGCTGAAAAAGACCTTCAGCTTTTCGTTCATCTTCGGCTTGAGGCGGCGGAAGAATTCATCGCGGCCCAGGATTTCGCCGAAAGGATGAACCCCGGGATAGTCCTGCTCAGGCTGTTCGTTTTCCTTTTGGGTCCCGGGAAGAGCCTGAAGTATCTTTCTCCGGGTCAGGTCTCTTGGCTTTGTTTTTCCTGCCTCGATTATACAAATGGCTGACGGACTAATTCCGCTCAACCGGCCGAGTTTGCTTTGGCTCAGCCCGGCCCGCAGTCTCAGCTCGCGAAGGTTGTTGATGATTTCTCTCCTTCCTCTCCTCTTTCCCGCCGGCGGTCAGGTCACCCCCGGAGGTCTTTGAGCAATAACCTGAGGTTATGAAGCCGGCCTTCAAGATCCCCTTTCATCTCCTCGGCCGACTCGATCCGTTTTTCCAATGCCTCGGCTCTCGTCGTCAGGTCCGCCATCTCAGTCGATATGGCGTTAATGAGTTCGTCTTTTTTCCCGAACAGGTTCGGCTCCTTCTCGGGAGTCGCCTCGACTGTTATCTTCTCGAGATCAGCCTGGACCTGCTTTTTCAAGCTCTTTTTCTCAGCCATAATTTCTCTCCTTCCTCTCCTGCAGGGGACGGGCGGCCGCGGTTGTGCTGCCCGCCCCCCTCGCGGGTCATGCTACGCTTGGCTTTTTGACGACTTTGAAGATCTGGTTCGACTCCAGCCAGACGTAAACCGTGTAGCCCAATAGTGGGAGCCACGCGAACTTCTTGGCCTGGAGCAGGATGAAAGCCGTCGCTCCCGCGCTCACGACGAGGGATGAGACGTAGCCCAGGACATCCTTGACTTTGTCCTTGACCACATTGAAGAGCTTCACCAGGGCATTCTTGACAAGCTGGGTTATAGCAATAACCCCGAGGCCGCCGACCGTCATGATCGACGCCAGGATCGCCTGGTCAATGTCGAAATGGAAGCCCTCCTCTCCCTGCGCGAAACCGAGAGAGAACAGAGCGCAGAGCATGACCGAGAGAAAAACGAAAACTTTAAGACGCTTCATGCGTCACCTCCTTCAATCATCATATTGCCTTCCTTCTTTTGCCGTGGTTGGTGGATAGTCATCATCCTCCGGCGGGTCCGGCCAACGGAAACCGGAGAACGGGTGCGGCGGAGTTTTCTTGCCCCTACAAACGCCGCCCCTTTTGTCCAGCGCCCTGACGATCAAACCAATGGCACATCCAATAACAATGATAGCAACGGCAAAAAAATATGGTTTCATGCGTCACCTCCTTTCGTTTCGATTTCGCTTTCCTTTATGCAGATATCCCCGAAGGTCTCCCGAGTCTCTGGCCTGTCAAGGATATAGATCTCGGCCCTCTCGTCCTCGGGACAATCGGCCGGCAGGATCCTGGAGCCGTTGAGGTAGGCGATGAGGGAATCGTTCTTGATGATTCCGGATCCCTCAAGGACGTCGCAGATCAACTGCAGGAGGTTGATTAGGTCCGCACTCCTCCCCGGCCAACGATAGATAAGGGCCATGAGGTTCACCGGGTAGTCGATCGTTTCGATTTCCTCGCGGATCTTCTGGCCTTTGAGCTCGAGGACCGCCCGACCTTCCCATTCCGAATATTTGGGGTTTGGAAGGAGCTTGGTTCTCCCGGAGCTTTTCAGCCGGATGATTTTCTGGGAAGTCTTTTTGCCGGGCGTGCGGCCGCTGATCTCGAGATAGATCATCTCAATTCCTCCTGCTTGGTTTAATCTCCATCGCTCGGCTTCACGCTCGGGCTCTCCTGGACGATCCCCTGGCGCTGCTTCGCCCACTCGTTTTCATGGCGGGACGTCCTTTCGTCGATGCCCACGACGACGAGGAAGGCGATCGCGGCCAGGACCACGAGGCAGAGAAACGCGACGAGGATGGCCCGGATTCTGAACCTTGGTCTACTCATCGCCGTCTTCCTCTTCATCCTCGTCCGGCTCGACTCCAGAGCCGTGGCAATGGGAGCACGTCCGCTTCTTCCCGCAGTCCCAGAAGTACCTATCGCCCATGCAGCAGTGACACAATCGTAGTTCGCTCATCTCTTCGCCTACTTCAGAATCTCGGCCGGCACTTTCCCCACGAGCTCGACGCCCGACTTTAGGACCAGGTCCACGAGCTCGCCCTTCTTGAGCTTGTCGACATCGCGGCCCTTGAGTTTCTTCTGGAGATATGCCTTCGCCTTCGCATCGGCGAAGATCTTGAGTTTCTTCCCGAACTCCAGGATCTCGGCCCGCGTTTTCTTCTGCAGGTACTCCTCGGTTATCACCCACTCTTTGCCGACGTCGATCCCCAGAAACCGGGCCGCCGAGAAACGGTTCGTTGTCCCGAAGCCGCTGTAGTCACCGACGTGCGGACCCTCCATCACGATCGCCTTGACCGCCTCCGGGATGAGCTTGTCGACCTCGGGGTAGGGCAGCTCCAAGATCTTCGCGTAGCACTGCGCCTGGTTCATCCACTGGCCGGCATCATTGATCTTGAGCGCTCTGCCGACCGCCTCCCGGGCGTTGACATTCCCATGGAGCGCCACCACGAAGAGGAGCGTCAGCATTTCCTGCGAGCCCGGCGAGAGCCCCTCGAGGGCCTGGGGGATCCGCGTCTCGAGGAAGACGTCGCGGAAATATTCGCCGTGCCAGGAGACTCGGACGTCGCCCGGCTTCCGCTCTTGCTTCTCCTTCTCCGAGATGGGGCCCCTCATCTTCGCCAGCCGGGAGCGAAAGCAGGGTTTGTTGAAGCACTCCTGCTCGTCGCCCTGGGCCGGCTCGCCCGTCTCGTGGATGATCGTCAGGAAATGGGGACAGGCCTTGCATTTTTCGTCCGGCTTGAAATGATAGCGGACCGACTCGTGATCGTTATACTGAACCTTGTCCCGGAACTTGAACCCGTTCGTCCCGTATTTCTTCCCGGGCGGGGATTCTTTCCAATGCGCGAGGAGCCAGTCGTTCTGCTTTTTCTTGAAGCAGGCGGGGTCGAGGCAGCGGGAGGCCTGGGCGTCGTCAATACCGAACAGCTCCCGCTGGACCATCGAGTTTTTCGGACATGACCCGCAGCCCTCCGGAGTGACCGGGAAATATGCCAGCTTGAGTGCCGGCGACTCGTTGTCAATCCGCCGCTTGAGCTCCTCGACGGTCGTCGGGCCGTCCCATCGGTCAACCTCCGAGGCCATCTTGAAAAATTCTTTGACCTTCGCGGGCGACTGCTTGACCCGGAGGAGCTGCTCAAGGTGCCCGTACCGGATCCGGTCTTTCTTCCAGGCCTCAATCGTGTATCCCGGGAGACCCAGGACCGCCAGCCGGCGCCGTATGTACCGCGGCGATATCCCGGTCTTCTGGCCGAGCTCCCGGATTCCTTCCTCGCCATGCTTTCCGACGTAAAGCCGGAAGCTCTCCGCCTCCTCGAATTCTGTCAGATCCTCCCGCTGCAGGTTTTCGATCAGCATGAATTCGAAAGCCTGCTCGTCGGTCAGCTCCCGGACGATCGCGGGGATCGTCTTCAGGCCGAGCATCTCCGAGGCAAGGAACCGCCTCTCGCCGGCGACGATCTCGTAGTTCGTGTTCTTGAACTTCTTCGGCCTGACGATGATCGGCTCGATGACGCCCTTCTCTTTGATCGACGCCATGAGCTCGTCGCGCTTCGGCCCGGTGAATAGCTTCCTCGGGTTCTTC
>Ga0307380_10002514_pt1 | contig 26032 bp, 20 predicted proteins | sample UN3MG_FD_202239 | JGI IMG/M metagenome (GOLD analysis project Ga0307380, IMG submission 202239) | Soil microbial communities from Risofladan, Vaasa, Finland - UN-3 | ecosystem: Environmental > Terrestrial > Soil > Coastal area > Acid sulfate soil | place: Finland: Risofladan, Vaasa | collected... | reverse complement strand
CGACGGTCATCATCGCCCACACCGTCAAGGGCAAGGGCATCAGCTTCATGGAGAACAAGGCGGAATGGCACGGCATCCCGCCCAATGACGAGCAGTTGGCGCTGGCGCTGCGGGAGCTGGAGATGCGCCCCAGTGCGGAGCAGCTCGAAAAGGCGGACGGATAGGGGAGCGATTTGACATGCCGGAGATGAAACCTTCGCGAGACGGCTACGGCTTGGGGCTGGTGGACCTGGGGCAGGCGGACGAGCGAGTGGTGGTGCTGGGGGCCGATCTGACGGCCTCCACCCGCGCCAACTGGTTCCAGGAGAAGTTCCCCGGGCGCTTCTTCAGCACCGGCATCGCCGAGGCCAACATGGTCAACATCGCGGCCGGGCTGAGCCTGGCCGGCAAGGTGCCCTTCGTCTGCACCTACGGCGTGTTCGTCAGCGGCCGCGCGTGGGACCAGGTGCGCACCACCGTCTGCTATGCCAACCTCAACGTCAAGCTCGGCGGCGCCCACGGCGGCATCTCGGTCGGTCCCGACGGCGCCACCCACCAGGCGCTGGAGGACATCGCCCTCATGCGCTGCCTGCCCAATATGACGGTGGTGGTGCCGTGCGACGCGCTGGAAACGCGCAAGGCGACCGTCGCCATCGGCGCCATGCACGGCCCGGCGTACGTCCGTTTCGGGCGCGAGCCCATCCCCGTCATCACCGAGGAGCAGACCCCGTTCACCCTGGGCCGGGCCGAGACCTTCCGCCCCGGCGACGACCTCAGCATCATCGCCTGCGGCTACATGGTGAGCGAGGCGCTCAAGGCCGCCGAGACCCTCCAGCAGGAGGACCAGGTCAGCGCGCGCGTCATCAACCTGCACACGGTCAAGCCGATTGACCGCGCCGCCATCGCCCGGGCCGCGGCCGAGACCGGCGCCATCGTCACCGCCGAGGAGCACCAGGTGATGGGCGGCTTCGGCAGCGCGGTGGCGGAGGTAGCGGCGGCCGAGTGCCCGGTGCCGATGCGCCTGGTGGGCATTCAAGACCGCTTCGGCGAATCGGGCGAGCCGGAGGAACTGCTGGAGGCGTTCGGCTGCTGCGCCGGCGCCATCGTCGCCGCCGCGCGCGAAGTGCTGAAGCAGAAGAAGTAGCCGCGGATCAACGCGGATGCACAAGACATGGTAGGGCAGGCGTCTCGCCTGCCAACCGCGTTCGGAGGTATAACATGGCATACAGCGTCAAGGGCTACCAGTTCGATTACGAGAAGTTCTTCCCGCGCGACATCTTCGACGAGATCACCGAGGTGCGGGTGGAGCGCCCCGACGTCATCCTGGCGGCGGCGCGGGCGCGCAAGCGGCGGCTGTCGCTGACGATTGACGGCAAGCTCACCATCCTCGCCGCCGACCACCCCGCGCGCATGGTCAACAGCTACGGCGACGAGCCGGTGCGCATGGCCAACCGCCAGGAGTACCTGGGGCGCGTGCTGCGCGTGGTGGCCAGCCCCGGCGTGGACGGCGTCATGGGCACCACCGACATCATCGAGGACCTGCTGATCGTGGACTACCTGGTGCAGGAGCAGGGCGGCCCCAGCTTCCTCGACGAGCGCGTCATCCTGGGCTCGATGAACCGCTCCGGGCTGGCGGGCAGCGCGTGGGAGCTGGATGACCGCTACACCTGCTTCAGCGCCGAGAGCATCGCCGCCCTCAACCTCGACGGCGCCAAGGTCATGTTCCGCCTCGCCCTCGATGATCCCAACTCCAACCTCTGCCTCGACTACACCGCGAACGCGGTCAACGCGTGCGTGGCGCTGGGAATCCCCATCTTCATCGAGGCGCTGCTGGTCCAAAACGAGGACGGCAAGTGGAAGATCCAGAAGAACGCCGACGCCCTGGTCAAGGCGGTCGGCGTCGCCACCGCCTTGGGCGAGACCTCGCGCCTGACCTGGCTCAAGATCCCCTACTGCGACGAGTTCGAGCGCGTCGCCCGCTCCGCCACCTGCCCCATCCTCATGCTCGGCGGGGAGTCGCGCGGCGACCCCACGGGGACGCTGCAGGAGTTCGCGACGGGCATTCGCGCCGGCGCCAGCATCCGCGGCGCGCTCGTCGGCCGCAACGTTACCTACCCCGGGCCCGACGATCCGCTGGCGGTGGCGCTCGCGATCAACGACATCGTGCACGAGCAGACTCCCGCGGAGCAGGCGGTCGAGCTGCTCATGAGCAAGCGCGATCAGGACCTCGACGCCCTCACCAAGTGGCTGGGGTAGGACCGCGGCATGAACCACACGTTCGTCGTCTATGTTGACGAATCCGGCGACGAAGGCTTTTCGTTCGGCCGGGGAAGCTCCGACTGGTTTGTGCTGGCAGCGGTGGTCACGCGCAAAGCGAGAGACCTCCAGGTAGTCAAGTTAGTGGACCGGGCGCGGAGGCAACTGGGCAAGCCGGACAAGAAGCCGCTTCACTTTCGGGACCTGAAACACGAGCAGCGCCTGCCCTACGTGGCCGAGATCGCCGACGCGGTAGCGAGCAGCTTCTACTACGCGGTTCAACGTACACAACACGGCTTCACGGAAGACCGCTACGCGAGGATGCCGAAGCCTGTGGTGTACCATCGGGAAGGGCGATACTTGGGGTACGGCCTCAAGTTCTGGCCGCGCGAGGTGGACGACGTGCTGAAGGGCGAAGCGGCATTCGAATGGGTCGGAACATACCGCTCGTGATGGAAAGAATGCAGGCTCCGGGTCTCAGGATCCCACCCGCTTAGGGCTGCCGTCCTTGCGAACGACCTGAGAGAGTTCCCGCGCACGCCTGCACCTGTACATTATGCCACAATCCGATAATCATACAATACCCTACCACGCGTGTGATGGCGACACCGTTTGATGACCGCGCCGGCGGGCGTAAAGACGCAACGGAGGAGGCAACCATCATGCCCCAACTCAAAGGCAATCTCATCGTCGGCCAGTCGGGGGGGCCGACGGCGGTCATCAACAGCAGCCTCGCCGGAGTCATCCAGGCGGCCTTGAAGTCCCCGGCCATCCAGGGCATCTACGGCATGGTGCACGGCATCGAGGGCGTGCTCAAGGAAGACCTCATTGACCTGCGCGCCGAGAAGTCCGAGACCATCGAGGGCCTGCGCCGCACCCCCAGCGCCGCCCTCGGCGCCTGCCGCACCAAGCTCAAGGCCGCCGACTACGAGCGCATCCTCAAGGTCTTGCAGGCGCACCAAGTTCGCTATTTCATCTACAACGGCGGCAACGACTCCGCCGACACCTGCCACCACGTCGCCCGGCTCGCCCACGCGTCCGGCTACGAGCTGCGCGCCATCGCCGTGCCCAAGACGGTGGACAACGACCTCGCCTTCACCGACCACTGCCCGGGCTACGGCAGCGTCGCGCGCTTCAACGCCATCGCCACCCGCGACGCCGGCCGCGACACCGAGGCCATCGGCGTGGTGGACAACGTCAAGCTGATCGAGACCATGGGGCGCAACACCGGCTGGATCACCGCCTCCACCGCCCTCGCCAGGGAGGGCCCCGACGACGCCCCGCATCTCATCTACCTGCCCGAGCGCCCCTTGAACCGGGAGTGGTTCCTGCAGGACGTCAAGGCGACGTTCGACCGCCTGGGGTACTGCGTGGTCGCGGTGTGCGAGGGCCTGAAGGACGAAAAAGGGGAGACCCTGGTCGCCTCCGCGCGCGCGGTGGACACCGACAGCTTCGGCCACAAACAGCTCGGCGGAGTGGCTGATTTCCTGTGCGACGCCATCGCCGCCAACCTCGGCCTCAAGGCGCGCTTCGACAAGCCCGGCACCGTCCAGCGCATGTCGGCCCTTGCCGCCTCGGCGGTGGATGAGGAGGAGGCCTACCGGGTGGGGGAGCAGGCGGTGATGGCCGCGGTCGAGGGGATGAGCGGGCAGATGATCACGCTGGTGCGCGAATCGAACTCGCCATATCGCGTGACCACCGGCCTGGCGCCGCTGGAGGAGGTTGCCAACGCCGAGAAGGTGGTGCCGCGGGAGTTCATCAACCAGCGCGGGAATGATGTCACCGCCGCCTTCCTCGACTACGCGCGGCCGCTCATCGGCGGGCCGCTGCCGCCCTACGTGCGGCTGGCGGGGAAGCGAGTCGTGCGCCGCGTAGAAGTGTGACTCGCAAGCCGGGCGCATCCCGGTCGGTACTCCCTGTTTACCAGCGGCGAGGGGTATGGTAGAATCGTTGCGGAAGGTGCGCATGAAACTGCACGTAGCCATTCGACCGGACGAGATAGACGGCGGGTACATCGCGGCGTGCCCCGAGATTCCCGGCTGCATGAGCGAGGGCTTGACCGAGCAGGATGCCCTGGAGAACCTGCGCGAGGCCATCGAGCTGTGTCTGGAGGCGCGCAAGGAGCAGGGCCTGCCGCTCACCGTGCCGCTGCGAGAACTCGAGGTCGCCGCTTCGTGACCAGGCTGCCGCAGGTCAGTGGGGATCGCGTGGTACGAGCCTTGGAATGCGCTGGATAGAAACGCGCCAGACAGCGGGGCAGCCACGTCGTCTTGACCAAAGCCGGTTCACTCGTCTCGCTTTCCGTTCCACTCCACAATCCCGTTGGTCGCGGTTTGCTGCATGACCTCCTGCGCACCGCCGAGCTCGGCGACGACGAGTTCATCCGGCTGCTGCGGTAGAGACTGCCCGGATAGTCGCAACCTCGTCGAATATCCGCCTGGCAGGGAAACGGGCGCGGAAACTGTCACGTTGATCTGCGATGCCAGCCATGCAGGTCATTGGGGGTGCGGGAATGGTGCCTGCGCGCTCGGTCGGGCACTCGACTAGCTCCGGTCCGTGCGCCAAGGGTACGTCTGGTATGTCTCCTCGAAGGCCTGCTTGATTTCCAGCAGTCTGTTCTCGGCCCACATCACGGCATCCCGGAGTGCCAACTCGGGACACGATGGATCCGACTTCTCGAGGATTGTCCAACAACCACGGCCCTCCGTCAAGCAAGAGCGGGTGCTGTGGGGGTGCTGCTTCCCCTCGTACGCCGGCGCGCGGCGGGTGAGGGTTGACAAGGGGAGTTTCGTCGGGTAATATCTTCTTCAAGAGGGCTGCTGCCGGAGGTCGCACGTGACGCCAGTTGACGTCGGGTCGGGGGCCGTGAGCATGAGCCGCGAGCGGCTGCGGCAAGTGCTGGTATGGGATTCCTATTTCGCCTTCAAGGGGAACTGCTAGCCATCACGCACGGCCCGCTCGGTGGATTCTCGAGCGGGCTTTCTTATTCGCCGGGTCGGGTCGAGCCATGCACAACCATGCGGACGAAGTTCTGGTACTGAACAACAACTACCAGCCGCTGAATATCGCCAATGTTCGGCGCGCCATAAACCTGCTGTTCCTGGGCAAGGCGGAGACGGTCGAGACCGACTCCAAGCAATACCATTCGGAGCGCGTGATGCTGCCGATGCCGACGGTAGTGCGGCTGCATCACTACGTACGGCGGCCGCTGCCGCGGCTCCACGTCACGCGCAAGAGCATCTTCGCGCGCGACGGTCACGCCTGCCAGTACTGCGGCGCCCGGAAGGTGGCGCTGACCCTCGACCACGTCATCCCCAAGGACCAAGGCGGCCACACCGATTGGGACAACTTGGTATGCTGCTGCACCAAGTGCAACAGCCTCAAGGGCAACCACACCCCCCACCAGGCGGGCATGAAGCTGGTGCGCAAACCGCGCCGGCCCAAGTTCATTCCCTACATCAGCTACACCAAGTTCCTCGCCGCCCTCAAGAACCCCCACTGGAAGCAGTACCTGTCCCCGTATGGAGACGGGTAGCGGCGGGTCGCCTCGGCGCCGGCCGCGTTAGGGCGAGGGTGCGGGCGCGGGGGCGGGGCGGTGCGCCTTTACCGATTGCTCCAGCGCCGCCGCTCGCAGCTCCGCGCTGCGCGCCGCATCTTGGTCCCCCAGCGCTCGATAGGCCTGCGCCAAGTGCTGCAAGACCTCGGCCATAAACGCCCGCTCGCGCGGGTCCCCCCGTCCGAGCGCGGCGCGAAAGGCCTGCGCCGCTTCCGCGGGTCGCCCGCTGCGCAGCAGCAACCTGCCCAGCGTGTCGCGGCCCGCGCTCTCCTCGGCGGGATGCTTCTCCAGGGCGGCGGTCAGGAGGGCGAGCGCCTGCTCCACGCAGCGGCCCGTGTCGGCGCACAGGTCGGCGAAGTTGTTGATCGCCTCGAAGAGCTCCGGGTCCTCCCGTATGGCGCGGCGGTAGTGTGCCAGCGCCTCCTCGGCGCGGCCCTGCTCGCGCGCGACGTTGCCGAGGTTGACCCAGGCGCGGGCGAAGCCGGGCTTGTGCTCGACCGCCAGCCGGTAGTGCTCTTGCGCGCGCTCCAACATGCCGCGGCGCTCCAGCATGACGCCGAGATCGTTGAGGCGTTCGGGCGAGAGGCGTGCGACCTCGGGGGGCGCGGGGCCGCTCGCTCGCGCGCTGGCCGCCGACCCGTAGGCGCGCAGCAGACGCGCCGCCTGGGTCAGGTCGAGCCGCACCTCTCGCACGTCACTGCGGCAGCCGACGAGCACCACCGCCAGCAGCGCCAGCGCCGCGCGCAGGCTCGTCATCCGGCGGGCTCGTGCGCCGGCGACGGCCGTGGTGGGCGCGGGCGGATGACCAGCATCCAGTTGTCGCCGTCGCCCCAGATGCGCGCGAAATCGAGGTAAGGGATCTCCTGCGCAGCGCGTTCGCCGGTGTGGGCGATGAAGCACGATCTGCGCTCGTCGTAGCCGTAGGCGACGACGAAGTGATTCCGGCGCGCGCCCGGAGCGCCCACCCGCACCTGGCAGATGACCGGCACGTCGCGCGCGATCCATAGCCGCAGGCGGTCGCAGCTGCCGCGGGCAGACTCCGCCCGCAGCCCCCGGCGGCGCGCGTAGAGCTTGAGGTCAAGGTTGAGCACGCGCCCGTCGGGCAGAGCGATCTCGTCCGCGATCTCCCGCTGCGTGACCTGCAGACCGTGGTAGCGCAGCACGCTCTCCAGCGCCGCCGGCCCGCACCACCGCGGCTCCTGCTTGACGAAGGGGACGTCGGCGATGGTGTGGGCGGAGGGCTGAGCGCGCACCGGCAAAACCACGGCAACCGCGATCGCGGCCGCCGCCAGCGCTGTTGGCAGGGGTCTCATGCCGTCAACCGGCGCGCGGCGAGTCGTGTGACTCGCCGCGCGCGCTTCGTCGTTCGAATGGAAGCTAGTGCCCCAGCAGCAGGACGATGACGATGATCAGCAGCCAGGTGGTGGTGCTGAGCGTCGGCTCCTGCGCGCCGCCAACCGCCAGCGCCTCGGCGCCGGTCGCGATCTGCTGCAATTCGTCGGCGCTGAGCTGCGACAGGCGCTGCTGCACCTGCTGCTCGGTGAGGCCGAAGCCCTTGAGCTTTGCGGTCACGCCCGCCGCGTCCAGCGCGGCCTCGGCGCGCGCTGCGACCTGCGCGCGCTCGCCCTTGGGCTCGGTCGTCATCTTCGACTGGATCGGCGCCGCACACGCTGCCGCCATCGTGAACAGCATCACCGCCACCGTGACCACCGCCAACCAGGCGCATCGGCGTTCGAGCTTGCGCATTGCGTACCCCCTGTGGGTGTTGTTTGCCCCCGTCGCTGGAATGTAGCATGCGCCGCGGCGGTTGTCAAGGCAAACGGCATCAACACTGGCCATCAACAGGCGAGCGACCATCACGCAGGGACCTCACGGCCGCCCGCTTGCAGTCGTGGGAAGCGCCCGCACAAGGTTTCGCACCGCGCCGGGCCCGCGCCGGCGGGAATGCGGCTCATCCCTGGCAGATTGGGGCGCAGGTGCGGAATATACAGAGAGGGGTCGGCTCGCTGGAGCCGGCGCTCCCTCGGGGCGCGGTGTCGTGCCGTCGCCACCGCGGATATGGAGATGTCTATCCCGTTGGTCAGAGCCATCTGTCGCCGCGTGGCGATGGCAGCGCTTGCCACGCCGGTGCTCTTGCTCGGCGCCGGCGGCCCCGCCCATCCTGGTGGCGCCGGTCTGGAATGGTCGCAGTCGGGGCGATCACTGGCATTCTGGTGTGACTCGGGTCTCTACTCGGTCAACATGGTGCAGGGCGGGGTGGTGCGACTGACCTCGGTCCCGGCGCGGGGTCGCTGCTCCCCCGACGGCATGCGGGTGGCCTGGAGCGACCGCGACGCCACCTACGTGTACCATGCCGGCAGCACCGGAGATATCCGGATCGCCGAGCCCGGCCGCGTTGCCGGCTGGAGCCCGGACAGCAAGTGGGTACTCGTGGAGTCCTGTCCCCCGCGTCAGGCCCCCGAGATCTATGCCGCCAGCGCCGATGGAAAAGGAGCCAGTCCCCTTGCCCCCCACCCGGCGTGGGACGGTAACGCCACCTGCTCCCCCGACGGCCGATGGATCGCCTTCGTCTCCCAGCGCGACGCCCAGCGCTCCGACATCTGGGTAGTCGGATGGGACGGCTCCCAGCTTAGCCGCGTGACCGCCATGTTCGAGGCCAACGCGCCGGCGTGGTCGCCGGACGGCTCGCGGCTTGCGTTTTGCGGGCGGGCCACCGCCTCCTCGCCGCGGCAGGTGTATTGGCTCGACTTCCGGACGCGCAAACTTACCGCCGTTACCCCCGAAGCTCGCGGTGATGTCCGCGATCCCCGGTTCGTGGGCCCCGACTACCTCACCTACGTTGGCGGCACGCCTGAGATGGCGGACCTGCGCAGCGGCGCTCGGCGCGAGCTGCCACGCGGGGAGCTGTCGCCGGACGGACGCATGGCCGCGGTGCTGTCGGGGCGGCCCGGTTCGCTGGACGTGATTCCGCTTGCCGGTGGTGATCGCCGCCCGGTTGACAAGGGGGTCGAGGCTTGCGCCTGGTCCCCGGATGGGCACTGGCTGGCCTACCTCGCGCTGTCCCCCGGCCCCACCGGTGGCGTGGTGCGCGAGCTGCGCGTGAGCGCGCTCGACTCGACAGGAGTTTACGTGCTGTGGAGCGAAGGTCTGCCCAGCCGGGGTGGCGCCTGAGCCGGGAGCGGTAGTGATCCCGCTCGCGAAGTCCGCCTGAAGTCCCGCTCGACCACGCCACCCCCAGCGCGTGTCGCCTGGAGGACCACCATGAAGGTCGGGATCGTTACCTATAACCTCGCTCACGACTGGGACCTGCCCACCATCATTGCGCGCTGCGCCGCTGCCGGCATGCAGGGCGTCGAGCTGCGCACCGGACATGCCCACGGGGTCGAGGTCGGCCTCAGCCCCGCCGAGCGCAAGCAGGTGCGGCAGCAGTTTACGGACTCGCCGGTCGAGCTGGTGGGACTCGGCAGCACCTTCGAGTACCACGCGGTGGAGCCCGCCGAGGTGCGCCGCAATATCGAAGGCACCAAGGAGTACGTCAAGCTCGCCGCCGATGTCGGGGCCCCCGGGGTCAAGGTCCGCCCCAACGGGCTCAACGTGGAGCGGGGCGTCCCCCGAGAACAGACGCTGGAGCAGATCGGCAAGGCGCTGCGCGAGTGCGGGGAATACGCGCGCGACTACGGCGTCGAGGTGCGCCTGGAGGTGCACGGCCCCGAGACCTCCCTGGTGCCCAACATCCGCGCCATCATGGACGCCGCCGATCACGATAACGTCTTCGTGTGCTGGAACTGCAATCAGGCCGACCTGGTCGAGGGCTCGGTGCGCGCCGGTTTCGACCTGGTGCGCGAGCGCATCCGCCTGGTGCACATGCGCGACCTGTACCTGGATGAGTATCCGTCGCGGGAGCTGCTGGGGCTGCTGCGTGATTCAGGGTACCAGGGGTTCTGCCTGGCGGAGATCAGCGAGAGCCCCGATCCGGAGCGAGTCATGCGCTACTACCGCGCGCTGTGGCTGTCATACCTGGGCGGGGGGTAGGGAAGGGGCAGGCGGGCGCGCGCCGCGGCGAGCCTTCGCGCCGGAGCTGCCCCGGAGCCCTGCCGGCTGCGCGCGCGGGCGCGGATGCAAGTCGAGACCATCGCCCGCGGCGAGCTCGCATGACGGCCGCCGCCGCAGTGGCGAGTGCGGTCGTCGCACGCGCGACCGCGGAGAGAACGTGGTGCCTGCCGACGGATTCCTCAATCTCCTCAAGCCGCCCGGCATGACGTCTCACGACGCCGTTGCCTGGCTGCGCCGTCGCGTGGGCACTGCCGTCGGCCACGCGGGCACCCTCGACCGCGCCGCCGCCGGGGTGCTGGTGTTGTGTGTCGGTCGCGCGCGGCGCTTCAGCCGCTTTGCGATGGAGGGCGACAAGGCCTACATCGGAGAGATCACCTTCGGCGTGACCACCGATACGCTTGACGCCGAGGGCCGGGTGCTGAGCCATGGCGACGCCTCGGCCCTGGCGGAGGCGCAAGTCGCGCGGGCGCTCGCGACCTTCGAGGGTGAAATCGAGCAGGTCGCTCCGGCCTATTCGGCCGTGCACGCCGACGGCGCCCGGCACTACGAGCTGGCGCGACAGGGACGCACGCCGCCGCGCCGAACACGCAAGGTGCGCATCATGTCGGCGCGGCTGCTCGATTTCGCGCCCGGGCGCCATGCGCGTGCGCGGATAGCGGTGGAATGCACCAAGGGAACATATATCCGCGCCTTGGCGGCGGATATCGGCGCCGCGGTCGGCTGCGGGGCGCACCTGTCGTTTCTCGTACGCACCCGCGCGGGCGACTTCGAGATCGCCGACAGCGCGACCCTCGAACAGACGCAGGACGCGATCGAGGAGCGCCGCCTGGGCGAGCTCCTGCGACCGCTCGATGCGCCGTTGGGGGCGTTGCCGGCGGTGACGCTGGCGCGGGCGCAGGCGGAGCGGGCGCGCTGCGGGGGCGAGGTCGCGGCTCCGTCGGACTGCGGCGGCACTGCCGAGTTGGTGCGCATTTACGATCCGGCGGGCGCATTCATCGGCCTCGCCGCGGCGCAAGGGGCCCAACTCCGGCCGCGCATCGTCGTCGCGGAGTGAACGGTTTGCTCCGCGGACCAAGGGAAACGCGGCGCGCACCGGGCGCGGTTTCCTCATCGAACTCCGTGGATGAACGGCCATGGAAGTAGTAAGGGATATCGAGCGACTGGAGCCGCCGGCCGCGGCGGTTGCCGTCGGGGTTTTCGACGGCGTTCACCTCGGGCACCAGGCGGTGCTGCGCGAGGCCGTCACGCGGGCGGCGGGTTTAGGCGCGCAGGCGGCGGCGCTGACGTTCGACCCCCATCCGCAGCAGGTGCTGCGGCCGCGGCAGGCGCCCCGGCTGTTGACCACCATTGCCGAGCGCGCGGCGCTCATCGCCGACAGCGGAATCAACATGCTGATCGTCGCGCGTTTTGACCACAGCTTCGCCGCCCAGACACCGGAGGAGTTCGTGCACCGGGTGCTGCTCGAGCGGTTGGGGGCGCGCTGCGTCATCGCCGGCGAGGGGTTCGTCTTCGGCCGCGGCGCTCGGGGGAACATCCACACGCTGACCGAACTCGGGCGCCGGCTTGGCTTCTGCGCGGCGGCGGTCGAGCGCGTCACCGTGGACGGCATGACCGTCTCCAGCACCGCCGTGCGCCAGCTCATTTCCGCGGGCAACATCGAGCGCGCAACGTCGCTGCTCGGCCACTGCTACACCATCGGCGGAGTGGTGGTGCGGGGGCGCCAACGGGGGCGCGCGATCGGTACCCCGACCGCCAACCTGTGCGTCGAGCAGAGCAAGCTGCTGCCGCCCGATGGCGTTTACGCCGTCAGAGCCCGCCTGCGGGGCGAGGAGGGCGCGCGTCCCGCGGTGGCGAACATCGGCACCCGCCCGACCTTCGCCGGCGCGACCGGCGAGGGCGCGCCCGGCGGCCGCTGCATCGAGGCGCACATGTTCGATTCGCCCACCCCGGGTGAGCTGTACGGACACGCCCTCACCCTCGAGGTCGTCAGCCGACTGCGCGACGAGCGGGCGTTCCCCTCGGCGCCGGAGCTGTCGGCGCAGATCCAGCAAGACATCGCCTGCGCGCGGGCGATCCTCGCACGGAAGTGATCCCGCCGCCGGTCGCGCTCGCACCGACGGCGGCCCGGGGCGGCGCGCGGCTGTACCTCACCCGGTCGCCCAGGCCCGAGGAGGTCGTCAGCTTCGTCAGGAGAGCCGGCGCCTCGGGACCGTCCGATGAATCGTTCAGACCCCGGTGAACCTCCTGGCGCTGATGCGTGTCCTTGGGGATGGAGGTGCCGATGGACGATGCTGCGGTCGAGCTGATGCGGCGCATCCGGGCAGGCGACGCCGGCGCCCTCGACGACCTGATCGCTCGTCACGGGCGCATCCTGCGCAGCCATATCGAGCGCTATGTCCCATCGGCGGACGCCCAGGACCTGCTGCAGGAGCTGTGGCTGCGCGTGTGGCAGCGCGCTCACCAGTGGGACGGCCGCGGTCGGCTGCTGGCGTGGCTGCTCACGATCGCCACCAACCTTGCGCTCAACCACCTGCGGGCGCGGCATCCGGTGGTGTCGCTGGCGGCATTCGGCGACGACGAGTTCTCCGAGACGCTGGCGACGGCACCTGAAGCCCTCGTCCCCGGGCCCGAGGACCAGGCCGTCTGGGGCGACGAGCTCGACCGCGCCCGCTCGGCCCTGGCTCAGCTCCCCGCCGACAAACAGGCCGCCGTGCGCCTCGTGCGCATCGAGGGGCGCAGCCTGCGCGAGGCCGCCGCCGCCCTCGGCGTCCCCGTCGGCACCATCAAGTCCCGGCTCCATCATGCGCACAAGCTGCTGATGGAGCAACTGGAGGAGGACACATGAAGATCGCCATGACCGAGCACATCACGATTCGCAGCTTCCGCACGTTCATCTCCGAGCGGCTCCCCGCCGCCCTCGCCGCGGTGGCGCCGCTGACCGACTATCGCGTCGAGGAGACCGCGCCGGGCGTAGGGCGGGTGACCGTGTCCCTGCAGCAGCGCGGCGCCCAGCACACCGTCGTCTTCGACGGCCTGCCCGTCCCTCGCGAGGACGGCTCGTTCGCGGTTGACGGCGGCGAGCGCGCGGTGTTCATGACCGCCAGCAGCAACGACCTGGAGCAGGCGGAAATCAAAGCGGTGGGCGAGCAGCTCATGGACCAAATCGCGCCGCGGCTGGCGGCGCCGCCGGCAGACGCAGAATGGGATGAGGCGGTGCTGCGCGCGTGGTTTCCCCTCGATCGCTGGCTGCGGGAGTTCGTATCCAGCGCAGGGACCGCCAACTGGCTCGACAACGTCAATGCGCTGTCGCGGGTCTCCCATCTGAGGCGAATGTGGGTGCTGGGCGCAGACGCCGCGTTCCACCCGACACATATCGGCCGGGTGTGTCCGTACGATACCCCTGAGGGCCCGAACCACGGGCGAGTGCTGACGCTGGCGCTGGGGGCGGATGTGCAGAACGGGCGCATCGTGCCGGCCGAGGATCGTGGAGAGGCCGCGATCGGCCTGGCCGCGAGCCTGATGCCCCTGCTGTGCCACAACGACCCGGCGCGGCAACTGACGGGCGTCGTCATCATGCGCCAGTGGGTGCCGCAGGCAGAGCCGGAACTGCCGTTGGTGCGGTCGGGGAATGAGCCAGAGGATGGCAGCTTCTCCCCGGGCCGCGACTTCCTCACCGCGTACATCCACTGGAAGGGCATGACCTACGAGGAAGGCATCGTCATGAGCGAGTCGGCGGCGGCGCGGCTCGCCTCTCCGCAGCCGCTGGAGGTGGGCGACAAGCTCTCCAACCGCCACGGCGCGAAAGGCGTGGTGGCGGCCATCCTGCCCGATGACGACATGCCTCACCTGCCCGACGGGCGGGCGGTGGAACTCATCTTCGACCCCATGGGCGTCTACAGCCGCCTCAACTTCGGCCAGATGATCGAGGGGGCGCTGGGGCTGGTCGCGGAGAAGCGGGGGGCGCCGATTGTCGCGCCGCCGTTTCGCCGTACGACGCCGGAGGAGTTGCACGGCCTGCTGCGTGATGCGGGCCTGCCCGAGTCGGGGCAGTTCATCCTGCGCGACGGCAAGGACGGCCCGGAGCTGGATGAACCCTCGACGGTAGGAGTTGTGTATTGGGGCAAGACCGTCCATTTGGCGAGCCAGAAGATTCAGCACTTCCTCTCGGAGCCGCTGCCGTGGCGGCGCCGGGGTGGGCAGCTTGCCGGCCGCAACGAATACCTCGCGCTGCGGACGGTGGGCGCGAACGAGAACATCCTGGATGCCTACCTGACGCGCGCGCCTCTCGATGAAAAGGGCGACGAACTGCTGGAGAGGGTCGCCGGCGGCTTCCTGCCCGAGCATGCATCTCCGCCGTCCGCTGCATTTCGACGGCTGCAGCGCGCGCTGCGGACGGCGATGATTGACCTGGCGTGGTGCGGTGATCACGTCGAGACCCGATGGGCGACCCCGGGCGAAGGGGACCTCGAGCTGGCCGCGCCCGTGGAGCATCCGTGGCAGGCGGAGGCGAAGCTCACCCATGTCGGTCCCACCGACTGGGAACAGTTTCGCCACCAGTTCGAGGACTACCGGCCCAAGGTCGCCTCCCTCGGCCAAGGCGTCACCGAGGCCAACCAGCGACTGGAGCAGGCGCTGCGCTCCGGCGCACCGGCGCCGGTGCAGCAGGCTGCGCGCGCGGCGCTGCGCCGGGTGATAGATGAGCTTTTCGCCAGCCTGCTCACACGCGGCGACATTGACTTCTACACGCGCCCACAGTTCAGCGGGCGAGCGACGCTCGCGCCGGGGTACGACCTGAAGCTCGGCCAACTCGGCCTACCCGAGGAAATGGCCTGGGCGCTTTTCGGGCCGCTGGTGGTTGGCAGGGGCGGCGCCGGGGCCGTCGAGTCGCGGAATGACGAGGCGCGTCGGGCCGTCGAGGGACTGATGGCCGAGAGCGTCGTCGTTCTCAACCGCGCACCGACCTGGGAGCCGACCTCTATCACCGCCTTCACGCCGGTCATGCGGCCCGACCGGTGCCTCCATCTGCACCCGTCCTGCTGCCGCATGTTCAACGCCGACTTCGACGGCGACCAGGCCGCGGTATGGCTGCCCATCAGCGAGCCGGCGCAGCGCGAAGCCAAGGAGAAGCTGACCGTCGCGGCTCACCTGCGGCGCGACCCCACGGTGGTCATGTACCACCTCGCGCCCTCCCATGCCGTCCTGGGGGGACTGGCCTATGCCTGCGAGTCGCCGGAAGGGCGCGCGGCGTTCGAGGCGGTCTGGCCGCGGGGTTGCCCGCCACCCGCGGGCCCGCTCACCCGTGGGGGCGTGGTATCTTCGCTGCTCTCGGTTTACGAGGCGGCCGGCGCGGAGGCCGCGCTGGAATTGCTCGACAATCTCCACTCACTCGGCGTCACCTGGGCGACGAAATCGGGCGCCTCCTTCAGCCCATTCGTGGGGGAGGGGCTGCGTTTGCCGTCGCCGCCCGCATCGCGCTACAGCGCAAGCTGGTACGCCTATCGCTCGCTGGTTGACGCGGCAATCGCCGCCCAGGCCGATGCCGATCCCACGCTCAAAGCCCCCATGCGCGCGGTGCGGTGTGAGGCGCGGGGATCGGTCGCGGCGATCCGGGCGACGGTGGGGCCGTGGACCGTTTCCGACTGCTATGTCCCCGAGGGGCCGATCACCCACGGTTTCCGCGACGGCCTCACGGCGGAGGAACTGTGGATACTGGTCGCCAAGACGCGCGAGCGGTTCCTGGGCCTTCACGAGTCGCAACTGCAACTGGCGATCTCGCGGCGGCTCTCCGCCCCCGAAGGAGCCACCCTTCTCCGCCGCGCGATGGCCGCGGAGAATCCCGCCGCCATCCTTGCCCAGGCCGCCGACGCTGGCGAGGCCGATCCCCTGACCGACCCGGACGTGCGTCTGTGGATCGGGCTGCTGCCGGAGGCGAATGCGCGCGCCGGTTGCAGGCCGACGAGCCGACGTCGGGGCTGAGCGCCAAGCGCGGCCAGGCATTAGAACTATCGAACGCTGGCGCCGAGCTTCAAGCGTACGGGAAACAGCGCCACAAGCGTCATCGCGTCACAGGGGAATCAGCCGCCGCGCCCTTCTGCCAGAGCTTGCCGTCTTAGAGCCTATCCTAGGATTCACAGTCCACGGGCATGTCATTCCGAACGAAGTGAGGAATCTCGGTTCGGAACGAGATCCCTCGCTGCCGCTCGGGATGACAGTCAGCCGGTCTTTCGGATAGGCTCTCAGCGGTGCCGCGGCGCGACGGCCTCGGTGGGTGTCGCGACCGGTTGCCAGTGACCGTGGACCGCGCCGTGTCCGATGCCCACATGGGTCAGCGGGTACGCCTCCCTTGCGTCCGCGCGAGCCACGTAGAGTTGGCGGGCGCCGCGCCGATTGCAGCCGAATAGCAGCCATTGCCCGTCCGGCGACGGTTGCGGGTGGTAGTGGAGGACGCGTGGCTCGGAACGGGTGAGCTGCTCGACTTGCCCGTCGAGGCTGACCCGCATCAGTTCGACGCTCTCTGCGGACTTGGCCGTATAGTAAACCCAATGCCCGTCCGGCCCCCACACGGGGATATCGCTGCTCGCGCTGTGGAACGCGGGCATATCGAGGAGCTCCACGACGCCGCGGTAGCCTTGTCGGTCCGCAAGCTTGCGCAGGCCGGCGCCGTCGCGCCGGACCAAATGCGGATGGCAGTCGAAGTGCTCGCCGCTCAAGAAGAGAAGCCACCGGCCGTCGGGGGACCACCGCGGGCAGAAGTTGAAGCGCTGGCCGGTCTCGATGCGCCGCCCATGGCTGCCGTCGGCATCGGCGATGTATACCTGGTATGACTTGTGGTACGCGATGTGTCTGCCGTCCGGCGAGGGGTTCGTACCGTAGGTGAATTCGTGGCTGCCGCCGGAGAGGTCTCGCTTGTCGGTCCCATCCGAACGCATGCTGAAGGGCGTCATCACCCCGTTGATGAGCGCCTCGAAGCCCAGGCGCGTCGGATCCCCTGGCCAGAAGAAGAGCCCGGCGTTGTAGTCGCTGACGCGCTCCACCGCGGTCAGGTTGGTGAGACGCCCGCTAGCGAGGTCGAGCAGGCACATGTCGTGCCGCCAGCCCTGGGTCATGCGGAAGGTCTGGTGCTCCTGCTCCCAGGCGGCGTTGTCAGGGCTCTCCCAACCGCTGGCGATGATCGCGATGCGGCCATCGGGAGACCACCCGGCATAGGCGGTCCAGGCATTGGGCTCTCGGGTCAGATCCTCCGCGAGCCGGCGCCGGCTGGCGCCATCCCCCCGCGCCAGAGAGGCGCGCTGGCTGGCAAGGAATGAGTGCATGGCACCCGGCAGATTGGTCCGGTATTCGGTGTAGCCGACGAGATAGTCCGGGCGATTCCCCGTGATGCGAGTCTGGTCATGCACCGCAGCACCTGCCAGCGCCAGCGTTGTGCCGGCCGCAACCCCCGCGGCGGCTGTAAGAGCTTCCACCCGGATCATGCATAAGGCTTCGGGTATGTCATTCCAAGGAAGCGGAGCGACCAAGGCTTGCGCGCCTGCGGAGGACTTGCGCGCCGAAGGCGGGAATCCCCTACCAGGGATGCCCAAGGCCAACAATTCCAGCCGCGAGCAACCCCGGTAAGGGATCCCTCGCGTTGCTCGGGATGACACACCCATTGGGTGAGCGCCTCACGTTGACAATGCATAATCTGGGTCTAAGCCACTCAGGGTGACATAATGCCGAGGTATTGTCGGAAGGTCCAAGGACCGTCCGCCCGGCCCCTGTCGCCCCGAAACATCCGTGACCGGCCGGATCGTCAGGCAATCTGGAACGAGTACAGCCGGGCCTGGTAGATCGTAAACTCGACGACGACCGCTTGGCCGCGGCGCGGTCCAAGGTCGGCCACCGGGGCCGCCGTCGCATCGCCTTGGAACCGCACCGGCGGGTCAGTCACAGGCTGGCCGGTTTCATCGAGGACGCGAACGAGCACCCAGCCGTCGGGCTCGGTGGCGGCGTTGATGAGCAGCGTGTCACCGTCAACGCGGAGGGGATGGGTCTTGAGCCGCCCCCTTCCCTCGACGGCCTCCGCGTGCGCCAGACGGTACGGCTTGCCTCGCGCCACCCCCGGAAGGTAACGAGTCGCCTTGCCGTCAGCAAAGGTTCCCTCCCAGGTGCAGGAATACGGCGCCTCGGCCCAGTTCGGGTATTCGCGCCGCATTTCATCCACGGTGTGCAACCGGGCCATCACGACGTAGCCGTTATGCCGCGTGTTGATTCCCGTGTAATGGTACCACCACTCGTCGCCGAACTCGTGGTACGTGCAGCGGGGCCGGATCATCCCCGCGTCAAAGGACCCGCCCGCGCCGAGCTCGATCAGGCTGCGACGCTGCTGCGCAAAGCGATGGAAGTGCAGCAGGTCGCGCGACCAGACGAGCTCCGGGCTCTGCGTCTGTTCAATGCCCCAGTGCGCGAGCACCATGCCCAGGTAGAGGTTGCGCGTGGGGAAGGCCTGGCTGATGTTGCAGAACAGCTTGCCGAGCACCGGCCGCCCCGGCGCGTCGCCGCAGGCGCCGAACTTCTGGAGCAGCCCCATGCCGTAGAACTGCGTTCCGAAGCGGTCCCGCTGGTCCGGCCCCAGGACGAACTGCCGGTGGTAGTGCAGCCCGTCGTCGGTCCACAGCACCGCCAGGCACCGCAGACCCAGGTGCATGTTGTCATACACGGCGCCGTGCGGCGGGTAGGCGGGTGCGGCGGGGCGGAAGTACCAGAGCAAGCGCTTGCGGCCCGTGTCTTCGACATGGCACCGCATGGACTCGCTCGAGTGCATGAGATCCATGCCGACGCCGAGGTAGAGCAGCGGCTCGCGGGTCAGGGCCAGGTAGAGGTCGCCGCGCTTCTCGAAGGGCCAGAACTCGCCGCTGCGCGGGCGAAAGCAGCCGTCCGGGGAGGCCGGCTCCTGCGGAGAGTCCAGAACGCCCAGCCCGTCAGGGCGCAGGGAAGACTGCAAAGCTCTCTCGGCGTCCGCGGCCTGTTGTGCCGCCTGCGCGTCGCCCAGGCTCTTGCACTCGAGGGGGAAGTAGCGCTTGCCCGAGGCGAGAAAGACGTTGTCCAGGTTGACGGAGCCGTCGCGATCGGGATCGTAGAACCGAAACTGCGCGCACTCGATGTCGTGATCCATGATGTCCTTGCGCGTCTTGTGGAAGCGGATCATGCGGGTGGGGCAGTCGCGCTCATCGCGCAGGATGTTGTTGTCCCGCGAGCCCTCGTACTCCACTTGCCCCAGCCGCGGTTTCTCCCAGTGCTCCCCATCCGAGCTGACGGCCAGCAGCTTAAGGTATTCCCGCTCCGGCTCCGTATCCTTGCGCTCCAGCCGACCTCCTGAGTTGACATAGACGCATTCATAGCGCTGCGCAGCCTCGTTCCAGGTCAACGACTCGACGGACAGCATCTCCTCCTCGTGCGGGGCCGTGGGCGCAACCAGCGGCGCACCCGACGTCCGCAGCCGATCGGGCACGAACTGCACGCCCTCGACCTCGGCGCAAGCGAAATCATCCACCAGCACTTCCGGGTAGCCGCCCAGCTCCAGCACCTCGGGGCCGCTGGGGGGCGATGAAACCTGTTTCCAGAACTTGCGAATGCAGAAGGGGCCAACCGGCTCCCCCTCGCGCAAGACGCGGATGCGAATCCAATACTCGCCCGTCGGCCAGCCCGTGGTGTCGAAGGACTGCTCCCGGAACTCATGCGTCAGGCGAAACCGCCAAGGCCCCGCCAGCACCGCCGCCCCCCCGCGCGATGTTACGTCCGCCGACACCTCGCACGCGGAGACCCGGTGCTTGCGGATGCGGATGACGAAGCACGCGGTGTCTTCATTGATGTACAGAAACTGTCGCGCGGCGCACTCGATGAATTGCGGGCGGGCATCCACGGCGATCGGCGAGCGCGTGCAGGGGAAGAAGGAGTGCGGGTCGAGAGACATCGTCCCGCGGGCGATCTCGCCCTCGGCGCCCGACAGACGCAGCTCGATCTGATACTCCCCCATCTCCCAAGACCCATTCCAGGTGGCGTGGGAGGGGTCATAGCGGCCGTCGTCGAGCAAGGGATAGAGGATGCGCACGTGCGCGCGGCCGTCGCGCACCTCCACATCGCGGGTCGTCAGCTCCTGGACGAACCCCTGGGGCTGCCGGATGCGGACGTGCGCCTCCAGGGGCGTCGCGCCCGGGGGGCACGGAAGCACCAGCATCTTCCACCAGTAGTCGCAGTCAACCAGCTCCAGCACTATCCTGCTCCTTTCGACGCCACCGCTTCGCCCTCCAGCGCCGCCGTCTCGGACAGCGGCGCCAGCAATCGCAGGTTAAGCTCGCCGTCCAGAGAGGACTGGGCGACGAAGTCTTCGCCGGCCTTCAGCGCGCGACCGTCCAGCCGGCACCGCAGTGCGCAAGCTGCGGGCCAATCCCGCACTGCGAGCACCACCGAGCGTCGCACCAGGCCCCCCGGTTCCAGGCGAGCGGCGAAGCGCCCGGCGTCGGCGCGAAGGACATAGCGCCCGGTGGACATGTCAAAACACCCGTTGAAGTCCAGGGCTTCGCGCGGGTGCTCGCCCGGCCCGTCGAACGTAACCGTGGCTCCCTCCAGCGGCACCATCGTCATCGGGTTGAGCCACTCCGCCCGCCGGTGCAGGAGATTGCGCTCCACGTCTGCGGCGCTTGCCGATTCCTCCCAGGAGATCACCAGCGTGTACGCATACTCCCTTCCCGGCTCGGTCGGGGTGACGCGGATATCATGGCTTGCCGTCAAGCCGCGCGGACAGCGCCACGCAAACAGGCGCGCCGGCGCGCGGGCGGGATCGGGGTAACGCAGCAGGCACAGGCACGTCAGCCACCATCGCTCACCCCCCAGGCACAGCGGAACCGCGATAGCCGCGGGGAAGCGCGGCGAAGGGCTCGGATGAGACTCGCGCCCATCCTGCGGCAGCACCCACTCCGTGAAGTGATCGTCATCGCCCAGGCAGACCCGGGCCGGCCCAGCGAGCAGCCCGCTCAGGAGATCCAGGTCCGGCCCCACGCTGCGGCGCACCCAGGTGAGGACGCGGTCGTCAACCACGATGCGGTCCGAGTAGAAAGTCGCTCGCCCATAGGCCCACCCGCGCACATCGCGGGCCTGCTCGACGAACTTGGGCATCGGCCCCGACCAGGCCACCGACGTCAGGACCTCGCCGTCGGCGCGAACGGTCAGCTCCGCGCCCTGCGTGAACTTGATCTCGGACCCGCCGATGTGCCCGAACTGGACGCCGCTTTCCCAGCAGAGGTTCTGCCTTGGGGCTCGGCTTTCGCGCAGGAACAGTGCGCCGATGTTGCCGGGACGGATGCTGGCCGCATAGGATGCCTTCTCCACGATGTGCATCAGGACCTTCTGCGTCGTCAGCATCCTCATGTCTTCCCAGGCGACGGTCTCCGGGTCGGCGAAGAGCCCGATGATCTCGACGCCGCCCATGTACCCGTCGCGCGCCTCGAGCAGCCGTTCGCCGTTGAGTTCCACCCGGTGCCGGTCGCCGTTGAACGTCCACGTGATGCGGCCCCGGCGCGGAGGCCGACCCGGATGAACCTGCTCCGCGACGGTTGTGAATGAACGTAGGTCCGGGGCGGCATTGGCGCAGCGGGCCAGGCACAGACGCCACTGATCCGACTCCTGCACGCAGAGGAGGCGCATGTGATGGAAGGCGTTGTAGTGTCGCGCGATCAGCCCCCAGCACTTGCCGGATTGCGGGACTTCGTCCCAGTGAAACGTGGCCTCCAGGACGCCGTGCATCGCGCCTTCATGGAAGAGGAAAGCGGGGCCGCCCTCGGCCATCAACCCTTGCCGCGCAGCCGCCCATTCGCCGTGAACCTGCCAGCCCTCGCCTGACAAGGTTTCCGCGGTGGCCGTCTGATCGAATTCGCGGTCAACAACCAGTCGCGGGGCGATATGCCGCTCGCCCAGAGACGTTCGCCGCCCGTCGCTGCCGACGCAGGCGAGGCGATACGTTCCCGGCTCAAGGACGGCCCATCCTTGCGCGATGCCGGCGAATTCGCCGTGCCAGACATCTACCAGCGCCCCCGCAGCGCCGCGCGGGAAGGTATAGCTGCGCCAGATGAAGCTGTCGTCCGCGCCCATGGCCTCGATTCGGCCCCCCGGGTGCCCGGCCGGAAACTCCACCCACGGATTGCCGTGAGCGATCGCGGTGCCGTCATCACTTGCAGTCACGGGAGTCCCACCGTTCCACGCCTTCCACGCCCGGGAACTTGCCGTCGCCGACCTTGAACAGATCGCCGGTGCCGCCGGGAAGGCGAAGCTCCAGCTTGCCGTCCGCTATGGTGACCGCCTCGGGTCCGCCGGTTTCCCGGGACAGGCGGTACAACGTCTGCACGGAGGGCTCGAAGCTCAGCTGCACCGGAACGATCATCTCGTCGGCCGCCACGCCGCGCGCGTGCCGCAGATTGACCAACATGAAGTAAGCGCCGCCCGCGTCATCGCGGAAAAAGCCGATCAACGCATTCCGGCTCTCGGCGACCCCTTTGACCTCGATGCTCGCGATTCCGCAAACCTTGCCTGCCGCATCGTCGTAAGCCGTCACCCCCACCGGCAGCGGGTTCGGCACGTTGCGCCCGTCGAGGTAGCGCAGCCCCGGCACGTATCGAACATCGGTGCTCGTCAGGGAACGAAGCGCGGGGCCGAGATGCTGGACTTCCCGGTTGACCTGGCTGACGACGTGAAACAGCGGCGACGGTGTCCCGTCGGCGCAAAGCAGTGCGCAGGGATAGGTCGGGGCGTGATAGAGGAAGTAAGCGAGGCCGGTGAAGCCGTAAGCAAGCGAAGAGAACACCTGCATGCGCAGGTCCGACTCGCTGGGGCAGTAGTAGCTGCCCCCATTGCCGAAGGATTGGACAAAGGTCCAGTACGGGAGAGAAGCCTCCAACGCCGCCTTGCGCACGGCCTCCAGCGTATGGAAGTACCTCGTGGCCGTCCACGTCACGTCGTCGCAGGTCTCGTAGTCCACGAACGGGTACGGGTCCACCATCAGCAGATCCGGGTGACAGGTATCGAGATACTCCCGCAGGTACTGCTCGTACCCGTACGGCACCGGGGGAGCCGTGTAGTTACCCTCCGCATCCGGCTCCGTGTCGTAGTACTTACCTGCCGGTGCGCCGCCGGAGTAGAGGTTGGAGTAACCGAGCATCTCGGGGAACGTCTCCCGAAACCACGCCATCGCCTGGGCCATCGCCGGAAAGGCGGGATGGCGCGGCTCGTCCCAGATCAGGAATCCTGCTCCGCCCGCATACTTATCGTGGAAGCTGCGGGCGAGGTCCATCCTCTCCTGCGCTAGCGCATCGTAGTCGTCGGCCGCGTCCTTGGTCTTCTTCAGGTTGGGCAGCGCGTAGTAGTGCCAGGGCATTCCGTTCGCCGCGGACTTCTCGAACAGCCCCTCCCGCCCCTTCCAGATCAGGGCCGCCGTCAAGTTCAGCTCCTTGTACCAGGCCGGATCATAGGTGTCCGAGTCCAGTAGCAGAGCCATGAGGGTGAGGGGGTGATTGCGGACCCACTGCTTGCCGAAGTCCTTGGGCCGTTCACCGGCGAGGCCCGCGGTCCCCAGCCCGAGCGCGCACACCAGCGCGAATACGACCCTCATCCGTTCCGTGGCGATCTCTCCTCCCGTCCGACCGCGTCGGAACCGGCTGCCACCTGAAACGCATACAGGGCGCCGCCACGCAGGATGAAACGCAAGGCCGCCGGCCGGCCTCCCGTCGCTTCGCCCAAGGATCTGCGTTTCCCATCCGCTTGCCACCAAACGCGATAGCGCAATGCGTCATGGGGCGTCAGTTGTGATTGGTTCCCTTCGCAGCCCCGGCGCACCCGGCCGCTCCCATCATACAGTTCCACTTGCAGGTTCCCCGGCTCGATCTCGGCATTGACCAGGAGGTCCTCACCCGGGAACCTCAGGAGCGGTGTCTCAATAATGCCGCCCCCCCCGGCGCCGGCGGGGCGAAGGGCTACAAACCGCTCGGCAGGCAATGTCGCCAAACCAATGCCCGTCGCTCCCCCCTGGACACCGTGGCGCGCGGATCGGCCGGTGTAATACACGTGCACGCGGTCATCCTTGACCACCAGGGTGGTGCTCGGGAAAACGCCCCCCTCATCCCAGCTTCCCGGCGTCGGCCCCAGGAACACCGCCCGCTCCGCGACGCGATGCCAGCTTGTTCCGTCACGGCTGACCATCAATTGCATGTCCAGATCCCCGAGACGGTTGTTGCCCGGGGTCTGATCGAGGTGAATCATCCAGATGATGCCGATGAGTTGGTCGCCATAGGGCGTCACGGCCATCCCGTAGGGTTGAGTCCATGGGTAACCGTCCCGACTGTCGGTGGTGAAGAATGTGCGTTTGGGCGTCCACTGGACGAAATCCTCGCTGGTGGAAAGCGCGACGGCGCGCATCACCCCGGGCCAAGTGGGATCGTTCTCCTGGTTCCTCACGTACGCCAGATAGCGGCTGTTCCAGCGGATCACGCACGAACTGGTATCGTTCTTGCCCGCCGCGCTGAAGGGCTGGGTGCTCCACTCAATGCCGTCCGGCGAGAAGCCGACGATCTTGCCGCCCAGACCCCGGTATCGCTTCTGCGGATCGGGATCGTTCGGAGTGGGCAGCACGCAGAACCCGTGTCCGCCGGGGATGACGATGTTATGTCGGTCCAGCCCGCCGTACTTGCCGTGCCCGACCATCGGCTTGGCCCAGCGGATGCCGTCGCTCGACTCGGCGTAGCACTGGAGGTACTTCGCCGTTAGCGGGCCTTCCGGGGTATCGGCCTCCATCTGGCCGTGCCCCCTTGCTAGGTACCAGCAGCGAAACTTGCCGAGCGCAGCTTCGTGGAGAACGGTCCCGTAAACCTGGAGGTTGTGCTGTTCCCAGGGGTGCTCCCGTATGATCAACGGGTTGGCGGGGTGCTTCACCGGCGGCTGGAGTTCGCGCGTCAGGTTCTCCGCGCACGCGATCAGATGATCGTCCAAGAACAACTGCGGATGATGCGATAGCGGGAGGGGCTTTGCCTGAGCTGACGTGCCTGGATGCGTCATGTGGACAAGTCTCCCTTTCCCGCCATTATACCACGGGCGCCGCAGGGAGCCGCTCGGCGACGGCCCCGCCTGCCGCCAGGATGCCACGTGCGAAGAGCGAACCTTCTAGCTGGTTAGAGGGTTACACGGGAGGCGACGGCAAGAGCGCGCTGCCGGCATGGCTCGCAGGAGGAATCTCCATGGGCAGGTTTTCACTGACGCTGTTGGTGCTCCTGTGGATGGGCCTGGGGCTGACAGCGGCTGGCGCTGAGCGCTCCGAGCGCTTCGGGATAGAGTGGGTTCGGAAGCATCCGTTTACCATCATGGGATTGACGCAGAGAGTGGAGACCCTCGACGCCCAGCAGTACCGCGCCGCGGGACTGACAACGCTGCTGGCATGGAAGCCCAGGGAGGGGTTGTTCGAGGCGGCGGTCAAGGACGGACTGCCCTGGCACTACTACGCGGTCAACAAAGCCCGTTTCGAGGATCCCTCCAACCCCTCCCCGGAGGCAATCGAGAGCATGAAGGCGACGGCGAAGAAGTTCTACGACACCTACCCCGGCTGCACGGGGTGGGTCATCTGGGATGAATTCAAGCGCCCAGAGCTTCCGCATATCGCCGCCTGCATCGAGTGGTTCCGCAGCACGTTCCCTGACACCCTCGTCTACTCCAACGCATATCCCATGGGCGCCCCTGCAGGCAAGTACTACGGTTCAAAGTGGGTCTCAAGCGGGGTTTACGAGGACCCGCCCATCCCCTACGGCTACGACGACTATTTGGCTGAGTACGTCAGCGTCTGCAAACCGGACGTGCTGGTGTTCGACATCTACCCGTTCAAAGACGGGGGCGCCGAGGGCCCCTACTCCCCGGGCACCTACTTCGGCAGCCTCGAGGCGGTCAGAGCCTGCGCCCTCAAGGCGGAGATCCCCTATTGGGAGTTCATTCAGTCCTACGAAAGGGGGGAACCCGGGACCGGAGGCGCTCGCCCGCTGCCCAGCGAGTCCGATTTGCGGATGCAGATCTTCTCCTCGCTCGCCTACGGATTCACCGGCATCATCTACTTCACCTACGATGTGGCCTTCAAGCGGGGGCTGCTGGAGCCGGACGGTTCCCCCAGCCGCCTCTATCCCCAGG
>Ga0307380_10002513_pt1 | contig 26036 bp, 24 predicted proteins | sample UN3MG_FD_202239 | JGI IMG/M metagenome (GOLD analysis project Ga0307380, IMG submission 202239) | Soil microbial communities from Risofladan, Vaasa, Finland - UN-3 | ecosystem: Environmental > Terrestrial > Soil > Coastal area > Acid sulfate soil | place: Finland: Risofladan, Vaasa | collected... | reverse complement strand
GATTCGCGAATGTCCAGTAAACATGGAATGCATCCTGAAAGACAGGATTCCACTAGGCGTCCACGACCTGTTCATTGGAGAAATTGTCCAAGTCCACATCGACCAAAACATTCTAGACAAAAAAGGAAACATCGACTTCACAAAAGCAGACCCCTTCACCTATAACCAAGGCGAATACTGGAGCATACACAAGAAACTTGGAAGCCACGGATTCTCAAAACCTTGTTAGTAATATTGCTTATATGTGAAAAATTCTGTACGAGTACTAATTTATAACGGTCTTTTTTCTATTAATCGTCACGGAGGCTAACGTTTGAGTTATGAGATGTGGGCTGAGAAGTATCGCCCCAAGTCCCTAGACGTGATCATTAACCAGAAAGAAATCGTGGACCGCCTGAAAAGTTTCGTCAAAGCAAAGAATGTTCCTCACTGCATTTTTGCTGGTCCACCCGGAACAGGAAAGACCACAGCGGCGCTCTGCCTAGCCATGGACCTGTACGGCAAAGGCTACAGGGAGCACATGATGGAATTGAACGCCAGCGACGAAAGAGGAATAAAAATGGTACGAGAAACAGTGAAAACCTTTGCCAGAACCAGATCAATCGGAGAAATCCCCTTCAAGATACTGATTCTTGACGAGGCAGACAACATGACCTCCGATGCTCAGCAGGCATTACGGCGAACCATGGAACGATTCACGGAAACCTGCCGCTTCATCATGATAGCCAACTACAGCGGAAAAATCATAGAGCCCCTCCAGTCCAGGTGTGCTCCGTTCCGTTTCTCTTACATGTCTCAGCAAGACCAGAACCGTTACTTGCGTCACATCATCGAAGAAGAGAACGTGAAGATATTAGACGAGGGCTACGACGCAATCTTCGAAGTAAGCCAAGGCGACCTGCGAAGAGCCACCAACGCACTGCAAGCCGCGGCGTCCATGGGCAAAGTAATCGATGCAGAAACCGTCTACTCAGTTATTGGGCACGCCAACCCAGAAGACGTCAACAAAATGATAACAACAGCCATGAAAGGCGAATTCCTAGAAGCCAGAAAACAGCTCAGAGATATGATCATGAAGTATGGCGTAGCTGGAAGCGACATAATAAAACAAATTCACACAGCAATCTTCCGCTCCAAGCTCCCTGACTCATGGAAGGTTACCCTCAGCGAAGCCGTAGGAGAAGCCGACTTCCGGCTGATCCAAGGCGCAGACACAGAAGTTCAACTAAGCGCTCTTTTGGCTCGACTGACAGAGGCAGGTCAAGAGTTAAGCAGAGGCGGTTAACCGTTTGTCCACCACCTGGACCCAGAAACATAAGCCCCAAACTTTGAACGAAATCGTAGGCAACAGCGAAGCAAAACAGCAGTTTCTATCTTGGCTGAAATCTTGGAGCAACGGAATCCCAAAAAAGAGAGCGGCACTTTTGCATGGGTCGCCAGGCGTAGGCAAGACAGTAACCGTTGAAACGTTAGCCAAAGAACTGAACATGGAACTGGTTGAAAAGAACGCCAGCGACTACAGAACAGCAGAAGCCATCAAACGTTTCGCTGGTCTCGCTTCCCAGTATGCCACATTGTCTGGCGGAAAGCGATTAATCCTGCTGGATGAGGTGGATGGAATCGCAGGAAAAGAAGACAGAGGCGGAGTCAGAGAACTCACAAACATCCTGAAAACCACCCGAGGCCCTGTTGTTCTCACAGCCAACGACGCCTATAATCCCCGATTCAGCACCATCCGCAAATACTGCATAGTCATCCCATTCAAGAAGCCCACAGTCAGAGAAGTAATCTCACACCTGAAACGAATCTGCACAAAAGAGGGAATCGAAGCCGACGAAGAGACTCTAAAGTTCATTGCCGAACGAGCCGGAAGAGACGTAAGATCAGCCGTCAACGACCTGCAGGCATTGGCTCAGGGCAAAACACGTCTCGCCATGGAAGACGTAGCTTGGTTAGCTGGACGAGACAGAAAGGAAGAAATCTTCGACGTTATGCGAACAATACTGTACTCCAAAGATTCGTTGGAAGCAAAGAAGGCAGTAAGCAACGCCGACGTGGACCCGGACATGCTCTTCCACTGGATATACGAGAACACGCCCTACCACCTCACCGACCCCCATGACCTAGTTAAAGCCATGGACTCTCTAGCCTTAGCGGACATATACCGAAAAAGAATCAGGGACACACAAAACTGGAGCCTACTACGCTACGTTATTGACTTCATGACATCTGGAGTAGCAGCGGCTAGGCAACAAACCAAATCTTCAGGATGGATTCCATTCCGGTTTCCAGAAAAGATACGCATGCTGTCGAGAACTAAAGGAGAAAGAGCACTTCAGAAAGCTATAGGCATGAAGATACGGAAGAGATGCCACATTTCCGCTACGAGAAGCACCAAAGAGATTCAGCCATACCTGAAGATAATCTTCGAAAACAACCCTGAAATGGCAGCGGGATTATCGAGTTGGCTTGACCTAAACGAAGACATGATAGAGTATTTGGCTGGAAACAAGAAACAGACAAACGCAATCGTTGCCAAACTAGAATAAACTGCGCCCAAAAGCGGATTTTAGGGTAAGGGTCTCTCTCCCAGAGTCACTTTCAAGCTTCTTTCCCGTCCGTCTCTGATGATTCCCAAATCCACGGAATCTCTGGGACTGGTGTTCCGTTCCATGTAAACTACAAGGTCAGCCATTGTTCTCACCGGAATACCATCAACCGCTGTGATCACGTCTCCACCAAGCGGAATCTCCTGCCCATCCACAATAACAGCATGGTCTCCGCCTCTCAGCCCAGCCAGATCTGCCGGACTACCAGAAGTCACATCTTTTACAAGAATACCCTGAGGCTTCTCAAGCCCAATAGCGTCAGCAATTGCTATGTTCACTTCCAATACAGAGACACCTAACCAAGGATGCTTGTAGGTTCCAGTTTCTATCAGGTCATCGATTTCCCGTTTAACCGTGTCAGAGGGAACAGCGAAGCCTATACCCGTGAAAGACCCGGTCTCCGACTGGATAGCCGTGTTTACGCCCACAACCTGACCCCTCAAGTTAACCAGGGGACCGCCAGAGTTTCCGGGATTCACAGCTGCGTCTATCTGAATTATGTCTATAATCACGTATCCTCCGGTGGCAGTCAACGTCCTCTCCAGAGAAGAAACTATGCCCACGGTCAGTGTGTCGCTGAGACCATAGGGGTTACCCATAGCCGCAACAGGTTCTCCCACAGTTAACTCAAAGGAACTGCCGAGAACCACAGGATGCAAGGTTGTGACTTCTGGATCAACTTTTATGACGGCTAGGTCACTGTGGATGTCCATGCCAACTATGCTGGCTGAGGTTATGTTTCCGTCCAAGAAGGTAACCTGTATTGTGTCTGCGTCCTCGATTACGTGATGGTTAGTGATTATGTGCCCTTTCAAGTCATAAACGAATCCGGAGCCTAAACCAAGGTTGGTTTGGATAAGAACAACAGAATCTTTGAGTTGACCGTAAATCGTAGGCCAAGGCATCACGCCAGTCTGATCGATTACATCAAAGATTTCAAGCTGGTTCTGCAGGTCCCGTATTTCGCTGCTCTGTTCTGTGATGGTTGTCTCCATTTCTTCCAGTTGGTTCTGGAGGTTCAAGAAAGCTACCGCGAAGACGCCAGTATTGACGATAAGGATGATGAGGACTGCCGCGAAGGCGTAAGCCCACTTGCTGGAACTTGGAGGTGAAGTTTCTTCAGGCATCAACTTACTTATCCTTCCCATGTTTCAGGCGTGTATTGATTCTTTCTAAAGGGAACCATCAGTTCTAAGGCTTTCGGATTTAAAGTATACACAAAAACAGTCAATCAGCCTTTGCTGGGGTTGCCTTGTAGTATGGCTCACGCCTTTTAACTGCTTCAATAAAGATTTCTGTCAGTTTTTTGTCATCGGCTCCGTCCCGGAGGGGCGTGAGAAGGTCCACTAGATTGTCTTTTCTCATGAGGCAGGGCTTCACCTTTCCGTCGCTTGTCACGCGGATGCGGGTACAATTGGCACAGAACTCGGTGTTTTCTATGGGACGAATAAGCTCAACCTTCACTTTCGGCAGAATGAAAACCCGTCTTTTCTGCATGTATTTTCGGATTCTAGTCTCTGACGCCAACTTCTTTAACTTCTGCTCTATCTCATCCAAACCAAGATGGTGGTGCTCATAGTATGCTTTGCTGAGGTTAATCGGCTCCAGTTCAATCATCTGCAAGATTGTTCCCGTCTGCGCCGCAAACTGGATCATCTTTTCTATTTCGCCGTCATTCACGTTCTTGAGCACCAGCATATTCAGTTTCACAGGATGCAATCCAGCTTCTACCGCGGCTCTGACTCCGTCAAGGGCGTCCTCTAGGTCACCTCCCATGACATCCTCATACATGTCAGGGTCGAGAGTGGGGAGGCTCACGTTCACTCGACCTAACCCCGCTGCTTTCAGGTCTTTAGCCAAGCCTTTCAGGTGTGTTCCATTAGTGGTCATGGACAAGTCAGTTAAGCCCTCAAGTCCACTTATGCCGCGGACAATCTCAACGATTTCCTTTCGAAGGAGAGGCTCTCCTCCAGTTAGTTTAACTCGGGAGATTCCGAGGCTAACGGCTATCCGAACTATGCGGACAATCTCCTCTACCGACATAACTGTTGATGGATTGCTTTCGCCCTCCCTGTGACAGTAGGGACAGTGTTTGTCACATTTTTGGGTAACAGAAATTCTCAAGTTGAGAACAGGACGGTCACAATTGTCGTAGATCATTAAGGGTCACGTTTCTCAGCATATGCGTTGTGTATGGGAAAACATGTCTCAAGCAAGATAAACCTTTCCAAAAATAAGCTACAAACGAACAGAAAACAACATTCATAAAAACGAAAGCTTGAATGAACTTGTGCACGCATAGACACAACTTACATAAACTTAGCAGTTCCTTAGCGTATCAGAGACGGATGGTGAGTTTTATGTTGTCTTTTCATTTGGAATCTTTATTGTCAAAGGAACTGAACAAGGATGTTCTCGTGAGGCTTATCCATGGAAAAGAGTTGACGCTGAACTACTTTGAACTAAAAAACAAAAACGTAAACATTTCTTTTCATGAACACCCCGTGGAACATCTAGTCGTTGTTCTGGAGGGGGAAATGGAATTCATGTTTGAAGACCAAAACCTCGTTCTGAAGAAAAAAGACTGCCTGTTTGTTCCCGCCAAAACAAGGCACACAGCACGGGTGATAGATGGTCCCGTGAAGGCGCTGGAGATATACCCTGTTACAGAAGACGAATACTACAAAAGATAGGGAGCAGCATCCAGCATACGCACTGAAGTTGACTTAAAATCGTCGAGCCAACCAGCGGTCTCATCAACGGGTCTTTTGAATATTTTTCCTAGTTTCTGCCTATCTTTTGCTTGATGATACTTGAAGTATATCTCATCGTCGAGTATGCCCAGTATTTCGATCTTGCCGGTTCTGTGCGACATAATGTACCTGAACCGTTTACTGTGACCGTTACAGTGCTCCTTTGCCTTCTCGATAATCTCTATCCCCCTGCAGAGTGGCACTTGGAAATTGTGTTTAACGCTCTTGACAGGTCTACATTGGAAAACATAGTAGGGATTGACGCCAATACTCACCAGACTATTCAGCAGATTGACCAGCGTCACAGGATTGTCATTAACGCCTTTCAGCAAAACCGTTTGATTATTCACGATAATGCCTGATTTAATCAGGTTATCTACAGCTTTGATGGACTGTTTGGTTATTTCCTTTGGATGGTTAAACTGGGTAACAACGTATATTCGTCTATCTGGACGCGAATACTTTGATAGTATTCGTAAGAGATCATCATCTTGGAACCTTGATGGAAAGGTTACTGGGGCTCTGCTGCCAAACCGTATGAACTTTAGTTGCGGAAGGTCTGATAGAATCGAAAGAAGCTTTTCGATAACTTCGTTTTCGAGCACAAGTGGGTCACCACCAGTGACTAAAACATTGTTGATGTGTTCGTGTTGTTTTATGTAATCTGCGGCATCTTCGAAGCGCTTAATTATTTCTTTGGTTTGCAAGCCAACTAGCCTCTTTCTGAAGCAGTGCCTGCAATACATTGCACACTTGTTTGTGGCTAAAATCAGGGCGGTCTCTTGGTATTTGTATTGAAGTCCGGACATTTTGGTGTTTTCTGCTTCACCGCTTGTGTCGTAGGAGCCTTGAAGGTTAAATTCTTCCATTGATGGAATTGCCATATTTCTTATGGGATCATCAGGATCGTTCCAGTCTATCAGCGACATGTAATATGGAGTAACACACATCGGATGGTTTTGGGTAATTTGTTTCAGTTTTTTCTCTTCTTTGGATGACAGATCAATGAAGTCTTTGAGCTGTTCCACAGTACAAATACTATTTTTCATTTATTTTCTCCTCACTATTAATTGAATTTGAAATTCGGTTTGCAACCGAGTTAGCCTTTGCTTCGGTAATTCGGTAGAAGGTTCGTCCAATATCATACACGAACAAGAGAATCAAAACCAAGGCAGCATACGTAGTGATTTCTTGCAGTAATGGTCCAAAATTTGGTAGTCTGCTAAAGAGAGGAAATATTGCAGCAGCCACCAGAAGGATGCCAACTATGTAGACAGTGTCCTTGAAGACCCGCTGTCTAGACAACCCCTCTTTTATGCCCAATCGTCTCAAAAATAGCCCCGTTGCCTTGTCGATTATCATTAAGGCATCAAACAGGGTTCGCACCAGAAAAATTCCAGCTGCAAGCAATAACCCTATCTGTAACAAAAATACGATTTCGGTGCTAATGCTGTTTAGCGTCCATAAAACAATGTAGCTCATCCCTGCGAAAGCCAGAGCAATCGCCACATTAGCAATTAATCGTGGGAGTCTATACCTGATTTCCTCACTGACAGCGTTCACACTTGTTCAATCCAGTCTGCTAAATTGTTGGCATCCGCCGACGTTTTCGTATGCACTTACGGCATAATGCAGGTTCACGCATACCATAGAGGTCGACAAATGTTCAACTAAAGCAACAAGGGGTACATTCTTTTGGGAATTTATAAACATACTGCACAGACAACAAAACAATTATGTTCGTCGCTTAACCTCTTCTGACCAGAACTGAGAGGATAAAAATTGGAAGCTGTTGGCGTTGTTGTTGGAATAGTTGTTAGGGGGAACAAGTTTTTGGTTGAGCGCCGCAGGTGGGACGAAACGGTTGATCCGGGGATCGTGTGTTTGCCCGCGGGGCATGTTAAACCCAACGAAGGCTTAGAGGATGCTTTGAAGAGGGAGATGATGGAGGAGCTGGGCATCCAAGTTAATGAGACCAAGTTTGTGTGCAAGAACTTTTACGTGGCAAGCAACGGCGAGAAACAGCATGCCTACTGCTACCTTATTACTGATTATGAGGGGGAACCTGTCTGCAAGGCTGCTCAAGAGATTTTCTGGGAGGACAACATCAAAAACTTGCTTAGAGGTTGACAGGAAGACGGTTAGGAAAATGAAGGAGATGCAAGAAAAATAAAAAAAGTTCTTCAGGTATTAGGCTAAACTGTAAACATGAGGAAAGACCCAGAAATGGACTATAATGTGATCGCAGAAAAACTGGCTAAGACCCTGAAGCAAAATTCAGAAAGTCTAGATGCGAATGCCGCCGTTGTTGTGCTTTTGAGAGTATCAGATCAGGACTTTCAGGTCTTGTTTGTGAAGAGAGCAGAGAAATCAGGTGATCCTTGGTCAGGACAGACTGCTCTCCCGGAGGAAAACGTGACTCTAAAGACAAGGATTTGAAGGCGACTGTGGTTAGGGAAACCTTGGAGGAGATAGGCATAAACCTTCTTGAGGGCTGCCGCTTTATCGGAGCAATGGAGCCTCTGAAGTCGATACAGAGACCTGAAATGCAGATTCTTCCCTTCGTCGTCCTGCAGGAAAAGGAACAAGCCATAAAACTGAATGAAGAGCTAACAGAATACTTCTGGACACCACTAAAAGAGCTTGGTAATCACAAGGGAACAGCCAAGTTGAGTTTCGGAGAATTCCCTGCCTACATCATAGAAAACAACATCATCTGGGGACTAACGTACAATATTTTGCACAACCTTCTTTCACTACTGTCAGCCACTGAGGAAGAAAAACCAAGAGAAGACTAATTTTTTCTTTACGAGATTTTGTTCCAGTTTGTTTAAGAGACATCAACTGTTCTTTTCAAAACTTTTGGTGGCGCTGGAAACGCGTCTCAAACACTCCAGTGCACTCTCATAGGTTGGAAATCCCTTCAGTCCGCATTCAGGTCCCGCGTATGGAACCCGTTCTGCCCCGAACCTGTCAACAAGCTTAGCCAGTCGTATCTTCATGACATCTACGTCCTCAAGAAAGATTTTGGGATCAGCTGTCCCGCGGCTAATGCTTTTCCAAGATTCGGCAACCTTCTCGTTTGTGGATATTTCGGTAAGTTTTTCTTGGGAGTTCGACAAGATTTTTTGTCCAATCAAGCGGTCAAATTCGGAAACTGCTATGCTAGCCTTCAGAAACTTGTCTGTTGACTCCAGCTTTTCTTTAGTTTTTTTCATTTGGTAAAGAGGATCGTCAACGTGAGACTCAATCACATCTAGGGAATCTACATCCCAGAAGAGTTCATCTACTGTGCTGTGAAGATGCATCAAGGTTTGAGCGTTCTTGGACTTGGCTTTTTGGAAAATGGATTCCCATGCCCTTCGAAGATGTTCTCTCCCTTCGGAACCGAAATCGATTAACGCGTCGTCTTGTAATCCGAATAGCGGCTCATCCACCGAAACCAAACTTACTCTACCATACTTATCATTGAAGATGCTGTTTTCCACAATCTGAGAAATGATATTTCCTAGCATAGTGAATAGGCTCTTGTGTCTATAAGGAAAAAAGGAAGAAAGCGTGTAAGGTCCAGTAACACAAATCCTAACATCGAAGGCTGCACCTTTCTCCTCCTGAATCCTCTGAGAGTGCCTTTCTATCACCATAACCTCTGGTATGCTACGTTTGCCTGTTTTCAAAGAAGGAGTCACTGTCTCCAAGTAGCCCCCCTTAATTCGCTCTACTCCATCCATCATAGACAGAAACATCTCGTTCATGTCCCGGAACTGAGGAAAAGTTGGAACATCAATGCCTACCCTAATTTTATCCAGTAAACCTTCAAGCACCTTTTTCTCAAAGAATTCGGCTGATTCATCCACGGAAGAGAGGCTGAAACTGTTCGCTCTCTCAACAAACTTCTCTGAATCACCTACGAATGGTAAGCTGCCCACATCACAGGATCTTATCATTAACCAGCCTCCTTACCATGTTTCTCACCTTAAGTCGTTTTAAAGTGTTCCCACCCACGAGCCTCTATAGAAACTGCATCCCCATCTGTTTTTAGCAGAAGCCTTTTCTCTTCAGTGACCAGCCCCACTTTTATGAGTGCTCCTCCTACTGCTTCCACGGCTTTTTTTGCTTCTTGCCAGAGCCTTGGTTTGATAGTTACCAAAAGTTCGTATTCTTCTCCTCCATACAGGGCTAGTTCCACAGGATCGAAACTGTAAAGCTTCGCGAACCTTTCTACTTCAGGGGCTACCGGAAGGTTATCGAGACAAAAACCCATGTTGCTCGCCCGAGAAAGTTCGTGGAGACTCCATGCTAGTCCGTCGCTAGAGTCTATGGATGCTGTTGCCGCTTGAGATTGAGCTAAAGCCACTCCTTCTTTGACCCTTGCCCTAGGCATGAGTACGGAGTCAACAAGCTCTCCACTTATTTCAGGAGCTGAAAGACCAGCCAGCAGAATCTTCAAGCCAGAGGCTGTTTTTCCGAAAGACCCAGTTACCGCCACATAGTCGCCGGGCTTTGCGCCGCTACGTTTGATCAGATGACGTTTGCTGCAGATTCCCAATGCCATGCAGCTGATTATCAGGTCAGAGGCTTCGTTGGTGTCGCCTCCCAGTATGTATGTGTTATATTCGCGGGCGCCAGCGTTTAGTCCCTCGCCGATCTGTTGTATGTCCGCTTTTGTCAGGTCTGGAGGTAGTCCGATGGATGCTAGTAGGGCTAGGGGCTGTGCGCCCTTCGCTGCTAGGTCGCTTATGTTCATTATTACTGCTTTGCGGGCGGCTTGCCAGAGGCTCATAGTTTGTGGAACGTCTGTTTTTCTGACAAGCATGTCAGTGTTTATTACGGCTAGTTTGTCGTTTCCAATGTCTACTGCTGAGGCGTCGTCTCCGAAGGGGATTGGCGTATTGGGCATTGGGTCTAGGCATTCCAGAATGAGTGCTATGATTTTTCTTTCGCCCAGCTCTTTGGCTGAACACAACTTGGGGAACCTCTGCAGGTACTGTTTGCTCCCGAATGTCTTAAAAATACCTATTAGGGGGAAGGAAAAAAATTCAACGGGTGTATAAGTGGGTCCAATTCTGAAAAACTTTTTTATACCCAAAGATCAGTATGACGACATTTGTCGTTAAAGCAACAAACCTTAAAACATCATATTGTAAAGGTTCTGGTGCAAAGGACAATTATGGATAATAGGGGATAGGGAAGGAACATGAACGAAAGTAAAGTTATGTTGCTAGTTTTCTTAACCGTTATTTCTTTATGCGCATTTAACGCTCAGCCGGTTAAGTCACAAGATGTTGGAATCATCTACATTCAAAGTGATGGAAGCGTTGTCACTTCAACAAATCTTACAGTCCCGATTCAACGGGTCGGAGACATCTACACTTTCACCGATAACATTGAGAGTTATTATCTTGTGGTTCAACGTGATAACATTGTAGTTGATGGAGCAGGATACAGCCTTTCAGGGGAAGGAGAGGCAGGAATATACTTGGAATCCCGAAGTAACGTAACTATCAAGGATATGCAAATTGAAGGCTTCTTTTACGGCATCTATGTTTGGAACTCTTCAAGCAACACGATTACTGGAAACACCTTAGTATACAACGGTTATGGTATCTACATCCTCGCAGCTTCACAAAACGCTATTATTGGAAACAACGCAACAGGCAACGACATTGGCATCAACATCGAAGCGTCTTCAAACAACGTACTCAGAAATAACATCATGAACAACAATCACAATCTTGCGGTTTATGGCTCTGAGCCGCAACACTTCGATCAGGACATCGATGTTTCAAACATAGTCAACGGCAAAAAAGTCTACTATTTGATTAGCGAAAGTAATCTGGTCATAGGTCCATCCACCTTTCCAGACGTAGGTTATCTTGCCCTCGTAAACTGTCAAAACATAACAGTCAATGATCTGGAACTTGTCAACAATGGACATGGCTTATTATTGGCTTACACAACAGGATCGACGATAACCCAAAACGACATAAAAGATAATTACGGTGGCATAGGACTCTTTGCATCTACCGGCAACTTCATTGTTGGCAACAACATTATGAACAACTATAGAGGAATCCAGCTTAGTAACTCTTCAAACACTAACAGCATATCTGCAAATAATATAGCCGACAACACAAATGGCATCTTCCTCTTTGACTCTTTCCAAAACTTATTTGTTGCAAACAACATAACAAACAACAACAGTGGCATCGGCGTCAAAGGATCTTCATCCAACGTAATCAGAGGCAACTACTTCATCAATAACGAGAAACAGGTTTACGATGCCTACGTTGACGACGAATCTGTAACGATGTCAACAAACATTTGGGATTTCTCCTATCAGGCAGGAGGCAATTATTGGAGCGACTACACGGGAGTTGATGTGAAGAGCGGCGCTGGTCAAAACCAGACAGGCAGCGACGGAATAGGAGATACAGCTTACATTATTAATACAAAGAACAAAGACAATTTCCCGCTTATGCCATATGGAAGTCCTGCAGCTATCTCCATTGTTTCACCTCAAAACAAAACATACACGGTAAACTCTGTTTCCTTAACATTCACAGTGAGCGAAACAACTACATGGACCGGCTATAGCCTAGACGGACAAGCAAACGTCACAGTTACTGGAGACGCAACCTTATCTGGACTAGCGGAAAGCGTGCATAGGCTAACAGTTTATGCAACAGACACGGATGGTAACGAGTCTTCTGAAACAGTCTACTTCACTATAGGTCAAGGAGCAGAACCTCCGCAATCGGAGTCTTTCCCGATAACATGGATTGCAGCAGCAATAGGAGCAGTAGCCGTAGTCGGAGTGGCTCTAATCTACTTCCTGAAAATAAAGAAAAAATGAGCGTATAAGAGGACACAAACTTCACGCATAGACTCGTAAACGCGGTAGCCAGCTATACAGGAACACAATGAGCTGACACATTATTTATTTCAAGAATAGAACAGAGAAGGCTATGGATGACTCTGCAGCGGCTGTTTGCCCCCGAATGTCTTAAAAACGTGTATTTCGCTCAATTCAGTGGAAGCGCCTCGGTGGCTCAGACCGGTAGAGCGGCAGTCTCGTAAGCTGTTGGTCGCGGGCTCAAATCCCGCCCGAGGCTCCATTCTTGCAGGTGAGACTTTTTGGTTAGCCATTGTGCAGTTCTAGGGTTTCTGAAGCATTGAGGGCATGGTTAGAAGAGGCTAAGGTTGTTGGGGGATAGAAACGTTTTCAGGGCACGAATGGCATATAGTGTATCATAAGGAATCAGATTAGAGTGCTTTCGGAGGAAATATGTTATGGTTGAGAAGAAACTCGTAGCGGTCGTTTTGATTTGTGTTGTTCTATCTGTTGGACTAGTTGGAGCCGTAATGGCGCTTAACCAGAAAGACAATGAACTGCAAACGAAAACTAACCAAATATCTGCACTTGAAAATGACAAGCTTACGTTAGAAACACAAGCTTCGAACATGCAATCTGAAAAGCTTACTCTGGAAACACAAGTTTCAAGCCTCCAAAATGAAACAACTTCACTAAACAACGAAATGACTGCTCTTGAAACCCAAGTTTTAAGCTTCCAAACAAAAGCAACCACATTAGAAAACGAAAAGAACACATTAGAAACGCAGGTTTCAGCCCTGCAAACTAACGTTTCAAGTCTCCAATCTGAAGTAGATTCCTTAGAAAACGATAAACTTTCTTTAGAAACACAGATTTCAAGCCTCCAAAATGAAGTCACATCGTTGGAAAGCGAAGTAACTCAAAGCTTCAATCTAGGTTATGCCGAGGGCGAAACTGAAGGCCACCAACTCGGCTACGACGAAGGATATGCTCAATGTGCAGAAGATTTGACTGAAAACGGCTGGGTCTTAAGGGACCCAACCTATGACGAGGCAATGGCTTTCATAAATTCAGATAAAACTGACGAAAACGAGTACACTGACGATTATGTTTGTTACGATTTCACAGCCGACTTCAGCGACAAGGCCTTTCAGATGGATTACAGATGCGGGTTCGTATACATCGAATTTTCTGACAGCGCTCATGCAATAGCCTGTTTCAACACTACAGACATGGGACTAATCTACATTGAACCCCAAAACGACGAAATTGTTACTCTAGCAATTGGACAACAATATTTAGGTTACATCATAGTAGATTTGGGAATAATCTGGTGATTCAAAACCAAAACATCTCTTAACAGCCATTTATTAGATAATCTGGAAACTGGCAGGTTAGGCTGTTAGTGCATTCTTGATGGGGTCTTCAGGTTTGTCTTTGATTGTGCTGTGCACTATGAAAGTTTCCGTCTCTTTGACACCGTTCAGATCATGAATTCTTTTAACCAAGTCAGTCAACTCTTTGTTATCCTTCACAAGCACTTTCGCGATACTATCATATTTACCAAAGATTCTCTGAAATTCAGACACCTGAGGAAAACTTTTTACAATCTCTTCAGTCTCTTTTCTGCACTCACTTCGCGGGTCTTCTCGCATCAATATGTAAGCCTGAATAGACAAACCCAACACTTCAGGTTCCAGCTTTGGAAAAAAAGAAACCAACAAACCAGAATCGTGCATTTGTTCAATCTTTTTTGCCACAGTTTGCCTAGTGACCCCTATGTCTTCTGCTATTTTAAGAATCGGACGTTGTCCTTTTTCTAACAGATTAAGCAGGATTTTTTTATCCAAATCTTTGATTCTTAACATTTTGTTAACATAACATTTAAAAGCCGTGGCAATTTTTAAACTTTTCTAAGTAATAATCAACAGGGAGTAAATGAGACAAAATGAGACTAGACAAAAACAACACTTGCTGTCCCATAAACACCATTTTCCGGACAGTTTTACATTCAATTAGAGAAAATATCCCATCGCATTTTTACATTCGACAAGTAGTTTTTGAGGTTAAATGATGAACCCATATATCGAAGCATTACGACCTAAACTTAGCAAATCTGACTACAAGAAGCTATGCGCAATATCCATTCCTAAAGTCCACGAGTTCATTGCCAAGTCCGCTGACCTTTGTAACGCCGAACACGTATTCATCTGCAGCGATTCTGCAGAGGACATAAATTACATCCGGCAACAAGCAATCGCCAGCAAAGAAGAAACTCCATTGAATAGATCTGGACACACTATCCATTTTGACGGTTTTTATGATCAGGGACGAGACCGGAAAGCCACAAAATACCTTTTACCCAAAAGAGTTTTTCTCAGCAAGGCCCTTAATCAAATCGATCGCCAAGAAGGTTTGGCAGAAGTAAAAGGTCTACTTAGAGATTCCATGACTGGTCGCACAATGATTGCCCGTTTTCTTTCATTAGGACCCACCAACTCAGTATTCACAATTCTTGGACTGCAATGTACTGATTCTTGGTATGTAGCTCACTCTGAAGACCTATTGTATCGACAGGGCTACAAAATTTTTAGCCAATCAGGCCCAGACACAGAATTTTTGCGAGTTCTACATTCGGCAGGAAAATTGAACGAAAACATGGTAAGCATAGAATACAAGAAAAAACGCATCTACATAGATTACATGGATAGTACTATTTACAGTGCCAACACTCAATACGCAGGCAACTCGATAGGCTTTAAGAAACTCGCTTTTCGTTTAGCTATCCGAAAGGCAAACACTGAGGGATGGCTAGCTGAGCACATGATGCTAATGGGAGTACATGGTCCTAATGGACGCAAAACATACTTTGCCGGTGCTTTTCCAAGCGCCTGTGGCAAAACATCTACGGCTATGCTACCCGGCGAAACCATCCTAGGCGATGACATTGCATACGTTCGCGAAATTGATTCAGTTGCAAGAGCAGTGAATGTTGAAGCAGGAATTTTTGGAATCATAAAAGATGTTAACCCCATAGACGACGCTTCAATCTTCAAGGTACTTCATAACCCCGGCGAAATCATCTTTTCCAACGTGCTGGTCAAGGATGGTAAGCCATACTGGCTAGGCATGGGCAGCGAACTTCCCAGAGAAGGAACCAATTTCTCAGGAAAATGGTACGAAGGCAAGAAAGACGAAGCAGGTAATGAGGTTCCAGCTGCCCACAAGAATGCCCGGTACGCAGTAACTCTCAAGGCACTGGAAAATTGTGACCCTGAGTTAGAAAACCCGTTAGGAGTCGAGTTGAAGGCTGTAATGTATGGAGGACGGGACACTAAGGCCTACGTACCTGTCCAACAAAGTTTTGATTGGGAGCATGGAATTATCGCCTACGGGGCATCTTTGGAGACGGAAACAACTTTTGCTACAATTGGCAAAGAAGGAGTACCCGAAATTAACATGATGAGCATTCAGGACTTCATCTCCATTCCATTAGGAAAGAATATTCGGAATAACCTGGAGTTTGGAAAAAAGCTCGAGAAACTGCCTGTTGTCTTTGGAGTTAACTATTTCTTGCAGGACAAAAAAGGAGAGTATCTCAACGATCCCCGAGACAAACATGTTTGGGTAAAATGGATGGAACTACGTGTCCACGATGAAGTGGAGGCAATACAAACGCCCACAGGCTACATTCCCAAATACGAAGATTTACGCAGGCTCTTCAAACAAGTACGAGATAAAGACTATACGAAAGAGGAATATGTCCAGCAGTTTAGCATTCGGGTTCCAGAAAATTTGGCTAAGATCAAACGGGTTAGGCAATTCTATAAGAAGAACGTCACCTACACACCCGAAGCGGTGTTTTGGGTACTAAACCAGCAATATGAGCGCCTCCTTAGCGCCAAAGAAAAGTATGGCAACTACATTGCACCCGAGGAATTCAAATAATAAATGGGGAATTTCCAGTTTTTCCCGGGATTCCAATTTTTGGTAGTGTGCCAATATAGAATACTTTTTACTTATGCCTGCTTTTTCATGTATGAAAATGGCACAGTTCAGCCTCCTTCGGAATAAGTATCTCGGATTAGGACACTACCCAATTTTTTAGAAACGGAAAATCTATAGGTTAGTCCTAATAAGAACATTAACAAACCGTTAAGAACGGCGTGCCTCGGTGGCTCAGCCCGGTAGAGCGGCAGCCTTGTAAGCTGTTGGTCGCGGGATCAAATCCCGCCCGAGGCTCCACGTTCTAGCTATTCTCGGTAAAACTTGAAAAATGCTAATTAGCCTTTGTTCATTTCAGGTCTTTTAGAGTGGATTGCTGCAACAGTTGCTCCGACATTGCTTTCGTCAACTAACAAAATTATTTGGGAGGTATGGGGTGCAAAGATTCCGCGTTTTATGTTTATGTGAGGTATTGCCCCGATAGCGATTGAGGCAACTCCAGACGAATATTTCATTCCGTCTCCAATGAGAGTGACTACACCGACGCCATATTCTATCGATAAATCTTCATCAAATCCTTTAAGCCGTTCTTCATTCTTTCTCAGAAAATCTGAATCTAGGAACAGAAAATCTCGGATTCTCTCCCCTGTTTCAAGTGTCTCAGTTCCCAAATCAAGGAAATCGTTACGGTTTTCCCAAATCCTCAGAGCATCCTCAAGAGACCTGCTGTTTTGATAATTCATTGAAAGAATTGCACAACCTGATTTCCCTGTTACGCACTTCACGGTTTTGTCACCGTTGCTTTCAGACTGAATCATCGTATATTCTTCAGGCCTAGAGATTGACATGACCTTTATGGGTTGTTTGAATCGTTTGGCCATTGAGATTGCGTCGCCTTGAACAATTTTCATTCCCATCATGGATGCTTTGTGGGCCTCATTATAGGTGAGAGAAGTAAGATGCTCGGTGGTCTGGGCTTTGACCATGTACGGGTCAGCGCTTTGAACTGGCATTTCTTTGTACAAAACCGTTTCAACTGCATATCTTCTTTTTAATAGGCACGAAATAAAAACTGTCGAGAGATCCGAGCCGCCTCTTCCAAGGACTGTTTCTAAACCGTCACTTGTTATTCCGAGAAAGCCTGCTAATACAACGATCTTTCCATCTTCAAGCGACTTGATGAGGTGATTAGTCTTATTCCTGCTTAACTCGTAATCAGGGGTAGCGTTTTCGAAGTTGTCATCTGTTACAATGGGCCATTGCTCTTTAGTAACGTGGCAAGAATCGAAGCCGTTACTCTTCATGATATAATCCATTAGAACAGATGTTGGCAATTCCCCGCCATGGGTTAGAACTTTTGCTTTAATGGTTCCATGAAAGCGCTTATTGATTAAGGTGACAGCTTCATCCATCTGCTGGCGATATTTTTTCAGTTCATGTAGAACTTGTTTCAGATACTCGCCTTTGACATAGGTTTTTGCTAATCGGTCATATACGTTGAAGATAGAATCTACTGGAAGAGGCTCAGACTGCGTACAGGATTCGCCTATTCTAATTAGGCTGTCTGTGAATCCGTTTGGCGCCGAAAAAACAATTATGGGACCTAAATCACTCTGATCCTTAAGTGTCGTTACATAATCCAAAATAGCGGGTATATTTTCGCCCTCACCGCTCAAGAGACTCCCGCCGAATTTTGCCACCGAAAGCTTCCTCACTCTCTTTACCTCTCACACAGCTAACAGGAAAATGCTAGCATTTTAAGTTTTTTTGCTCCGTGCAGATCATGAAAAAAGAAATGGTTAATTCTCAAATCTTCTTGTCAGAAGGAATTTTGTACGCTAATCCCGAGAACAAAGCCACATCCTTGTCTTCTTTCCTTACGACTACACTGCACAATGCCAAAGTCTTTCCATCCGAGACTGTAGTGGCTTCAGCCGTCAAAACGTCCCCCTCTGAAGAGGGACGTAAGTAATTTATGCTGACTTGAACCGCCACTGCCTGCTTATCACCGAAATTTACGGCTTCAGCAAAAGCACAATCAGCTAGAGCAAATAATACGCCGCCATGCGTGAAGCCTACAGCATTTGTGTGTTTTTTGGTAATCTTCAGCGACATCTTTGAGTAACCATCTTTTATTTCAAGAACTTTGATTCCCAAGAGTTCCCTGAAATAATCAGTTCCCATCATTGTTATCCACCTTTTTTTCGTTTGTACGGAAGTAACTGTATACTTTGTGGAGCAACGAGGTAACTCCTTTTGGAAAGAAAATAACCACGATAACTAGGAACAAACCTAAGCTCAACAGGCGCAATGGCGGACCAACGTTGCTGATGCTGGGGAATAATGGACCCATCAATCCCTGCAAAATGGGATCGATTCTGGGAAGGAATGAATCAATAGAGACAATTATCACCGAGCCAATTATTGGGCCTTCCATTGTTCTTAATCCCCCAATCACAGCCATCATAAGGGGCAGGAACGAATAGTATGGATCAAACACTGAAACTTGAATGTACCGAATAGATTGAGCGAAAAGTCCTCCTGCTAAACCTGCAAAGAAAGTGCTCAGAACAAACGCTAACAGTCGGTACTTCGCAGTATCGATTCCGATCATCTTAGCTTCAAGTTCATTCTCATGTATAGCTCGGAAGGCTAAGCCCATTTTTGATTTCATTACAAGATACATTACGAATATAGAGGCTGCAACTAAAGCAAACGTCATGTAGTAAAAGGCAAGGCCGCGTTCGACAAGAAGCGGCGTTGGGAAGCCCATAATCCCACCCATGATGGCATCGAATTGACTAATAAGCGTCACAATAATCACTGAGAAACCAAAAGTAACCATCGCCAAAAACCACGCTTTCAATCTAACACACGCAAGACCAATGAGAAGACCTATCGCCGCTGAGAACAAACTTCCTAAAAAGAGACCAAATAATGGTGGTACACTCAACTTGATCGCTAGCAAAGCTGAAGCAAAGCCACCTATTCCTAAGAAAGCCGCGTGTCCTAGCGAGCCCTGCCCTGAATAAGCTAATAAATTCCAGCTTGAAGCATAAAGGGCAAAAATAATCATAGTAGTTAGAACCTCACCAACTACATATTCGCTTAAAAATAAGGGAATAACTGCCCCAATTGCAATAGCTCCTAGAACAAAGTAAAACTTTTCAGAGTGAGAAAAATTCAGGAACTCTGTTTTAATTGAGCCAAGCAAATTTACGAGCATTCTTTGCATTTCAATTTATTCCCCTTTTTCACCAAAGAGTCCGGTTGGCCTTATTACGAGCACAATTATGAGCAGGGCAAAAGCGATGGCATCTTGCCATATTCCACCAAGAAAATAGACTGCGGTATTCTCAGCTATGCCATATAGAAGACCCCCTATTACTGCGCCGGGTATGCTTCCTAAACCTCCAAGTATAATTATTGCAAAGGCTTTGATTGTTGGTAGCGCTCCGATGCCTGGATAAAATGGGAATATTATTCCGTAAAGCGCTCCTGCAGCAGCTGCCAATGCAGCGCCCAAGGCAAAGGTGAAAATATAAACTTTTTCGATGTTCACACCCATTAACATTGAAGTTTCGCTCTTTTGACTGGTCGCCCTCATAGCCAAACCTATCTTGGTTTTCTTTATTAATATAAAAAGAGCGACAAGTATGACTATTACAACTGAAATCGCTAACAACCGGTCATAGCCTATTGAGACTTCACCAAGGGAAAGCCTGAGTCCCTGAAAAGGACTCTGAATCTGCTTGTATTTATTTCCCCACAAAAGGACAGCTATGTTTTCAATCACGTAGATTAATCCAAGACTGACAAAGATTTCGTTTAGCTTATCTGTTCCGAGAACTCTACGAAAAGTGAGCCTTTCAAGCCCAGCTCCTATCAAAGCAACGGCTACAATTGCCACCAGAATAGCGACATAGGCATTTAGACCGAATGCAGTGACAGCTGCAAAGGCTACGTATGCTCCGATCATCAGGAGTTGGCCGTGAGCAAAGTTGACTAGCTTCATCACTCCAAAGATTATGTTTAGTCCTGTAGCTAAGAGGATGTAAATGCAACCATTTGCCACGCCCCAAAGCAACGTTTCGATTAGTCCAGATATGGTGATCATGCTGAACTCGACCGACCTATTTTCTCATGTTAACTATTTAAAAATATATTGAAATTAAAATAAAAAAAGAAAGGGTTGGTGATTGAGAATTCTATGGACTTCCAGGTTGATAGCCGGTGGGCAAAACGAAATCCGCTTGCTTCAGAGTGGGAACGCCTGGTGCGGTGGCAGGATATACTATTACAGATCTGCATTCGCCAACATTTTCGTTCCATACGAGTTGCTCGACGAAAGTCACGGGTGCAATCTCATGATAGGTCGCTCCTGTGCTGAACTCTATTTTGCCTGTTTCAGTTATTATTAGCAGTTGATCCATAGCAGTTGATTCTAGAGCGTCTCTAACTGCTGCTTTGTCCAATGTTCCTGCGCGTTCGATTGCATCTTTAGCAATGTAGAAAGCATCGTATGTGTCAGCCCCCATCATACCTGGAAGCGTGTCATACGTTTGTTGATAAGTGGTAACATAAGTCCCGATTATTGGAAGGTAGAAGGGTGGTCCAGCGTACGGAGCGAATTTTGATTCTAGTAGCTGCTTGTCACCATACGTTCCTAGCAGAGTGTAGAACTGTGGGTCTTCACAGCATTCAACTGCGATGTACACAGTGTTTAATCCTACATCTCTTTGTCCTTGCTTGATAATTTCGGCAGTGCCTGCAATAAAGTCTACGACATACACTGCATCAGGTTTGGCGTCTTTTATGGCGGTAAGATCAGTTTGGAAGTTAGTAGCGGTTGTTGGATAACTCCTTTCTATAACAACGTCTATTGGCAAGTTATTATTTGCTATAATTGATTTGGTGTCAGCAACAACGCCTTTCCCGAATGCATCATCACGATAAATTATTGCCAGCCTAAGCTCTCTAGAGGCAGCAAAACCATACGTACTGTCGAGCAGGGGTTTCATGGAATCAGCGAAGAAATTGGCTACAGTTTTGCTGTAGTCATAAGTTGTTGTGCAATAGTGGAACATGTAACTCATTCCCTCTGCATCAGCAATCCGTAACGGATCACCTTCAGGAAGACCTCCATAGTTACCTTGAGGACCTCTTCTTGTGACAAGACTTGATGATGCACCAGTTATAATGTAGGGAACACGGTTTTCGATGGCTACAACTTGGTCAGCAAGGGTGCCGGAACTTGTGTACCCGCCTACGAGAAGGTCAACTCCGTCTTCTAATATCGCTCGGGTCACGGGACTAACTGCTTTACCAGGTGAATCATCTTCAGTATCGGCTATCACTAACTCTATCTTAAGATAAGCATCCAAATCCGCAACGTAAACGCCTCCAGCATCGTTAATCTCTTTGACAGCCATTTTGGCCGCACGATCCATGTCTTGTCCTTCAGCCTTGTCATAACATGCAACCAAACCTATTTTGACGGTCTGTTCGGATGGAACCAACATTAATTGCCACACAGCAGCGGATGCGGCGACAATAACGATTACAATAACAATCGCGGCAAGTAGTTTTTTGTTTACCATTATATTTTCCTCTTTTTTCTTTACTAGTGAGATTAATTTGTTAATAAGATTTATCGCACGTTACTTGCTCAATGCCGAGTTGGAAAGCTTTAAGGTTCAAATTAACATGTTTTTGCTTCAGTCTGCCTGTAATAGCCTTCTCCAAGGACTCTTTTTTCACAGGATTCTCAGGGAGAGCAGATAGTGCTCCAAGCAAAACTGTGTTAACAACAATCAAGTTTCCAAGTTTATTTGCGATGTCGATTCCATCGACTTCATACACTTTGTGTGCTCTGTCCCGTATTATGCCTAAAATCTTTTCATGATTCAAAGCAGGTGAAGCACCAGCAGATGTGCTAGGCGGTATATACTTGGTGTTCACTATAACAGTCCCATTTTTGTTCAACATTGGGAGAACTCTTGCAGCTTCAAGCATTTCAAACCCTAATATTATGTCGGCTTTCCCAGTCTCTATTAACGGAGCTTGAACCTTTTCGCCAACCCTAACATGCGCAACTATTGACCCTCCCCTCTGAGCCATCCCATGAACTTCCGCCTTCGCCACATCCCAACCGTCAATGAGAGCAGCCTCGCAAAAAATGTCACTCGCCACCACAATGCCTTGTCCGCCTACGCCCGAAAAAACAATATTCAGCACCATTCTACTCTTTGCTCCTTATCACATCAAAAGGACAAATCTCTTCACAGACTCCACACCCATAACAGAGGGTCGGATCAATCTCAGCACGCTCAGAAGTTAATGAAATCGCTGGGCAGCCAAACTGTTCAACGCACACACCACATGCGTTGCATTCTTCCAAAACCTCCCTCGTTGGACCCCGTTTAACCAAAAGAGGACAAGGTCTCCGAGATATTATAACAGAGGGACCACGATAATCCAAAACGTCTCTTAATACTTTCCTTGTTCCTTCAACATCGTACGGGTCAACAACTTCTACTTTCTCGATTCCCACGCTTCTCGCAACATCCGCCAACTCTATTACTTTTGTTTGTTCACCTAAGACATTCTTTCCTGAACCCGGCGTCGGCTGATGTCCCGTCATTGCTACAGTATTATTATCCAATATGACTACACAGACATTCGATTTGTTGTAGGCGATGTTTAGTAAACCAGGCATTCCGCCATGGAAGAACGTTGAATCGCCTATTACCGCAAAAACTTTGTCCTTTACTCCCGCGTGAATCATGCCTGCAGCCTGCGAAATTCCGGCGCCCATACAGAGGCAAGTTTGAACCGTATTTACAGGCGCCATGAATCCTAAGGTGTAGCAGCCAATATCTCCTGTGACGATTTTGTCTGTTGTCTTGCCTTTAAGGCTCAGGGCACTTTCTGGGCACCATTGAACGCACACTGGCTCGCCGCCACATGTGTCGCACACTAACGCTTTCAGAGTGCTGGGGTGCAGGGTTATTGCCCCGTATTTGCATGCTTGGATGCACCAACCGCATCCATTGCATTTTTCCTCGTCAACTGTTATTGTTTTATCTTCGGTTGACTGTATTAGGGCATCTTTTGGGCATGCTAAAACACATGGCGCTTCTTCGCAGGTTCTGCAAGTCATCGCAATATTGGATAACGTGTCAAGTCGTACAGCTCTTATTCTGGACTTAACTGGATTGAAGGTTGCTTCCTTCTCCAATGAGCAAGCATACTCGCATACAACGCAGCCATTACATTTTTTGGGGTTACAGTCAACAAACTGATTAACCGTGTTCAGGGCATAATAGAAAGCTCTATGTGGACACCCTGGACAGAGCACTGGAGGACGAAGGGGCAAATCAAGGTCTTTTTGCAGTTCATTCTTCTCGCATAATCCCAAGCCCGCAAACGCGCATTTAACCACGTCAGGAGTAAACTCGCCGATTTCCTCCAATGATGTGTTGCTTTTTCCCAGAATTTCTGGATGCAGGCATTTAATGTTGTTTTCGATGTATGGTCTTAATTCTTCAATTACAATTATCTTTTTGACTTTGGACGCAAATCTCTTGAAAACTTCCATAGGAAACGGATAAACAAAACCCAACTTCAGCCAAGAAAACTGGTTTGTGTCCAGCACAGACCTTGCATAGTAATAGCCTATGCCGCTGCCTATAATCCCGATTTCTTTTCCAGTATCCTCGATTACATTGAACTTTGAGCTGTTCACAAGATTGGTTGTCTCTTCCAGTTTTTCCTTGAGGACTCTGTGCCTTTTAATCGCGTTGGAGGGCACCATAACCCATCTTGAGGCATCCTTATCAAACTCGGCTCTCCGAGAACCCTTAGCAATCCCCTTAATCTTGACGCGTCCCTTTCCGTGAGCCACACGAGTAGTTAAACGAACAATCACAGGCAACTGCAGTCTTTCACTTATCGTAAACGCCTCTCGGGTCATGTCTAACGCTTCTTGAGGATTGCCCGCATCCAGAAGAGGAATATCGGAATGAACCGCAAAATATCGTGTGTCCTGTTCGTTCTGGCTACTATGCATTGCCGGATCGTCGCAGACAGCAATAACCAAACCGCCCTTAACGCCAGTATAAGCAAGCGTCATCGCAGCGTCAGCAGCGACGTTTAATCCAACATGCTTCATAGAAACGATGGACCGTACGCCAGCCATTGATGCGCCTGCAGCCACTTCCAAGGCAACTATTTCGTTTATGCTCCATTCAGCGTATATTCCAAAGTTCTTGGCTACGTCAGCGATGGTTTCAAGAATCTCAGTGGAAGGAGTCCCAGGATACGCGGTTGCCACTTGCACTCCGGCTTCTACAGCGCCCCTTGCGACTGCCTCGTCGCCATTGAGCAACAGGAAACTGCCAGATCTGCCAACCGCTATCTTCGAGTTCATGCCTATAATGCCTTCAAATCTTGCCTGAACGCATGTCTAAGACCCGTTTTGCTTTTCCTTCGGTCCTAGGTAGGTCTCCAGGTTTTACAAGTTCGATAATCGGTGAAAGACCCGTGATGTTGTTTACTTTCTGTTTGATTTTAAGCTTCAATGCTTCCAGTTCTTGTTGGCTGCTCTTTATGCTTTTTTCTGTTAGTTCTGCTTTTATTGTGAAAACATCCAGTGCGTCTGGTCTTTCAAGAATTATTTGATACTGTGCCGCCAATTCGGGAAGTCCCATTATGGCATATTCTATCTGTGAAGGAAAGACATTGACGCCTCTTATGATCATCATGTCGTCTGATCTTCCTCTGATTCTCATCATTCTGGAATGGTTTCGTCCACAATCGCATCGTTCAGTTTCAATAACCGAAATGTCTCTGGTTCTGAACCGCAGAATGGGGAGACCCGTTTTTGTGAGTGTCGTAAAGACCAGCTCGCCTTCTTCTCCTGCTGGTAATACGTCGCCCGTTTTGGGGTCAATAGTCTCGATGAGGAAGTGGTCCTCCCAGATGTGCAGGCCATTATGTTCACTGCATTCTACCGAAACGCCTGGACCACACAATTCGGTTAATCCATATATGTCGAAAGCTTCAATTTCCAGTTCGTTCTCAATACGTTCCCTCATTCTTTCTGACCAGGGCTCCGCCCCAAAGAGACCCATCTTAAGTTTAAGGTCCTTTCCTGGACTGATTCCTTCTTTAGCCATTGCTTCAGCAAGGTAGATTGCGTAACTGGGTGTGCAACATAATACTGTTGAGCCAAAATCTTTCATGAGTTTTATTTGTCTCTGGGTCATTCCGCCGCTGATGGGAATGATTGTTGTTCCTATTTTTTGGGCGCCATAATGGAAGCCGAGACCGCCTGTAAATAGGCCATAGCCATAAGCGTTGTGCATTACATCTTGTCTTCTAACGCCTGTGGCGTAGAGTGATCTTGCCATTAATTCTGCCCAAACATCCATGTCGTTTGTGGTGTATGCTCCAACTACCGGATTTCCTGTTGTTCCACTTGAGGCATGTATTTCTACAATGTCATCAAGATGAACTGCAAGCATTCCGAATGGATAATTATCTCTTAGAACATCCTTCGATGTGAAGGGAATTTTTTGAGCGTCCTCGAGCGTCCTTATGTCATCAGGCGTTATTCCTGCACTTTTGAAGTTGTTCCGGTAAAACGTCGAATTTTCGTAGCAATATTTCGCTTGCTCTTTGAGTAGCTTAAGTTGATGTTTTCTGAGTTCGTCTCTTGTTGCGGTTTCGATTTTTTTGTTCCAGTATATATCAGTCATTAACAAAATCTCCAATTAAATGCCCAAATATACTTCTTTTATGTGGTTGTTAGACAGCAGTTCTCTCCCTTCGCCTTCTATAATAATTTTACCTTCTTCAAGAACGTAACCTCTATTGGCAATATTCAGCGAA
>Ga0307380_10002512_pt1 | contig 26055 bp, 26 predicted proteins | sample UN3MG_FD_202239 | JGI IMG/M metagenome (GOLD analysis project Ga0307380, IMG submission 202239) | Soil microbial communities from Risofladan, Vaasa, Finland - UN-3 | ecosystem: Environmental > Terrestrial > Soil > Coastal area > Acid sulfate soil | place: Finland: Risofladan, Vaasa | collected... | reverse complement strand
TAGTCGACACGGTAAGCATCGAGAAGCGCCGGGATCAGAGCTTCCCTGCCCAACCCGTACAGACCTTCGGCGATGTTGAACACCAGCTCCCAGCGCTCTCCGGCCACGAGCCGGCGGGTCAGCTCCCGGACATTGCCGATCTGAACCGGTATGTGACCCAGCTCGGACAGAGCCGTGGTTATTGCCTCGACTGTGGTCGGACTGTCGAACTCAGCGGTCTGCTCCTCCGAGTGGCCAAGGGCCAGGTAATGGCTGCGCAGGTCGTAGGTCAGCCCAATACGCAGGTTTCTTGCAGATGCCCGAGCGGAGCTCGGCGTGGATTCGCTTTTCACGATAGTTCCTTCAGATAGATGATTTTAGCGTCCCCCGGAGCATAAAAATTCGGGATCAGCGCCTCCTGGCGGTATCCCCGTCTGCTGTAGAACATCCGGGTGGGGTCGTAATGGCTGCGGCTCGAGGTTTCAACGTAGACCCGGCTTCCCCCCATACGCCGGATCGCCGCTTCGCTTTCCGCCAGCAGCAACGTTCCCAGGCCCAGACCCCGGAAGCGGTCCTGGACAGCGATCCAGTACAGGTCGAAGGAAGACACGGTACAGGCAATCGGTCCAAAACAGCTGTAACCGAGGGATTCTCCCGACGGGGGAGCGGAATCGACGAACAGGAAGTGGTAGCCGCTTAAAACACCCTGGGATAGTCGTGCCTGCACGAGCTCCACGGCCACCTCGATTTCCGCAGCGCTGAAAAAACCGGCGGATTCGGTGATCCGGCGGACCCCGGCGAGATCGCCGGAACGGACCTGATCCCGCAGGGATACTGAGAGTCCCCCCACAGTACGATGCCCGGGTGAGGTCAGCAGGCTCACGACCGCCCCCCTACCCTAGGCCGAACCACCGCTCCCCGGCGAAAACCCAGGGAAACATCACGTTCCACCGCCGGCCGCAGTATCCTCTGCACCAGGTCCTCGTAGGACAATCCGGCCCGGGCTGCCGCCGCTGCCAGACCGGCATCCGGGGAAAGGCAGGGATTGGGATTCACCTCCAAAACCCAGGGTTGCCCCAGCGCGTCGACCCGAAAGTCCACCCTGGAGTAGCCCTCTATCCCCAGCTCCCGCCAGCAGGCGCGGACTAGATCACCCAGCTCGTCGAGCAGAGGCTGATCGCTCTCTTCGAAGTCGAAACGGCGCACCGTGTGATGATAGTCGAAGGAAGTCGGATCCCACTTGGCGGCGTAGCCGACGATCTGCGGCTTGTCCGCCGGATAGTCGACAAACAGCATTTCCGCCGGCGGGAGAAGATCCGGTTCCGATTCCTTCTCGAGGACGGAAATGTTGAACTCCCGACCCTCGATAAAGGATTCCACAAAGGCATCCTCACGCCTGAGCGAGCGGGTTGCGGTGATAGCCATCCCAGCGCCCAGACGATCGAGCAACTGATCCCTGTCGGGGAATAAACGCTCCAGTCCCTGGGATGCGTTGTCCCACACGGATTTGACGAGGTAGGGGGGATCGAATCCGGGTCCGTCGGCAAGGGCCTCCTCCAACCCAGCCCATTCGGGGGTTGGGATCCCGGCTCGATCAAGCAGGCGCTTGGCCAGGACCTTGTTGGAGGACAGAAACATGGCTTCGCTGGGCGATCCCGTGTAGGCAAGTCCAAGATAATCCAACAGGGCAGTTGCCAGATAGAGCAGACGGTCCTGCCCGTCGACGGATTCCACCAGATTGAACACGGCAGTGGGACGTAGCTCCTGCAGTCTGTCGGCGGCACTGCTCAGATCGAGGGTCAGGGGCAGGGAAATCGGCTCATACCCCAGAGTGCTCAGCGCAGCGCAGACCTGCTCAACTTCCACCAGCACATCTTGTTCATCCGGCCTGGCATCGGCGGGAACCTGCCCGTAGAGCACCACGATCCTATTCTGTCTGTTCATGTTTGCAGCGCGGTTCTAGGACAGAGGCTGATCGGCGACGGGCCAGGGCACGTCGGCTCGTGCAGAATCCGGATAGCGAAAGATCTTTCCCTCATAGTTGCGCAGCAGGAGATCCTCCCCTTCCCTGCCCACCACATATTCGGGAAGGAGGGGGATTTTGCCGCCCCCGCCGGGGGCGTCGATGACGTAGGTCGGTACGGCGTACCCCGAGGTATGTCCTCTCAAACCGGAGATGATCTCCAGGCCTTTTTCTACGGGAGTGCGGAAATGGGCCGAACCGAGGATGGGATCACACTGGAACAGGTAGTAGGGTTTGACCCGCAGGCGCAGCAGCCCGTGGACCAGGGCTTTCATCATCTCCACGCTGTCATTGATTCCAGCCAGCAATACGGTCTGGCTGCCCAGGGGGATACCCGCATCGGCCAGGCGGGCGCAGGCAGTGCTCGTCTCCGGTGTCAGTTCCTCAGGATGAGTGAAGTGGATGCTCATCCAGAGAGGGTGGTAGCGTTTGAGGACGCGTACCAGATTGGGGGTGATACGCTGGGGAAGCACTACGGGTACTTTGGTTCCGATCCTCAGCATTTCCACGTGGGGTATCTTCCTCAGGCGGCTCAGCAGCCACTCGAGTTTTTCGTCACTAAGGGTCAGGGGATCTCCGCCGGATAAAAGCACGTCCCGCACCCGGGGGGTATTCTCGATGTACTCGATCGCCCGCTGCCAGCGGCGCTTCAAACCCGCCTGGCCTTGCTCAGCGCCGACGATCCTGGAGCGGGTGCAGTATCGGCAATTTGTCGAACAGAAGTGGGTGACCAGGAACAAGACCCGATCGGGGTAGCGGTGTACAAGACCCGGCACGGGGCTGTTATCGTCCTCACCCAGAGGATCTTCCGCCTCTCCCGGAGATCGAAGATACTCATCATTCACAGGAACGACGGTCCGGCGCAGAGGCTGTCGGCAATCCGTCGGATCGAGAAGACCTGCGTAATAGGGAGTAATGGCCAATGGCAGGGTTCCCCGATGACGGAGAACCGCAGTCATCTCATCCATGGTCAGTTCGAGAATCGTACCGAGCTGTTCGAGACTACGGATCCGGTGCCGTAGCTGCCAGTGCCATTCGTTCCACTCTGCTACGCTGGAATCCGGAAAAAAGGTTTTACGGAACCTTTCCGAGGCTGAACTAATGGGGAATCTGTAAATGGTACGAGGTGAACCGGGAACTAGGGTGGGGTAATGTTCATAGAAGGGAAAGTTGGACTGGTGTGCATCGATGCGTTCCCGCCGCTTTCTGTGTTGTGGGCCCGTATCAATCCGAGGGTCAGACAACGTCTGTTCGGACTGGGCCGGCTCCACATCGACGACCTCAATGAAATCCGGCTCGAGGAAGGTGGATTTTCGGGGATTCGTACTGAGGTCCGGAGGTTCGTCCTCCTCGGTGGCACTAGGTTGTTCTGTCTCCATGTCTTATGGGACTCCTTTGCTGTTGAAGGGTTCAAGGAAGCCTTCTCTTCCTTGAAGTCTTCCAACAACAAGTTGCCACCGAGGGGCAGAAGGGCAGTCACTTCAGAACGCGATGCGCTCACACTTTTCCAACGCCTCACAGTATAATTTATAAAGAATCATAGTATAATATACAAAAAATACAAGGGGTCTTTCCAACAATTTTATTAGATTGAGGGGAACATGATTTCGATTCGACGGGTCTACAGCGGATCATTGTCTCGAGACGCCGACAAGATCCGCCAGGTTCAGGAGATATTCCGCAGCAACTTTCCTTCGATCGCCTCGTACGCCGACAAGATCCCCGACCTGCTGGACAATCCCTTTACCTACGGGTATCGCACCATCCTGCTCGTCTCCCAGGGAGCGGACCGGCGGGTCACCGGGTTCTCCCTGTTTCTTCGTTTTCCGGAAATCAACAGCTCCCTCCTCGATTTCATCGCCATCCGTCCCAAGATCAAGGGCGGCGGGCTGGGCAGCGCTCTGTACGAAGCCACCCGGGACATGCTCCAGCGCCTCGGTTCCCGCGGTCTGTATATGGAGGCCCTCCCCGACGATCCGACGCTGGTGAGGGATCCGATGGTTCTCAAGGAAAACCGCGAGCGCCTGAAGTTCTACGAGTACTATGGAGTGTACCCCATCGTCGGGACCGCCTACGAAACCCCGACCGACGAATCTCCCGCACCCTATCTGTTCTTCGATCCTCTGGGGAGAAAACAACCACTGGGCAGAAGGGAATGCCGGGCTGCGGTGCGGCTGATTCTCCAGCGCAAGTACAGCCAGGTGGTGAGTCCGGAGTATATCGAGATGGTGGTTCGCTCGATCAAGGATGATCCTGTGCGTTTCCGTGAGCCCCGCTACCACAGGATCGAAACGCCGACGCCGGCGCCGATGCGGGGTGAACGACTGCAGCGGGGGATGGTTTTGGTGAGCTCTACGATTCATCGCATCCACCACGTGCGGGAACGAGGGTATGTCGAGCGACCGGCTCGGATCGAGATCTTGGATCAAGTTCTCACGGACACGCAGCTCTTTGACCGCATCACCCCTAAATCCCACGGGGAAAAAGTGGTCCGGGAGGTCCACGATCCTGATTTCGTGAATTATCTGAAAACCGTGTGCGAGAAGCTCGCTCCCAGCCGTCCCGTGTATCCCTACGTCTTTCCGATCCGTCGACCCGAACGGCAGCCAAAGGAGCTGGCCGTTCGGGCGGGATACTACTGCATCGACACCTTCACTCCTTTGGACCAGAATGCCTACAGGGCCGCCAGAGCCGCTGTCGACGTCGCGTTGAGCGCGGCGGAAGAACTGCAGGAAGGGCGCCCGGTCGCCTACGCACTCTGCCGACCCCCGGGTCACCATGCCGGGCGGCGCGTATTCGGAGGCTTCTGCTACTTCAACAACGCCGCCATAGCCGCCCAATGGCTGTCCAGGGAGGGTAAGGTGGCGGTTCTGGATATCGATTTTCATCACGGAAACGGAACGCAGGACATATTCTGGACCCGTTCCGATGTGCTCACCCTGTCGATCCACGGCCATCCGAACGTCGCCTATCCCTACTTCTCCGGATTCGCCGATGAAATCGGAGAAGGATTCGGTCGCGGCTTCAACAAGAACTTCCCCCTTCCCGAAAACGCCGGTGACCAGCTGTATCTGGACACCCTGGACAGGGCGCTGGAGCTGATCCACAGATTCAAACCTGTTTTCGTCGTTCTCGCCCTGGGCTACGACACGATGGCTGGAGATCCGACCGGTTCCTTCGCACTAAGTGTAAGGGCGTTTCGGACCATCGGCTCCCGGGTGGCTGCACTTCACCGGCCTCTGCTCATCGTACAGGAGGGCGGTTACAGCTTGCGCAACCTGAGGCGGGGCTCTACGGCTATTTTCCGCGGAATCAATAAAATGCTGCTTTGAGAGTGCGGCCCGCCTGCGCCTTATTTTTTCACCAGATACCCCAACCCCTTGCATAGAAGCGCCGGAATGAGGTATATTCGGCCTTACCATGAACGTTAACTATGCGCGGCAGATCCTGAATCATCATCATTTCCCGCTGAGGCCCAATCCCCGCCGGGAAGGACTGTCTGCGCGTTGAATCGCCGGCGCAGAAAGACTATCGGAGCGCTCCCCGGTCAGGGGAGCGCTTCTTTTTTTAGGGGGGTGCTCCTCTGAGGCGGTGCGCGCAGCGTTTTCTGCGGCCGGGTGCAGGAGATACACATGAGAGACCATGACACAGAGATTCGCCTTGCCCTGCCGAGCAAGGGAAGATTGGCCGAAGGGGCGCTCTCCCTTCTAGAGGCGGCCGATCTTCCAGTACGCAAATCCAATCCGCGCCGCTTCCAAGCCGCCATACCGAGCCTCCCGCAGTTCACCGTTCTGTTCCAGAGAGCCGCTGACATACCGGTGAGCGTGCGCGACAACGTGGTCGACCTGGGCATAACCGGCTGGGATTTGGCTCAGGAGCGGGTTGGTGATGATCCACGCATCCTCCCACTGCTCCCCCGATTGGGCTTCGGCCACTGCCGCCTAAACCTGATCGTGCCGGAAAGCTGGCGGGATGTGAAACGGATGGACGACCTGGCCCACGCGCCGAGCGGGTCGCCGTTGCGCGTTGCTACCAAGTTTCCCAATCTCACCGGGTCCTTCCTTTCCCGGCACAACCTGAACGAGGCCCGCTTGGTTCCGGCGGACGGCACTCTGGAAGTAGCGCCTGCGCTCGGCTACGCGGATATCATCGCCGACCTGGTGTCGGCCGGTACGACACTGCGGGAGAATCATCTGAAGCTGCTGGAGGACGGGTGCATCCTGGAATCCCAGGCCAGCCTGATCGCCAGCCGGCGAGCGCTCAAGACGCGCCCCGAGGTGCTGAGCGCAACCCAGAGCTTTGTCGAGTTCCTCGTCGCTCATCTCCGGGCGGCCGAAAACCTCTCCCTGTTCGCCAACGTGCGGGCCGACAGCGAGGAGGAGCTGGCCGCGCGGTTAGCGGGAAGACCTGCGATCGCCGGACTTCAGGGACCGACCGTCGCACCCGTGATCACCCACGCTGGGGACAAACTGTTCTCCATGCACATCATCGTACCCAAAGTCGGGCTGACCCGTGCCATCGGCGAATTGAGGGAGATCGGGGCAAGCGGCATTGTGGTGGCTCCGGTGAGTTACATTTTTGAAGAGCAGCCGCAGGCCTGCAGAGAGCTGGCCGAGGCGTTGAAGGAGTGAAGAATGCGTGTCGCTGAGGTGGAACGTAGAACCACGGAAACGGAGGTCCGAGCACGCTTGAATGTGGACGGGAACGGTCGCTTTCAAATCGAGACCGGAGTCGGCTTCCTCGACCACCTGCTGGGCGCTCTCGCATTTCACGCCCTCTTCGACCTGGAGCTAGAGGCCGACGGAGATCTGCACGTGGATAACCACCATACTGTAGAGGACTGCGCCATGGTTCTGGGTCGGACCCTCGACGAGGCACTGCAGGAACGCAGAGGACTCCGCCGCTTCGCCTCGATCCACCTGCCGATGGATGAGGCGCTGGCCTTCGTGGCGGTGGACGTGTCGGGGCGTCCGTACGCGGTGGTTCAAGCGGAGTGGGAGGGACCATCAATCGGCGGGATCGCCTCCAGTTTGATTTCCCACTTTCTGGAGAGCTTCGCCTTCTCCGCCCGCCTTACCGTCCACGCCTCCGTGCTGTACGGCCGCGACGACCACCACAAGAGCGAAGCGTTGTTCAAGGCGCTGGGCGTGGCGCTTCGGTCTGCCTGCAGCATCGAGCAGAAGCGCAGCAACGCGGTTGCGAGCACCAAGGGGACCCTCACATGATTGCAGTGGTGGACTACGGCCTCGGGAACCTGCGGTCCGTACACAAGGCGCTGGTCGCCGCCTGTGTTCCCCCGGGGAGTTGGGACCACAACGAGGAGGACGGTCGCTCACCCGTACAGCCGAGGGACCGAAATGAGTCCCCTGAGAATTTTGGGGTGCTGATCACCTCGGATCCCGACCGGATCCTGACTGCCGACAAGGTGGTACTACCCGGCGTGGGCGCTTTCGCCGAAGGGATAGCCAGGCTTCGATCCCGCGGCCTGCTCGAGGCACTTCAGGCGGTTGTGGCAGTGGGAAAGCCGCTTCTGGGCATTTGTCTCGGCATGCAGCTGCTCTTCGAGGCAAGTGAGGAGACCGGTGCGCGGGGGGGCGAGTGCCGGGGTACCGATCGCGGCCTAGCCTTCCTGCCGGGCCTGGTCCGGCGTTTTCCCGGAGCGGGGCTGAAGGTTCCCCAAACTGGTTGGAACCGCTTGCATTTCCGCGGCCACAGCGCTCTGTTCCGTTGGGTCCCTTCAGGGTCTTTTGTCTATTTCAACAACGGCTACTACTGCAATCCTGAGCAGAGCAGGATCGTTTCAGCCTACTGTGATTACGGTATTCGCTACGCCGCCGCGGTCCAGCGCGGCTCATTGTATGGGGTTCAATTTCACCCGGAAAAAAGTCAGGCCGTCGGTCTGAAGATTCTGCGCAATTTCGTGGAGGTATGCTGATGTCACCTTTCACGGTCTATCCGGCCATCGATCTGCGAAACGGCAGAGTCGTCCGTCTTGTTCAAGGAGACCCGTCGAAGGAGCGTGTCTACAGCCTTGATCCCAGCGCCACGGCGAACCAGTGGCTGCAAGCCGGAGCCCGCTGGCTGCACGTGGTCGATCTGGACGGCGCCCTGGAAGGAGCCGAAAATGCGAACCCGGCTTGTCCAGCCGACAGGCCGAACAGCCATGCCTTGCATGAGATCGTGAGAACGACTTCGGAGCGGGAAACCCCGGCCAGTGTTCAATTCGGCGGCGGACTTCGCAGCGCCTCACAGATCCGCAGCGTCTTCGCTCTCGGAGTCGGCCGCGTTGTCTTGGGTACAGCGGCGCTCGAGACGCCGGAGTTGCTCGGTGAAGCGCTCTCCCTGTTCGGCCCGGAGCGGGTCGCCGTGGCAATCGATGTCCGGGGCGGGCAGATAAGGGTGCGCGGGTGGAAGCGCGCTACCGGGGTGGAGCCGCTCGAGTTCGCCTGCGCGGTGGCCGCAATCGGGGCACACCTCGCCGTGTACACGGATATCTCGAGGGACGGCTTACAGCGAGGTATCGACATCGAGGCTTGCCGGCGCATCAGCGAACAGAGCGGATTGACCATGATCGCTTCCGGCGGAACCGCCTCGCTGGCGGAGGTCGCCCGTGCCCGGGCCGCAGGTCTCGGCGGCCTGATTATCGGGCGGGCACTGTACGAGAAGAGGATCGATCTCGGAGAGGCCCTCCGATGTTAGCCAAGCGAATCATTCCCTGTTTGGACATAAAGGATGGGCGCGTCGTGAAGGGAGTTCGGTTCGCCAACCTGCGTGACGCCGGCGATCCGGTGCAGCAAGCCCGCTTCTACGACCGGATGGGGGCCGATGAGCTGGTGTTCCTCGACATCACGGCTACGATCGAGCGCCGCGAGCCCACTTTCGCCCTGGTGCGCGCAGTGGCCGAAACGGTGTTCCTGCCGCTGACCGTAGGCGGCGGTATCCGCTCTCTCGAGGAGATCAGGGAGCTGCTACTCTGCGGTGCGGACAAGGTCAGCATCAATTCGGCCGCCGTACGAAACCCAGTGCTGCTCAGCGATGCGGCGCGCCGCTTCGGCTCCCAGTGCATTGTGCTGGCGCTCGACGCCAGGAGAATAGCGGGGGGAGCCTGGGAAGTCTGCGTCAATGGCGGACGAGTTCGCACCGGCATCGACGCGCTGAGCTGGGCCGAACAGGCGGTGCGGCTCGGCGCAGGGGAAATCCTACTCACCAGCATGGACGCCGACGGCACCGGGGAAGGCTACGATCTGGAGCTGACCCGTGGTATCGCTGAGCGAGTAGGGGTGCCAGTAATAGCTTCCGGGGGCGCAGGAAACCGCGAGCATTTTGCCCGGGTTCTGACCGACGGAAAGGCGGACGCCGCCCTGGCGGCGTCGCTCTTTCACGACGGACGGCTCAGCGTCGGGGAACTGAAGCTCTATCTTCTTGACAGGGGAATTCCAGTCCGTCCGGTCGAAATCGAGGAGAAACATGGTGTTGCGCTATGATGCGGCGGGTTTGATCCCCGCGGTAATCCAGGATGCAGGCAACGCTGAGGTGCTCATGGTCGGCTGGATGAACAGTGAGGCTCTCCGCCTTACCCGGGAGACTGGAGATGTGCATTTCTGGAGCCGGAGTCGCCGGGAGCTGTGGCACAAAGGGGGCCGGTCGGGCAGAGTCCTGAAGGTGCGGGAGATCCGCGTGGACTGTGACGCCGACACCCTGCTGATAGAAGTCACGCCGACAGGGACGGTCTGCCACACCGGGGCGCGCAGCTGCTTCTACCGCAGCTTGCAGCAGGCGGAAGCGGACGGGTAGCCCGACGGGCAAAGGCACCTAGTGGCGATCGGGTCCCCCGGGAGCCATCCGTTGGAATAGCACGATGGTATTCACCAGGAGCACGGCTACGTAGATCCAGCCCATGACCCAGGAAAGCGATCCCGCAGAGATAATCAGGGCTGCTGCCAGAATGAAGGAAGAAAAAAAATACCCGTACTTTCCCCCCTCCTTCACGGATCACCCGCTCCCTCGCCGCGGAGACAGGGCCAAGGATTTAGCCTTCCATCTCATGCTGTTCATAGGCGTACAGCAATAACTTCTCGGTTTTTTCCCAGCTCAGACAGGGGTCCGTAATCGAGACCCCGTATTTGAGCCGGCTCAGGTCTCGGGGAATCTCCTGCCGGCCGCCGAAGAGGTTGCTCTCCATCATAAAACCGATGACCTCCCTGCAGCCGGAAGCCCGGGATTCGAGCAGGCTGTGCAGGACCTCTTCCTGGCGCTCGGCTCTCTTGTCGGAGTTGCCGTGGCTGCAATCAACCATGATGGCTGGCAGAAACCCCGCCTCTTTCAGCAGCTCTCCGGTGTAGACGATTTCCGGCTTGCGATAGTTGCTGCCGGTGCGGCCTCCCCTGAGGATAATGTGGGTGTCGGTATTGCCCTTTGTGCCCAAAACGCTGGTTTTCCCCTCCTGGTCGATGCCGATGAAGTGATGAGGATGACGAGCCGAGGCCATGGCATCAATGGCAATCTGGAGATTTCCGTCGGTGCCGTTCTTGAAGCCGACGGGCATGGACAGGCCGCTGACCATATTGCGGTGGGTCTGGCTCTCGGTTGTTCGAGCCCCGATAGCAGCCCAACCGATCAGATCGTCTACGTACTGGGGCACGATCGGATCGAGCATCTCCGTAGCGGCGGGTAAGCCCATGCCGGTAATCTCGAGAAGAAGGCGCCGCGCCAGGGCCAACCCTTCGGAGATCTGGTAGCTTCCATCGAGATAGGGATCGGTGATCATGCCCCGCCAACCGATCGTGGTGCGGGGTTTCTCGAAGTACACCCTCATCAGGATGTAGATTCGCTCTTTAATACGCTCGTTCAACGCATGCAACCGCCGGGCGTAGTCGATCGCAGCTTTATAGTCATGGATCGAACAGGGCCCTACGACCGCTAACAGGCGTTCCTCCTGTCGAGCCAGGATTCTCTTGATCACCTCCCGGCTTTGCACAACCGTGGCGGCGGAGTCTTCGGTCAAGGGGAACTTTTTTTTCAGCTCCTGAGGGCTGATCAGCGGGTCGACAAAGCGAATACGTAAATCACTCGTTTTTTTCAAAGGGTCACTCCACGTGTCATGGGAATTTTCAGTATGTCATGTTTGTTCCAAGCTGTATAGACGGATCCCGGTGTTGCCAAACACAGGGTCAGATCAAAGAATAGACCTCCGGGGGAATTCTCACACCGAAGTTTTTCACAACTTTTATTATTTTTTGTATTGACAAATAATCTTAACAGTGTTATTTTAACAATGTTAACATAGGAGAAGAAGTAGATGACGCGGCTGGCAAACCCGGAATTACCAGAAAAACTCCTCAGCGAAGCGGAAAATATCGTAGTCAGCTCCGGTCATGAAGCTTTGAACATGCGGGATTTGGCCAAGCGCGTCGGAGTCACAGCCACAGCCATATATCACTACTTCGACAGTAAGGAAGCTTTGCTCCTCCAGATCAAGCTACGGGCCGCGGAAAAGCTGAATCAACAGATCCGCGGGATCGATCCGAACCTCGATCCCATGGAGACGATCCATCAACTCGGAGAACAGTACATCAATTTCGCGGAAGAGCACCCCAGGCTTTACCGGCTGCTCTTCGAAACACCGGTCGGCAGCACTCCTTTGGGCGAGACCGAGCAACCGGTGCTGTACTACACCTACTACGTCGCCCGAAACGCTCTGGAGCGCCTGGCAGCCGGTAATATGTACTCCCACGACCCTCGTTACGGCGCCATGATGGGTTGGACCATGCTGCACGGCTTCTGCTCTCTGCTCATGTCGGGGAGCCTGCAGCTGGTCGAGGGGATGAACCGGGAGGAGCTCAAGGATCTGTTTCTGCGCTTTTATGCCGGCGGCGGGGATCCAGAGCGACACGGGTGAGGGGTAGAAAGTTTTTTTATACATTGCAAGTTAACATTGTTATATTAACCTTGTTACAATAGGAGGAAGAGAAAATGAAGATCATTGTCCTAAACGGAAGTCCGAAAGGACCGATCAGCGTGACCATGCAGTACGTTAGCTATATTGCCAAGCGGCATCCCGAACATGAGCTGAAGGTATTCCACGTTGCCCAGAGAGTCCATGGTCTGGAAAAGGATCCTGAGCGATTCGATGAGATCGTTCAGGAGGTCCGATCCGCAGATGGTGTGCTGTGGGCCTTTCCCTTGTATATCCTGCTGGTCAGTTCCCAGTACAAACGCTTCATCGAGCTGATCCGGGAGAGGAAGGCAACGGATGCCTTTCAGGGTCGCTACACCGCCGCCCTGTCCACCTCGATCAACTTCTACGACAGCAGCGCCCATGCCTATATCCGGGGCATCACCGAAGACCTGGACATGAAATACCTCGGATTCTACTCCGCCAACATGCACGACCTGATGAAGGCGGAGGAACGTGGGCGCCTCGAGCTGTTCGCCGAAGGCTTTTTTGCCGGAATCGCCGATCGAGCGGCGACACCGCGGATGTATCAGCCCCTGCTCCACCGACCGGTCTCTTTACCACTGCAGCCGGCAAAACACCGGGTCTCGACCGGGGGCAAGAAGATTGTAGTTCTGACCGATGCACAACCGCAGCAGAACGGTCTCCAGGCCATGATCGACAGATTTAGAAACAGCCTGGATGGTGAGGTAGAGGTTTACAATCTGCATGATCTTGACATCAAAGGGGGCTGTATGGGCTGTCTGCGCTGCGGGTTCGACAACCGCTGCGCCTACACGGGAAAGGACGGCTACATTGATTTCTACAACTCCACCGTCAAGCAGGCCGACGTAATCGTGTTCGCCGGAGCTATCGTAGACAGGCAGCTTTCCTGGAAGTGGCGGCAGTTCTTCGACAGAAGCTTCTTCAACTGCCACACCCCTTCCCTCGTGGGAAAACAGATCGCCTTTCTGGTCAGCGGCCCCCTCAGCCAGCTGCCGGAGCTGCGTCAGGTCTACGAAGCCTGGATGGAGATCCAGCAGTCCAACCTGGCGGGCTTCGTCTCTGATGAAGCAAACGTCGGCAGCGGGATCGAAGAGAGCCTCGAAACCCTGGCGGCCCAGCTGATCCGCCAGGCCCGGAGCGGCTATATTCGGCCTCGAACCTTTCTCGGCATCGCAGGCATGAAGGTCTTCCGGGATGACATCTGGGGGGGCTTGAGAATCGTGTTCCGGGCCGATCACAACGCCTACAAGAAGCTCGGGGTATACGACTTTCCCCAGAAAAAGATCGGCCGGCGGATCCTGGTCCAACTAGGTTGGTTCATTACCGGGCTTCCCGGCATACGCAGGCATTTTCCCGGAATGATCAAGCGGCAGATGACTCAGCCGTTTCAAAAAGTATTGCAGAAGGCCTGATGCTCAGGCGAGCACTTCTGTAGGGGATTCCGGAAAAACGGCTGCTGAAACCGGGCCGGGGAAGCTCAAAGTCCATACAAACGGCGGCAGTTTTCACCGATGACTGCCGCCGCCGTTTGCTCCGTCACCTCTTTTATCTCGGCGATGGCCCGCAACGCGTAGCGGATGTTGGCGGGTTCATTTCTCTGCAGTGCATCCGGTCCCAGGACCGGACTGTCAGACTCTATAAGCAATGAACCCAGCGGCAAAACACGAACGAGTTTCTGCTTCTGGTGGGATCGGACGATCGATGGGGGAATCGAGAAGAAGTACCCCGCCTCCACCGCGGGACCGGCTGTCGAAGCTTTGCCGTCAAAAGCGTGCAGCTGAACCCGCAGCGCTCCCCGATCGAGCAGCGTTGCTATCACCTGCCTCCCCGCCGAACGGCTGTGTACATTCAGGGGGATATCCAGCTCTATGGCCAGATCGATGAATCTGCGGAAAATGGTTTCCTGTACGTTCCTGTCCGTTTCCTCCTTGACGATCCAGCGGTCCAGGCCCACTTCACCGATGGCTACCAGGCTGTCCCGGCGGCTGCGGATGAGGCGGAAGATCTCGCCGACCTGTTCGAGATCCAGGACATCGGGAAACAGCCCGAGGGCCGGACGCAGCATCGGGTGGGTCTCCGACAGTTCCAGCACTCGGAAGGCATCGCTGAGGGACTCGCCCACACAGATTATCGTGCCGATACCCGCGCTTCGGGCCCGATCCAGAACCGCACCCCGATCCTGATCGAAGCGGGCATCCGCCAGGTGAGCGTGGGTGTCTACCAACGTGTACTCGGGCATAACCGGCTAATCGAATCCTAACATATTTGTAATCCAACCGAAACGAAGGTTTGTGTATTTCAGCCGCCGGATTCCAGGAACGCCAAAATCTTCTCCCGGATTTCATTGCGGATCCGGCGCACCTCGACGAGCTTCTCCTCGTTGCTACCTTTGACTTTGGAGGGATCGTCGAAGGGCCAGTGCAGACGTTGGCCTCCGCCGGGAAAAATGGGACAGCGTTCCGCCGCGTCCTTGCTGCATACGGTGATCACGTAGTCGTAGCTCCTGCCTTCCCGGAAATAATCGTAGACGCTGTTCGTGTTCTTGTCCGACAGATCGATCCCCCCCTCCTTCATCAGTTTTACAACCGATGGATTGATCGTGCCCGGCTCCAAGCCTGCGCTCTCCACGGCAAACCGCTTTCCCCCGTATTTTCGCAGGTACGCCTCGGCCATCTGACTCCTGGCGCTGTTGTGCACACATATGAACAACACTCTCTCCACTTGGATTCTCCTCGTCCCTGGTCGAAGTCGAACGTGCCTCTTATTAATATAACCACGCTCTCCCGAAACAACCATTAGGATTCGATTAAACCCGGGCACTCTTGTAATGGGACACTCTTGTCCATCTATCTAGACTCTGCCAAAATGCGGGCAAAGAGGGAGAGTCCTATGAAAACCGTTTCTGCCGCAGACGGCCCCGCATTCGCCCTGTCCCAGGTCCGCTTCAAGGATGTATTGAATATCGAAGAACTGGAGATCGACCCCTGTCAAGTGTCGGCCGTCGTCGGTCCCAGTGGTGGGGGCAAAACCACGCTTCTGCGGATCCTAAACAGAATGACCACCCCGGACTCCGGCCGGGTCCTCTTTTTCGGCGAATCCGTGGAAGACATCGACCCGGTCGAGCTGCGGCGGCGGGTAATCATACTGACCCAGATGCCGCTTCCGTAGATGCCGTGCTCATTGAGCTGAGAGCGGTCCGATCCGAGCACAGCGAGGGTGTATGGGGATTCCTGCGAGCTGCTCTATGGGCCGCATCCGGAGGTCCTCCCATCGTCGAACCCCTGGACCAGTCGGTGGACGGGTACGACATTCTCTTTGTGGGCACGCCCGTCTGGTTCGGAAGACCGGCGCCGCGGCCTTTCGGGCTCCCCTGCTCCACGACGAGATCGGGGCCGGAGAACAGGCCCGGCAGTGGGCTATAGATATTCTGAATATCATGAAGGGAGGTCAGTAATGGCCGGAATAAAAACGAGGCAAAGGATACGAAAGGGCATCCTGCTGTTCTTTTTCATACTGTTTCCCGTGGTGTTGAACTATCTCTCTCCCTATCTGAGCATCTCCGCCGCTTCCGAGGGGATTGTCGGCGGCAGCCTGCTGTTCTTCGGTATACTCTTTCTCTCCTCTCTGATTCTGGGTCGAGCCTTCTGCGGCTGGGTCTGTCCCGGCGGAGCGGCGCAGGAGGTGTGCCTGCTGGTGAACGATCGTAGGGTGCGCCGCAGGCGCCTCGACTGGATCAAGTACGTGATCTGGGTGCCCTGGGTTGCGACGATCGCCTTTTTTCTGATCCGCGCCGGCGGCGCTCCCAAGGTGCAGACTCTCTACAAGATGGATACGATCGTCTCCGTCGACTCGGCACCCCAGTACATCATCTACTACTTCGTTCTAGGGACGATTATGATCGTAGCCGTGGCCGTCGGGCGCCGGGCCATGTGCCATTCGATCTGCTGGATGGCTCCGTTCCTGATCCTCGGGCGCAAGCTCCGGAACCTCGTCCGCTGGCCGGCGTTGCGGCTGAAGGCGGACACGGAAGAATGCGTCAGCTGCGGCACCTGCACGAAGAATTGTCCGATGAGCCTGGAGGTGCAGAGTATGGTGGAGAAATCGCAAATGGAGAGCGCAGAATGCATCCTCTGCGGGCAGTGCGTCGACAACTGTCCCCACGGGGTGATTCGCTACAGCTTCAGCAGAGGAGTATGAGGTTATGCACAGATTTCTCACGATCCTAGTGCTCGTACTGCGGGTGGCGGGCCCGGGCGCCGGCGAAAGCACCGCCGAACCTCAGAGTCTCGTGGATCTTCGCGGCAACGCTCTCGGCGGCTACGGGGGGCCCCAATTCAAAGCGACGGTGCTGAACGGCCAGTTTGCCCTGTACGGCGGCGGAACCCGGATCAGCTACATAGAATCGGGCACCGAGAACTTCGTCAGCTCCGCAGCCCTGGTCCTCGATCCGGAGGTGTATCTTCACCTCAACATCACCGAGATGATGCGGCTGAGCCTGGGTGCGGGCTATCGATTCATGATTCTCTTCGACGAGCTGCCCGGTCGGAACAGCTGGGATTACAGCGCTCCCGCAGCAATCATCCAACTGCGTTTTCTCGCGCTGTAATCCTGGTTCGAGCCGGTGGACCCTTTTAGTTTTTCAGCAGGGCCAGCTGGTGCGGACTGCGGGTCAGCATTCCGCTGACCCCGAAGGAGTAAATCTTGAGGGTGTAGCCGCCTTCCACCCCTGCGTCGTAGGAAGCCGTGGTCAGGAAGTACTCTCCTTCGGTTTCGGCGAACAGCTCCAATCGGGAGATGTAGGTCTGCTCGTTGTGGTCATCGTTCTCGGCGTAGAAGCCGTCGGGTCCTTCTACTATCAGAAGCGTGTCGAGATCTTCGGAGGTCATCTCCAGAATCAGGTGCTCCCCCTCATCTATGTACAAGGGGTGAATCTCAAAATGGCCGTATTCCTCGAGCTCCGGATCGTCAAAATCGAGATATCCGCCGATCTCCTGCACATTCACCTGCTCTCCGAGCAGCACGCGCAGTGAGTACCTTCCCTGTTCACCACCTGCGTACGAGGTGGCGTATACTTCGTACACCCCACCTGCCTCGGCGATGAAATCGATCCGGCTCTCCGTTTCCTCCAGGTAGTCGTCGTTGACTATTCTCGGGCCCTGCGGCGGATTGAGCACCAAGAAAGCATCGAACTCTTCCGACTGCATCGACAGGATTACCCGCTGATTCCTCTGCAACTCGACCGTATAGCGGTCGTAGTGCTCTCCTTTGACGGAGACCGGATCCCGGCTGTCCAGAACGCCTGTGTAGGCGTCGATTTCCCGCAGTCTTTCCCGGTTTACTGTCAGCAGGTATTCTCCCTGCTCCCCTTCCTCGTAGGAGGTGACTTTGATCTTCCAAGTCCCGGGAACGTCGACCAGTACATCCAGGCGGGCGTCGCCGTCGTCGCTGTAATCGTCGTTTTCGACCTCCGTCCCGTCAGGGGACTCCAGGTTCAGATAGGCGTCGAAGTCATAGGAGCGGAGTGTGGCGACGATCCGGTCTCCGGCGGTGAGCTGAAGCGGGTAGGTATCGAAATAGCGCCCTAGCTTTGTATCCCCCGGCCCGAGTTCCCCCGGATATCTCATGGACTGGGAAAAACCCGCGGCGGCAACAAACAATGCCGCGGCTACCAAAATGTAGCGGGCATGGCTTCGCAGTGGTTTACCAGATCGCATCGCAACATCCTCTCAATCGACAAATTTCCAAGGCCTTTTCAGTATCGGGGCTGCCAATGGGGATTATAGCCCTTTTGTTGGTGAATTTCCGGCTTGGATTGAGCCTCTCCGACCACTCGGGATTGCCCTCGTCTTCGCGGAGGTCTGGCCTATCCCTTAAACCGACCCGTCGAGGATTTTCAAAGCCTGATTCAGGTTGTCCTCTACAAAGGCCCTGCGGGAGGGTGCGACCTTGTGCTCCCCCGGATTCCACGCCGAGTGCCAGTAGCCGATCCGGCCGTCGGAGTTGTGCGAGAGGAGCAGGTGTTCCCAGGCCTTCTCCACCTCGGGAGAACCGGGATGGATCTGCTCGGCCGCCAAGATTTTTGCCCGCACCTGCTGGGTGAGCTCCCACAAGGCCGTGGCCTCCCCCTCGGTGAAGGTTTCGATCTTGGTGTTCCCCAGGAAATCATCCAGAACCACTTCTCGCTGCGGCGGATGGTTCTCGACAAACTCCCCAATGGTGGTGAAGCGGGTGTCGGAAAGCTCGGCCAACTCCGACAGAAACTCCTCGAAAACACCTTCTGTACCTGTAAAACCGCTGTTGAAAGCGTCTATGAAGATCGTCTCGGCGTCCCGTTTGAACAGAAGCAGTCCATCGGGATTCTCGTCGGAGAACCGCTTCACCCCTTCGATTACCTCCTTCACGGGCTGCTGACCTTTCATCATCACTTTTAGAAAACGGGGAGGCAGACCTGGAAGCTGGTAGGCGGCGGGCACCACGATCATGCGGACATCCCGGCTCACAGCGGTGTGGGAGGTGTGTATCTCCGCCCTCTTCGAGGTGCCGGGTTCGTCCCCTAAATCCATATTGCGAGATTTTTCAAGCAGGCTGGACAGCACTATAACCCACTGGAGTCCCTCGCTTTGCAATACCTTGACCATGTCGTAGGTATAGGCCATTTCCGAAGGGAGAAATCCCATGGGGTCGATACCGAACACCTCCCTGTCGATCTCAAGACCCCTTCGAATCTGCCGGGCCATCTCCGCCGGCAGGAGCAGTTGAGGGATCGGATGGGTGTAGGTGTAGGTGCCTAGTTCGAAGGCCTCGCCCAGGTTCTCCTTGATAATGTCGAGCACACTGGGGTCCATCTGCTGTAGGGTGCGGGTGGAGAAACCGGAGAGAAACAGATCCGCCCTGGCGCCGTACTTGAGAAGCAGTCGAAGGAGGGGGATGTATCCCTGTTCGATGATCGGCCGCTCCTCCCCGACTTCGATGACGCTGCGCTGAATGTTGAAGTTGAAGGCAAAGGCTATGTGAGTCATAGAGCTCATTGTAACGTCTGTACAGATTTAGGCAAGGATCGTAACGTATAGACTTCCAAATGAGTCAACGTGGGTAGAACAGCAAACAAGCAGGGATGTGCCGCGGGAGAATAGCCTTGACAGCGGAAATTCTGGCTCCAGCCGGTGGATCCGCTGTATGGCTTATCCCCTGAACCTGCGGGATTTGTTCTGTAAGTTTTATGAACAACCTAGGCTTTTAATCCTGACAGAGTTATCCCCTGCACGAAATATTTCTGGGCGAAACCATAAAGGACAACCAGAGGAAGGAGGGTGAAGAGCGAACCTGCCATCTTCAGATTTTCGTTCACATCATACTGGCGGGTGAAAGCGGCCAGTCCAATGGTCAAAGTCATCCTCTTCTGGGAGCTCAAATACAGGATCGGGCGCAGCAGGTCGTTCCAAGAGGACATGACTCCGAAAATGAACAGGGTGGCCAAAGACGGCAAAGAGAGGGGCAGGAATATCCGCCAGTAAATACCGAAGATCGTACAGCCGTCGATTCGACCGGCGTCTTCTAGATCTGCAGGAACGGTCATGAAAAACTGCCGGAGCATGAAGGTGCCGAAGGAGCCAGCCAGCCAGGAAGGGACGATGAGGGCAAGGAAGAGGGGATGGTCGATCCAGCCCAAACCCATCATTATAAGAAATTCCGGTATGATCATTACTTGAAGGGGGATCATCATGGTGGCTATAAGCAGGGCGAAGAAGACATCCCGGCCCCAGAACTTCAGCCGGGCGAAAGCGAACCCAGCCAGGGAGCAGGTAAAAAGTTGGCCGATCCCCGTCATCAGAGCCACATAAATCGAGTTAAGGCTGTAGCGCAGGAAGTGATACTTGAGCAGGACGTCCTTATAGTTGCTCCAATAGAATTTTTCAGGGATCAGACGGGGAGGGATCTCCTGCAGCACACCCCTGCCCTTCAGAGAGGTTGACAGCATCCAGGCAAACGGTACCACGATGGTCAAGGCTATGGCTGTTAGGATCAGGTAATGCAGGGAGCGACCAAGAACAAACTTTACCTTTTTCCGGGTAGACATCATTGATAATGCACCCACCGTTTCTGAAAACGGAACTGGATGAAAGTGATAAACGCTACCATGAGGAACAAAACGTAGGCCTGAGCAGCACCAAAACCCATTCTGTTGAAGCTGAAGGCGTTGAGGAAGATGGAAATGACCAGAACATTGGTGGAATTGGCCGGCCCACCGACAGCGCCTCCTTCCCCTGCAGCTGGGGCGGTCATGATGTAGACCAGATCGAAGATCTGGAAGGAGCGGATGATGCTGATGATGATCACGAAGAAAGTGGTCGGTGACAGGAGGGGTAGAACGATACGAAAGAAGCGCTTCACCTTTCCCGCTCCATCCACCCAGGCGGCGTCCAGCAGCTCCTGAGGAACCCCCTGAAGCCCAGCGAGAAAGATGACCATGGTGTAACCCATGGTCAACCAGACATTCACCAAGACCAGGGTAAACAGAGCCGTCTTAGGGCTTCCCAACCACTCAGGGCCGATTATACCGAAGACGGCTTTGATCAGATAGTTGACCAGGCCGAATAGAGGATTGAGCAACCAGGCCCAGATCGTTCCCACCGCAGCCACGGCACTGATAACCGGAAGGAAGTAGATGGCCCTGAAGATTACGATCCCTCTCAGCTTGTTGTTGACCAGAACCGCCAGTATGAGGGAAGAGATCACACCGAGAGGTAGGTACATAAGGGTGAATTTGAGGGTATTGAAGAAGACCTGATGGAAATCCTTGTCTTCTAGTAGCTCCTTGTAGTTCTCCAGACCGATCCACACCCCTCCTTGAAAGGGGTTGTACTTCTGAAAGCTCAGCAGAAAAGACCAGACAACAGGTCCAAGGCGAAATACAAACAGACCGAGCAGCATGGGTAAGATGAAGATGTAGGGGGCGATGTGCTTCTCGAAGCGGGTCGAGCCAAAAAGATTCTTCATGGCGACTATTTTAGAAACGGCTTCGGTTCCCGAAGGAACCGAAGCCATGTGAGCAGCTGTCCGGCCCTAGTACCGAGATAGAATCTTATCGATTTTTTCAGCCATCTCCGCCATCACTTTGTTGAAATCACCCTCCCCGAGCAGGATCTTGTCGAAATCCGAGGCCGCAACCTGATCGCTCCACTCCGGCCAACCCGGTGCGAAGGTAACATTCTTGCCGATCAGCTCTCCCGCTTTCAGCACCAGGTCCTTGTTCTTGGGAAGCATGTTTTTCTCCGCCCAAGCCTCGGACAGCGCGCTTTTTTTCCAGATGGATACTTTACCTCCCAGGACCGAGTCTAGAGGTCTTCCCGGACCAGACATGTATTCGGTCCAAGCCCAGGATTCATCCGGATATTTTGTGTTGGCGGAAATGGCATAAGAGTCAGGCCATCCGAAGCTCACGTATTTGCCGCCGGACCCCGGTCCCAGCGGAAGATAGGTAATACCAAATGGATCCGCCAGACTCTTTCTATACGTGTCGATGCGCCAGCTCCCCTCAGTGCACATGGCGATTTTCCCGGTCGTGAAGAACGTACTCACACCCTTTGTCTGAGCCGGTGTGGGGGATACCTTGTCCTTTATTACCAGGTCCGCCAGGAATTTCATCGCCTCTTTGCCTTTACCTTCATTGAGAAGGCATCTCTTGAAATCGTCACTCACCATTTGCGCACCGTTGTTGTACACATGCGACCAGGTGTGGGTGTACCGTCCCTTGACCCAGTAGCCCCATTGGTCCGCATTTCCGTCTCCGTCGATATCCTTGGTCAGCTTGATGGCCATGTTCCGCATGTCGTCCCACGTCCACTTCTCCGGGGGATACGGGAGTCCTGCTTCATCGAAGAGGCGCATGTTATAGAAAAAAGTGCAGACTACCCAGGCATAGGGAAAGGCGTACATGTCGCCATTAGCGTCAGGTGCCCGCAAGACATTGAACACGCTATCGAAGTAGTTGCTCTTGTCGAGTTTATCCACGTAGGGTTGCAGATCTAGAAGCGCCCCCATCCTTTGATTGTCTTTCACCCTATCTACCGCCATCCAAAACACATCGGGCAGGTTCTTGGCGGCAGCCATGGCCTGAATCTTCTCCCAGAACTGTGCATAGGCAATACCTTCCACGGTTATCGAGATATTCGGATTCAGCTCGTGGAATTTTTGTGCCAAAGCCTGCTCCTTCTCAACGATCTGAGGATCCCACATCATGTAACGGAGCTCGACCTTTCCGGCCACCTTTTCTTGCTGCCCTGTAGCAAAAGCGAAGCCCAAAATCAGCAGCAATAAGCAGAGACAGATTGAGAATCTTTTCATAACTTACCTCCTGACGGCAATTATAGAATCCAATTTCTTTATTGTCAAATTTTATTCGATCTGAGGCAGAGATTGCGATCTGGAATGAAAATGCCACCTCTCGGGCTTTGAGCTCTCTGGCCGAGGGAGCGATGGGCAAAAACAAGATCAGCTTCCGTGGCTGCCGAAGGCTCGGCCATCCGCTTCGACGAGTTCAGGCTGTTTCAATAGAGAATTTGGGGATTCTGAAGATCCTGTTCGATCCCGTAAGTGCTCCGAGCTACTCTCCCAGATGCAGGTGCAGCAACCGCTCCGCGTTCTTATACAGGATCTTCTCTAGATCGCTATCAGAAAAACCGAGAAAGCGCATGATCCGGTGCTGCTCTTCCAGATAGGTCATGGTAAAGGTTCTGGGAAACCAGCTGGAATCGGTGGCAAAGAGTATACGGTCCGGGCCGACAGTCTCGTAAAACTTGCGGAACAGGTCCTGAAGAGTCAGAGGGTAGGCCATCCAGCGAACCCACTGGTTCGAGCCCGAGCTGTCCACGTACACATTGGGGCAGGTCCAGCAGAGGTGCAGGAGCTCCGTCGGGTATCCGGCCCCGAAGTGAGGCACGATGAAGTCGACCCGGGGAAAGGCTTTGGCCGCATCGTGCAGGGATAGAGGATTGATGTTGATATGGGAGCTCACCCCCCCGGAGCTGCCGAGGACACCAAAGTGGATGAGCACCGGCACCTCGTACTCGCCGCAGATCTCCCACAGGGGAAAAAGCGCGGGATCGCTGATCGGACGGTCCAGGGACGGGCCGAGGAGCTTGTAGCCCTTCAAGCCTAGATCTTTGAGAGCCCGTTCCAGCTCCTCGGCGGCATTCGGGCCAAACGGATGATGGTGGGCGAATCCGACAAAGCGGTCGGGATGATGGCCCACGATTGCGGCCAGGCGCTCATTTCCACCGCCGGAGACAAAAATCACCCTTTCGATCCCTTTTTCAACGATATCCCGATACCAGCGGTCCGAAGCTTCTCTGTCGTCCTCCACCTCTTCCCGCTCCGATGGGAAGTTGTAGGCTTTCCTCCAGATCTCCCCCTGCACATCCCGACTTTTCGCTTTCTTCTGCTTGGTAATTCGTTGGGACACCTGGGCATATCCCGGGAACCAGTCTCCCGATACAGGAAAGTGGGAATGGACGTCAACAACCTTGATTCCTTGAATCATGTTTTTGCTCCCTCGATCAATCGTAGTATGTTCGCTCCCATGATCAGGGAGATCTCTTCCCTCCCGAGCTCTAGGCTTCTCAGAATAGACAGCTGTTGGTCGAGCACCGCCTTCCGATAACCCCGCGACAGCATTCGGGAATCGGTTCCGAAAATGATCCGTTCGGGTCCGAACACCTCGAGGCTTCTCTCAAACACCTGGGAAAGGGTGATCCGGTAGGGAAGATACTCGATCCAGACGTTCTTCCCGCAGGTATCGACGTAGAGATTGTTGACATGATAGGCCAGAAAGAGAACCTCGCGAAAGTATCCTGCCCCGAAGTGAGCGATGATGAAGGGAACCTCCGGAAAATCCTTGAGCACCGGATGGAGCTCGAGCGGATTGGCGAAGCGCAGGTCCGACTCGTACTGAAGGGTTATTCCCAGGTGTAAAAGAACCGGAATGCCCAGAGAGCGGCACTCCTCGTATACTGGATACACGGACCGATCCGAGGGTAGAAATCCCATGGTGGTGGGGTAGAGTTTGAGCCCGACGTATCCCTCCTCCAGGACACGTCTGCGCAAGAGCTCAGGCGCTTTTGGGTCTTTCGGATCTACCGTGGCGAAGGCGAAAAACCGCTCCCGCTTGGCCTGTACGACCTCGGTTAGCTCATCCTCCTCCGGATAGAGTGAGACGAAAACCGCCTTGTCGACTTCATGGAGATCCAGCTCCTCAGCCCAATCCTGAGCTATCTTTTCGGGGGGATCGTTGTTCTCCTCTCCGAGCTCGCTGTTGTATTTCTTTTGAAATCCCTCCGACCACAGTGCAAACGCCCGCCTGTAGCCTTCGTCCCTCTCCGCCAGCCGTTGCCTGATCCTGCTGTTGGACCGTGCCGTGAGAATATGCATATGTGCATCGACAATTTCTATGCCCTTAACCATTGCTGCTCCCGCCGTTCGCTGTATTGCCGCACATCGCTACTGTTTCGAAAACTCCAAAGTAGCCAAGGTGCCCTCCATCTGCAGAACTATCGCCGGCATCTGTTTGTATCGGTACAGGATCTTAACGCCATCGCTTCGCTTCAGCCGGTAGCCGTTCATCCGGATTCGCACCGTCAGTCCCGGAGAGGAGGCACCGAGCACCAGGCGATTGCCGTCGAGCCACCGATATTCCACCCCGATATCGTCCTGCCGCTGAAGCGTCTCATGGGCCTCTCGTATGGTGACGAAGCGAATCCATGGGTAGTGCTTTTTTACGAAGTCGATCATGCTTGCGAACTCGTTTTTCAACTCTGACCAGCTCATACCTTCGGAGCGATGGGGATCGAAGATGTCATCAGGATGGATGAAGTGGGACCAGATGCCGGCACCGGAAGCGGCGGCCACGATGAGTTGGTGTACGGCCGGAGTAAAGGGGTAGCCGCTCGAGGTGCGGGGGATCAGATACACATCCTTGAAACGCGGATGGGGCCCGAACTCGCTGCGGGTCTCTTCCCCCATCCCAGAACGCAGGAACGACATCACTTTAATAGAAGGAAAAACATTATGTACCGCCGCGATCCCCTCCTCGGAGATGATGTTGTTGGGAGCGACGTAGGCATGGGGAAGCGTGTGCTCTCCGAACAGATCAATCCACTCCCGCTTGGCCGCCTCGAGGGATCGTTCCATCGCCTGCTGGGAGGGCCAAACCGCCACATTGACCTTGGTCTTTTCCCCTGTCAGGGAGACGTGGTTGTAACCGTGGAATCCCAGCTCCCGTCCGCTCTCCAGGATCTCCCGGCCAATCTTCACAGTCGCCTGATTTTCGGCCACGAAAAACTCTCCGCCGCCAAAGGGAGGTTCGATTTTGGCGTTGTAGTTGAAAATCATATAGCTGACAAAGGGAATACCCCTCCGGGAAAAGAAATCCTTCATGTCCGGCCAGAACCGGTGGGTGTAGAACTCGGTGTCCTTTATCAAAGGGGGAGGCTTTACCACGTTGAACATCGGCAGAGGCCAGTCGTCTATATATACGATCCCCAACCCGGCGGTGGAAGCGATCCCTACCGGCCGCACGTAGAGAAAGGATTCAAGGATGAATCCCTGAAAGTCTCCTGTAAGAAAGCCGTTCCAGTTCCAGCTCAGTACACGTCCGTTTCCCTTGCTCACCGTCCATAGAAAAGGATAGCTCTCCGTCTGGCTATAGGCCAGGATCTCCGCATCCGAAGCCGGGGAGGTCGCTCCGGGCAGCCACTTGAAGGTCGATTCCTCCAGCGAGAGCCCCTCCCCCAACAGGAAACCTTCCCGGAAGCGGTAGCCTGTCTTGGCGGTCACTCTGCCCCGGGCACTGGTTTGTCCCAAGACGGAGGCCAGCTTTTGAAAGTTGCCTCCCACCAGAGAGACCACTCCACCCCCCTGCTGGAGAAAGTCTTCGAGCACCTTCGGATCAAGATCCGCGTCGCTTTTCAGGATCAATCCCACCGCAGTGAAGGGGCGCAGGTCCCCGGGGACCAGAAGGGGAAGCTCGTCTTTTTCAATAACCTCGAAAGGCAGCTTGGCCCGCCGCAGCACCGCGACAGTGTATTCCAGGGTCTTGGCGGTCGTCGCGTCGCTGCTC
>Ga0307380_10002511_pt1 | contig 26068 bp, 17 predicted proteins | sample UN3MG_FD_202239 | JGI IMG/M metagenome (GOLD analysis project Ga0307380, IMG submission 202239) | Soil microbial communities from Risofladan, Vaasa, Finland - UN-3 | ecosystem: Environmental > Terrestrial > Soil > Coastal area > Acid sulfate soil | place: Finland: Risofladan, Vaasa | collected... | reverse complement strand
CGAACACGAGTCAACGCCCTGCTGGATTGTGTTCCACGCCGTGCCCCAGGTGAGCCCATCGCTGTTGTCTCCCGTCTTGGCAACGGAATAATCTGTCGCGAAGGCGCCGGCAACCATGATCGCGAAGACGGTGATGATCGCAACGAGCGCCAATTCAATACCTCGATGAAGCTGCATGTCTCTCCTCCCAGAATGAGATGGTTGTTAGATCCTTACGAAACGACAAACATACGCCGCAAAGTTTCCAATCCTGTTTATTATACCACAACTCATCTTGATCAAAATGTCAAGCGAGGTTCATTTCAGTCGGGCTCGCCGGCCAATAGGACCTGCGCAGACATAATCAGCGCGACCGTGGCAAGCACAACCACAAGTTTCCTCACCACTCCATCCTCCTGTCTCTCTTCTCTAGGTTCAGCTATTAAGACCGATTCCTATACTGTTCATCAAAACCACCCCAGGGACATTCACAACGGCTATCCGAAAAACCCACCTTACGCGCTTCACTCCTGAGAAGCCGCGTATGCAAGGCGATCCAAGTCCCCAAAGCAAGTGATCAGAACACAATAATATGTATCTTCAACTGTAAGTCAAGCCCTTTTTTCCCCAATGCCAGGTATGAGCAAGAGATCAGCAGCTGTCCCCAAAGACACAGGAGGCCATGACGGGTAACGTGCGCCTCGAAGTTTTGGCTGAAAAAGCGGTCCAGACCTCATCCTAGAAGTCGCCATAACCGCCTTCGGTCCGCAGCGCGCCGACCAAGATCATTGCCGTCCATTGCCGCTTTTGAAGACCTGTCGAAGCCTGTGCCCAACAACCCTGGGATAGACCCAGGGCCAGTAAAGCGCAGATAGCGCAATCAGAATCTCCCACGTGCAGTAGCAATCTCTGTTCACAATCCCCCGACGCATTGCATGTCCCCTCAGGGAATTGACTAGCGCCATCGGGTCATAACCGCAATCTCGCACGTTCCCGTATTGCGTGTGCAGAAGCTCACACGGATACAGCGTCCCATCCTCACCGAGCACGATCGACCTTAAGCCAGCAACGCACGGCACGATCTGCCGCCTCCGGCTCGCCGTCTCCGCTATCAACTGCCCCTTGAACGATTCTATCGCATCTCTGAACGAAAAAAGCGGGTAGTCCGCCGCGTTCTCCCCTTTCGGCCTGATACGTTCCAACTCCTCGAACAGTCTTAGGTATTCGTTCATATCAACATCAAACTCCCCCCGATCCTTCGAGGCGTTGCGGATCAGCGAGATGCCATTCCGAACACCCATATCCGCCAAATAGCGATGAACCTCCAAAATGTCCTCACTTGTGTTCGAGGCGCAGAAGACCGAGACCGTGAATATCCCAAGCCGCCCATTCCGAGCGTGCAGCCTTTTGAGCGCCTCGATCGTTGAGATGGCCTTGTCAAATGCGCCGGGCACGCCCTTGAGTCGGTCGTGCTTCTCGCCAACCCCGTCAACCGAGACGCATACGTCAACCGCGAGTTCGGGGCAGCGGTCCAGAATCGCGGAGACGTCAGCGATAATCTTATCCTTCAGAAAGCCGTTGGTGTGATACGAAGCGATTCGTATCCCGCTTCTCTCGTAGAACGCCTCTGCTATTTCAGCCACATCTTCTCTTAGCGACGTCTCACCGCCGGTGAGCGTCAGGTAGCCAAGATTCGGCAGATTCGCCGTTACCTTTTCAATCTCTCGAAGGCTTAGCTCTTGCGGCTTGTCCTTTGCTACAATCTGTTTCCAGTAGAAGCAGTATTTGCACCTGGCGTTGCACTTCGCCGTTACGAAAAAGACCAGATGGAAGGGCGTTTTGCCGCAAGCGGCCCTTGCGAGCTTAAGAAAACTGCCCACTAGCCCCGGTCGCCCCGATTGAGAATCCTGCCGGCCAAGAATCTAGCAAGCCCAAGCACGACGCCCAGTCCGGTAACAACGTAAAGCACGAAATCATAAAGCACCCCGGCAAGGGCAAAGCCGACGTTCTTCTCTTTGAAGATAAAGACGTAGAAACCGGCCTCACTAACCAAGAACAGAGCGAAAAGCCCAAGCGCAACCCCAAAGGCCTCCTTAAACAGAGCTCCGAGAACCGCGAACACAATGACATTACATGCGAGAGCGCATCTGGTGGCCTCATCTTTGGTCGTAGAGCCGACCGACCCGAACGCTCGCTGCTGGCCGAATATCCCACCCAATCTCATCGCCCTGTTGAACTGTATCTTAACCTTTGGCCAAGCTCCTGCAAAGTGGTGGAACACCTCAATATCTTTGTATTGATATAGGGGATGACTGTAAGCCATCCGAAACGCCAAAAGGTGCTCCTCACCTCCGGGCGTGGTGTATTTCTCATCAAACCCGCCGAACTTCCAGAACACGTCTCTCTTGACACACATACACCCTGAGTTTAGTGATCGCGCATCCCGGCGTGCTTCGACGCGTCCGAGCTGCCGAATCTTGATCAGGTAGTGTGCCTTGAGCGCCCAGAAATCGCCGCCGAATGACGGATTTAGCGATTCCTTTGCCCAAACGGCCTGGGCGACCACAAGCCCGGGATCGTCATCGAACGCCTGGAGGAACCCTCTTATAGTATCTGGTTTTTGGACGATATCCCCATCAACGAAGTAGATTATGTCCCACTTGGCTGCCCGTGCACCTGCGTTTCTGGCCACACTTATGCCTCTGTTCTCGCCAAAACTCACTATCTTGCACGGGAAACGCCGGGCGATCCCTACGCTGTTGTCCGTGGAGCCGTCATCGACCAGGATCACCTCGAATCTGCCCTCGGCGCCCTCGGACGCATAAATGGACGCGAGACATTTCTCGAGCGTCCCCTCGTTGTTATAGACCGGAATTACGATTGAAAGTCGAGTGCTCAAGGTCAGAGTTCCGAATCGCAAACTCGCAGGCCGGGGCCGGACGAAGCGTCGCTCGGGGCCATCAATTTTGAACAAGCAGCCGGTTGGACAGAAACGACCACGCTGCACTCGCGGCACGCGACTTGGCACGTGTGTGCCCTACAGTCGGCGGGTGAACAGATGTTATTCATGGCCGTCAATCAAATAGGTCGCTTGAGCCGGGTTCATTCTCTCGCTTGCTTTTCGGAGACTTCTTGAACGTTACATTCACCTGCTTTGACGGCGGATAGTCGATTCGCCTCCCTGCGAGGAGGTCCTCGACCGTAAGGATTTGGACGCCAGGGTAGTGTTTGTCCCAGCCGGGCGAGTAATAGGAGTCCGCGGATGCGGCCTCCGCGCGCATCGGCTTGGTTGGCCCCAGCATCGTTATCAAGACACCAATTGCGGCGCTCTCGCGCTCCAGAACGCCCCGCAGGTCGCGGATGTGCGACACACCGACGTGGCCCGACTTAACCGAGAGCACGATCTGCTTCGTCTCGCCGCCCTCGCCCTCGTCATGGAAATAAAGTCGCCCGTCTATGCCCCTGTCGGCTCCCTTTCTTTGCTCCACGGGCCGAGCGCCGACCAATCCCAATGCCCACCACTGAAACTGATATGGGTTCTGTTTAGCAAGGGCCATTGCGCCGGAGATGGACACAGGCTCGCCGACCACCTCGAACTCTTTCTTAATGGCCTCACCGAAAGTGCTCTCGAGTCGATATTTCATGAGCGTTACGGCCAAGTGCGTTATGTCTATCCCGATCCAGCGCCGCTTCAGGCGCTGGGCCACAGCTATGGTCGTCCCGCATCCGCAGAACGGGTCAAGCACCAGGTCGCCCTCGTTGCTGCTCGCCCTGATGATGCGTTCCAAGAGCGACTCGGGTTTCTGCGTCGGGTAGCCAAGCCGCTCCCTAGCAACGGGGTTGATGGCGTTAATGTCAGTCCAGATATCCGGAACCTGCCTCCGGCCGCTGCTCTCGCTCAAGTATTGCTTATATGACCACTTCGCGCCCTCGCGCTTCGGCGAAATCAGCCGGTTCTCAGACTTAAGTCTCTGGAAGGTCTCCGTCGAATAGGTCTTCAGAAGTGTTTTCCGATATGGCCCTCTGCCATCGGCATCGTCCCATTTGAACCGGGCGAGATACTTCTCCGAATAGGCAACAGTCGGTGGATTCCAAGTCAAAGCGACACCCATTGAGTAAAAGAGGATAATGTCGTGCGAGCGGGGCAATTGCTTCGCCCTGGCCTTGCTGCTGCCCGCGAATGGCGTGCGCTTCCACGATATTTCATTGCGGAAGTTCCGCGGGCCGAAGACTGCGTCCATCAGCAGCCTCAGATAAGCGCTCGCGGTCGGGTCGCAGTGCAGATAGATACTCCCGGTCGGTTTCAAGACACGTTTTAGCTCCGCGAGGCGAGGCGCCATCATGGTGAGATATGCGAGCATGTCGTTGTCGCCGAGGAGCTTTCGGAAGCCCTGCATCGTTTCAGAAACGCGGCCCCCGGCCTCAACGACCTCGCGATAGGCGCTCGCCGCCTCCCGGTCCCAGCACCAGGTGTCTTTGAACGCCTTTACCTGAGCTGTGGAGCGAGTGCCGTTCTTCTCGGCGAAGAGGACGTTGTAGTTCTGATTGCTCTTGAATGGCGGATCGAGATAGACGAGGTCCACAGACTCGTCCTTTATGTAGAGCCGCAGGACCTCAAGGTTGTCGCCATAGTAGAGAGTGTTCCTGGTTTCAGGTTGCACAGATTCCGTCATGCTTGAAGATGACTCACTTCAGTGTTTCCTGCTTCGATCATCGTTCGCATCACAGCTAAACTCGGCGCCCGACTAGCCCTCATTCACCTGTGACGCGGGAGACGAGCGACAGTCGCAACGCCTCGTTACTCTATGCTTTCATCATCGACGGGGTGGATTGACTCAAGCAGGAAACCTCGACCTTTGCGCTGTGCTGTGACAGTAACACGCTCTTCAAACATAGGCTTGACAATGTCGCTCATAATTCCCCGCGGAACAACGAATCGATGTGATTTGCCGGCGTCATCGACCACTTGGATGACACCTCGGCTCGAGCTCTTTGCATCCGCTTCCAGAAGAACTCCACTTAGCTCGAACGGTTGGTCAGGCTCGGCTCGCACCGGCTCGATCGCACCCACCCAGATGCGTTCGCGTTTCCGGGAAAGTGCGACCCGACGTTCCCCCTGAGGGGTTGTTGCCGTGAAGCCGACACGGGAGATGTTTTTCCCGTCTGGCGCGATTTTCTCGGTTAGCCCGACGAAGTTCCGGAAGTACGACTCGTCTTGAAAGTGCTCCTCAAGCTTTTGAAGATCGCGTGCCTCGAAAAGCTCAAAGCAATCGAACAGATCGTCGATCACAACGCGGGGGAGGTCCATTCCCGGAAGGCTTCTCTGGGGGCCTGCGATGCGGAAGGTCACTGCAAAGCTTGCCGCACGAAGGCCAGTAACATAGGTCTGTATGGCCTCGGCCACCTCTTTCGATCGGGCCCCCCTTTCGCGGAACTTGAGACCCATCTTGCGCTCGGCCGTCCGATAAACCACCGTCTCTATATCGTGCACTCGTGGAAAGAAAAAGCTTGTTGGAACAATGCCGAAACCCACAGCTTGGCCCTCCAGCGAGATCTGAAACTCATCCGGCTGCAGTGTTATGCCCCGGAGCGACAGATGCCGTTGGAAATAAACGTCCTCCAAAAGGTCGCGCAATTCTTCAGCAATTTCTTCCGGGGGATTCCCAGCAAGGGCACGCGCGATCAGACGTTCCGCCTCACGGGATTCCCCGCACTCCAGCGCTAGCGAAGCAGCGCTTCGGTGTAGAACGGACCTCGTGGGCTCTAGCTCAGCCCGGTCTTCTGTTCCCTGAGCAGCGTCGCGCTCTAGCTCAAAGGCCTTGCGCGTAAGCTCTAAAGAACGGTCGGGATGACCATTTCTGCGTTCGACACCGGCTTTGTCTGCAAGCGTCATCGCTTCCCGGTGAAGCCGGGCTATCTCGTTCATCGTTTCGCTACCCGGCTCTCAGGCTGGCTGAACTCGACAATCACAACGACGGCGGGTAGCAGGCTACTATCCGAGCGCTCTGTTTGTCTCAGCTTTTTCCGCACACGGGCGGCTATTCTAGTTTCGGTTCCAGCGCGAAGACCTGACACTTCGAGGCGCGCTCGACTCTGAAATAATGATTCGTCGTCATCGGTGGGTCCGAGCCAGTAATCAAATCCAGTGCCCTTTCTGGAGCGCTCAACCACATGCAATCCTGATAGTTCTGGCACAAGAAGACTTGCAATGGCACAAGCGCCATACTCCGTCGCTTCCTCGTCATCTTTCCAGTTCCGGCGGACCTGATCTGTGGTAGTAGCCCATTCTAACGTTGCGCTTGCCGTTAATTCTCCAGAAATCAGCATAGGAGTAGGACTTGAGTGCCCTTGGTCCTCTAGGCATACACTGGCCGCCTGAGCATAGAATGCCCCGACCTCCGAGGTCAATCCCGGGGCGCCAGACTTCATGTCCATGAGTCTGAGCGGCAACTCACGCCCCTCGGGAACGACTAGCTTGATATCCACCATCGCACCGCTGGTTGTAACTGCCCGCTCAGCTTACCTATCCATTCCTGGCTACGTCGATGACCAACAACAGAATAAGCCCGCATTCTGCCCAGTCTTCCGAATAACACCGTGTCCTTCATTGCGCGTAAAGTTAGATGTGTCGGACAAAAATGTCAAACGAGGCGCCGCGCCATCATGGTGAGATATGCGAGCATGTCATTGTCGCCAAGGAGCTTCCGGAAGCCCCGCTCCCCAAATCCGCTTGTGGAGCATCACATTTTCTTGAATGCTACAAGAATGCTACGGAATATCTCCTCTATTGTGCCGTCATGGGCGGGGCCGGGGTTGTGGCCGAGCACATTTTGCAGCACTTCTTCCTCCCTTAATGGGGAGAACATTTTCTCCCCCCTTGCCTCGACCTGTTCCCGAACCCTCAAGACCGACCTCGCCCGCTCGTTGAGCAGTTTCACTAGCTCGACGTCTATACGGTCAATTTGAGCCCTTAAATCAGCGACGTCTGCTCGGATCGAGTCAGCCTTGTACATCTCAAGCACTGCGGCGCGAAGCAGCTTGCCCGAGGGCGAGCGTGGGATATCCTCCCTAAAGTCGAAGCTCTTGGGGACCTCATAGGACGCAAGCCTCGAGGCGCAGAAGGCCTTTAGGTCAAAAGGATCGACCGACGTGCCGGGCTTTTTAACTACTATCGCCTTGGGGACCTGACCCCGCTGCTTGTCCTCGACCGGTATGACGCAGACGTCGTCCACCTCCGGATGCTCCTTCAGAACACGCTCTATCATGGTCGGGAAGACCTTCATACCCGCCACCTTCATCATCGAGTCCTTGCGATCGACGAAGTAGATGGACCCGTTCTCATCACGTTTGACAAGGTCCCCAGTTCTGAACCATCCCTCGGCGAGAGCCCCAGAAGGCGCATCGGGACCTCCGTCTTGCGGTCTGTAGTAACGGGACGCAACGCCCTTGCCCGAGACGAGCATCTCGCCGAGCTCCATCTCGCCCGAATCGGAACCATCCTCGCGGACAACTCTTATTGTGTAGTGCAGCGCTGCCTTCCCAACAGACCCGCCTCGCCTGACCTCGCCCGCATGAGGCGCAACGGCAATGCCGGTTGTCTCGGTGCTGCCCCAGACCGGCGTGATGGGAATCCCAAACGCCGCCTCGAACTGTTTGTTGAGCGTCTCCCGGGTCACCATCCCGCCGCTCTCGGCGATCCTGAGGGTTTTGTAGTTAAATTGGCTGTTGGAGGCGAACGGCAGCAGTCGCTCGTAGAGCGTAGCCGCCCCCATCATGCACGTAATCCCGTGCTCGCTTATCGCCCGCGCAACCGATTTGGGGAAGAGGCTGTTTTCAAGCACCGATGTCCCGCCAAGATACAGACCTCGTAGAAATATCTCGTGCGGGTGAAGGTAGGCGGGAAACATGCACAAATGGACGTCATTGTGCCGAAGGCCAAACGTCTCCACTGACGCCATCGTGTTGAAAAAGAGGTTTGTGTGTGTTGTTACCGCGGCCTCTGGAATGCCGGTCGAGCCAGAGGTGAAGTTGAGGTAGAAAGGCCCGTCGTCGTCCACCTCCACTGACGGCACCTCGCCGGGCGCCTCGTCCAGGAACTCGTCCCACTCTAGACCGCCGGCCGCGTCCTGTTCAGAAGGCCCGCACACGACAAGCCTCGCAAGCGCCTTGTGATCTCGAGGCACTTCTTCGATTCGCTCGAGGAACTTGCCCGCGACGACAAGCGCATCTATCTCGTATTGGTCAATTATACGGGCCAGCGCAGCGGGCTTCAGCCGATAGTTCAGCGGAACCACCATCAATCCCTGCCTTGCACAAGCAATGAACGAAACTACGAGCGCTGGGGTCTTCTCCAAGAGCAGCGCAACCTTCGCCCCGCGGTCTAGCCCCAATCCAGAAAAGCCAGCCGCACATTTCTGAACTAACTCGTGCAGCGATTCGAAATCGAGAGATATGTCCCTGTGAACGACTGCGGTTTTGTGTGGGAAAGACTCCGCCTGTGCCGCGCACATCTGGGCGATATTCACTTGTGCGGCTCCTTGTTGGCCTTCCGAGGCGGCTTGGTCCCATTGATCGTGTCTATGTCCAGATGGCGGAGATAGTTATAGAACTCATCCCTGAGCTCGCGATTCCTCAACCCGTATTCAACCGTAGCGATCAAGAAGCCAAGCTTGTCGCCAGCGTCATACCGGCGGCCCTCGAACTCGTAGCCATAGATTACCTGCCGCTGCAGAAGCTCCATCAGACCATCGGTCAGCTGAATCTCACCTCCCCTGCCGGGCGGAAGGTTCTCGAGAATCTCGAATATCTCAGGCGTCAAGATGTATCTTCCGATGATGGCCAGGTCTGACGGGGCCTCGCCCGGCTTCGGTTTCTCCACCATCCCTGAGAGCTTGTAGAGCCTATCATCGACCAATTGCCCTCTTATCACACCAAAACGACTGATCTGCTCCCCAGGGATGCGCTCCAAGGCGATCATCGGACACTTGTAGCGAGAATAAGCGTTTATCATCTGCTTCAAGCAAGGCACTTGGCTGTAGATCACGTCGTCCCCAAGAAGAACCGCGAAAGGCTCGTCGCCAATCAGCTCCCGCACCGCCAAGATCGCGTGCCCCAGCCCCTTTGCCTCTCTCTGCCTTACGTAAGCAGCACTGACCATGTTTGATATCTCGCGCGTCGCCTGAAGCATTGCTTCAAGCTCCTGCATCTTCTCCTTGTCAGAAGTATCCTTCAGCTTCTTCTTCAAGACATGCTCAAGCTCAAAAGACGTATCGAAATGGTCCTCGATCGCACGCTGACCACGACCCGTGACGAAGATCGCCTGCTCAATCCCAGAATTCTTCGCCTCCTCGACCACGTATTGGATAATCGGCTTGTCAACTAGCGGCAGCATGACCTTCGGCTGGGCCTTGGTGGCCGGCAGGAACCTTGTGCCAAGACCCGCCGCAGGGAAAACCGCCTTTCGAATCTTCACTAACTCGCTCCTCAAAAAGCCTTCAAACTCTCTACCGTCTTCTTGTCCAAGGCCATATAAACCTGCACCATGAGATCAACCGCCGCGTCGAAGTCACCCCGATGAATGATCGACACGTGTGAATGAATATACCTCGACGCGATGCCGATGTATATGCTCAAGACACCAGCGCCGCTCAGGTTGATCCGTCCGCCGTCCGTCCCACCGCCATCTAGTATCCCAAGGAAATGGTTGATCTTGTGCTTCTCGGCAATATCGATCACAAAATCGCGAAGCTTCATGTTTGGTATGAGCGAGTTGTCAAAAACCATTATGCCGACGCCGTTGCCGGGCTTCTCAGGCCGACCTTTCATACCAGGGCTTGTATCCTTCGCAGTGCATACGTCCAAGGCAAATGCCACGTCTGGCTTGCAGAAGGCCGCAGCTGTCTTGGCCCCTCGCAAGCCCACCTCCTCCTGCGTCGTCCCGACACCAAAGGCCAAGTTCGGGTGCCTCATCTTTGCCAGACGCCTCATCGCCTCGGTCATAATAAGGACGCCGATCCTGTTGTCCCACGCCTTCGCCATATACATCTTCTTATTTGCCATTATCTCAAACTCGGTCACCGGAGTGATCGGGTCGCCGGGCCGGATATCCAGCTTCTTCTCGACGTCATATCCAACGGACTGACCCACGTCGATGAACAGCTCCTTTATCTTGAGCAGTTTGTCCTTCTTGTCCTTGTCCAAATCATGAATAGCCGGCGAGCCTATGACGCCTATTACCCTGCCCTTTCTCGTCTGGATCGCTACTCGCTGCGCAAGCATATTGCCCGGCCACCAGCCGCCAACAGGCAGGAACTTCACAAAACCCTCGTCCGTAACCTGCTGAACGACGAAGCCGATCTCGTCCATGTGCCCGGCCATCATTATCCTCGGCGTCTCTGACGTGCCGCTGTGCTTGCAGATGAGGCTGCCCAGGTTGTCTCGCTCGTATTCGCACGCGTCTCCCAACTCGGCCTTCACCAGGTTCGCTACTTCGTGCTCAAATCCGGAGATACCCTCCACCTCAGTCATTTTCTTCATCAAATTCTCTGTTCTGTCCACCAGTTTTCTCCTAGCTCAATAAATCATGGAACCATCATTTACCAGCCCTAAAGATACAATTAGGTGCCAGTTCTGCCTGGCTGATTATAGCTGCGTCCAGAATCGAGTCAAGCATGGCAGGGCCGCAATACACTTGCCCACCCAGCCAAGCGCTCAAGTAACAATCTGAAATCGCTTGACAAAGCGCGCGAGGCGCGGACGCAGTGAGAGGAGCTCTGCGCCATCTACTGGCGAAACTTCCGCCAACCCGGGGTCTAATGTCTTCTCGTTCTTGAAATTCTGGACTGTCCACACGTCGGCGCCTCGTATCGCATCTCCGATGAGCTCGAGGTCATCGAACGTTAGGAACTTAGGGCAGAATGTGGTGCGGAACTGATGAGGCAGGCCACAGCCTCGTATGAACTCTATTGACTCTGAAATAGCGTCCAGAGGCGCATCTATCCCCGTTACCGCATCCATCTTACCTTTATCAAGGGGCGCCTTGACGTCAATGACAGCGTAGTCCACAAGCCCCTCATTAATCATATCACGCAGCACATCCGGCCTCGAGCCATTCGAGTCCAGCTTCACCTTCAGCCCATATCTGTGCAGCGAGCTCAAGAGGTCCGGCAGCGTGGGGCTCAGCGTCGGCTCGCCACCAGTTACGACGACGCCCTCAATCCACTTTTTCTGCTTTCTGAGCTTCGGAAAGATCACCGCCTCCGGGACCCTCGGGACCTCCTTGGGCCGCAGCACCAGATCGGCGTTATGGCAATATGGACAGCGGAAGTTGCAGTTGGGCAAGAAGATTATAGAACAGACTGCCCCCACCCAATCGAGAAACGAGACCTCCACAAAACCGCGAATATCGTAGTTCATTACTCTACATACCTATCGACTCGCCGCCCGAGTCTGCTCTGCCTACTCCGCCAAAGCAGCCTTGGCTGCGAAGGCCGGATCGCTGCTGGTTCGCAAAATGCAGGTGTAATAACGCACATCGCTCAAACCTACGGCAACACCCGCGAGATTGTCCAGAATAACACCATTGAGGTTACCAGCAGGCAAAGCCCCGGCAGAACGAAGTATGGCATGAGCTCCTCGAAACTCGAGAAACGCTGTCCCTTGAGCCTGGACCCCTCCGCCTTGCTTATCTGCGCATAGATGCGCTTTAGCGACTCGGCGTCAGTCGCTCTGGAGTATCTCCCGCCCGATGTATTGGCGATAGCTCTGAGCGTGCTCTCGTCGAGCTTCGTCAGGACAGGCCTGCCATCAGCGCCCACGGCGTATCGCTTGCCCCATCTCTTGTCGTAGATCGGTATCCTCGCGCCTCCCCTCTTGCCAACACCGACGCAGTATATTTTCACGCCCATAGTCTTGGCCATCTCCGCCGCGGTCAAGGGCTCTATCTCGCCCATGTTGTTCTCGCCGTCTGTCAGAAGCACAATAATCTTCGACTTCGCCTCAGAATCCTTGATGCGATTCAGCGCTGTCCCGAGAGCATTGCCAATAGCAGTTCCGTCCTGAACCATGTCGAAATCAACGGACCCGAGCAGGGAGACCAGCATATCGTAATCCAGCGTCAATGGGCACTGAGTGAAGCTCTGGCCCGAGAAGCTCACGAGGCCTATCCTGTCGCCTCTTCTGCTCTTGATGAAATCGCCTACGACCTGCTTGGCCACATACAGGCGGTTGTTGGGCTGAAAATCCTCGGCTCGCATGCTTCCGGAGATGTCAAGCACAAGCATTATGTCTCTGCCCACCGCGCTGGTAGGCTCGTTGTACTTAACGAGATGAGGCCTCGCAGCACCTAGTATCAGTAGCGAGAGCGCCGCGAGGATTAAGGCAACAGTGAAGACGTATCTCAGCGGGTAACTAGGCCTAGCCTGTCCACCAAAAAACGAGGTCGCGTGAGAGTACTTCACGGACCCGGAGAGCAGATAACCCACTCTCGTCAGCGCATACCAAAGCAGCGGAACAAGCACAAACAAAGCCAGTAAATAAGCGCTTTCAAACCCAAACATCTTGCTCTCCGTGATCGCCTCTTCAAATTAGGTAAACAAATATATGGCCAAAGCGATCCAATTCAACAGCCAGCTTCCTTTTGCGGCGCACATACACGCCTATATCGCCGTATTTAGCCTAAGCACCGTCCGGCCATCTCAATTCCGGCGCCCAAGAGGCAGCGGGGAAGAGGTGGCCTGACGCACAATCTCCCGAGTCGCTCGCTCCAGACGCCAGGCCCCGAAACTAGACCTGCGATCTTGACTTGCCCTTGCGCAGTCGTTATTGTATTGCATCCTGTTTTGCAGCAGTGAGAGCCACAGTTTCTGGAGGGTTTGTGTGTGATTGCAAGGCTTGCTAAGAGAGCAACAAGCTCAAATGGCATCCGCTCCTTTATATCGATCGAGATCCCTTGGCCGATCAGGGAGCAGATGGTCCGCGTCCCGGAACTGCTCAAAAACGTCAGAGGCAAGTTCAACTGGTCTAGCACAAATAATCTACATATCACTCTCAAATTCCTCGGCGACTGCACTAGAGGGCGCCTCGAGTCGATCTCCAAGAGGCTTGCTGACATCGCCGCCAGGCACAAGCCGTTTGAGATGACTTTTAGCGGGGTTGGCGTGTTCCCCAGTCATGCCGCCCCGCGAATTGTCTGGGTGGGCGTTAAAGATGGGGTCGAGCAGCTCATCAATCTCTCCAAGGATGTGGCCGATTCGATGGAGGAGATCGGCTTCAAGAAGGAATCGCGCCCCTTCAGGCCTCATATCACGCTTGCCAGAATCAAGCACCTAACTTCGAGGGACGAGCTTAAGTCCGCAATTGAGGCTCTGCCCCAGGTTCAAATCGATAGCATGACCGCCGACCACATATTTCTGATGCGCAGTCAGCTCCGCGCAAAGGGGGCGATTTATACGGTGATAGAGCGGCTGTGCTTCTCAGGTGACCAGAGCGCTCCTGAGTCGCAGACCCCCAGCCCTGGCCAGGCCTAAAGCCGTATTCGGGTGCTCTCTCTGGGGCCACGCGATAACGCCCTTTCTGCCGACTCGCCAAAGCGCAGGGCGGGGCCGTCGCGCTGCGGAGCGTAGCATCTCGCGAGTCGCTGTCGTTGAAAACGCTGGCGGCTGGGACTATGTTATTTGACGCATCTTTTCTGGCGCCTGTAGCTCAGTAGGATAGAGCAACGGACTTCTAATCCGTAGGTCGTGCGTTCGAATCGCACCAGGCGCGCCACTCTATAGCCGCGGACTCGGCGATTGAGGCATCAAAACTGGCCTCATAGAAGAAGTGCCTGTTTACGCGGGTTCTTGCTGACGTGTCCACCAATAAACTGCACGCTTGCACATAAGCGGCTGAACGATGCCGCCAACGGGCTTAGTAAGAACCAAAGGCGAGCGATTGTGCGTAGTTCGCTCGGTTCCTTCGTGCCTGGGCAGTATTCGGTTCAGTAACATACTTCTCGAGGCGAGAGAGATTGACCGCTCTGATAATCACTTGGCCGCGCCCGCTGCCATCTATCGGGCTTCGGACCCAAATCCGCTGCTCCTGGCGGCCTTGAAGCGCGGAGAAAACGGTCGGTCGGAACTCGACCTTGGCCTGGTGCTCTAGACTCCTGCTCTCTGGACGAACTCCCTATTCCTTCCCAAGGGACTCACGAATCGCCGTCAGTTCAGAGGGCGTGATCGACCATATGTCCGAGGCTAGCTGGTCGATCTTCAGCTCGAGGTCGTTGAGGCTCCCCTGGTGACCACAGCTGGCAGCATTGTGACATTCGGTGCTCAGTCGGGACAGCTCCAAATGCGACTCCTCACTCTCATCGAAGTGTGGTGTTTTTATGAAATCGAGGACTTTGGGAGATGCCAAGCCCCCCCCACCGCCGGGATTGAAAGCTCGGATGCAGAGGTCGACAGGGCTGCTGCCGAAAAGAGCACTGAAATAATGTGCCTCAGTCTCATCGTCAAACGCTGCGAGCGCGAGGTTGTGCTCTGGCACAACGATCCTGCCGTTTTCTTTGCCCACCACCGTGGATCTCACTCCGATAGATATCCATGCCCACACGACCTTCCACGGAGCCATTGTGTAGGGACCGACAGCGAACATTGAATAGAACGGTCCCGTTTCCATCAGACGCCGCACGGAACTACTTGCCCGACCCCACAGAGTTCCTCGTTTTGACTCCTTCCGGTCTCCCTCAAATCGCTTCAGGTAGGCAAATGTCTTGGGGTAATCCTGCTTCATCTTCGATTCGGGGATGCCGATGCGAGTCTCGGGATCCTGGGCAAGGATGATGTGACAGGACGGCTGGGCTCGCCAACGACGGACATCTCTGCCGCGCAAAAGCGGATAAACAAGGTTGGGCTCGATCACGGTCTGAACGCGTTCGACCTTGATCTTGCCGACATTGTGCAGATTCTCGACCAGCAGATTGCCATCCGGCAGCGTCTCAAGGATACGGATCCAGTAGCATCCGTTCAGGCCACCGGTGTTGACGCCTTCGTATGCCCTATAATCGCTTTGACCGATCACTTTCAGCAGGCCAGGCAGCGCGTTCTCCGGGGCCGTCAACCACGGCGAGGACAGGTTCTGGGATTGCACGGGATTTGCGGATAAGGTGGCCTGCTCGGTCATGGCTAAGACCGCCGACAGCGGCTCGTCCTGATTGATGCGGGACGGGCCAGACCAGGTCACGTATGGGACCGGATAATCGAAGCCCTTACTTTGTTTCTCACAGACAAAAACGGCCGCCCGGTTTGTCGCTCCCTCGAAGAGCTGCATTGCGCTCATGTTATGAACTATGACTGGCTTCAAGAATACCGTCCTCTTGCTCTTCTTCCCCTCTGTCAGGGGCCCCACTCCAAAGCCCAGGTTCCTGAAACCATCTCCGGCCCCCTTAGTCTTGAATACGCTTTGCGTAATCACAAAGCCGAGCCTCCCTCCCACCGGAAGGTAGTTGTCCACAGCGGTATAAACAAAAAGCATGGAAAGGTCTTTCTTTCCGCCGCCAAGCCTGCCCTCGCCGCCCGAGAGCGAGAATAACCCGTATCGCTCCCATAGCGGCTTCATTGAGTCCCGGTAATCTTCTGGGAGGTTCTCCCAGTTGACCCAGGGTGGATTGCCGGCGACATAATCGACTTTCTCGATGAATAGCGGAGCGAATGCGTTCTTGATGATCCGTGCCCAGATGCCGTTCTGATTGCCAGCGTCCAGCTCGCGCAGCCTCTCATAAAGCTTCTCATGATAGGCCCTTTCCTGGACCGAAAGGCCATCAGCCTCGCATCGTGCGATGAACTCGTCAGTGCTGTATCTGTCGCGGACACATGTATTTAGAGCTTCAGCATACTTAGCGATTCTCTGCTGGTCCTGAGTAACCTCGGTAGGAATAAGGAACGTGCCAGCACTCGTCTTGAGCTCCCTGATATTCCTCGTATCCCTTGCGAACACACCTCCGTATTCCGATGGCGTCATGATCGAGTCGCAAAGATAGACCGGCAGCTCAATCCCGCCGCCGTGCCGGAGCAGGTCACGTATCGCTAGGAGGTAGTTCGTGCGCGAGGCCATGACGGCCAACGGGTTAAGGTCGAAGCCGATCACGTTACGCAGAATCTTCTTGAGAAGGTCATCTTCCTGAAAGCCGCATTCGTGCCGGTGTTCGTCAAACCAGGCCTTGACGCGGTTTATCGCCATGACAAGGAATGTGCCGGAACCGCAGGCGGGGTCGAGCACTCGCTTATCCGGATTCCCGTCGTAGCCGAGCTCGTTTAGCGTCAATTCTGCGAGCCAATCAGGTGTGTAATACTCGCCGAGGTCGTGCCGGACGCTCTTTGGGAAGAGCCTCTGGTAGAGCTTTTTCAATAGGTCGCGGGACTCTCTCGGCTCAACGCTGAGTGTGTTAGGGTCGTAGTCATCTAAGGTCTCGACCATCCTTCTGATTGTGCGCTCCAGCCGCTCATTCCAGGCGTCGATATACCAAGAGAAGAGGTCGCCCTCGAGGAAGTTGCGGATGCCCAACTTCGACCAGATGCCGCCTCGCTCTAATTCCTGTAACTCGAGCCGCAGCTTCTCCGATGTGGGTGCATCGACCAATCTCTTGAGCGGAGACATTCTCAACGGCGAGAACGAGGAGACGGTCTCGGCTGCGAGGAGCTTAATCAGAATCGCGTAGTAGGTATGAACGGCAAACAGGAGTTCCGCGGGGCTTGCGTTCGGGATGAGGTAATGGTTGCCAAGCTTGTCTATCCTTGAACTCCTGCCGTGAATATCATAACCACAGACCTCGCCGAATAGAATCTGCCACTGCTTGAAGAAGGTCTGCGCCTTAGTACCATTTGCCTTCGAGATGACCTCATAGATGCTGTGAATGCCGTCCTCGGCGAGCGTGCTTCCCTCGGCAAAATGGGCGCTGAGATTGTCAGGCGTGAAGGAATGTCCCCGAGCGCCCAACGAGACAAGCGCTCGCAGAAGCCTTTCAGCGACATACGCTGTGATGGGATGGGCCTCGGGAGGGTCAAATTGGTTCCCCAAACGCTTGACGAAAACCATGTAGTTCCCGTCGCACCCTACCCCCAGGATGCGCTCCATACCTACGTGCTCAACACGTTGAAGGTCTGTGAAGCGCTTCTGGATCTGGGTGACTACCGCCTTGACGCCGGGCGCATTGGGGTCTTCGCTGAGCTTGCCTGCCCCCTTGGGATGCTTGTATTCAATGACGACGCCGCCATATTTCGAATCGATTCGTCCGCCTGCAAGGCCATACTCGTGCCGCCCGCGTATATCCAGGTTGGCCTTCTCAATAAAGTCGTCGATGAGCTTGTTACACTCGTGCCGAGCATCCTCTTCGGTCTTGGCATAACGAGCGATCTCTGGCATCTTAGCGGCCATCATCGCGGCGTGATCCCGAATCAGCGCCTCAAGGTTCTGTTCCATCCCGTGCTGTCCCTTGCAGCATTACGCCTGTTCAACCCATCAGAGAATAGCGTCACGATAAGAAGCGTCAGTTATCGACAGAAGATACTGTAACATGCGAAGCTCGTAAAGGGAGCTTGGCCGGAGGCCGCTTCGCAGGAGCTTCTAAGCCACGACGTGCCGAGGTCAATGAGACCGATGCGAAGAAGTCGCCGTCCGCCACGCGACTGGTTCAACGCGCCTCGCCCTGTTTGCTGAGATATTGCTCAACCAACAGATTATGAGAATTCTTCAACTCAAATCCACTTGCGCTGCTGTCGAATCAGATCGGAAAGGATGTGCCTCACATAGCGCTTATCTCGCTTGTCAAACAGGCATTTGCGGATCGCTGTCGCCAATCCACGCGGGCGATCGAGCTCACCAAGCAAAACAAGACCTGCATCGCTCGCAACCCGAGCTCTGTTGAACTGAACCCGGACACGCTTTCTCCGTTTGACCTCTGGCCGGCGGTCATTAGTGAAGCTGGTTTCCTGGCCCGGGGAAGTACCTACTTCACCCAGTCCTTGATAGTGCCGTAGCCGTCCCAGACGACCTCGCCTGTGTCGGCGTGGACGCACTGGATGGCTTTTCTGGGACAGTGGCCCACACACCAGCCGCAGCCGAAGCAGTGCTCTCGCTTGACCTCGGGAATGCCAGCCCCTTTGTTGCGCGTGATCGCGCCATAGGGGCACAACTTCTCGCAGACGCCGCACATATTGCACTTGTCGGCGTCGAACTCGGGGATGATCGGGGTCAATTCAGCCATAGGGTTCTCTCTGTTCCACTCCCTGAGGTAGCGGAAATCCTTGACGACGCAGCCCTGGAAATCCTCAATTGATCCATAGCCCTTCTTGTCCATGAACTTGCCAAGGCCTTTGACGCACTCCTTCAGGACGCCGACGCCCCGTGAGTAGATGGAGGAGCAAAGACCGGCGAGGCCGCAGCCGGCCATCAGGTAGCGGACACAATCGTCATAAGTGAATGAGCCGCCGCCGCCGAGAACGGGGATGTCCACCGTCGCCGTGATCTCCATCACCTTCGCCAGCGAGAAGAGCTGCCAGGGCCGCCCGATGAGGCCCCCCATCGACGATGGCACGCCGAAGAATGTCCCCGTCTCGTGGTCGATCCAGCAGCCGTAGAACGCGTTGTTGGCCGAGATTGCGGCCGCGCCCGCCTTCTCAACCGCAAGCGCCACCCCGGCCATGTTCACGCACTGCGGCGTCATCTTGAACATGATAGGGATATCGACCGCCTCAACGCACGCCTTCGTAACCTTGTAGGCCGTGTCCGGGTCCATCGCAAGCGGCGCCCCCACGGCCTTCTGCGCAGCCACCGCGCCGAACGTCGCATGCGGCCCGCCAGTGTCGAGCTCGACCATCTTGACCCCCGCTGCCTCCATGTCCTTCAAAAACGGTATCCAGGTCTCAGGGTCCGCCCCTATGCCCGAGCAGGAGCCTATGAACAGCACATCATGCGCCTCGCACGTCTTGAGGCATTTGGGGAGCTCCTCCTCAAGCCACTTCGGATACGGCATGTTGTGAAACATCTGGCTGCAAACCCACGCATCCTTCAAATCGCTCCCAAATCGCCTCAGCGAGTAGAAATACGGCCTCGGCCAGCGATGAGGCCCATCGATCTCGTGCACCGTCTTGCCGATGATCCAGCCAATGCCCTGATCCACGCAGCGCCTCAGCAGCCGCTCGTGCCCCCCAAAGTCGCACGACGTTACCCCAATCGGGTTCTTAACCCCAATACCACAGAACTCAGTGCGCAAATCCGGCATGTATCTTCTCCTTTTAGCGTCCCTATTCCCTACTTCGCGCCCTACTACAACTCAAGGGAGCGGGTAGTGGTAGCTCCTTCGTGTGTCTTCGTGAACTTCGTGGACGCAAATCTATCAATAAAAGTGATCCACGAAGCGATATTGGCGGCAGTATGTTACATCATTCGGCCTACGGTTGTTTTCAGGCCAAGACCATCAATAATCGCAACCGCCTTTGCCAGGTCGGCCTCCATGGGCAGGCGATACCTGTCGAATGGCGGTTTCAGGCCGAGGGAGCGGTACTTGTCGGCGCCGAGGGCGTGCATGGGGTTTATATCGATGTGTTCGACGCCGAGGGAGAGGGCGAGCTTGGCAGTGGCGGCGATGTTGTCCTCAGAGTCGTTGAAGCCGGGGATGAGGGGGAAGGAGATGCGCACCGCGGTCACTTCGGACATCAAGGCTGCGTTCTCGAGGACCAACTTGTTGTCAACGCCGGCGCCGATCTTGTGCATCTCGGGGTCAATATGTTTGATGTCCAGCAGGACTAAGTCGGTGTATTTCATCGCCTCCTCGACGACCTTAGGCGGAGCAAAGCCGGACGTGTCGAGCACGGTTGAGATGCCCCGATTGTGGCAAGCTTTGAGCAATGCTATGCAGAATTCCGGCTGGAAGAGCGGCTCGCCGCCGGTCAGCGTCAGGCCCCCGTCGTCGCCGTAGAACGGCAGGTCCTTCTCTATCTCGAGCATCAGTCGCTCAACGGTTATCGCCTCGCCCACTGGACGCAGCGCACCGTTGAGGCATTCATCGGCGCACGCCATGCAAAGCGTGCACATCTTTCGGATTATTCTGTTGTTCACGTCGGCCGCAACCGCTCCCTCGGCGCACACCTTCAAGCATGCGCCGCATTCCTTGCAGCGGCTGGCGATGAAGTATAGCTGCGGTTTGGGGTCGATGGTCTCCGGGTTCGAGCACCAATCGCAGCGCAGCGGACAGCCCTTCAGGAAGACCGACGTCCGAATGCCAGGGCCGTCATGCGTCGCGAAGCGCTTTATCTCCGTGATGATGCCTTTTGTCGTCAACGGTGTCCTCCGTAGGGGCGATTCACGAATCGCCCTCGTCTGACATGACCGAACAATATCAAGGGTACGGCAAGCAGCACCCCTACGCGCCGAGGCCTAGCCTGTGTCACCGCAATCTGTGTAATCTGCGTAATCTGTGGAAAAAACCCTAAGCGGGCGTATGCAATACGCCCCTACGCGCCGTATATGAGCTTTGCTGGGACCTCTTTGGCCATGACGTTTATGTCCGCCTCGCTCACGCCCTGGGCCAGGAGCGTTTTTATGAACATCTTCCAGCCGGGCACGGGCTTGTTCCCGGGCTGGCCGGCGTCCGTGATGAGCACCAACTGTCCGGGGCCCCTCTCCTTGATCAGCTCTTTGATTAGCGCAAACGAGTAGTCAAACGCGATGACCCAATCCTGCATCCCCGGCCAGGGTATGCAAGAGCACTCGGCGAACTCGAGGTAGCCGCCGAGGTCGATCATCTCCTTCGCCTCGTCAGGATTGAGAATCGTCATCTCCTGGGTTACATGGTCCAACAAGACCTTCACATCCATGCCCATTTTCTTGACGTACTTTAGGACGGCCGCCTTCTCCTCGTTGGAGACGTGGCACGTTGATAGCACGACCCGCTCGCCCTTGGAGTTGCCGTTGTACTCGGCCATCACATCGAGTATCTGCTTCATCTCAGGCGTGAGCTCATCGGTCCCATCGGTAACCGAAATGCCGCCCTCAAGCCCCATCGCCTCCCGCTGATGTCTGGCGTCGAGCGACGGCAGCCACACCTCCTTGCACCTTCCATAGCCGAGGCACGTCTTGACCGCTTTGGCGTTCATGCCGCCGATGGTCTCGTTCAGGACGATCCCGCCATACACCTCGACGGGCGTGTATTCGACGCCCGCCTCCGCGCAATCCGAGGCCAGCCGGCCAAGGAAGTCCTGGATGATCTCCGCGCAGTTGCTCGTCATCGTATTGTGGTCCTTGAAAACCAGCGCCTTCATTCCCGCCTCGCTCGCCTCCAAACAGGTCTCGACCATCGTCGGCCTGCCCGGGAGCCAGCCGCCAAGAGGCGCCCCGTGAACGTGCACGTCGATGACGCCCTTGAGCAGCTCATCCACCTTTGCGGGGTCGACCGGCTCGCCGGGGTTGAAGTAGATATAGGGCCATGCTGGATGTGTCCTCTTCTTGAGCTCCTCCTCCGAAATCACCCTACCAAACGGCCTCTTCGCCCATTCCTGGCTCGCTTTGCTCATCATTCGCCTCCCTTTGCATCGCATTTGAACGTTGTCATTGTCCTACCACAGAGACACAGAGTTCCACAGAGAAAAGGGAAATTGGCCTTATCTACTCTTCTCTGTGCTCTCTGTGGCTCTGTGGTGAGAATCCTCACTCGGCGGGAAGGCCGATCAGGCGGCCCAGCTTCCGATAAACCCACGGCGATGGTGAATCGATTCTGCACACTTGCTGCCACTTCTCCCTGAGGCCATTGAAATCATCCTTCCGCCACATTGCGCCTATGAATAGACCGATGCTGTCGGCATACTCGCCAATCGCCTGCCCACCAACCACTATTCCGCCTTTGAGGATGATTCTCAAGTAGTCATCACCGCTTTCGCGCTCAAGGAACTCTACATCCCCTTCGTCGCACACGGTCTGCATGGTCTTGCCGAACGTTACCGCATGGGTGTCGAAGAAGTGCGCCCTGGCGAATGAGTGTGCCCCCAAGTAGCTCGCGTTCTCGCCCAGTATATTCTTGGTGACAATGTGGGCCTGCTCGATTGCATTGTGCTTCAGCTGGGATATGCAGCGCTCGCCGGTAAGGGCGTCCAGGGCCTCAACACAATCCCCGCACGCGTAGATGCCCTTCACATTGGTCCCCATCGTCTCATCCACGATGATACCTCGGTTGACCGTGATGCCCGCTGTCTCCCCGAGCTCTTTCTGAGGCGCCACCCCGGTGGCCAAGACGACCGTGTCACACGGGATTCGGCGCTTGTCAGTAACAACCCCTTTTACACCATCATCGCCCTCTATGCGCTGCACCCTCTCGCCAGTCAGAACGTCAATGCCGTAGCCTCTCAGCGCGCCCTCAAGCTGCCTTGCGACCGGCTCATCGAACATCGTCGGCAACATCCAGTCGAGCAACTCGATGATGGTTACCTCACAGCCCCGTTTCCTCAGCGCCTCAGCCGCCTCAACCCCGATGGCGCCCGAACCTATGACGACGGCCGCGCTCCCTCTGTGCCCAAACAGTTTGTCCGCCTCGGTAAGCTCCTTGCAGCTGAAAACGCCCCGCTTGTCCATGCCGGCGATGCGTGGGCTGACGAGGCGCCCCCCGTGGGCCAGCACCAGCTTGTCGTAGCGGTACTCATCTCCACTCTTAGTTACAACGCATTTGGCCTCGGGATCGACGCCGACCGCCTTGTTCTCAAGAACAATCTGGATACTGCTCTGCTCATAGTCATTCAGGGCACGTCTGAAGACCGCCTCCCTCGGGACATCCCCTCCGACGAAGTAGGGCAGCGAACACGGATCGTACTCGGGCCATTCCTCCGCGGAGATGATCGTTATCTCGCAGCGTGCGCCAAGCTCCCGCAGGCCAAAGGCTACCTCATTCCCAGCTATTCCGTTACCAACAACAAGTATCTTCATCGTGTGTTCATGCCTTCGGTGATCAATCTCCACAGCTTGCAGGGCTTCGCCGCGTCGCAGACTCCGGCGAACGGCGAGGCGAACGTATCTGGCCCTCTGCGGTTGTAGTATCCAAAACAGCAGAAGAGTTGTCCATATAAATTAGCCCTGACTACTCAATTAGGATAGACTGTGTTGCTGTAACTCTCACGAAACCGTGGTTGCATTTCGTATTCATGGACGAACCTTCGGCTCGGTCTTTTCACTTAACACAACAGGCTATCCTAGTATAATAGGTGATTGTGGATCGCCAGGTCCTGTTAGCTCGAAACTATCAAGGTTGGGAAACTGGCGGTTCAGCGTCGAGCATCTGTGGATTGTGCAACGGAGGAGAGCGTGGCTGAGGGATCAACCATTAGTAAAAGGGAGATCGAAGGAGCGCCTTCGACGCCCAGGGTCGAGAAGAGGTACAAGCTGCTGCTTCAACACGAGCCGTTCATCGATTCTGAGAGGGCCGCACTGTTCACCGACTATATGAAGCAGCATTGGACGGCGCCTCGTTATCTCAGGGCCGGCGGCGCGCTGAAGCATGTGCTCTCCAACCTCACGCCGAGAATCTGGGACGAGGAGTTGATAGTGGGCGCCGTCTCCCGCCATTTCAAGGGGACCCAGGTGTATCCCGAATACGAGACTTGGATGTTGGAGGGATTCAAGAGAATAACGCGCGAGGAGGAGCGCTACATTGATGGCACGCTCCAGAAGGGCAAGGGTGATCGGCTGGGTATCTATCTCATCAGCCCCGAAGATAAGGAGAGGATACTGGACGTTGCCAAGTTTTGGGAGGGGAAGGACTGGAGGACCCTCGCCGAGAACTGCCTCAGGGAGACCAAGGAGGATTTCAACCTCGTTGAGAAGTGGATGCAGCAGCTTGTCTTCCTTCGATTTATGTTTGACGTTCCCGAGGGTCGGGTCATAGTCGATTACCAGAAGGTCATCGATGAGGGCATTGAAGGCTTGATTGCTCGCATCAACGCCAAACTCGCTGGCATAAGCGAACTTAACTCAAAGGAGAAGTTCGACAGATACAGCTTCTATAAAGGCGTGAAGCTCGCGCTTCAGGGTGTTATCAACTTCGCGGAGAACTACGCGAAGGAGGCGGAGCGTCAGGCCGGTGGTTGTGGGGAAGCGAGGCGCAAGGAGGAGCTGCTTGAGATCGCACGGGTCTGCCGCAAGGTCCCGCGAAAGCCGGCGGACACATTTCGCGAGGCGATGCAGTCGTTTTGGTTCGCGCACGTGTGCCTCTTCATCGAGCTCAACGGCCGGGGCATCTCTCCTGGCCGATTTGACCAGTATATGTATCGGCCGTTCAAAAGCGATATCGATGCCGGTGCCATGACCGAGGAAGGGGCTCTGGAACTTCTGGAGCTCATGCGGATCAAGTGCGCCGAGGTCACGCGGGCGCACGCCACCTTCACCGAATCCTACCTGGGCGGCAGCGTGTATCAGAATCTTACCTTAGGAGGTGTGAACAGCGACGGAAAGCCGTGCAGTAATGAGCTCTCCAATCTCGTTCTGAAGGCGGGCATCAACGTCAAGACGTGGCAGCCAACCATCTCCGTCCGGTGGTGTGAGAACATGAGCCACGATTTCAAGCTCAATGTTGTCGATTGCATCAAGGCGGGCTCCGGATACCCGGCGCTCTTCAACGACAAGATCGCGACCGAGCGCTTCGTGAACGTGACCGGCGCAAGCCTCGGGGACGCGAGGGACTGGGCCCCGTGTGGGTGCGTTGACATGCAGATTTGCGGCAAGCGCATGCCCATGTATGCGGTTCCGCATACGAACAGCCTCAAGCTCTTCGAGTTGGTGCTCAATGGCGGGGTGAATCCTGTGACGGGGGACAAGCTCGTTGACGTGAAACTCGACGTCGAGAAAGCGAGCTACGAGGAGATTGTCGAGGAGTACAAACGCGTTACGGAAGTCGTCGTTCGCCGGGAGGAGGACTACTGGAACACAATCATGCTCATGCACAACGACATCGGCCTCGTTCATCCTTTCATGACGGCGCTTCTCGATGACTGCATCGACAGGGGCCTCGACGCCTACGAGGGTGGGTGCCGATACAGCGATCCGGCCTACGTGATCTCCTGCGGCATGGTGAACGTGGCCAATAGTTTGGCGGCGATCAAGAAGTACGTTTTTGACGACAAGACCGTTATTATGAAAGAGATCAAACAGGCGATCAGGGACAACTTCGTGGGTCATGAAAGGCTGAGGAAGATGCTTCAGGACGCGCCGAAGTTCGGCAATGACGATGACTATGTGGATGCTATCGCCGTGGACCTCTACCACGCGTGGTCGCAGTGCGCGCAGCAGGTCAAGAACTGGGTCGGGGAGCCCTGGCGTCCCAGCACGTTGTCGGTGACCACCCAGGTGCTGCACGGTAAGGCGTGCGGGGCCAGCCCGGATGGGCGGTTGGCCGGCGAATCACTTGCCGATGCGGCGCTTTCGGCCTTCCCCGGAACCGACGTCAATGGCCCGACCAGCCTCATCAAGTCCGCCTCGAAGGTCAACGCCCAGGAGCTACAGGCGACGCTGTTCAACATGAAGTTCCATCCGGCCGCCATCGAGGGCAAGAAGGGCGCGGAGAAGTTCATCAAACTCAATGAGACATACTTCAGACTCGGCGGCTATCACGTGCAGTACAACATCGTTGATACGAACATGCTCATCGATGCCCAGAAGAATCCTGAGCGATACGCGGACCTTATGGTGAGAGTCGCCGGGTTCACGGCCAGGTTCATTGATCTTGGCCCCGATGTGCAGCGGCAGATAATAGAACGAACGCAATTCGGCGAATCGGAGATTTGATAAGAGGTTTTCACCACAGAGACACAGAGAGCACAGAGGAAAGGTAGATAAGGTCAATTCATCTCTGTGGAACTCTGTGTTTCTGTGGTTGAATAATCAAATGAATAGGGGAGTGACGCAATGCCACAAGCGACAGGAGTGAAGATCATTGTTGTTGACCCTGACAGGTGCACGGGCTGCCACAGCTGCGAGATGGCGTGCTCCATCAAGCATTTCGGCTTCTGCGGCTCGAACTACTCGCGCATCAGGGTTCAGGAGTTCAGGGAGGTCAACACGTTCATCCCAGTGATGT
>Ga0307380_10002509_pt1 | contig 26103 bp, 22 predicted proteins | sample UN3MG_FD_202239 | JGI IMG/M metagenome (GOLD analysis project Ga0307380, IMG submission 202239) | Soil microbial communities from Risofladan, Vaasa, Finland - UN-3 | ecosystem: Environmental > Terrestrial > Soil > Coastal area > Acid sulfate soil | place: Finland: Risofladan, Vaasa | collected... | reverse complement strand
TTATACAGTTGGTTCAATACTATATCGACATTGGCACCTCTCCTTAATTCAATAACTACCCGCATCCCTTTCCGGTCTGATTCGTCTCTTAGATTGGTGATATCGAGAATCTTTTTGTCATGAACCAGTTGGGCAATATTTTCTACTAACTTTGCTTTATTTACTTGATAGGGGAGTTCTTTAATTATTATGCGGGGATTTTTCTTGCCTCCATTTTTTTCGTCGTCTACTCCTTCGGTAAATACAGCGGCCTGCACCTTTATAATCCCCTTTCCGGTTTCATAGGCGCTCCTTATTCCTGTTTTGCCGCAAATTATGCCGCCCGTAGGGAAATCAGGTCCCTTAATTGCGGTCATTAATTCTTTAACGGAAACTTGCGGGTCTTCGATCATCATTATTGCGCCATCAACCACCTCTCTTAAATTATGAGGAGGGATGTTGGTGGCCATTCCTACAGCAATTCCCGAAGAACCATTAAGTAAAAGTTGAGGAATTTTTGCCGGTAAAACTTCCGGTTCTTTAAGAGAATTATCATAGTTGGGGACAAAGTTAACCGTTTCTTTGTCTATATCAGCTAATAATTCCTGAGTAATCTTTGACATTCGAATTTCGGTATATCTTTGGGCAGCTGCCGAATCACCATCTACTGAACCAAAGTTTCCCTGACCATCGACTAAAGGATAACGACAGGAAAAATCCTGGGCCAATCTTACAATGGTATCATATACTGCTATGTCGCCATGAGGATGGTATTTACCTATGATGTCCCCTACTATTCGAGCTGATTTTTTATAAGCTTTATCGGGCGTATTGCCCATTTTTTCCATAGAATATAATACCCGGCGGTGAACCGGTTTTAATCCATCGCGGACATCAGGTAAGGCTCGCCCCACTATTACACTCATGGCATAACTTAGATAGGCATCTTTTATCTCGTCTACGACATCAGTAGGTAAGCACCTGGTTGTTTCTACAAATTCTTCGCGCTCTTCTTTTTCTTCTTCTTTATTATCATCTAACTTGTCTTTTTCTTCATCTTTCATAATTTAACAATTCTCCAATTTATTAATTGACCAATTAGCCGATTTACCAATTGACCTATTCTCCAATTGACTGATTAATTTAGTCTTTAGCGTTAAATACAAGTTATCCGTTCATGGTTTTTAGTTTTTACTATACGCTACACGCTCTACGCTATTAAATATCCAGATCCTTTACTTCTAAGCCGTGTTGATATATAAAATCTTTTCTGGGCTCAACCTTGTCTCCCATTAAGACTGTAAACATGGTTTCTGCTTCTAAATTGTCTTCCAGTTCTATTCTCTTTAAAACTCTGTTTCCCGGGTTCATGGTGGTCTCCCATAGCTGCTCGGGATTCATTTCTCCCAAACCTTTATACCTCTGAATTCGAGGATTGCCGTCTATATCTTTTAACTTATCGTTTAACTCCTGCTCGTTAAATAAATAATGGCTTTCTTTATTATATTCAAGCTTATAGAGAGGAGGTTGGGCAATATAAATATTCCCTCTTTCGATTAACGGTTTCATATAACGGAAGAAAAAGGTTAGAAGCAGGGTTTTTATGTGGGCTCCGTCGACGTCTGCATCTGTCATTATAATAACCTTATAGTATCTTAATTTTTCAATATCTAAATCTTCCCCGATGTTTATACCTAAAGCGGTAACCATAGATCTTATTTCGTTATTATCTAATATCTTATGCAAGCGTGCTTTTTCTACATTTAAAATTTTGCCCCTTAAAGGCAGGATAGCCTGAAATCTTCTGTCTCTCCCCTGTTTGGCCGAGCCTCCTGCGGAATCACCCTCTACCAAAAATATCTCTCTGAACAGGGGGTCTTTTTCCGAACAATCAGCTAATTTCCCGGGAAGAGTTCCCAATCCTGTCATTCCATTTTTTTGTCGGATTAGATTTCGAGCTCTTCTGGCTGCCTCCCTGGCATTTAAAGCAGTAATGGATTTAGTTAGTATCTTCTTGCTTACGCTTGGATTCTCATTAAGGAAATTGTTTAGGCCTTCTCCGACAACATAAGACACTACTCCCCTTACCTCGCTGTTTCCCAGTTTGGTTTTGGTCTGGCCTTCAAACTGAGGGTTTAATAGTTTTACACTGATTACGGCAGTTAATCCCTCTCTCACGTCATCACCGGAAAGATTATTTTCGCCTTCTTTTAAAGATGATTTTTTAAGGTTAGACAATAAATTGTTACGGGCATAATCGTTTATTACTCTGGTTATGGTGGCTTTAAATCCTGCCAAATGGGTTCCGCCTTCTTCCGTATTTATATTATTGGCAAAAGAAAGGATGTTTTCTGTGTAGCCGCTGTTATATTGTAATGCAACCTCTACTTCTATGTCATCCTTCTTCTCTGCAAAACAGATAGGCTTGGGAAATAGAACGTCTTTGTTTTTGTTTAAGTGGCTGACAAATTCGCTTATCCCTCCGGTATATTTATAAGAAATTTCTTTATTTTCTTCCCTTTCATCTTTTAAATTAATCTTGACTCCGGCATTTAAAAAAGCGATTTCTCTTAACCGGTGTGTGATATTATCAAAAATAAAGTTTATGTCTTCAAAAATAGTAGAGTCAGGCTTAAAGGTAATTTTGGTTCCGGTTCGGAAAGATTTTCCAATTTTTTTTAAATCGGATACGGCGTCCCCCTTTTCAAATCTCTGAAAAAATATTCCTGAATCTCGAGATACCTCTACTTCCAGCCATTCTGAAAGAGCATTTACAACTGAAATGCCTACCCCATGTAATCCGCCGGTAACCCGGTATCCGCCTCCTCCAAACTTACCGCCGGCATGAAGCTTGGTCATTACTATGGTTACTGCCGGTAATTTGGTTTCTTTGTGAATGTCAACCGGGATTCCCCGCCCGTCATCAGTTACGGTAACACTGTTGTCAGGGTGGATAATCACTTCTATCTTTTTACAATAACCGGCCATCGCTTCATCAATGCTGTTATCTACTACTTCATCTAAAAGATGATGTAGCCCTCTGCTTGAAGTGCTCCCGACATACATGCTGGGCCTTTTTCTAACTGCTTTTAAACCCTCCAAGACCTGTATCTGTTTAGAGGTGTATTGATTATCTGTACTATTGGTTTTCTTTTCTCTTTTTGACAATGGTATATACTCCCATCAAAATGAAACCGCAGCTTTCCGCTACGGTTTTTATTTATTTATGATCGTTGTGGAGAATTAAATTTATTGTTTTAATTCTTTTTAATTTTACTATATTTTGGGGCAAATGTCAAAATATCTAAATATCGTATCGAGTTAAGAAAGCGAAAGAAAAGACAGCCCCCTTTTGGTCATTGTTTGGTATCGCACATTACGTAAAGATCAAGGATGGGGAGCGGGTAGGATCGTAATGTTTGGGCACGATACATAGTGTCCAAAGGACCACTTTTATTAACCCAACCTATGCGCTAAACGCTGTACGCTGTACGCTGGCTTTATTCACTAACGACTAACCGCGGATAGGATTTACCTTAACTCTCTTTATATTTTGTCTGCCCTGGGGCTCTGTTTAACCGCCTTTAAACTGGGAATGTCGGAGTTTAAACAGTATGTTAGAAATTATTTCCTCCCCTGCCGCAAGATTGATTTTTCGGATAAGCTCTCCTTTTCTCAGATTTAGTTCATTGGCCCAAACATTGCTTTTTACTGCTAAAAAAAGACACTTCTCCTGAATTTTAATTGGTTGAGAAGATTGGGAAATTTCCTTGCCTACCAGATTCTCCCAGTCATGGATTATTTGATACCCTTTTATTTTCCTGCTCCACTCCTTGTCTTTTAAAAAATTTTCTAGGGCTGTTTTAAAGGAAACTATGTCATTTTTTTTCATAAATTAATTACCTTTCCCTCTTTTATTTTAAATATTCTGCTTTTTTCCATAATATTACTATTAAAATAATCAAGGTTTATACTGGTAATAAAAGTTTGGACTTTTTTATCAATAATTAATCCTAATAAGAAGTGTCTTCTGTCTTCATCTAATTCTGACATCACGTCATCCAGGAAAAAGATGGGGTAGATTCCCTCTTTTTCTTTAATTAATTCTAGTTCGGATAACTTTAGAGAAAGAACAGCTGTTCGTTGTTGTCCTTGTGAACCATAAGAAGCAACATTAAATTTGTTAATATACACGGAAAAATCATCACGGTGGGGACCAAACAAGGTAGTGTTAAATTCTATCTCTTTCTCTTTATATTCTTCTAATTTATCCTTAAATGCTTTCCTTATTGAAGAAATGTTTTCTTCTTGGTCTTTTGATATGTTGCTTTGGTAGGTTAGTTCTATATTTTCTTTTTCTTTAGTAATTTCTTGATGAAATTTATTTGCTAAAGGGTTTATTTTTTTTATAAATTTAATTCTGGTTAAAATTAAAAAAGACCCCTTTTCTATTAATCGGGGGTCCCACATAATAAGGTGTTCTATCTTCTTCTTTTGACTGGTTTCTTTTTTTAATATATTATTACGGTGCCCTAAAATTCTATAATACTCTGAAAGATACCTATAATATAAGGGGTAAATTTGGGAGATCTGCTCATTTAAAAATTTTCTTCTTAGGGCGGGGGCACCTTTAATTATTTGCAGGTGCTCGGGAGAAAATACTACTCCTTTAAAATTTTTATTTAAAGCGGATTTTTTCTGGATTTTTTGGTTTATTTTTATTGTTTTGCTTAGTTTATTATTATAAAAATCCTCTGCCTTCTTTTCTAAAGCTATGGCTATTTGAATGCTTTCACCGTCTTTAATTATTTCTCCAAACAGATAGCTGTTTTCATTATCCCAGTTTATTACTTCTTTGTCCTCATTTGTTCGATAAGAGCTTCCTTTGATTATTAAGTTTAGTGCCTCTAATAAGTTGGTTTTACCTTGTGCATTATCCCCGATAAAAATATTAAGATTAGGACTAATATCTATAGATAAGTCTAAAAAATTTCTGTAATTTTTCAACCTTGTTTTTACGAAATACAAGTTTTTCTTCCTCTTTTTTGTTTATATATTAGGTATAGTATATCGTAAAGAAGAAATATTGTATAGTGTAGAGAAAACTAGTGTAGAGCGTACAGCGTGTAGCGTATATAATTAATTAGCTCGTTAATTGGTTGCCTGGTTAGTTGGTTAAAGAATTAATACCGGATCAAGGGAAACGCAGGTTAAATCGTTCGGTATAGTCATACAAAAGGGAGCGTAATTTTGGCAAATCGCACTCCCTTTTGTATTTATAATTATAACACTAAAAAGAAAAAATCAGGAGAAAATAACGATAATTTTTAAAAAAATAAAAAATATTTCAAATATTTTTTAAAAAAAGAAGGGTTTTTTAAACTTATGTCGAATATAAATATATACAATTTTAAATAAAATTTAATATAACAATCTGTATGAAGGTAACGGGAGAGACTTTTTCTTTCCATCATAAAAGAAAAAGAACCGAAGAGGTAAGATAATAAAAGTATTGAAACTTTCAGGTAAAAGAACCGTTACCGGACAGAACTCTGGAGAGCTTTATACCAAAAAGCACCGAAGGGGCAACTCCTAATTTTTAGGAAAACCCATACAGAGTTTACTGAAAAGAATTATCTCCTAATTTCTTAGGAAGAATCTTTCAGGTAAAAGGACAGAGTAGGGAAGTAATATAATTATTTTCTTGCTCTGTCTTTTTTTGGAGAACTTTTAAAGAAAGCGAACTACCCTCAATTATAAAAGAAATTTAATCTACAAGAAGGTAGTAAAGGATGGTGATAAATGTAACAAAGGATGATTCGAGTATTTTTAAATAAATTTCTAAAAAGGAGTATGAAAGAATGAAAGTTAAAAAATTACTTACAGTTGTTATTACCTTAATTTTAATGCTGATGCTATCAGGCGTATGGCTGTATGCAAATAGTGAGCTGGAACCTGAACAATATAGTGGTTGTACTGCAATTGCGGTTTCGCCAGGAGCATCGGCTGATGGTTCTTCAATGACAACCCATACAGATGATTCAGGAACAGATACCTTCCACGTGTCTATGGTTGCTGCAGCAGATCATGAAACCGGGGCAATGCGGCCGGTTCTTAAACATACAGACTATGGACCATATTTTCAATTAGATACACCAATATTTTCTCCCGGGGAAATCCCCCAGGTAGCGCATACTTATGCCTATACCAATGCCTCATATTCATTCCAAAATGAAATGCAAGTAGGAATGGGTGAATCGACGGTTGGCGGTCGCGGTGAACTCCGCAATGCGGATGGATGGTTCGATGTCGTTGAATTACAGAGAGTCGCCCTCGAGCGCGCTTCAACTGCCCGGGAAGCTATTCAAATCATGGGGTCATTAGCTGAGAAATATGGTTACTACATATCTGGAGAAAGTATTCCCGTTATAGATCCGAATGAAGCATGGTATTTCGAAGTCTATGGTCCGGGCCCATTATGGAAACCTGGTAGTGAAAATTCAGGTGCTGTATGGGCAGCCCAAAGGGTACCTGATGGTGAAATTGGAGTTAATTGTAATCGTGGCCGCATAGGGGCAATCAATCTTGATGACCCAGACCATTTTATGGCTTCATCTAACATCTACTCACTTGCCGAGAAGATGGATTGGTGGAGTAAGGAAAGCGGTAAAGAATTTAAGGTCTATGAGACTTATGGTTATAAAGAATACTCTCCTTACAATGCCCGTCGAGAGTGGCGTGTATTAAGCTTGTTAGCTCCTTCCCTTAATTTAGATCCCTGGCTTGAACATTATCCTTTCTCAGTTAAACCCGATAAACTCGTTACTCCCCAGGATATAATGAGAATTAACCGCGACCACTATGAAGGGACAGAGTTTGATCTGACTAAGGGTTTAGCAGCAGGTCCGTTTGGTGGTCCCAATCGCTACCCCACTTCCGGGTCACAAAATCCAGAGGGAAGCTCTGGTTGGGAACGGGCAATTTCCCTGTTCCGTACAAACTATTCTACGGTAGTAGTAGCTCGTAAGGATATCCCAGATTGGATTGGAGGATTAACCTGGTTTGGCTATGATGCCCCACATAGTACCTGTTACTTCCCCATTTATTGTGGAGTTACAGAATTACCGAAGTCCTTCGATAAAGGCATGCGTGGTGGTGCTTATGATGTATTTAGCCGAGAATCAGCCTGGTGGGCTTTCAATTTTGTCTCAAATTGGGCAGACCTAAAATATTCCTACATGATCGAGGATATTAAAGCTGTCCGTGATCCATTTGAAGCCGAGTTTTTTGCTGTCCAACCGACAATTGAGAAGGCTGCAATCGAACTATATCAACAGAATCCTGCCCTTGCACGGAGCTTCTTAACTACTTATACTAATAGTTGTGCTACCCGTATCGTAGATGCTTATTGGAAATTAGCAAGCCAACTGGTTGGACGTTATGCTGATGGTTATGTGTATGGTGATGATACCTACAAACGAGATAGTGTTGGCTACCCGGATTGGTGGATGAAAGCAGTAGATTTCGGAAAGAGTACTACCCCTCCTGAGGGTTCTCCGAAATAGGTCAAAATAAGTAGAAATAACTTGAAAGAGTGGCGGTAAGCCAGCAAACTTGCCGCCACTCTTCTTATTTAATTTCTATAGTAAATTAGTAGATACCCACGGGCAAGCCCGTGGCACTTTAAAACAATTCAAGCTTCGCTTGACCTAAATCCTGGGTCTTCTGCCATCTTACGTATTCTAATATGCTTTTTTCATCCAAGCCTATAGTAGAGACAAAGTATCCTGGTGACCAGACGATGTTCTCTTTCCAATATACCTTGGATAGCCAGGAAAAATTTTTCCTTAGTTTGCTGGCAGCTTGAGCTTTTATTCTACTTATTACTTCGGATACTTTATATTTGGGTGGTATTATCATCACCATATGGATATGGTCTACCTGGATATTGTATTCGATGATCTCGCATCCGGGTAGACTTCTTATAATTTTGGGAAAAAGTTTTCTTAAGTACCCCCGTAGGCCAGGATTTAGGATACGGCGGCGATATTCATTCATCCACGGGCAAGCCCGTGGTGTTCTGCCCTTCGGGTTAATAAAAAGGAAATTAAATAAATTTATAAATTAAAGAGGAGGTCTGTTGAAATGAAAGATACAAGAAGAAAATTTGTTATGTTATTCATGCTATCCATTAGTCTTGTTTTGATCTTATCTGTATCGAATTGGGCAGCTGATGAAACAATGATCCCCGTTGCTGGATTCCCCGTGCTAACCACTTCTGCTGGACAGAGTGCAGATATAAATACACTTAATATTGTAGCCGATGAGGCAGGAATAAAATATGATTATTGCGATGTTCCAACTATTGAAATGATAGGTGCGGGAGTCGGCTTAGGTGGAGCAGTGTCCAGCCCAGGTTTTCATGTAGAGATACTTACTGATTTAGATAAGTATCCTGCTAAAACACCTTATAAAACTATTGTTTTTGCTATAGGTGCCAGTCTAAAAGGTATGGGGGCATCCGGTCTTACTTTGAATGATGAAGAAGCGCGATTAAAGAAATTAATCGATTATTGCAAGAAAAACAAGATTTTCATTATCGCAACGCACCTCGGGGGCTTATCAGCAAGAGGTGCTGCAGGTAGTGACAACGAAAAAATGATCGATGCCATTGCTCCTTTTGCTGACTATATCATTGTGACGGCTGATGGCAATAAGGATGGGCGCTTTACTACTATTGTTAAAAAGAGCGGTGCATCTTTGACTACTATTGAATATGCTCTTGATCTTGTCGATATCCTTAAGCAGGTATTTCAATTAATAAAGTAGCTATGGCAAATTCATGAGATTGCGACAATTAGATATAGTAATAAAATTTAAGAGGAGTGAATAGCATGATTCTACAAATTGAAATAATTACTCTAGTTATGGTAGCAGCATATGCTTTGGCCAAATGGAAATTATCTGTTGAGTGGAGTATGCTTTTGAGCGCTATTGCAGGAGGTATTGCCGGGACATTTATAAATACCCCTGCAATAGGACAACTTGCACGTCACTTGATAGAAGGGTCATTTACCTATCTGGACGTTGTATTGATTTTTGTTACAGCTACCATATTTATGGACATTGTGAGAGAATCCGGTGGTGTAAATTACATCGTTAGAAGTATAATAAAATCTTTTTACCATAAACGTATTATTGCCTTGATGCTGTTAATGTTAATACTCCTTGTCCCAGGGGCTCTTACCGGGGCAGGTAGTGTATCTCTGTTGGTTGTAGGAGCACCTGTGGCATTAGCCTTGGGCTATTTAGGTATACCAAGGGTAAAAGTAACTGCTATACTTTTTATTTTAGCTGGTTTAAGTGCAGCTGCTCCCCCGGTTAATATCTGGGCTATGATTACCTGTGCTGGAACAGCTATACCTTACGTGGGATTTGAACTTACTCTTCTTATCCCTATTCTTATCCTGGGTACTTTTACTATACTCTTTCTGGGATGGAAAAGAGAAGGATCAATAGATCTGGAAGCAGCACTAAAAGAAATGCCCGAAGCACCAGCAGGGATGAATGGATGGAGGGTATCTTTGCCTTTTCTGGTATTTTTCGGATTAGTAGTAGCATACCGTATTTGGCCTTTTTCCATGCCCGTATTGGGGTTGCCTTTGGAATTTGTTATCGCTGCTTTAGTTGCGCTTCTGGTAAGCCCCAAAAAGATCAATGTTCTTGTCTTATCAAGAGAGACAGTAAAAAGGTTGCTTCCCTTAATTGCAACTATGGTCATTGTGGGTATATTACAACAAATAATGACTGTAACCGGAGTTCGAGGTCTTATATCCTTCTCGGTTATTAGTATACCACTCACTTTACTGTTTATATCTTTAATAGTAATAATACCAGTATCTGAAGGTATTTTAACTTATGGTGCTGCAGCGGTTTTGGGTATCCCCTTAATATGGTATTTTGACTCTATAGGACTGCATGCTACTGTTGTTATTGCAGGCCTGAGTTTACTTTGGCCATTAGGTGATGGACTTCCTCCGACTGCTCTTATTGGAAGGCTCAGTGTGATGGTATCAGAATATAAAGGTTCTTATTGGAGTTTTTTAAAGAGTACCTGGGTTCCTTGGTTGGCTGTTACTCTGGTAGGAACTTTAATGGTTGTTTTCAGTGCTCATTTAACATTTTTAGTACGATAGAACAGAAAAGCGTATAACAACTGGTTTTCTGATTGGAAAAAATAATAAAAAGTATAATAATTGCAGGAGGTGGTCTTTATGCCCTTAATAATGAGCATATATTATGTAATAAGTATTTTTTTAATAGGTATGTTGATATGGAATTTTCTAATAGAAAAGAAGAGTGTAAATGATATGCTTCTCTATTTAATCGTAGCTGCTCCCCTCGTTCTGAGGGTTTTACGGATAAAGTAGAAAAGGAGGGAAATAACATGTCTCGTGAATGGAAGATAAAATCGGTACTTCTCGTAATAGTTATAGTAGTAATGGTAGTTGCGGGTTTTCAGTTATATGCTCATCGACATTATATGGTACCTATAGTAGCAGGCCCAGGAGTTACCAAGGTTGTAAAGTTGAGTAAATATTGTGATGGTTTGAAAGGTACTGCCGCAGATACTAATGTATTCTTCTTGGAAGGGAAAGAAGAAGGTGGAAAGATGTTAGTTATTGCCAATACTCATTCCAATGAACCTGCAGCAGGGCTAAGCGCATTTGTATTTGTAGAAAATGCAATTGTGGATAAGGGTACACTTATAGTTATCCCTCAGTTTAATAATAGCGGGGGGCGTAATACAAGAGCAGGAGATGGCTATCCCCTATACTTTGAAATCCCAACAGATTGGGGTAATAAGAAGTTCAGAATGGGAAACCGTGATGCTTCTCCTTTGGATCAATGGCCAGATCCGGACGCATATATCCACTATCCCGATAAACAGTTGCTTTCCTATCTCGATATTAGAAATACCAACAGGACATGGCCTGGTAGGCCTGATGGTTCCCTTATGGAGAAAGTAACCTATGCGGCCATGCAAATATTAAGAGAGGAAAAAGTGGATATGGCTCTTGATATGCACGGAGCCGAAACCATGTTTCCGGTTACCAATTGTATCGTAGCGCCTGATAAATCTATGAAAATAGCAGTCCTGACTTCACTAACTGTAAAGGCTAAAGAGAAATTTGCGAACCATGTAGAACCTTCCCCATTAGGTTTTCGTGGTCTATCTCATCGGGAGATCGGGGATTATTCGGATACGCTTCCTTTTTTGGTAGAAGCGCCGATGCCTTTTCTAGATCAACCCACTGGGCCCAAAACTACAAAATTGCTTTTGGACGGGAAGGATCCTTTTCTACTGAGTCTTTCCCAGAAAGGAAGGTTATTTGTCCCTTATGATGAAGAAGGATGGCCGATGGATAAACGTGTGGGTCAACATTGTTCGGTTGCCTTAGAGCTTATCAATCAATTTTCAAAAAGAAATCCGGATAGAGCAATGGAAATCCATAATATACCAAAATATGCTGAAGTAGTAGAAAATGGTATCGGACACTATTATCATGATCCAGGCAAAGCGGATAAGGCTGCTATGTATTATGAATAATTTAGTCTGAAGTCAAAAATAGGCAGACTCTATATGTATACTATCGCTAAGGCCTTGGCACAAAAAAGGGGGGGGTGATAGATGTAAAAAAGGGTGATTTTAAGATTTTTATTAAACGGGTAGTGGTTGATTTTCCTCTTGTTCCATTAACATGAATACGAATAGGAATTTTTTTAATCTTTTATCATGAGTGCTCTGTTCAATAATTCCGGATATTAAAAATATTATACTAAATATAAAAATAATAAACATACTGCCTAACTTTACTGATAATTTTAATCATTTTAGGCTGCGAGTGAAACAAATTTTTCCATGTTTTTTATAAATCGAAATTTGAGTATTTATAACGCCTTTCGGGCCCAATGAAGGAAATGTTTTTAACAATAATCCACTGATAAGTGATTTTATGATGAATAATATCTTCATTTTAAACCTTACCTAACATATATTAAGATATATATTGGTCTCACAAAAATAATTTTTGGTTTTATCCCATATCGAAGACTATCTATCTCTTATCAAAATCGGGTTTCCTTATTTTGCCTTCTTTAATCCAATTTCTTATTATTTCTCTCCTCTTTTCTTCCAGGACGCCCTCGAGCAATTTTGAGGTTTCTCCTTTAATTCTTACCTTATTGAGCTTTTCCTTCCAAAAATCTGGTATCCTATTTTCTGTTTCTATCCTTATCTCTTCCTGCTGTGAAGGATCAAGTGAACTATAAATTTGTTCTATCTTTTTAATCTCTTCCTGCCTCTTTTTATTTTCCTCTTCTTGCCGTTTTGTTTTAATAACTTCTGTTTTCTCCCTTTCTTCTTTTCGCTCTTCCTCTTTTCTTTCCCTTAAATATTCCTCCGGGAATTGCCAATTTTCTCTTATTACCTTCACTATATAAGCCGCTTTATCACCAGCATTAGAATACTTAATTGCCTCAATCCATTTTTTTATTAATTCCTGATCATTATTTTTTATTAGATTTTCAACGGTTACTTTAGAAACATTTATTTTACTAATTTATTAACTAAATCAGTCTGCTCTTTAGAAAATTTTTTTACTTCTTCTTTTGGTCCTGGCAGATATTCTCCTGTCAGGTTATTAATGCTCATTGTCTTTGCCCTTTTCCTTTCTTCTTTGGCTCTATCTCCTGGCCAATAATATATAAGCCCGTCCTTGTTTCCGCTTTCATTCCAGTCATATTTTAAAATGAAGCCAGTGTCTTTAAGTTCATTATTGCCCGGGTCTAATTGTTGTTTGGCTAAAGAGATGTACTCATGGGGGGTTACGGGAAGAAGTTGGCATAATTTAGAATATCTATAACAAATAAATTTTTCTCTCTTATTTCTCAAGCCGTAGAATTTTGCTCCTAAAATTTCATAAAGCCTCGAAGCTATTTTGCTTTTGAGGCTTTATAAATAATCATAATCAGCCGGTTTTATATAAAAAGAATTTGGGTTTAGGGATCTTATTTCTTTAACGCGATACTCAATACTCGATACGCTATGCTATTCACTAACGACTATTCACTCCGCCCTTACCGGCATTAAAATATAAGTATAGTCTTTATCTTCCTCTGGAGTAATAATTACCGGATTAAGCGGGTCATTCATTTTTATTATAGTATTTTCTTTTTTTATTATCTTTAATACATCTAAAACATAATCAGCGTTAAAGGTTATAGTAATATCTTCTCCTTTTTTAAAACAGGAAATTTTTTCAGAAGCTTCTCCGGTGCTCGGACTTTCTGCTTTTAAAATTATTTCACATCTTCCCTCTTCTTGATTATCTTCTTTATTAATAACTTCTATTTTTACTGTGTTCAAGTCTTCTTTTACAAAAAGAGATATTCTTTCCATCTTGTCCTTAAAATCCTCGGTGTTTACTTTTATTTCAGTTTTAAATGAATTTGGAACAATCTGCTGATAATTAGGAAACTGACCTTCTATTAATCGGGAATATATTCTTATACTATTTTTTTGTCCATCAGGGAATAAAATAAATATAATCTGTTTCTCCCCGATCCTAACTTCCGTAAATACTTCCTCATTATCTGATAAGAGTTTGGATAATTCTAAAAGAGCGCGGTAAGGAATAATAACTTCTACTCCCTCCATTGAAGGGTTTTCTATATTTGTTGGTTTAATATTTTTAAGAGATAATCTATGACTATCAGTAGTGACTACCTCTATTTTATTGTCTGTTATTTTAAATAGTGCCCCGCTTAAAAAATTTCTATTTTCATCGCGGGATGTAGCAAATATAACTTGTTGAATGGTCTCCTTAAATAATTTTTGGTTTATTTTAGTTTTGGTTTTCATTTTTATTTCCGGAAAATTAGAAAATTCTTCTGCGGAAAAACCTAAAATTTTATAATTAGAACTGTTTTCTCTAATAGTAGTAATATTATCGTTTAAACACTCTATTTCTATATTTCCTTCAGGAAACTTTTTAATCAATTCACTTATTATTCTATTAGGAATAACTGTGGACCCGGCAGTAATAACCTGAGCCGGAATATAACAGTCTATTCCAATTTCCAGGTCGGTAGCAAATAAATGGACTTTATTATCTTCATTCGCTTCAAAAAGTATTCCATTATAGATAGGTAATCCTATTCTGCTGGATATTCCTTTTTGTACTGTTTGAATTCCGCGTAATAAGCTTTCTTGAGAACAAACAATTTTCATATTTTTACTCCTTTATCTTAAATAATTAAATAAAGATATAGTATTAATAGTAATATTACTGTTAATACTGGGGAAAGAAAACCAAACCCTATTATTTTATTATAAATAACCTGTGGATAAAACCAGGGATAAATTTTAAAATTATTAACAGATTCCCCATTTTTTATTTTTAATTTAGAAAAAATATCTAACAACCAAAAGTTTTTAACATATTATTAAGTAGTTATTAACAATCAGCCTCTTTTAATCTCTAAACTTAAACCATCTATAATATTTTTAAAACCTTTATCATTATTAATTCTATTTTTAATCTTATTAATAGAATGAATAATAGTGGTGTGGTCTTTTCCTCCAAAAGCTCCTCCGATTAAAATTAAAGACATATCGGTTAATTCCCGGGAAAGATATATAGCAACCTGCCTGGCCAGAACAATATCTTTGGTCCTCTTTTTAGATAATAGAAAAGCACCTTTAATATTATAATAATCCGAGACCGTTTTTTGAATTTGACTGATAGAAACCCTTTTATTTTCTAAAGGGATAATATCTTTTAATATTTCCTGAGCTAAAGAAATAGATAATTTCTTTTTGGTTAAAGTGGAGTAAGCGTTTAGTTTAGTCAGGGCTCCCTCTAATTGCCTAATATTAGAAGTGATTTTTAAAGCGATAAAATCAATTATTTCATCAGGCACATTCAGATTTTCCGATTGGGCTTTTTTTCTTAAAATGGCAATACGGGTCTCATAATCAGGGGCCTGGATATCAGTTGTTAATCCCCATTCAAAACGAGAGATTAAACGTTCTTCTAAATTAATGATATCTTTTGGCAGCCGGTCACTGGTAATTACTATCTGTTTATCAGACTCATGTAAGGTATTAAAAGTATGAAAAAATTCTTCCTGGGTCCTTTCTTTTCCGGCCAAAAATTGTATATCGTCAATTAATAAAACATCTACACTACGGTATTTATCACGAAAGGCGATTGTGCGGTCATCCTTTATGGAATTAATCAGTTCATTGGTAAATTTTTCTGACGATATATACAATACTTTAGTTTTATTGCTATGCTGTATTATATAATTTCCGATTGCCTGTATTAAATGAGTTTTACCTAGGCCCACCCTTCCATATATAAAAAGCGGGTTATAGGCTTTTGCAGGAGACTGGGCTACCGCAAGACAGGCAGCATGGGCAAAGCGGTTATCATTCCCTACCACAAAATCATCAAAAGTATACTTTTGATTTAAAAAAGGGCTGGTATTTTTTAAAAAAAGGTCTTCTTTTTTAGTTTTCTTTTTAAGGAAAGGCGTGGAAGGTGTGGAAAATTTTTGATCAGTTGCCTTAAACTTTATTATCAAATTATCCTCTGAACCGAGAGTCCTTTTAAAAATATCTTTAATAAATTCGGTATAGTGTTTTTCTAACCAGTCTTTACAGAACTGTCCGGGGGCCAAAATTACCAACTCATTACCGTCAAATTTATCAACCTTTGTTTGACTAAACCAACTATTGTAAGCATGAGGTTTTAATTCTTTTTTAATTATCTCTAAAATTTTATTCCAAAGTTCTTCAATCTCTGTAAACTCCATAGAAATGCACCTTTCCGAATAATTAAATATTTTTTTATAATTTCAATTATAAAAGTTTTATAGATTAAAAAAGAGCCATAAAACCATAAATTATTTATGAAAACCTATAAGCCGCAAGGCTTTTATGAATTATCCCCAAAGTTAACAGTTGGCTGTGGAAAACTCTAAATGGATTTTTTATTAAGTTTTTAGCATTTTCCTAAAAAAAAGAAACTCCAATAGTTTATTTATAGATCTTTAAACAGCTAAAATTAAAGGCTTTAAAGAAGTTATTAACAGTTTATTAACATTTGTGGATAACTCGGCCGAAAATACAAATTATTTTGTACTTATAATAGCAAAAATATTTTTATTAAGCAATAATATTTTTACACCAAAAGTTGCACCAACTTTTCACTTCTTTAATTTCTTTTTATCACAGAGATCTTAAATTTTAAAATAAGATTTTAAGATTTTCCCGCCAGTATAAATTTTTAGGAAGCAGTTAGATAAAAAGAAGAATGCCACTTTATTTGTGTTTTTTCTCTTCCTTAACTTGGCACCCGAGACTATGTGCTCGATAATTTCCCTATAAACTTGACATTTAGAGTACATTAAAGATATAATTTTCATTGAATTTTAAATTCTACATTCTAACAAAGAAGGAGAGAGTTGGTTAAATGAAGCGGACTTATCAACCTAATACCAGAAAAAAATTAAAGGTTCATGGATTTCGCCAAAGAATGAGCACTAAGGCCGGCCGGTTGGTATTAAAGAGAAGGCGTTTAAAAGGACGCAAGCGCCTTACCGTCTCTGGATAATTAATTTTATAAACAGAAGAGGAAGCTTGATAAAAAGAAAATTATTAAAAACTAGTGAATTTAAAAAAGTTTTTTCGGAAGGCAGAAGAATTGAAGGTAAAAACTTAACAATATTTACTTTAAAGAGCGATTATAATTTTAACAGACCCGGGATAATAGTAAAAAAAGAAACAGGCAAAGCAGTAGCCAGAAATAAAATAAAAAGACGGTTAAGAGAAGCATTCCGGGCGATAAACAAGAAAATGTCTCCAGGATATGATATAATTGTGCTGGCCAAAAACAACATTAGGAAATCAGACTATTTTGAGATATGCCATGATTTGGAAAGCCTTTTTTATAAAGGGAAATTGCTTTTGTAAATAGGAAGCAGCAAACAGAGAGCCCACTCAAGACAAGAAAGTCAAAATCTATGTTTTTTATATTCTTAAAGTAAAAGAAATAGAGTTTTATTGAAGATTTTAGGTTATGAAAAAAATAATTATTTTACTAATAGGTTTTTATCAAAAATATATATCCCCTTTAAAGCCTGCTACCTGTAGGTTTTATCCGACTTGTTCTGAATATGCCACACAGGCCCTGGAAAAGTACGGTCTTTTTAAAGGCCTATGGCTTTCAATAAGGAGAATGTTACGCTGCCACCCCTTTAATCCGGGTGGCTACGATCCCCTTCCCGACTTTTCAGGGGCTTGTTCACATAAAAAATGTCAATAAAACAGAATAGCACAAGATAGATAAAATAAAAAGATAAAAGGAAAACTAAAAAAAGACAAAGGAGAAAATATGTGGAGTTCTTTAATTGCGCTAGCTACTAAACTGCTAACAATGCTCTATGGTTTTACCCATAATTATGGAGTTGCTATTATATTACTGACCATACTTATCAGGTTAATCTTGTATCCTTTAATGCAAAAACAGATGGTTTCCATGCGGGAAATGCAAAAAATTCAGCCCTTAATGAAGGCGGTACAGGATAAATACAAGAACGACAAGGAAAGATTAAATAAGGAATTAATGGCCTTATATAAAGAGCATAAGGTTAATCCTATGAGCGGATGTTTGCCCTTGCTAATTCAAATGCCTATATTAATCCTGCTCTTCCAGACTTTAAGAGTATTTGAATATTTAGATCCTATCACCAACAATATAGCTGGTGGGTTTTTGTGGATTGCCAAGTATTATAATGTTATTGAAGATGGCGAAACCATTGCTAAAGCTGGATTAGCTCTTTCTGAGCGGTTGATTCCTTTTGGATTTTTTAGAATAGAGTATATTGGTATATTGCCCTTTCTAGTAGCCGGTTCAATGTATATTCAACAAAAGATGACCTCCACTGAGGGCACCACCGGTAAGGACGGAGGTTCGTCCCAACAGACCCAGAAGATGATGACCATCATGATGCCCTTATTAATCGGTTTTATGAGTTTCAGCCTGCCTTCTGGTTTGACCCTGTACTGGTTTACCTCTACCCTTTTAGGGATTGGCCAGCAGTATCTGATTAATAAGAAAATGCCTACAATAGACGAAATGCCAAAAGAAGCAGTGTCGGACAAAGGTGAATCAAAACAGAAACAGCTCAACAAAAAACCGAAGGAAGTCCGGGCTTCCAAAGAAGAACCCTGGATCCCGGGATATGAAGGAACGAGCGGGGGACACTCTTCTGGACACATGAAAACTAAAAAATATAAAAAAGATAAAAAAAGATAGTCTAGTCGTTATTGAATAAACCGAGCGTAGTGCGTCTAGTTTAGGATTAATAAAATTTGGCCTAATTAAATTAAAAATTTAAAGCAAAAAGTAAAATTCGTATCTTGCATCTCGTGAATTGTATCTCGCGAAGAAAAAGAGCGGATAAAAGTACAATTATCCAGGTGTATCCCGTTGATAGTTTATCCATAGCTAGATATAAAAGAGGAAACAGATTTGGAAAATATTAATAACTTTAAAACAGTCCTTCAAGAAAAAGCTAAAACAACTCTGGAGAAAATAATAAATTTTATTACAGATGACGGCGAAGTAAAGATAATTAACAAAGAAGACATTGAAGAAATTATATTAGAGATAAAAACCTCTAATTCCGGAATATTAATTGGAAAGCATGGGCACACTCTCGATGCCCTACAACACATTATTAATATTATATGTAATAAAGATAGTGAAGAATCTGAACGGAAAAGAATAATAATTGATTCTGAAGGCTATAGAGAGAAAAGAAAAGACACTGTTTGTAAATATGCTTACGAAAAAGCTGAAATAGTAAAAAGAACCGGGAAAAAGATTACTCTTTATTCTATGAATGCGGCGGAAAGAAGAATAGTTCATCTTGTTTTACAGGAAGACCCCTTCCTGGTTACCTATAGCGAGGGGGAAGAACCTTTTAGAAATATTATTATTGCCCTAAGAGAAAGCGAAAATAACACAAACAACACTGAAGTAGAATAATAAAGAATTATTAACAAGCATAAGAAGTTAGATATTATCCCCAGGATGAATATTAATCTTTTTATGCTTTTTTTCGTATGGCGTATGGCGTATTGCGTAGTGCGTGAGAAAAGTTATCCCGTTGGTCAGTTACCCGGCTTACCAGTTAAGAAAAAGACTATCTGTCCGGTTAATTGCGTAACAAATAACCTTATTACTCATTACAAATTACCTATCACTGTATTTCTATAGGTTAAACGCTATATGTGTTTTGAATTTCGGGTTGTGGTTTTTTTCATTAAGTTCTTGCTTTAGTAAGGCAGAGGCACGGCGTGCCGTGTCTTCTTGTACTAATTAACGGTTGAAAAATATTAACCAGGCGTCTCGCATGTCCTGCTTTAGGGACGATGCATCATCGTAGCCTTGTTTCCAAATTCTGATTTATTTAACGCAATACGCAATACGATATACTAACGACTAATTTAGGAGAATACTTATGAAACTTTGGGAAAACGACACTATTGCCGCTATTTCTACGCCGATTGGAGAAAGCGGAATCGGTATTATTAGAATAAGCGGCCCAAAATCTCTGGAAATAGCCCAAAAGGTATTTAGAGATAAAAAGTTAAATAAAAAAAAGATTAAAGATTTCCCCAGCCATACCGCTCATTACGGATTTGTGATAGATCCTGAAACTGAGGAGAAAATTGATGAGATTCTTTTGATTCTAATGAAAAAACCCCAAACTTACACCAGGGAAGATATTGTAGAATTCAATTGTCATGGGGGGATACTCTCTCTCGGGAAAGTTTTAAAAACAGTGATTGGTTGTGGGGCAAGGATGGCTGAGCCGGGAGAATTTACCAAAAGAGCCTTTTTAAATGGTAGAATTGACTTAAGCCAGGCCGAAGCTGTAATTGACCTTATTCAAGCCAATACCGAAAGAAGTTTAAGATCTTCGTTGGCTCAGTTAGAGGGCAACTTAAAGGACAAAATTATTAATTTAAGAGAAAAAGCGGTAAGGATTAACGCAGAGATTGAGGCCCCCATGGATTTTCCCGATCAGGACATTGAAGAAGTAGACTTAATAGAAATACAGAACAGAATAAAAGATATTTTAGAAGAAGTTTCTTCTCTGTTAGAGACCTTGGATTACGGAAAGATATTAAAAGAAGGGATAAACACCGTAATTGTAGGGAAAGCTAATGTAGGAAAATCCAGCCTTTTTAATACCCTATTAAGAGAAAATCGGGCTATCGTTACTCACTTGCCGGGAACAACCAGAGACACAATCGAAGAAATAATTAATCTTAAAGGAATAGCTTTTAAAATAGTAGATACTGCCGGATTTAAAACCCCGGAAAATGTTATTGAAAAGATAAGTCTTGAAAGGATGAGAAAATTTTTAGACAAAGCCGACCTGATTTTACCGATGTTTGATACAAATACTGTTCTTTCCGAAGAAGACATGAAGGTTATCCGGGAAATAAACAGGGCAAAAGGGAGAAATAAAAAGGTTATAATTATTGAAAATAAAATAGATCTTGAAGAGAAGATGGAAAGACAAAATTTTTTTGAGCTTTTAAACATTAAAGAGGATATAAGAATTTCCTTAAAAGACCAGATTGGAATAGAGCAATTAGAAGAAGAATTAGCCAAAACCGTATTTAACGGGGTAGTAATACCACAAAATGGGGCAATTATAAACAATGTTAGGCAGGCCGAAGCCTTAAAAAGGGCAAAACAAGGGCTAAAACATATATTGGAGGGGGCAAAGAAGAGAATGCCTAATGATATTTTAACTGTTGACTTAAAAGAGGTCATGGATTCTCTCGGCGAGATTACCGGGGATTCGGTAAGTGATGAGATAATCAATAATATATTTTCCCGCTTTTGTATCGGAAAATAATAGATTAACTTTGTATAATAGGGTAAAAAAATTTTCTTAAGAGTAAAATGTTCCACGTGGAACATTTTAAAAGCAATTGTGAATAAGCTGTGGAAAACCTTATATTAGATAGAATTAAAGCCTTTAAGCTATTTACTTCATTAAAGTAAACATCTGCACAATAGATAAGTCAAAAAATAACTTATGTAAAATGTTTAATTATCTTGTTTTTAGCAACAGATTGGAGCATTAACAATTAAAAAGTTTATTGATTGTAGTTTTTTAATTTATGAATTAAAATGGATTTAAATCATAATATTTACTATTATTTCATTTATGTGGATAGATTGTGGATAAGTTAAATAGTTGGATAGTTAAGATAGTTAGCGTATAGCGAAAAACGAAAAGCGCAAAACGCAAAGACATAGCTTAAAATTTAAAATTTAAGTACGTTGTTTTATATATTGATTTTCATCTTTCTTGTCTCGCATGTAATTGGTTGCCTGGTTAGCTGGTTAAGAAAATAGAATTTAGAAGCCAGTATTCAGAATTATTTTAAATTATGAGATTATATTCTTCTGACTTCTAACTATCGACTCCTGAATTCTTAAATAACAGTTATGGTTTTTCGCTTTAAATTTTTAGTTTAATTAGAACAAATTTTATTTATCAAAAACTATACGCTAAACGCTGTACGCTCCACGTTAGATTTATTTACTAACGACTAATTTAAAGAGGTTCCCTTTTTTGTTAAAAGAAGATGAAAATATTTTAATAGACGGTGCCCGAAGAATGGGAATTAATCTCCATGAAGAGCAGATTAAAAAATTTTCCCGCTATTTAGAATTATTGGTCCAATGGAATCAAAAAATAAATTTAACTTCTTTGAAAACTCCACAGGAAATAATTATTAAGCACTTCTTGGATTCCATTAGTTGCATACAGGCCATCAATAGGTATATTAATATAGAGGGAACAAGTATTGTTGATGTGGGGACAGGCGCCGGTTTCCCAGGAATACCTGTTAAAATAGTATGTCCTTCAGTTAGCCTGTCTCTCCTGGAAGCAAGAAAGAAGAAGACCTTATTTTTAGAAAAAATAATAGAAGAAATGAATTTTCAACAAGTTGAGATACTTAATGGCAGGGCAGAAGTTTTTGGGAAACGCCCGGATTATCGGGAGAAATTCGACATAGCCCTATCCAGAGCAGTAGCCATTTTAAACACTCTAAGCGAATATTGTCTTCCTTTTGTAAGGGTGGGGGGATTATTTGTGGCACAAAAAGGAATATCGTATAAGGAAGAAATTGATAAAGCTCTCAAGACAATTCCGCTTTTAGGCGGAGAACTGATCGGAGTGGAAAATATCCGAATTCCCTTTATAAATCAGGAAAGGCATCTTTTGGTAATCAAGAAAACGAAAGGTACTCCTTCCAAATATCCCAGAAAAGAAGGCTCCCCTCAAAAAAGACCTTTGTATTTTTGAAAAATTTTTGATAATATAAATAATATATCGTAAAAAACTGAAAACGTAAAACTATACTCGTATCTTATATCTCGGAAAATAGCGGATAGCGTACAGCGTTTAGCGTGTAGAAAAATTAGTATATAATATATATGTAGCGAAGAAGAAAAAGAGAAGAGAAATTTAGAATTCAGAAGCCAGAGGTAGGGGTTCGATTCATCGAACCCGCTAAAAGAAGTTGCTTATATAGCCCGGCGTGGATGAATCCGCCCCCTACACCATAAACTGACAACAAAAAACTGTAAACCAGTATTAATAAGTAAGCGTTCCACGTGGAACATTAATTCCCGTGAACATATGTTCTGTAAATTAATTTTTGCATTCTAATATAGTCTGTGTAATCGATTTTTCCTTTGGGTAATCATAATTCGTAATCTATGTAATCACTTTAGGAGAATTTTTATGACCAAAGTCTTGGCAATTACCAACCAAAAAGGCGGAGTAGGCAAAACCACCACTGCAGTAAACCTAAGCGCTTCGATAGCTTTACATAAAAGAAAAACTTTATTGATTGACATAGACCCCCAGGGGAATACCAGTACTGGTATAGGCTTAGATAAGTCGCAGATTAAAAGATGTATTTATGATGTTTTGATAAATCAAGCCCCCACAAAAGAAATTATTTTGCCGACTCAGCTAAAGAATTTAGATATTTTGCCTTCCACCATTCAATTAGCAGGTGCAGAAATAGAATTAGTAAATTATATCTCTCGGGAAAACAAATTAAGACACGCAATTAAAACAATTAGAGATGATTACGATTATATAATTATTGATTGCCCGCCTTCCCTGGGTCTTTTAACCTTAAATTCTCTTACCGCCGCCGATGCAGTTATTATTCCCATACAGTGTGAATTTTATGCCTTGGAAGGCATCGGGCAACTACTACATACCATAAATCTGGTCAGAGAAAATCTAAATTCATCTTTAGAAATCGAAGGGATTCTGCTGACTATGCATGATATCCGCACAAATCTTTCTCGCGATGTTGTTCGGGAAGTTCAAAAATATTTTAAAGGAAAGATATTTAAGGCAATCGTTCCCCGAAATGTAAGAGTAAGTGAAGCCCCAAGCTACGGAAAGCCCGTTGTTTTGTATGATGCAAGTTCCAAAGGAGCAATGGCTTATAAAAAATTAGCCCGAGAGGTGATATCAAATGAGTAAAAGAGGATTAGGTAAAGGGTTAGAAGCCCTTATCCCCAAGGTTGAACACAAAGAAAAAGAACTTGTAATCGAAATGGACACAGAAAGCTTAATTCCCAACCTTTTTCAGCCCCGTAAAAATTTCGATAAAGAAAAAATGGAAGAACTGAAAGAGTCAATTAGGAAACACGGAATAATTCAGCCAATTGTTGTAAGAAAAATGGCCAGCGGATATGAAATAGTTGCCGGAGAACGGAGGCTGAAGGCCGCCAAAGAGATCGGATTAAAGAAGATACCGGCAATTATTAAAATCCTTAACAATGAAAAAAGCTTAGAGATTGCTTTGGTGGAAAATATTCAAAGGGAAGACCTTAATCCCATTGAACAAGCCAACTCTTTTAAAAGATTGATAGATGAGTTTAATCTTACTCAGCAAGAATTAGCAGAGGTCACCGGAAAGAGCAGGGCTTTGGTCGCCAACACCACCAGGCTGTTAAAACTGAATCCGGAGATACAAAAAAATATTTCTGAAGAGAAAATATCTTTTGGTCATGCTAAAGTATTGTTAAGCATAGAAGATGAAGAAGTGCAAAGAGCGGTGTGTGATAGAATAATTGCTAATGATTTATCGGTAAGAGATACTGAGCGTCTGATAAAAAATATTGAAAAGGTGCAAAAAAAGCAATTTAAAGTCAAAAATATTAGCATTGAACACTTCCCCGAGGTAGAGGGAAGATTAAGAGAAATTTTAGGAACCAAGATAAGCATATTGTATGACGGTAAGAAAGGAAAGATAAATATAGAATTTTATAACAAAGAAGACTTACGTAGAATCGTTAACCTGTTATTAAAAGAAAAATAAATTAGTAGTTTATTAATTATTATACCGTATTTCGTATATCGGAAAGAAAAGAAGTCAAAAGCCAGTAGTCAGGAGTCAGAAGATAAGATAGTATCGAGTATATAGTGAAAGAAAAGAGACAGAATACAGGAGTCAGGAACCAGAATAGAACTGTATCGCGTATCTCGCAAAGATTGCAGAAATTTTTATCGTTTGGATTAGATTTATCCTTATTCCGACTACTGAATTCTTAAATAACAATTACAGTTTTTCGCTTTAAATTTTTAGTTTAATTACCACGAATTTTATTAATCTAAAACTATACGCTAAACACTGTACGCTCCACGCTAGAGTTATAATAAGCAGAAAAAAACAGAAAGGATGGTTTAAAATGAGTAAAGAAAGTTTTAATAATTTAATTTTTGTTCTGTTTTTGGTGGTTGTAGTTTTTATCTCCGGGATTTTTTTGGCTCTTTCTTTGAGATTATTTTCCCTGGAAAATTTTTTCTTTAAAACAAATTATTTGATCTACTCTAACTTCCTTAACCAGATCATCTTGGGTTTAGCAGGGGCTTTATTAATTTTTCTGGCTACTTATTTAATCTGGCAAAAAGTCCAAATTGATAAGGGAAATTTATCCGTAGTTCAAAAGACTTCTTTTGGAGAGATTAAAATTTCTATCGGGTCTATAAAGCGCTTAACCTTAAAAGTGGTTAAAGGGATAGGAGCGGTTACTGAAGCCAGGACGGAAGTTAATATTTTAAAGCCCGGAGGGATAAACATAGATCTTCATCTTTCTGTAAAACAGGATGTAAATATCCCTGAACTTTCGGAGAAAATTCAACGAAAGTTAAAAGAATATCTCTTGGAAACATGCGGGATAGAGGCGAAAGAAATTAAAATAAATATAGATAAAATATTTTACGAAGATAAAGAAAGTAAAGCACAAAAATAAAAAACAGCTTGCCTTATTTAGTATACGATTAATAATATTAGAATAAATAAAGGTGGTGGATAAATAATGCCCGAAAAACAGATTATCAAAGAAAATACGCCAGAATTAGGAAGTATTACGGTTTCAAAAGAAGTAATCACTATAATTGCCGCCCTTGAAACTATAAAGGTTAAAGGAGTAGTAGGTATTAGCAGTGGGTACAAAGCAGGATCGGTTGAAGCATTGCCCAAAAAGGAGCTAACTAAAGGGATAGAAGCGTGGATGAAGCCAGGAGAAGTAGTTCTTACTATTTCAATTATTACAGATTATGAAATAGGAATTTTCAAGGTAGCACAAGAAGTCCAGAAAAGAACCAAACAGTCTATTGAAACCATGACAGACCTGAAAGTCTTAAAGGTTAATGTTAATGTTCAGGGGGTAAAATTTAAAGAAGAAAAAGAAAAGAATAGTGAAGAAAAGAAAACAAAGAAAAAAAGTAATAAAAACAAAGAAAAAATAAAATAAATTGGTGGAATAGAAGTGGCAGAAATTATAAAATTATTGGCGGTAATCGGAGTAATTATTTTCTTAATAAGAAGAAAATGGAAATTAAAATATATTATGCTTTTGGCCTCCTTATTATTAGGAGTGCTCTTTGCTTTAAGTCCGGTTCAAATAGGGAAAATTTTTGTTT
>Ga0307380_10002508_pt1 | contig 26126 bp, 51 predicted proteins | sample UN3MG_FD_202239 | JGI IMG/M metagenome (GOLD analysis project Ga0307380, IMG submission 202239) | Soil microbial communities from Risofladan, Vaasa, Finland - UN-3 | ecosystem: Environmental > Terrestrial > Soil > Coastal area > Acid sulfate soil | place: Finland: Risofladan, Vaasa | collected... | reverse complement strand
TTGGCAATTGTCCCATGATGGATAATGGATACAATTATTGGGACCATCCAAAAATTTGCGACCTATCCAATCTGATGGGGTTTCACGGGGTAGGACCAGGTTGCCCCGCAAAGAGTTGTGATTTCCATGAATGCGGCGATGACTGCCCCAAAGACCAGGGATATGCAATAGAGTTCACTCCGCTGAATAATCTTGCCCATCTACCTATCCGTATTTGTCCAGAAGTTGAGTTCTTCCCACCATATGTTGAGTCTGACCGCGAATTTCACCGCACCGGGTTCCAATTAACCATTGACCCTACACTGTGGTGTTTCATTACCAGTATATTTTGGGAACTTACATTTGCCGGTCTAACTCCAAACGATGTTGCTGATCATAGTAAAAAACTTCACGACAGTATGGATGAAGCTAAGAAACATTTCAATAAAAACCATGACGGAGAAATTGATGACGAACCCATCAGTTGAACAAGACACTTTGGAGCAATTGCTAAAATCACCACCCGAAACTCTAATGGAATTAGCGAATACGGTTGGCGCTGCCGTTCAGCTTAATACAAATCCGAATTATTCGCTACAAGATAAAATCAACATAGCCAGTATCATGTTAAACCATGCCTATATGGCACTCGAACAGTGTGGGTGTGTGATTAGCACTGTTGTTGTTAGCGCGGGGGCAAAAGGGCAAGCTATTTCTAGGTATCAATCAGGCAACAGTTGGAGTCAATTGCAATGAGCAATTATTCGCTGTGGAGACAAATTGAATGGCCTACGTAAAAGAAGACATAGATAGGTGGTTTGATTATAGTTATCTACCATCGAAAAGATGGATTTATGTGGGTTCTCACAATGCCGAGACAGAATCGGGAGAGGGTGAGTCTGGAACTGATTGCCAAATGGCAGAGTTTTTGCTAAAGGCCATTCTACACCTTAATCAAATATCATCCAAACCAATGATGATACATATGAATAATTTGGGTGGATCGTGGTATCATGGCATGGTTTTATATGATGCTATAAGGGCTTCAAGAGCCCATGTATATGGAATATGTTGGGGTTATGCTGCCAGTATGGGGTCTATAATAATTCAAGCATGTGATACACGAATTGTAGCCCCCAACTGTACTTTTATGATACACGATGGGTCTGAAAATCTTAGTGGTAGCTGCAAAGCTATTGAAGCATGGGCAAAATCTGCCGCGAAAACACGAAAACAAATGTACAATATCTATTTCAGTAGAATGAAACTTGCCAAGCCCCGCATCACACTCAAGAGGATTGAAGAATTGTGTTCCCATGATACTATATACACAGCAGACGAAGCTGTTAATCAAGGACTTGCCGATTGGATACTTGAAACATTGGATGACCCTTATGAATATCATGCAACAGATAGCCAAAACGCTAAATGGCAATCTGGTATGAAACTTGGTAAAAATATCACAGTAGAAGAAAATGGAGATAGTGACGAATGATGAATCTATGCGAATATCAAAATAGGGCTCGTGATACTGCCATCTATTTAGATATTCCAAATACTAGAATGCTATATCCAGCCCTGGGTATTGTGGGAGAATGCGGAGAAGTTTCTGAAAAGGTTAAGAAACTCATCAGGGACGATGGTGGGGAAATGACGCCAGACCGCGCTGTGGCAGTTGGAAAAGAATTGGGGGATTGTTGTTGGTATTTAGCAAACATCTGTTGTGATATTGATTTAGAACTTGAGATGATGTATGCAATGTGCGGTTGCTCAATTACACAACACATGCGTATTCTAACTTTACCCCAACTGGTCATACATCTGCATCGCCATGCCACCCTTATTGCCGGAGCATTGGAAATTTTATACTATGAATATGGTGGAGATATTAGACACATTAACAGGTTCCCAGAAATTCCGAATAGTTTATCGAACGTGATAGCGTGCATTGAAGAAATAGCCCACCGATGCAATTTGACTCTTGAAGAAATTTGTGCAGCCAATATTGAAAAACTCTCTATTCGTAAGCAAAAGGGCACACTGAAGGGTTCGGGCGATGACAGATGATCTACGACAAATCCCCGATTTTCCACAGTGTCTTGCCGATGCAAAAGGGAATATCTATCGTCAATACAATAACGGTAAACTGCATAAGTTATCACAGCGGTCTGATAAGTATGGATACATGACCATCAGGATCGTTCAAAGTGTGGTATCAGAAATTGTGCTACACAAAATCTGGAAATAGCATCACTGGTGTATAATTATTACAGAAGTCCTCTTTTCACCCAGAAAGTGGGTAGTGAATGATAGAGGTGGTTTGGAATATCCTTAGACACAACAATAGGTTCTTGCTAGCCCAAAGGTCGATTCATGACTGTGCTGGTGGGACGTGGGTATTTCCTGGTGGCAAAAGAGACCCAGAAGATCGAACAATAATAGATGCTGCTCGAAGAGAACTAAATGAAGAAGTTGGGATTGAAGGAACACAATTTGAACAATTGTGTAGTATGCACCTGGACAAATATCATGTTCAGGTTTTTTATTGCAATAAATGGCATGGCAACCCAAAACCAGCATGTAGTGACATAATTGGAGTTGGCTGGTTTACACTAGCAGAAATGTATGCACTTGGGAAAAGTATCGCTCCATTTATGAATAATAGTCTTATGTATCTAGCATATTTAATACAGCACTATGATCACCATCCGAACGAATGGCGCCAACGGTTGGGAGAATGTGATGAAAATGGCTAAAGTATTCAAACCCGAATTGGTACGACGATTCGAGCTACTATTATGGGCCAATACGCCCAAGAACTGGATAATTAAAACTACATATGTTCAAAATGTATTATATGTTTCTGCTATTTTAGAAATACACACCCGAGAACTAACAATACAGCACTACCAAACAATACGTCGCCATTTTTCTCTTGATGTTATTAACAATCGAGTAGAAGACCTTTGGGGCTTGGCCACTGACTGTGTGGATGAGATGAAAACCGATCCAATCAACTAGATCGAATGGAAACAACATGAACCAAGAGAATGCGCTAGCCCACAAAATAGACAACCCAGACCTGTTAATCGTTGCTGGGTCTCGCCTATATGGAACAGATACATCAAATAGCGATTATGACTATCGTGGTTTTGTGGTACCACCTTTCGAATATCTCGCTGGACTAGATAGATTTGAACACCGAGTCATCCGAGACCCAGACACAATAATCTACTCCCTTCAACGATTTATCGAACTACTAATTATGGGCGACCCAATCTGCTATGAAATCCTATTTGCCCCTGAAACCAATATCATCGAACGTACTGCTATAGGCGGCATCTTACTTCGCAGTCGAGAACTATTCGCCTGTAAGCGATTCGCACGCCGTATTAGCGGATATGCCCAGTCAGAATGGCGCAAGGTCACGGGCACCCAACTAGTACCAGTTAAACGCACACACAACGAAGACGAAGTCGTCGAAGATATTCGCGCCGTATTCCATCCGCAGAAGGAAGAGATGGATGAAATAATACGTCTATTGTTCATGCAACATCCGAGAGAGACCAGGCCCGCCAGACGCAAACTGGGGGCGAAGCGTAAGGCCCAGATTGAACGCCACGGGTATTGTACATCTAGTGCCTGTCATACTATCCGTCTTTTAGGACAACTGAGAGAACTCATGCAAACAGGCAAACTTACATTCCCACGTCCTCAAGCAAAACGACTCTTGATGATCAAGCGTGGTGAGTTACCATTCGAGAGGGTAAAGAAACTCTATGAAGACGCTAAGGAAAGAGCGGATCACGCGACAGAAAACACCGATCTGCCGATGAATGCACCGATCAAACAGATAAGAACTATGTACCACGAAATCGTAGCCCACACCGTATATTGTGATAAACGCTTCAGGGACTATGCCGAAAAGTATAAAGAGCGGTGGGAAAGGTGGTAGTAATATGCCTAAGCTAATTGATCTAACAGGAAAAAGATTCGGAAGACTAATTGTAATTAAACTATCCGGAAGAAATAAGCATGGACATTTAAGATGGTTGTGCTTGTGTAGTTGCAAAAAAGAAGTAGTTATTTTGGGTATAAATCTTAGAAGGGGTGATACTCAAAGTTGTGGGTGTCTAAATAAGGAAAAAATAGTACAAAGGTCAACAAAGCATGGTTATGCTAAAAGAAAAGAAAAATGTAAAACTTATTCAATATGGCATGATATGATACAAAGATGTACCAACCCAAATAATAAAAGATATAAACGTTATGGTGGCAGAGGGATCACGGTCTGTGCACAGTGGATGAAATTCATCAATTTCTTGAATGATATGGGTGAGGCACCAAAGGGGCACCAGATCGACAGAATGAATAATAATAAAGGATATTTCAAAGCAAACTGTAAATGGTCAACACCAAAACAACAACAAAGAAACAGGAATAATAATCACCCAGTGACATATAACAATAGAACTCAATGCGTCTCAGCTTGGGCTGAAGAATTCAACATTAATCCAGGAACTCTTTTGGGTCGCCTTAATCGTAATTGGTCAATTAAAAAAGCTTTGACCATTCCTGTGAAAACAAATGGCTAAATTAAAACTAGAATGTGAGTGGTGTGGTAAAACTTTCAAAAAAGATTGCAAGAGAATTACCCAAACAGAGAAACTGGGGAAAAAACATTGTTGTTCAAGAAAATGTGCATCTGCCCTAGCCAACGAACCCCGCAGATGTGAACCTACTACAGCAAACGCTGTCAACACAAGGAAAGATAAAGAAAAATTTCCAGAAAAAAATCACGCTAGATACCTCGTGAGACAAGCAATAAAATCAGGCCAACTCATTCCATTAGGGGAATGTGAAATTTGTTACAAACAAGATGGAATCGAAGCTCATCACGTAGATCATTCAAAACCGTTTCTATTATTGTATCTATGCAAAGATTGTCACCATACAGCAGACATGTCGGTCGACAAATGGGAAGATTTAGCCACAGACTATTCTTAGTATATGATATAGTGGTAACAGACAGCGTTTATAACTATCCCATTATTCATGTGGATTAAACGATTGCGTTGCGTCCTTGTTGTATGGTAGCCTATAGTCGCTCAAATCGATATCTACTAATGCTATTTTTGTACTGCCAGTCGGTAAGGTATGGTAAATAAATCTAACTTCAACTATGTACTTATTACAAACATATGCTACAAACGCTTCTGCATTAGCTCCAATTGAGTCTCGCCACCCCGGCAAAAGGGCTATCCCGCGACACTCATTTATTACGGCGTTCAAATCACGCTTCATACATTCGGCATACGATAGTTCTAAATAACTACCGTGTTCGGATGGATTCCAAATTGTAAATCCCTTTTGACGAAGCAAACGGGCGACCTTGGTAAACATTGGCTTATTTAGGTCTGGATAGCCGCGCATTCCTCCCGCTAAGTAGAAATCATACGTTTTATTACTGCGCAAAAACTTAAACATACATTCCTCCTAAGTTGTGTGCTTCCGTGTTCCTGTTCTAACAATATTCTTTCCATTCATTCACCGCAGCCTCACTAGCACATCGTACAATCTGTTTAACATCACATTTGTAAAATCCTGCGCAGCCAAAGCTATTGATTTCCAGCAGGTATACTTCGCCCTCTGATTCGGCTATATCTACCGTATAGCATCGGTCAGGTTGCCACTCTTGGGCAGCAATCTTACTGGCCAGACACAAAGATGGGGTTGACCAGCCCTCCTGTTCTATCGGCAAATATTGACAGCCAGTTACAACTTTTCCATCACAGATTACAAAGCGCCACTCGATTGTTATTTCTTTCTCTGGAGCTACAACGACCAACGTATCTGGACCAACCGTTTCGATCAACGTTTGGATTTTGTCGCGTCCTTCTGGTTCTACTACATATCCAGTAAAGGGCTTAGCACCACTACTCGGTCGTATGAAAAGGGGTCGATTGAAGTTGCTTACTATTAACCCGTCCCATCGCCTCAACAAATCACCCACTGGAAGCATCAGATAATCTTTGTTCAGTAAGTGCCCACCAAGATATGCATAATAAGTACTACATTTCATATTGTCGAAATTACAATAGGCACCTGGCACAAATACAGTTCGTTGTATTTGTCGCACAAAATCTATATCACCATAACATACAACACGGAGGTGTGGATTTTTCAAATCCAAAAAACTGCCATCAGTATCACCGTGTACTCCAGCAATTCGAAGAAAATCAATCTTGCGTACCAAACTGTGCTCTGTCTCTATCGCTCGCATACCCTGGCGACGAACCTCTGCTATCATGGGGCGTGTATCCACACCATCCATATTAGTTTGTATTAACCAAGCCGGTTTCATGTTAACACCTCATTTAACACAAATCTTATACCACTAATCCGTGCTTTCCTGGCAGCTATTTTCTCATCATCACCCTGGTCTCTGTAGAACTTATAAAGTCCAGCTATTACATCTCGATCCTTCATGACACACCAGTCCATCTCTTCTGTGTCTAGCGGAGAGTATCTACACATACGCTCAATTCTGATACATAGGTCTGCGAACATCTTATTGGATTCGGTGTATTGGTATTCAGGCATCTCTCTCAATTGTCCATTTACGACAGCAGTAATCAGTCTTCTTTCGATGGTCTGCGTCCAGGCCGATATACCGTCCACTCACGTTCACACCGACAACAGTAATAGTCAGCTTCTTCAGGATAACCATTCAGCCAATCTATATACGATATTGAACGCATCCTTAATACAGTCCAGCATCGCCAACGATGGTAAATGACACACCAAAATATCTTAAGAAACTTTCCCATTACTCCTGTACCTCTCCATCCTCTATGATAACTGAACACTCACTACCCTTACTCACCCTCTCACACCAAATCTGTGCATCGGCCTCTGCGGCCATGTCAGCTACCATCGCCAAGTTTTTGTTGTCCAATAGTGATCCTTCCCGTATCAAAATAACTCGCAATTTTGGATTCATGGCCAAACCCATAGCAACAGATATCTTAATTTGTTGAGATGTTGAGCACTGGTCAAATGGAATGTCTTCAAAAGTAACTCCATCATCATCTATCGCCAATCCCTCGATAGGAAACTTAGCTTTGCATAAAGCCTTCTCTTTGTCTGTAGTAATTTTGGTCATTTGAGAACTCAATGAGCCAGATTGCTTCCGTAGTTCAACCAATTCCTTATCAACCAGAGCATATGCTGCATTACTGCGTATTTTAGCATTGACACTTTCTGCTTCGGCCATCTGAGCATTGATGGATTGCGCATCCACTTTCTTCGCACCCTGAAGAGCCTTCGTCTTCTGGGCAATGCTCTTGGTTAATACTACAATCCTCTTCTGAAGTCGCTCTAGCTCATCTGTTTCAGCATTAATCGCGCGTTGGGCAATATCTAGTTTTTGATTGTGCTCAAGAGCCTTCGCATAATCATCGCCCAATTTTTGTACGGAAACTTCTTTGTCTGGCACCCCGTCATATTTGGTGTTACCCTCCAGACGACTTTTAAGGTCTTTGCCTTTCCTATTAACCATAGTCCTTTCGTCAAAAAGCTTCTTGTGTTGAGCATCTAACTTGTCGAAGTCCAATCCAACTAACTTCTTCAGAACCTCAACCCTCTTCGTGGCATCCATCTTCGAAAACTCTAGCGGATCAAAAGTTAGTTTCCCCACCAACTTGTCAAGCATAGCCTGGGGTGATGGGAACGTAGCCCCATCCTTACTTTTAACCACAAGGTTCGTACCCTTGGCAGTGAACGTCCGAGTGACTTGAATATCACCCAAATCCAAAACCACACGAGCCTTTTTCTGTCCTGCACGAATTGGCTTGGCAGGAAGACTCCCTGCTCCGTTAAGGGCATATTCGATAGAATCTAAAACACAACTTTTACCTTGTGAATTATCTCCACCAACAATTACCAAGGAGCCATCTGGCGCCACGCGGATGGCTTTCAGATATTTAATGTTCTCTGCTTCAAGGGCAACAATCTTCATTTATTTACTCCGTAACAAGTTCCATATCACTAGGAGAGAACTGAGTCGGACGATTCAGTTGCGGACGACCCTTCCCAAAATTGACCATGACAGAACTGACCCCCGCATCAGATTCTGTAATTCCAGTAATCTTTGCTGTCTTACCAACAACTTTCGGGCAAACATCGCACTTCGTAACCCTAACCATATCACCAATCTTCATACTACACCTAACCTTTCTTTCTCATCGACCAACGTAAACACCAAAACAACCAACCAAATCCAAATCCATATTCAGTACGTCCACTACCAATAAATCGTGGTTTCCACCAAATTGGCTTGCCATAACCAAGCCATATTGCAATGGACCAATTGTGTAATCGCAACCCCATCACAAAGCCCTTGGGGTATTCTTTATCGTATCTGAATATAAATCGTTTCATTTACCAACCCTTCAAAGCCTTAATAGCCTTAGCAATGGATATAACACTATCGGCAGCTATGCTTCTTTGTGTTTTATCTACACCGTAACCAATAGTTGTTTTTCCTCCCGCTGTATTTCGACTAATAGGCACAGATGCTTTCATCTTTTCCTCTGGGTCGGCACAAGCAATATTCAACTGAGCCAATAAATCTGGGTAACCAACAGACCCTTCTAACGTATACACTGGAGCTTTCAATTTCATATCTTCAGCCTTTTCTTCAAAATCACACGACACACATTGATACCCATTTGGTGTCCTATTATTATTGTGTCTTTCAACTAAATCGCCACGCTCATTTCTATGACCATCCCAATAGTTTTCATAACGCAATAAGAGCTTACCACACAGAACACAATGTTTCTTATACCTAGTATCATCTTTGTGTCTTTGCATTAACACGCCACCTCACAATCACCACTATTTTCTCCTATTGGTTGTACAAAATCAGGTGCCTGCCGCATGGCTTCTTGCCAAAACTCCTCACCCAAAACCTCGGCCAAATATTCATCAATCTTATTATCTTCGGTCTCGGAACCAGCCATTGTTTTGGTAGCCAAATTTGCTGCTTGATCTTTTGGAATCCCACACTTAATAACAGCAATAGTTTCTTTGCCAGAACCTATAGTCGGTATCAAATGTATATAATCTAATTCTTCTTCAAAATATAGTCTGGATGTTTCGGGCATACTAATATGAATGGTCGGCCCAACGCCACAATCATCACATCCATGGTTCATTTGAAAAACATACCAACCACCCGGAGCTTTAAGTTTATACATTTTACTACACGCCATACATCCACATTCACACATTGGTCTATCCAATCAATAACAAAATTATCTGCCATCATATTTTACACCCCTTCGGTGTCGTGCCATATCCCGCACAGCTTCGCAATCTGGTAACTTAAAACTGTGATTACAAACACTACATTGCATCTCTCTATCATCCCCAGATAAAACCATGGGTTCTAATATTTGTTCAATCGGCCAATATTTTGATCTACTAATGGGCAATCTGTGCACATGAACACATCTCGGACAAGTCTCGAAACACAGTAACTTATGCATCAGGATCAAACTCCCCACTATCCGCAGTCTCTTCTCTCTTAATGTTGTACGGTCGTGTCACCCGCTCTGCCTTTTGCCTCACGCATTCATCGCAGATAACAATCTGAAGCATCTCTTCAATACCGATCGGCATAGGATCAAAAACAGTGGACCCGAAATTACCTGTAGCCCTAAAGATTAAGCCATCATAAACTGGGGTAATGACTAAGGGATTGTCGGTACTCTCAGCATTCAAGACACGGTCGCAACAAAAACATCTCATTTTCGATCCTCCAGTGATTTGTGTACAAATCAGCAATCACTATTGTACTCCATTTGGTATCAAATCATATATTATACGGTTATATTCTGCTTCTGTCACCTCACGGCGACCACAACAAGGTGCTTTACTCAGTTTCCTAGAACCCTCACAATCCATAAAATATCGAACTATAAATATATTTGGTGAAATAGTCCCCGAAGACAATAGTTGGCTACATATACATGGATTTATTTTCTCGCTCCAAGTAACATATCCAAACGTACCCAACATACCTATAACCAAAAACACGCATATAATAAAAACAAACCAAAATCCACAATGCTTGATACCCATTTAGTACCTCCAGTGATTTATGTGCAAATCAACCATTACTTAATCTCGCCATGACCACCACATTGAGGTCCGCAATTCCTTCGAGTATATCTGATAAATCTTCTAACGGTATTCCATGACTCCAACCGTAAAAACGTACCTTACAAGTACGTTCATGCTCATTAAAATATATGTCACCAAGATTGTGGTTGCCATTCTCATCAGTGTAATAAACCACATAATGATAATTGATTGTTCTTTCTGCTATCGTAAACTTCATCAATCACCTCGTCCACTAGTACCAGGACACCCCGGAATCCTATCCATCCGTTCCTCTAAATCATCGATCCGCTTTTGTAAAGCAGCAATATTTCTCTTCAATTCCCTGAAACGAATATTGATTGTAGTTGTAGTATCCCCAAAATCTGCTTGAGGCTTACATCCCGGATCGTAAGGACTTCCAGCCATTTGTCTCTCCAGTATAAAAGTGCGAAGCTCTGAGAGCAGCACGATGCTGCTACCTTATTATACGTTCAACCCGACCCAATATTCCAATTAAATCAGATTATTTTGCTTTCACATCCTGGCCAATGATAGCTCTGAGCAGCGTCGGCCATATCTATTAAGTGCCACTTATAATTTTCATCTTGCAGCCAATCTATTGACCATGCTCCACCAATCGCTTTACCAACCTTACGACTGAGTTCAGACAACCAATCAACTTCATATGGGGGTTCAACATTCATATAACACAAATTGTCAAACCAAATCTGTGTAGATACCTTTGTGTCATAGAAAACTTCTGATGGCCAATAAGGGTGATGACACACCACTTGGTCATCTTGCACGAAATATCGTCGCTCCTTCACAATCGGCATATCACCATAAAAGGCATGGAATGCAGGTTTCGTTGGAATGAGTTTCCTAGCTATCCAACAATCGGTAGGAAAACCCATTATGTCCGCCATAACACTCTCTTCAACTAACCGCGCAACGTGGGACGGAACATCGCCTGGGACGGGAATATAGCACGTCTTCTTCCAATTGTGTTTGCCACTCAAATAGTCCGTACGTAAAAACAGTGGCCAGCCAAGCTTATTGCCTGCTTCTGTAATCTTAACAACCAACCCAACAAACCCCTTTGGTGTCTGGCCATCAAGAAGATGAGTTAGATCATCTCCAGTATATGGAATAATAATAGTTTCTGGTACCAGAATCCCAGTAGGGATACAAGGGAACCACCAAGACAATCTACTTCTGTTTTCAGGATTTTCTCGATTCATGATCAGTCTCCAGCTTGGCTATCTTGTTGCGGGCCTCCATGGTGTGGACAAGCCAAATACAAAGCACTTACCAACACCATCGGTTAATTCCATATGGTCCTTATTGCATCTAGCCATTATATCAATCCTTCTTTCTACACTTATTTGTAGGTATTATTTGCACTATACCAGACCCATAATCAAATTCCGCGACAGCCGAAGCTTTTAGTTCTATCCCATCCTCTTTTTCAACTATATCACCCACTTCTTCAGCCACATACAATGAAACGATTACTTCCATATTTATCCCCCCAATGCATGTCTAAAAATCCGCTTATACCACGGCACACAAGCGGTCTCTTTCCTCTTATACTCATGACAATTTCCTGAACGATTAAAGTCATAACATGATGGGTGGCTTCGATCACCAGTTATATAGTTTATTTCCACCGCTCTGTCGGGATGCCAACATCCAGTACCATACCCGTACCACTTACAATTTTTACACATTACTTTCCCATCCATAACTTATTCCTTCCTTATTCGTGTTTTCCCATTTACTAAATACGAAATAGCGGGTTGCCACTCTTGTGCAGCTTTATTATTTCTAGTTGCTGGTCTCTGGTTAGCTAGTGGAACCCCATCTGAGGTATCGCTGTGATCGTGGCTGTTGATTTTTAGCTCTTCGGATGCATAATGTATGGTCAGAATCACTGAGGCCCTTAAAGCGGTTGTTGTGGCGTCGGTAAATGTTGCCCTTCCTGGGATTGGTTTACGTTCCATGTTACTTACCTGAAACTGTTTTCATTACCAAATCGTAATTCTCGGCGATAGCCAATAAAGTGTCTCTTTCTTCTTTTTCCTGTTGTACTAGAGCATCCCACTTATCGGTATCTTGGTAAGATAGTATTTTAGCCTGGATTAGCGAGACGAGAACATTAGGGGAGAGGGCGTCTAATTCCCACGACTCTGTGCCAAATTTATCGGCATATCTGTTGAAGCGAGTGAGTTCTTTGTGAACCGTTTGTCAATATAGGCAATTTTCATTATTCTGTAGCCCCATTAATCATTTCTCGTATTTGTTCTGGAGTTTCTGCAAGCCATAACCCCTTGATATTTTCCCTGAACATATCTCTACAAACCAACCATGTTTTGAATATCTTCCCAGACGCTTTTCCAAAACGGACTATATGTTCAACCATTAATGTAAACTCATGGAGTGGTTCGTTTTCGGATGGTGCGAGTTGACTAGCATAGTGTTCCCGTCCATTACAAATTATAAATTTCGCATTCATAATCTTACTCCCTATTACAAAGTTTACACTTAACAGTAGTTGTAAATAACTGTACCACTCCCTTGCCTCGGCAATCTGGACAAACCAAATACGCAACACTGTCATCAGATTCAGTGGTTCTCGTCTTAATCACCTGACAAGAAGGTAGATAAAACCAACTTAGGTGTGGATCAGATAATGGGTCATCTTGTTTGTTAACCCAAACTCGTCCATTTATTCCTTCCGCACTCAATTGTTCATGCTTTTCGGGTGGTGTCAACACAACAAATTGTTTTTGAAATGAAGGTAAGTCAGGATTGGTAATAACAATTGTATCTCCCGGCTTGGGTATCAAGCTCTCCATTTTACTTACTCCTTTGTCCATTGGTTTTACTAGCTCGCAGGAACTAATATATACAAAAAAGGCACTACCATAATTATTTCCATACCTATCTTGATCAACTAACCAAACACGTTTCTCGTCATATCTACATAGGTTAACACCGGGAGGCCGTACCACTACAAATTCTTTCCCATATATATGATCTAGAGATTGGTCGGTAATTACCACCTTATCACCTTTGTTTGGTTTAATGTTCATGTTTTTATTTCTTTGGGAATACAGTCGCTATCTGTCCTTAATTCAAAATCATGCATAATAGAACAAATCTCCTTTTAGCGAGACACAGAAGAGTAGGTAAAGTGCGAAGCACTGAGTTTAAGACACTGGGAAAGTACGAGCTAAAAATACGCAATTACTATCATATACAATGAAAGAAGCTTCTATCCATCCATAGATTCCTATTAAATTTGTGTCTATGGCTTCGTCTCTGAATAAGTTGAAATTTTTAAGATGTATGATTAATGGAGATTCTGATAAATCCGGGATAGATAATCCTATAACCCTATTCTTTAGGGATGGAAATGTATAAATAGGCAAATCTGTATCTATGTCAAAATCATCAGGAACACATAAGCAAGTAATGCGGTATCTTTTAATCATCTCTGAAACAGATATATCACCGATATTTTGTCCAATAGATATATCTGTCCTATTTGTTCCAGCAGCTAACAACAATTTTACCATTAAATCATTAATTGATTTATAGAAATTTGAATGTATTTTTCTTAATCCGTCGTCGGTATCATCTGTCTGACGCCAACTATCACATCGTCCAATATCAGTAACAATCCTTCGCATCTGACATACATTACGTCCACGATTTGGAATAACTATCGGACACCCTGTGGTGTCGCACCAACCTACCATATTCCCATTGTATTTAATACCGTACTTATCCGGGACATTATAATCAGATATGTCATCTGTAATTAGACGAAAGGGGTGATGTGTAAATGGGAAAGTTCCACGAAACAATTCCGAAAACCTCTGTACAACATCAATACGTTCTGCTAACATTTTTCTCTCCTTAATAAAATTAGCCCAAGTCTGCCTCCGCAGACATTTTCCAAAACAGCAAGACACAAAAGGTAGATAAAGTGCGAAGCTCACGGGAGCTAGTCGTTACTAAAAGAATCTAAAACAACTCCCTCTTTTACCCCTGGCTCGGCGTTTTCAGCGATTAGGGTGCATTCCCAAGTTTCGTCAGCAATATTTATTCCATACATTATTTTTTTTGCTGATGCAAGGCTGGTCGAAGCGATGACGGCTCCGATACACTCGCCATAATCGATATCATCATTTCTAGTAAACAAATATAATTTCATATTTTTCCTTTCGCCTATACTACTGCCTTCGAAAGTGTATCTATAACTATTTTCATCGCTGATTCTAAATCCGAATGTAGTGCCTCCGCAGTAACAAGTTTTTGGAAATAATCAGATAAGGAACCCACAAAGCATTTCCCATCTGTGGTAGGCTTAATACTCGCCTTAACAAGATAATTTTCACCATCATATTTTATGGTAAATATCGCCCGCATTTCAGTTAGTTTGTTGAATAGCTTTTCCATTAATTGAATTCCCATTTTTCTGCAAGACACAAAAGGAGTAGGGTAAGGTGCGAAGCTCTGGGAGCATCTTCGGATGCTACCTTAGTCTATTTCGAGACAACATGCCACATTATGTTCATTAAGATTTTTCAATATATTCATTGGATCGAGGATGCGTCTCTTTTCGGCATCGAATACGACAACATGAGAACCGCCCTCTTTCCAAGCCAAAGCCGTTATCCATAAAATACAGTGTTTCTTAATTTGTCTCAGTGATGAAAATTTGACGAACCTGCATGGTATGTCATATATGTCTTCTAATAAATCTTTGAGTTCTTTACCATATAACCCGATTAAATGGGGCGGAACGGGTGATTGAACTACTAGTCTGGTAACCTTAAGGTGTGTCATTTCTCTAACCATAAAATATGACATGTCTGTTACCATGGCTACGCAAGCGATGCTACATCCGCATTGATCGAATTGTTGTACTAGTTTCAATTTTCTCATTGTTCAACCTCTTACGAGACACAAAAGAGTAGGGTAAAGAGCGAAGCTCCTGGGAGCAATCCTCTGGTTGCTACCTTAATTATACGTCCAACCACCCCAAATGTTCCACACTACCCACGATTTTTTTCGATGTTTTTAGTACCGATAAAACTGTTTTTGTAGGCGATTGAAAAGGGTGGTACCCCTTTGGGGGAGAAAAGGAGGGAGGTAAAGCGGGAGGTACAAGAAAGAGTGTATATGTTTTTTAGTAGGGAGTGTAGAAATTGGGCCTGTTGTGCCTCAAGCCCCCGCGTTATTGGACCTACCATCTGTTATCGGACTTTATTTATATTACGGGTATACCCCATCAGGGTTCTTCCCCATACACACCCTACTTATCGGACCAACAGCTTGCTCGACGAGCAAGAGATGTTATCAGACCATCCCGATACCTTACCCTATCCGACCCATGTGACACACGAGGTTATGGGACGTGAAAAATATTAGATTCGGTTCTTGCATCGGATCGGCAGATATGCTATAATTAGGTGTAGGGAAAACGAGGCGACTATCGGACGCGAACGGGAGAATGTGATGAAGACGCTTATCGGACTTACCTTGGCAACGACAATCGGTTCCTTGGTTATCGGCCTTCTTCTGAATCTTTCTTCTACCATTCAAGCGGCACTTAATAACGTGGTGCTTTAAGGGGAGAATCATGGCGGCAATGTTTATCGGACTAGGTATGTTGTTTGTTCTTGGGGCGATAAAGATTTGGTCGATTCTGGACGAAATGGGGAGCCTATAATGAACAAGACACTCGTGAAATATCGGACTTCGGATTATAGGTACAATCACTACGCAGTAATCCCGACATCCTACTTATCGGACTTGCTCCAGTGGCTAAGGTTATCGGAATCTGCGGAAATCGTTTCTACGACCGATAACGTAGATGGTGTGTTCAGACAGAGCGGATTTATTATTCCGACGAATTGGCCGAGTTATCGGAGTTGCTTGGAGTGTATCTGGTTATCAGACCTAATGGTAGCTCGCAGCCGATAAGGAGCAAACAATGTTCGGTAAAGCTAAGATTGAAATCCCGAGAAGCGGAAATATCGGACCCTCACAACTGGATGGAATATCGGACGTTATGGCCCTGGGTATGGGACGTATCGCGGCGATGACGTTATCGGAACAGGACGGGTACGTGGTTGTTACGTTATCGAACACACAGGTAAAGGTTATCGGACACGACACAACCACCGGCGAGATTGTTATAGGACGTTTGGTAAAGGGGCGATAAGATGACGAACATTCTAGTTATCGGCGACATCGTGCGTACCGAAACCGGACTCGACATGGTTATCGGATTCACACCAGAGAATAAGATCGTGCTGAAAACCAATGGAATATCGGACGAAGAATTCTTCAATGTTATCGGCAACTATGACGATATTGAAGGCAAGCTTACAATCCACAAACCATAAATTATCGGACCTTGGGCCTGAGTTATCGGGCCTTTCTCTTTGCGCGAACCAGAAACTTATCGGACGTTGAGCCGTGAGCGGTTATAGGACGTTACCAGGAATGATTTGGCCTGTGTGCGTGTGACCAATAATATCTCCCTTTCTGGTCTGGCATCGGTGTTATTATGGGAAGCAATGTATCGGACTTCGATCTTATCGGGTGTGGTAGATAATATCGTATAGCGCCACATGGGCACATTATCGGACTAAAAGATATTCTGGAATTACAAGTTATCGGGCTTGACTTCGGCGAATCGGATCGTATAATATAGTGAAGCGACAAACAAGAGATTATAGGACATTGGAGGGATAAGGTGAAAAGCGCAGTTATCGGACAAACAGGCAAAACGGTGTTATCGGACGACGCGATCTGGTTTCCCCGTTCACGAAAACGGACGTTGCGTTATCGGTACGTTGGCGCCAAAAAAGGTTATCGGCACCGGGCCGAGATTATCGGACCTTTCCATTCTCGCCTTTATGGGGTTTGTGCTTATGGGACTACGCGAGAACGGGCTAAAGTAGCGCTTCAACGGCGCCTAGCAAACGATTATCGGTACTTGGGGCATCTCATATTCTCGGACGTTGATGAGTCCGATATTGCTGGGCTTTCGGCGGTCGAAATATGGCATAGGGCCAATAATATCGAACGTGCGGCGCTGGAAAACGCAATTGGTGTTCCGATAAGATTCCCCGAATCGTATCCTGAAAAGGTGTGAGTTATGGGACGTGAAACTGTGTTCTGGATTCGGACAGTGTTATTGGCTGTTCTGATAACAATTTCTCTTTGGTAGGGGCGATAACATGGTCATTGTGACGCTTGAACAATGTTATGGGACGTTCGTGGCATCCTGTAGGGTTTCCGATAATATGTTCGATGAGAACGTTCCTCCGGTGTTCGGATACGGACGCGATCCCGATACGGCGATAAGCCGACTATTATCAGACTATCCCGAGATTGTGGATTATCGGCTCATTAGCCGACACGAATACGAAGTATTATGGGACCAACACGACGATTCTATGGAGCGATAACAAACCAGAGTTATGGGACCAAGGACATGCGCAATTCTTGGTCCTATAATTTTGCGCCCAGATCAGCGTTATCGGACCATGTTCCTGGGCGCGGGAAGATGGTTATCGGGCAAAGACGGGACTGCATTTTATCGGACGCAACCAATAACTGTTTACTTTGTGTACGTTCGTGTGCAGGTATTATAAGATGTAACCGGTAAAATCGAATTGTTTTTTGCAAAAAACTTGATTTTTATAGGAACAAAAGCGGTTCTCGGACGTATAATAGGTTATGGGAACTATTTGCAAAATGAAGATTATCGGGCGGAACGGCGAGTATGAGTTATCGGTACAAGTGGATGACGAAGATTATCGGACGCTAGGATTAGCGGACTATAAATGGCATCGGCTTATAGGACGCTCAACAACTTATATATGCTCCCAAAAAAAACGCAAAACCATATACTTGCATCGGCTTATTATGGGATGTATCCATGCGCCAAGGTCCGTTTTTGTAGACCATATCGACGGAAACGGACTCAATAATTCTCGGACCAACCTTCGCGTGACAGATAATAGGGGCAATCAAGGCAACGCACGCAAGGGATTATCGGCTGGATTCACATCGACCTATAAGGGCGTATGTTATAACTCGTATAATAAGACGAATCCGTGGAAGGCGCAAATCACATTACCGGAACCTCAACCCAATCCATCACCCGATAAAAAGCGGCGTGGCAAGAGGAAATACCTCGGTTGTTATCGGACTCAAGAAGAAGCCGCAAGGGCCTATAATGAAGCCGCAATCGAGTTATTCGGACCACACGCCCACCTGAACAATATCGGACTATCTCCCGCCCCGTAGACATATCGGACTTTTCCTTGTCCAGCAATATTATCAGACCGAATTTAGTTATCGGACCGTGAGCCGTGCGCGATTATCGGACAATTCCAGGAATCGTTTACTATGTGTGATAATATCAGCATTTTTACCCGAAATAAGCGTGTTTTTGGATTTTCTGCTCATATCTTATCGGAAAAGAGCGATAATATCGTGTTTTGCCGCTCCACGCCGGTTTTATCGGACTAAATGTCCTGGTTATAGGACTAGCGTAACCTATACTACCGGACTTTCCGATAAAATCAGCGTTTTAGCCGTATAATAACGCTATATTATGGGAATGGCGCGCAAAGTGGGTTATTATAGGACAAATAAAAAGGGACGTGAAAATTATTGGACCGGGACGTTGAAAAACGTATAATATCGTGGATTCAAGCCTAAAAAGAGCGTTTTTTTTCTTGTATAATAATTCGCCTTTGCAGGATAACTAGGATAAGGTATAGTGTACAGGAAAAGAACAAAAGAACAAAAACGGACCTTCCAACGCGGCAGTCTGTCGCCGATAATAAGTGGCGTGTGCAACGCACGTCCGAATAAGAATTCCGATAACGTCAACTACTTGTCCGTCCTGGAATCGGGACGGAGTAGTCTCGACGATGGGGCGGACAGTCTCTTGCAAGGGGATTGTTATGAGTCCGAGTACCATTGTTGAAGACGTTGTGGACATTGGTGAGTCTACGGAGTTCGGGGCCGATAACCTCAAGGCGAATGCCGCACTTTATCAGACGCACAAGCGCCTGATCGATGCCGTCTCGTCCGCGAAGTACGAGAATCCGGCAGCGGCCGTCAAGGCGATCGATGAGGTAGTCAGTGTGCTCATGGCACAGGTTGCTGATGGTGGAAGGTTTACACCGGATCGCAGTCTGGGCTTCGGGTCTGACAATGCCAGTCAGGTCGCCGAGAAGATTCTCGGACTCGGCACCAGTGACGCCACGACGCGCAAGCAGTTTGCCGCGCTGGGCAAGTAGTCGTCCGAGTGTTTGCCGCACCGCGTCTCTAGTCACCTCCCTGGGGACGTGGGCCGATGGACATTCTGACTTAAAGTCAGGATTGAATCGCTTGACGGGTAGTACCCGTCCTATAGTCGCACAGTTAGCGTCAGCGGTTCCCATAACCAATCACGGCGGGAAGTCCGATAAGCGTCGGGTATCCCCGGACGGGGTTGGCGAGTAGTCTGATAATTGCCGAAGTAACGGTCTGATTAGCGCAGGACGTGACTAGTCCGGTCCGAAACGGGTCTCAACAGTTATCGGTCGAAACCCAGTCCTAGAGGCGACAGAACGTAAGGTTCAGAATGTGAACCTAGTCTGTGCCAATATGGCGCGGACGGGATAAGAGACGGTTCGTATACACGATTCCTTGTAGTCTTGACATGGGGTCCGACATCAGCATCGGACAGTCTGGCGCGCGAGGGTCGGTCGTGTTGACTATCTACGATTCCGTCTTGGGAATCCGTTCGTAGTCGGGCGCAGATCAAGTAATTTGTCGTGGGATAGGCATTCCTATAACAAGTCTAGTCAATGTTATCACACTTTTTTTTGCCTCTCGGTCTGATAAATTTGCGCTGAGAGTCTGTCCGGTCTGGTTGCAGAAAACGTGATATTATTCTAGTCTTGTTGGGATTCGTCGTATGATGGAGCGCATGGGAAAAGCGTAAAGTCAAAACGATGGTACGCTGAACGACACGGCAGAACAGACGGGTTGAATAAACTGAACAATCTCTCTGGCGAGACAGTCTCGATCCGATCGGTTCTAAAACAAAGAACCCAAGAAACTGTCCTAGAACCACAAACAGCCAGATTTCGTTTGCTAGGGCATGGTTCAATAATTACGTGGGCGCTGGTGTATAAGTCGTATGGGACCAGCAGGATTAGATTATGGTGGGAAATCTTGTCCATGTTTTTGGAATGACTGGAATGACAAAAGTTTGCAAGAAGCACAATGTGGAATACATACCTTCTGGGAAATGCCTCGTCTGTCCAGAGTGTCGAAGAGAGACGAACAGTAGATACGAACAAAGACACACCGAACAAAGAAAAGCGTGGCGCACGACAGAAGCTGGAAAAACGTGTCGGCTGAAATACGATAGATCAGCTAAACGAAAAGCTTCTAAGAAGAAGAATAGACACAAAATGCGCGCAAGAGAAGCAGTGAGACGTGCAGTCAATAAAGGTATTCTGGTTCCTTGTATGGTATGTCCGGAGTGTAAACAGCAAACAAAAACAGAGGCGCATCATCATCGTGGATACGAGAAATCGTATCAACTAGATGTTGTATGGCTGTGTCACTCATGTCACTTAGCTATCCATAACGGGTAGCTTTAGTCAAAAAAAGCAGATTGGTAGGGCCTACGGGCCGGGAAGTCTGGCGCACGATCAGGATTTTAAGGGACCAGTGTGGTTCGTTGTGGGCGAGACAGACAAGTATGGTGGGTTTGCTTGTCTATTTTGGCTATGGCGTATAGGTTTGGTCGTGTAGTAGAATCGATCATTAGTCCTGTTTGGATTATTTTGCTGGCGCGGTTAGTGGCGTTGGACGATAATCCGGTAGCCTGTGGCGCGTCTCTTTATTGGGGCGCGTCGCATTTCGTGCCACTGCAAGTCGCGGTGGGTAGTAAGGCTAGTTTGGGATCGGTGTGTATTCTAGTACACTTTTCTTTGTAGTTACAGCATAGCAAAAAGTCTCTGGCGCGTAGACACATTTTGTACCCCCCAATGGATCGTTTACGTTGTAGTCGGAGGCTTCTTGTTGCGCTGTTTCTAATGTCACTCGACGAAAGGGCATAAAATGAAAGTAAAGGTATTCTCAGAAGTCAAGCCGTTGGAAGAGCCCGAAGTTCATCTGCAACTGTGGCAGTGTTGTAATTGTGTCGAGTTGATAATGGTTCACCCAGAGACGGGTCGTCCCATACTTGATGGTATAATAGCCAAAATTAAGAATGATGGAACAATACATCTCTGTGATGGAGTGAATTCACATATCGGATTGCAACTGGACGAACGTGGAAGAATCAGGCTCGCCTAGGTCGTAAAACCGCGTTTTCGGTTAGATAAACCGGGTTACTGTCTTGGATTTCTTGTACGCGATTCTTTGTAGTCTCGCTGACCACGTAATAAAGGAAGTGATTTTTATGGGATGGCAAATCGTAGCAACTGTTGGTATCGTAGCCGTAACCATATGTATTGTGGCATGGGCCGAAAACCGACCCGGAAAGAATTAGTTATCGCCCCAAACTAACTACTGTGGCGTCTAGCAAACTATCCGGGGTTTTTGGGTCAATATTCGGGGTTTTTTGTATAGTCTGGGAAAATGGAGGGCTCATTGTGAATAGATGGCATTTTTTAGGATGTTTCGTCGGTACGTTGCTCGGACTCATCTTCGTCCACTGTCTAATTGCTCTGATATCAAAGTGATATCATAGTGATATTTCTTTGATAAGTTTTAGTGTGCCTCTGCGCCAGGTCCAAACCCCAAAACCGCCCCACTCCCGCACAAAGCTATTATCTGGTATGTTCTTGTAGAGGTAGTAGGGGTAGTTTGTTAAGAAAAACCTCACTGGCGCTATCAAAAACACAGAAAAGCTTTCCAGACAGCGCCCCGCCCCCGCTCACCCCCGATGCCTTGGTTGTTGGTATAGGAGGTATAGGGTTAAGTAGGAAGAAAACACGTCTCACGGGGTCAAAAACGGGGTTTCTGCGCACTGCAACCGGGACACCCAGCCCTAAGCCAGTTTGGTTTGTATATACGATTTTGTAGCCAAAATTGGTACCCGTGGGATAAAGAAGTCGGAATATACAGTGGGGCGCCAGGGTACAAAATTTGTATCTAACGTCTTGTCTAACGTCTGGTAATGTGCTTACTATCGTCTTGTGACACAAAGGTATAAAAAATGAATGACCCGACCAAAACAGTCATGCTCAAGAACGGGACAGAGGCATGCTTGCCGCTAGTCACAGTGACTATGTTTTCCCTCAACAAGCTAATTGAGGACGGCAAGATCATTGTGGTCTACGAGCTTGTTCAGTTATGCCGCAACCACGACCATGTGCCGTGGGGCAAGACTGGCGAAGACTTGAAAGCTCTATCCCTCGTTGAGAACCGAGACGGATGGCATGTTCACGACGGAATTCGTGACATCGTGCTCTCGGCGGCAAATGGCGAGGGACTGGGAATGTCGATCGGCAACCCGGTGAGATAATATGTATCGTCATATTCATATTTGGAGGTACAAAATGGAAAACCGAGGGAATAGAATCGTTGTCGTCCTTGATGGGGGCGAAGTATCGCAGATTATCAGTGACAACTTCGACGCCGAAGTGCTGTTGGTGAACGGGGACGATCCAGAAATGACGAGACGACCCAAGGTACGAGTAGATTCTATAGTGGTCGACGAATATTTCGATCACTGCTCAGGATATGTCGGGTAAGATAAAGACTTATCGCCGACATTGAGGGCGCGAGTGGGGAGTGTGTACCCTTCGGGGGCGGGATATGGGGCCGGATTCGGTGGGGTTTCCGGTATACTTTTCTTTGTAGTCACGTGAGTCACAACTATGGAAAAAATGAAACGGGTAGATATCGACGGACTGTGTAGTGTATGTGCCAGAAAGGGTCAAAAGTTCGCCTCCCCGATCGTAGCAGATGCAGGCCCGTGGGTGTGTGATGACTGTGCAAAATGCGTAGAAGCTTACCTGGAAATGACTGGATATATTCTAGCCATTCCGGTATTCCCGTCGTAGACAGCGTGGCAAAATGCCCTCTGGGATGCTAAGCGAACAAAATTCGGGAGTGGTACCGCCGATGTCTTGAGAAGCTGTCTACCCCAGAGGGTATCTTGCTTCGCTGTTTCTAATGTAACTCAACGAAAGGACATGAAATGAAAGTAAATGTTTTCTCAGAAATCAAACCATCGGAAGAGCCGGAAGTCTATTATATTCAACGAAAGGTCTAAAGATTGTCTTCATTTCGACTGGCTGTCAGCAAACTTCAATAGACTCGTGAATAGAGCCTCAGAACACAACCAAGCAAAATACAGATTTCCATTTGGGACTTAAACCACGTGACACCAAGAGACACAAAACGACAAGGGAAGAAAAATGAAGAATATTGAGCTTCCAATTTATGGAATTCGTCTCGAACTCAATACAAATGGGGCGGGAACGATAACCTCTGACCCCATGTATGAGACATGTGCTGGGTGTGGTCAACCAAGTTGTCTTTATCAGTGTGATGCCTCACACATCAAGGAGGACTCACACCAAAACGGATTTGACGAACTGGAATCCGAAGAAGAGGTGGGTGGTCGGCTGGCATTTAACGGAGCCGTTGACGGGATTATGTCGGTAGTTCTTGCTCATGCCTGCGCCGGAATAGACATAGAGTCTCCGGCCTATCTTGAAGGAATAGAAACAGCCATCCAGGCCAGTGCCGCGAACCTTTAAGGTTCAACTGTTGGGGGCACAAAAAATGAAACGTATGTGGATCAATCAGCCGTCAAAGCTACAGCCATACCACAATTTGCACGGCACCAATGTACTCGTAATACACGAGGGTGGCGATACTTATCGAGCATATTTCCTGAACGGCGATATCATAGACCAGCAAATTCACCAAGCAGCATTGTCACCTGGATGGGTAGGAGTATAAAATGGAAACTGTTATAATTGTGGCGCAAGAGGCTTTCCAAAAAGCCGGTTATCAGTGGGTAGAAAACATCTACAACGACGACAACGAATTTATCCCAAAGACAACAATAGTTGTAGGAAATCGAAAACCATCCACGAAACTGGAGGATTAAAATGGGCCGAAAACCATGTAAGTGCTGCGAGCATAAAAAACCTGGCGCTACGAGTGGTGGGAGCGGGTACGGGTTTAATAATCTTGAAGGAGAAGCGCGTGCGTGGGCCGCAAGCAATAAGCTAGCCAAGTCTGAGTTCTGTATTCGTGTCAAGGGTGGAAAGAAATTCAAGGGTCCAGAGTGGATACGGGTTAAGTGTGGCGATGGTCGCATGGGATTCTCTACTCGTCGCAAGGAACGAGATGACGTTCGGATAGAAGTCGGGTTAGACGGACAATACAAGAGGAATCGCCACACACTGGTAAATACTCGGTCGGCAAGAGCGATTGCTAGTCGTAGGCCAAGGCGTGTAGATGGGGGTAAGATTAGCCTGGTTACGTTAGTGGCAATTGGGGAGGCCCAGCGTGATCCGATCGCAGTCGCTCAACAAAGAAAAGAGTATAAGAAATCAGAGCGTGCCCGTAACAGGAACAACGCGGCGCGTAGGGGGCATAAGCGGAGCATCAAATGACAAATAGATGGACTACAATCGACATTGAAGCGATGCTTCACACACATACTCTGATAACCGGACTGCTCATCGGATACAAGCTTCCGCAGTCATGGTCATTGTTTTTCCCAGACCTTGGTATCCATGTGGTGGGATCAACATTATCAGACTTGTTCTTGAACAGCGCAGCTAATGGTATATCGGATGTTATACCGGCAATGCAACGATAGTATAACATGCGAATCGTAACCAAGGAGGTAGGGTTGGCTTGTCATTTTTTGTAGTGGTGTACTCTGGACAGCGGAGCTAAATGTCGAGAAGTAAAGCGTCTGTGTAATCCAGACTGAAAATCGGCTTTCGTTTGTGTAGTTATCACTAAATGGAGAGAAAAAAATGATTCTATCGTGTACTTGTAAACACAAGGCTCAGGACAAACTCCATGGAACCAACAAAAGGGTTCACAACCCAGCCAAAGATTCCAGTGGTGTTACTAGGTGGAGATGTACCGTGTGTCTCAACGAGAGACTAGGAGTTTCAAAATAACCGCGAGGATTGGACTGTTGTCTGTGATAACGTGGCAAAAAGTCCCTGATGTGGTGCATGAGTCCAAGCCTCTATGGCATTGACCGTGTATCCCTATCGGGGATTTCTTGTTTCGCTGTTTCTATGTTACTTGATGGGAGATATGATATGAAGGTGGTAGTTTTCTCAGAAAACAAGCAGGACAAAGAACCAGAAGTTCATTTGCAACTGAAGCAATTTCCTACTTATGTCGAGTTGGTCGCAGTCCACTCAGAGACGGGTTGTCTCATCCTCAATGGTATGATAGCTAGAATTAAAGAGGATGGAACGCTACATCTTTGTCTCGGTTTGAATCCATATATAGGATTAATGGTAGACGAAAAGGGGAAAATCAAGCTCAGCTAGTTCGGCCAGCGTCATATTAACAATTAGAACAGTTCTTTGCTAACCGCTATGTCTAACATTTGATTGGAGTATGGGATCACGTTTTTAGAACTTGGTAGAGTCATTCAAGAAGCGAAACAACTTGTAATCGAGCAAAACACAGGTGGCGATGTAGTTCCAGCCCATATGGTCAGGCGGATACTCTACAGTATCGAGTGTCAGGCCAGGATAACAGAACGACAGATATTTGAAGCAATTCCAAAACGCACGGTATAGATGAATATGGTCTATCAAACATCGGAATTGGTGGGGATTTCGGTCATTTTTGGCCAGACACAAAAAAGGAGTCTAGTATGGAATTTTTGTATGGATTCGTTGTAGCCTTTATTTGTACCACAATAGGATACTGTA
>Ga0307380_10002505_pt1 | contig 26144 bp, 49 predicted proteins | sample UN3MG_FD_202239 | JGI IMG/M metagenome (GOLD analysis project Ga0307380, IMG submission 202239) | Soil microbial communities from Risofladan, Vaasa, Finland - UN-3 | ecosystem: Environmental > Terrestrial > Soil > Coastal area > Acid sulfate soil | place: Finland: Risofladan, Vaasa | collected... | reverse complement strand
TGGTGGTTGTACTAAATGGGACCTTGATCGGTTGGTTATAACCAGACTTGCTAATCTAGTGGCCCGACCTTTAGTACCCAATATACGTGACCTAGCAAGTTCCTTTTTTGGCTTTCATCGACGTGGACTACCTGACCTATCGCAACTTACTGGCAAAGGGTTTAAGTTAATGATTGAATTACTAGTACGAGGTCATTGGCAGAGCATAGTTGAAGTACCCTATACCTATCGTGCTAAGGAATTTGGAAGAGACTTGATACGGTTCGAGCAAGTTAGTCGATACGTACAACAGTTATTTAGGCTGTACTTGAGGCATAGATAGTGAAAAAGATAATAATTTTTGACCTTGATGGTACATTAGCAGAGAGTAAGAGTAATATCGATAATGAGATGTCTGAGTTACTTGGTTATCTTCTAGAGTCTAAACTAGTTGCAGTAGTGTCTGGGGGGTCATATCACCAATTCGAAGACCAGTTACTCAGTAATCTAAAGGTTGAAAAATATTTACTACGTCGCCTACACTTATTTCCAACAAATGCTACACAGTATCATAGCCATAACGCAAAGTGGAGATTAGTGTATTGGGAACTTCTGCCCAGGGAGAGAGTACACCAAATTCGTGAGGCTTTTACTCTTGTTACTAAAGACTTCGATATTTTATGGAAAGGGTCGTACGGTGAGATTATTGAAGATAGAGGAAGTCAGGTAACTTTTTCAGCTCTGGGTCAGAAAGCTCCTTTAAGTCTAAAAAGGTTATGGGACCCTAAAGGGTGCAAACGACATGTAATTGTCGCAAGGTTACAAAAGTTATTACCTGACTTATCGATTAGTATAGGCGGTACAACTTCTATCGATGTAACTAGAAAAGGATTAGACAAACGTTATTGTATAGTAAAGATAACCAAGCTACTAGGATTACATATACGTGAGATGCTATTTATAGGTGATGCGTTATTTGAAGGAGGAAATGACTTTTCCATTAAAGCAGCTGGCGTAGAGTGTATTACTACCTTGGGTATTGAACAAACTAAGGAAATAATTGGGTCACTTGTTAAATCTTATAGGGAGGAATAGAGTACTATGATTAGGGTTGTCGTATCCGGAGGGTTCGATCCTCTACATGATTACCATCTAGACCATATTAAGGAAGCCAGAAAGTTGGGAGACTGGCTAATAGTTATCGTAAATACTGACGAGTTTCTTATACGCAAGAAAGGTTTCTTCAATCTACCTCTTTTGACCAGGCTTCGGGTACTTGAGGAATACTCTTTCGTAGACCAAGTTGTTGTTTGCATTGACCGGGACCAAAGTGTGGGTGAAACACTGCGACTACTACATCCTGATATATTTGCAAAGGGTGGAGACAGAGACTCTGCGTCTAATATTCCCTCTAAGGAAGTTGTCGTTTGCGAAGAAATAGGTTGTAGAATAGTTTATGGTGTTGACAGAGGTGAAAGAGCCTCATCTTCTAACTACCTACTGGAAGGCGCAAGGATAACAGATAAGCCTTGGGGATATGAAAAGGCACTATTCCAAACACCTATGTACTGCCTAAAACTTCTTCACGTAACTAAAGGGCAGTCTATCAGCCTTCAAGACCACACAGGTAGAGATGAGACCTGGAGAGTAGTAGATGGCTTTCCTTTAATTGAGCTTAACGACGTAAAGAAGTGTTATAGTCCTTCAGATATTGTCAACATACCCGCTAAAACCGTTCATCGATTATCTGCACCTCAGGGCGATGTGACTGTAATGGAAATGTCCGTGGCAAACCTAGATATGACGGAAATACACCGGTTAAAAGATGATTATGGGAGAGAAGATGAAAACTAGTATCGTAATACCTTGCCGTAACGAGTCCGAAGTTATTGGCGAAGTCGTAAGACAAGTAAAAGCCTCCTTGAATGGATACACTGCCGAAGTAATTGTCGTAGCACACTTATGTACGGACGATACTGCTGAGGTAGCTCTCAAAGCGGGTGCGAGAGTAACAAAGTGTACCGACCCCCATTTAGCTGATGCAATGCTTTGTGGCTTTAAGTACAGTAAGGGTGATAACGTCATTTGGATGGATGGTGACGGGCAACATCCTCCAGAAACACTTCCACAAGTTATCGAAGCTCTGGAACGCAGTGAGTTAGTTGTAGCATCTCGAAACGTTCCTGGGGGAAGCTATAAAGGCTTTACGACCTATCGGAGAATAGTGTCTGGAGTTGCTAACCTGCTTGCACTTCCTCTAACACCTCACATCAAAGATCGTACGGCGGGCTTCTTTGGCATTCGTCGTAGTGTCTTAGACATTACTACCAAACTGAATCTTGTGGGTTATAAGTTTCCCTTAGAGGTGTTTGTAAAGGGTAACTACAAGACATCCGAAGAAGTTCCGTTCACGTTTAGAGAGCGTATGGGAGGTACCTCGAAACTATCGAAACGAGTAATGACTGCATATATAAAGCAGCTAATTCCTTTGTATCTTCATAAGTTTCGGTGGCTACGATTTGGTCTGGTAGGCTTAGTGGGAGCTGCAATAAGTTATCCGCTACTGTACGTTCTAACGGAGTACGCCGGATTATACTACATCGTCTCAGCCATCTGTGCTATTGTTGTAGGTTCAACTAGCAACTACTTTTTGAATAACAGATGGACATTCACGGAGAAGCGACGACACGGTCTAAAAGGTCACATTCGTGGGTGGCTTAACTATCAGGTATTGTCAGCTATGGGAGATGGTGCATACCTGGGGCTATTAGCCTTCTTTACTGAGGTTGTAGGAATATGGTATATGGCCTCAGCACTGTTGTGTCTTGGCATCACCTTCGTATTTAAGTGGCTATTTGCTAACAAGGTAATTTGGAGAGGGAAGAATGTTCAGGCGTCATAACTGGTGGCTTATCTTAATTGTTGCGTATTTAGGGATACATATTGGTGTGTCAACTACTTACTCTCCTATACCCGACAATCCTGAAATGTTTGGATGGCTAAACGTGTATCAGCGCTTCGTACCTGCGGCTATACTCATACTGTTGGTACCTCAAGTTCAACGCTTTCTGAATCCTCTTGCCAACGTGAAGATATGGACTATTCTCGGGTTTGCAGGAGTTATAGCGTGTCTTACAATATACTTCACTAATATCCCTAGCCGATGGTTTGCATGGACATCTTTGGGGTTAATTACACTCTTGATGGTTTACATTGCAAACAAGCATAAAACCCTTGGCAATGTAAATAGTTGGATGTTAGGTGGAATGACGGTACTTGGTGCAATGGGTGTTTGGGAGTGCCTCTATCAAGTCGGTCTATGGTTTTACTACGACTTCTTTGGGTGTGGAAATATGAGCTTCTTCGTTACTCTGGTGATGCAGTTTACGTGGATTATACCAGGAGTGATTACTGCTCTGGTTATGTATCAGCGCGGTATGAGGCTACGCTTCAACCTACTCTCAATAGTCTGTATTGGAGTGTCATTAGTTGCGACTATTATATGGTTCGCTACAGGTATGGATATTCCATTGATGTTTTGGGAGGGTCACTTTTTAGAGGTAAATGAGGCTGCGAGACCTTTACTAATAAGCATATCAAGAGCAAGCCAAAGTTTCTGGCTTGTTGGAATAGCACTACTCGTTGGAGCGAGGAAAGAACGTAAGGAGGTAACATGAAACTACTAGTGATAGGTGGGTGTGGTTTCTTAGGGTCTCATGTATGTGAGCTCTTTAAGGAGAAGGGTTGGGATGTGGTTGCGTATGACAACCTAACTAAGTTTGAGACAGGTCGAATCGCCTTCGGAGACCAGGACAGAATCCGTAGCTACAACCTTTCGTATTTGTACGGTATCGATGTTGAGGTAGCAGTTCGGGATATTCGAGACCGTACAGCACTTGAACATTACGCTAAGGGCTGTGATTATATAATTAACTGTGCAGCCCAGCCAACTATGACACTTTCTTCTGAGGACCCATTGCTTGACTTCGGTACGAATGTTAAAGGGTCGCTCAACATCCTTGAAGCTGCGCGTAAGCACTCAATACCCTCAGCCTTCTGTTCATCGATACATGTATATGGCACAGGTATGAACGAGGAGGTTGTAGAAAAGACAGACCGATATTATAGAGAGCCTGTAACTATAGACGAGACACATGAAGTACTTACAGGCCATTTAACTCCTTTACACGCATCTAAGAGGGCCGCGGAAATATATATCCAAACCTATATAGATACCTACGGCATCGAGGCGGCTACCTTCCGTCTAACAGGTATTTACGGCCCTCGACAGTTCGGTAGTGAAGACCATGGATGGGTCTCGCTACTCGCAATTAAGGCAATGATGGGTCTGCAAGTTCAGATTATAGGTACCGGCAAGCAGGTCCGAGATATACTCTATGTGAAGGATGCAGCCAAAGCTTTCTTAAACTGGTTCGAGCATGGTAGGCCTTCAGGCATCTATAATATAGGAGGCGGACCGAGTACACTTATATCGGTTTTAGAGTGCCTTGACGAACTATACAAACTAAACGGGTCAGACCCAGATATAACGTTCGGTGGTGAGAGACGAGGCGACCTCTTATACTTTGTGTGTGACAGTCACAAAGCACACGAGGCCTTTGAATGGAGCCCCTCAGTCAATACATCTTCCGGACTAGGAGAGTTAGTAAAATGGTTACAGAGTATCAAAGACATATTCCATGCGTAATTCCTTGTGGGGGGTCTAGTACACGTTTAGGTACCGGAGAGAGTAAGTGTCTTGCTGGTACAATACCTCCTATAGTACACGTGATTGACTTCTGGAAGTCAAAGGGTATTACTAACTTCATCTTCATTGTAGGTGGCGAACACATGTGTGAGACCATAAAGGTAGTACGTCAAGCCGTACCTGATGCCTTTATTGTAGATAGAGGCAAAGTTGTCAATCTCGCTAAGGCAATCCTTATGGTATCAGATGCTATCCTGGACCGTTTTATACTAGCTCTAGGAGACTGCCTCAATTTTGGAGACTTCATTGCACCTTGGGATGTAGACTTCGGTGTAGGTGTATGTTTAACTGACCTTACTGAACTACGTAAGAACTACCTAGTAAGTTTGAACAATCATAGTGTGGCAAGGCTAGTTGAGAAACCTACTAAAGATATCGGGCTTTGTGGTATGGGCACCTTCTTCTTGCATCGTAGAATATTCGACTACATACATCGACTTCGTTTACCTGACGAAGCTACGAGCGTAGACCTTACGGGGGCACTACAGTTAGCCATTGGAAGTGGAGAAGAAGTATACCCAATATACTTTAAGGGTACCTACATAAATGTTACGTACCCTCAAGATGTTAAGCAAGCGGAGGAGATGAATAATGTCAGTACCTGCAGACCACGATGCAACTGCTAAGGCTATAGGCCTTGGAGGTGTTGCGCGAATGATAGCTAAAGCTGCCTTTAACTACCGTCATACAATGGGTTATCTACTAAAGAAGAGACACTTTACAAGTCTGTATAACTTCTTCTTTACCAAAACACTTGTACCTACAGGTGAAGGTTCAGGAGAGTTAGCTTACTACTTTATTGGGTCGTTACTTCAAAAGCATCCTCAACTCGCACCGTATCCTCGTAATATAGAAATTGAGATATCGACCTACTGTAACAAGAAGTGCATTACCTGCGAACATACCTACTGGAACGAACCTTCAAGACATCTGACGTTCGCCCAACTCAAAAACCTCGTAGACCAGTTTCCACTTCGGTGGGTTAATCTAACAGGTGAAGGCGATGCCTTTCTTAACCCTGACTACTTAGACATGATTAGATACCTGAAGTACAAGGGAGTGAGTGTGTATCTGGTAGATAGCTTCGACTTAATCACACCCGATATTGCACGTCGTCTAGTTGCTATGGATGTAGATGGTATTTATCTTTCTATGGATGGAGCATCGAAACAGACCTATGAAAGCATTAAACGAGGTTGTAACTACGAGAAAGTGCTTAACAATATTAGAGCACTCCTCCAGGCTAAGAGGGAGATGAATACTCCTCTACCCGAGTTATGTATTCGGTTTGTTGTAAATAACCAGAACGCACATGAGATGGCTGACTTTGTTAAAGTTATAAGCAATCTAGGACCTAAGGAGTTGTGGGGAGATGGTGCTAAACTTCATTTCACCAAACTACTTGACTTCCCTGCAATTCATCATCTCTATCCTGAGACCGTACCAGACCAATACGTCATCGACGCTGCTAAAGCTGTTAAGGATGACCCCAACAGTCTTATTGCAGTCTTTGCACGTACAGATACACGTAACCCTTCTATTAACAGGTGTCTTGCTTGGATGGAACCTTATTTTCCTCTAGTACCGCATCCTATGACAGTTGCCTGTTGTGCTTTAATGATGGCTAACGATCGAGCTGGAGTAGAGAAATATAACTTTGGTGATTATACTCAGGAGCCATTTAAGGACATCTGGAATCATCCTTATTACAAATGGTTCCGCAAGACAGTGACCAATCCACGTGCTCCCGTTCCTGCAGCGTGTATGGGATGTAGAGCATATGACACAACTAAACGTGTCGGAGAGTTTGGTATAGACTACCGAACAAGGGAGGATTTTAAGTAATATGAAAATACTTATAGTCCATCCTCAAATGGGTCAATACGGAGGAGCTGAACTTGTAGTGGTTAGAATGTCTCAATACTTACAGTCTTGGGGTCATGAGGTAGACATACTTACACTAAGTACCACTGACCATCCTGACTACGACGGTTTGAACTTTATTGTACCTAAGAAACAGATGCAGTATAGGTTGCGAACAGGTGTTAGATTCTTTCCAGACATCGGTATGATGTATCTCACGTTAAGGAATATGTACAACGGACGTGTTAAAGACTACGACGCCATTAACATACACAACTTTCCAGCAATATGGACTGCACCTACTCACGGTAAAGTAGTTTGGATGTGTAATGAGATTCCCGACTTGTGGCATAACAGTAAAACACCCTTTATGACGCGTATGGGATTCATGGCTGGTAAGATTGTCGACCGTTACTTAGTTAGAAGTCGACATCCTACTATAGTAGTTGCCGACGAACGATGCTCACAACGTATTCGTCAGAGGTACGATTTAGAGTCCCATATAAATCATTATGGTATAGACGTGTTTGACTTGAGTACTGTTAGAAGTAACACCTTTACTGTTATTCACCCTGCAATGATATCTCCTTCAAAGAATCAAATGGAGATACTGGAGGCACTTGTTAGTTTACGTAAATCAATGACTGCTCGCCTTATTGTATCTGGCTACTACGAGCCGACACATCCCTACACCTTGTCTCTTCACAAGTACATTAAACAGCATCACTTGAATGTCGAGTTTGTAGGTCTAGGTACACGTGCTATTCTACAAGAACTCTATGCGCAGGCACATGTAGCTGTTTTTCCGGGTAAAGGACAAGGTTCGTGGCTTGGACCTTTCGAGCAGTTGACATTAGGGACACCTATCATAGTATCACCAAACCTAAGCTGCTCAGACATCATAAAGAGAGAGAACCTGGGAATAGTCACAAACGACTTTACGGAGGCTATAAAAGAAGTATATGATAACTACCCAAAATATTGTGAGCATGCCTTGAAGGCTAGGAAGTACGTACTTCGAGAGTTAACCTGGGAACGCTTTACCAAGCGTATGCTGGAGTTAATGCAATGAAACTACCTAACGAGCTATTGCACCTCCGTCGAGTTCTGTTAGGAGGAGTGCTTGTCTTTGGAATAGTTGCAAACTTCCAATCCCCTGCACTAATGGGGAGTGCTGCATGGAGTCTCTTACTGTTGCTGGTCATTGCTTATCTGTTTGACGTTATATACCATAGTATTGGTAATCCTCAACTAGCAAGTAAGGCGACTATATTACTCAGACTGTTCTGGAAGGGTCTAAACGCTCCTCCGCACCGTAACCTAGACAATGTTAAAGGGTACTACACTCACGAGCAGTATGACTGGATAACAGATGTTAAGTTTCCAGAGAGTATACTTCACGATAGACGTAAACTTGCCATGACTGAGAAAGCTAGGGTATATATTACAAACTCAGAGGTACTTGACCTTGGCTGCGGTACGGGTCTAATAACTCAAGTACTCCCAGGCCACGTCACAGGCGTTGATATAGGTTTATGGAAACTCGAAAGAGCACGCCAGCATTGCCCTCAAGCAACATTTGTAGTAGATGATATTGAGGAACTCAATAACTTTCCACAACCTAATCAGTTTGATGTAGCAGTATGCACGGACGTTCTAGAACACTTGGAGAGGCCTGATAAAGCTCTGAGAGCAGTTTGGAGAGTCCTTAAACCGGGAGGCATCTTATTGGGTACTGTACCTACACGTAGCCTAATATGGAAGATGAGACGCTTCCTTACTACTGCTGACTCCTCGGGAGAGCCCTTTCACATATACTATAATAGAAAGATGCTTAAAGACCTCCTTCACTCCTACAACATCTGTGAGATGTCCCGACAGTGTCTAGGACTTGAGTGGTTCTTTGCGGCTACTAAGGAAGGTACACATGAGTAAGCGCTTTGCCATAGCTCTGACATTACTGTTTGTAGGTCTGACCGTTATTTATTTTAGAGATTCTATATTTAGTCCCTTAGACACTTGGATAATGAGATATCAGGGTTCCGATCTCTATATATACTATCTTGGAGCCTATGAACGCTTAGGTATGCTTAAAGACGGTTTCTTACCTGTAGGAGACTATTGGATACCCCGAGGAGGTGGATATGCTGCAACCACTCAAGAGTTACTTATTGCTCCTACACATCTCTTACTGATGGCAACCTATGCCATTACTAATAACTTTACCATGGCACTTAGGATTCTATATCCTCTCACATATCTCGCGACTCTCTTTACAGCATATTGGTACGGTACTACAATACTAAAAGATAAGGCATCTTCCTCAATTGTGAAGTATGCGAGCATAGTCCTAGCTGTAAGTTACGGCTTCTGTGTATTTGGGTCTAATACTATTGAGCAGCCTCCCTTTATAGGTTCGATGCCATTTATTCTACTCACCTTAATCTTCTTGGAGAAGACTATTAAGGAGAGTAAACCCCTCTACATAATCCTTACCACTGTGTTTCTTCTAACGGTATGCTTAAATCATCTATATATGGCGTACTTCCTTACAGCCTTTATAGGCTTCCGTATATTATTCGTGTGGAGAAAAGAAGTCCTGCGAAGCGCTATTATAGGAGGTATACTCCTCGTGCTTCTAGCAGCACCCTTCTTTATACCTCAAATTGCTCACATACCTTCAGAGGGAATTCAAAGCAACCTACAGGCACAAACTGGCGCCCTAGCAGTACTTCCAGGTCTATTCTTCTTCAAAAGCGACCCCATGAGTTTCGCATCGGAAGCGTCTATTGCGTACATGGGATTAGTTACGTTAGCTCTTGCTCTGCTACCTCTGGTGATACACAAAGTCTTTATGTGGAGACGTACTTACGTCTTCTATCTGTTAGCAGCAATTATCTTTGCCCTCTTTGCTGTAGGTCAATACGGTCCTATAAACCTCGCTCTGATGGTTCAGAAGTATCTACCTCTATCCTTCTTCCTCAGAGTTCCAGGACGAGCGATGGTAATTGGAAGTTTAGCACTCTCGGCCTGCGCTACTTTTGGCTTCGTTGCTTTGATTAGTCGTATCAAACCTAAGTATATAGCATTAACTACTATGGTTATAGTTCTAGCACTCTTTGCGGACCTCTCTATAGGGTATGAGCCTCCCACTATGGCTACTCCTATTTCCCAGAACGAGGCCTACGAGTTCCTAAGAGAACGTCCAGGAGACTTCAGAGTAATAGAAATACCGTCGATATACCCTCAAATGGCCCTAGCAGATATATACACAGACCATGATGTACTTAGTACTTTCAGTTGGGCCTTTGGTTACTTCGAACCTCTTCACTCCTTCGCTGCTCAGTACAACAACTACTTAAACTTGACAGCCACAGAGCAGGAAACATCATTCTACGGTGTAAAGTATGTTATAGTAAATACTGATGCTGACTACTACACTAACCTTCGGACAGCTATTCAGTATCAAGCGGGTGCGACACTGAAAAAAATCGAGCCCGTTGCAGATTACATTAGTTCTTCCAAAGACTCCAAACTCGTCTACAACAGTAATGGATATGCTATCTACGAGAACTTACTTTATCAGGGAACAGTCTTTCCGTGTGAGTCTTACAAGTGGAAAGACCCTAATACTCTTATAATAGACACTAACAGTAACAGTCCACAGCAGCTCTTTATCAGTCAGAGCTACGCAGAAGGTTGGGTAGCAAAAGTAAATGGGGTACGCACTCCTATAAACGAGGTAAACTCTATACAAAGCATAGACGTTCCTGCAGGACGAAATCATGTAGTGGTACACTATCAAAACTATGAGAAATGGTTCGTCATAGCTGCCCTCTCTTGGTCAGCTGCACTTGCTTTTGGTTTATGGATATGCTTAAGGAGAAGAGTACATGTTTAGATTACTACGGGAAATAGTCAAATATTTTACAGGTTGGAGGTTTATCTTAAAATGTTGTTTAATGCACTTCTTATTGGGCTTCTGTGTGGGGTCGTTGGTGTACTGGTTGATCTCGACCACGTTGTTGCATTCTTCGTTAAACGAGGTGGGCGTATTTTCCATCCATACCTTCTCGTTGTTAGTAGCATTGGATTGTGCGGTCTTATCGCATATCTTGGAGGACTACTTTGTTAAAAAGTTTTAGGTCAAATTGTGTAGTAGCAACAGGCATGGGAGCAATAGCATTCGTCTACTACTTGATACTTAGTGCCAAAGAGTGGACGTGGGTATTTGTCTCGTATGATAGTGGTGACTGGTTAGCTACTGCAAACTGGTGGATGGTCCCACAACCTTACGGAAGTCCATTATACATTACACTTTGTAGGTTTATAGGATTCCTTCCAGGCAGTCAGCCTACTAATATAACATTGCTACTATCCGCACTACCCGCAGCAATCACTGTTGGGTTAGTATACCTCATAGTTTTACGTCTTACAGACAAAAGACTGCTAGCCGTTATATCGAGTATAGTGTTATTAGCCTCTACAGTATTTCTTACGCAGGCAACTGTAGTGGAGGAATACACTCTCGCTACAATGTTTCTAACTCTTGGCATTTACTTCAGACAACGGGACAACTATAAGCTAACGGCCTTATGTCTAGGTTTGGGAAGTGCAGTACACGTGCTGGTGCTCCTTATTGGAGTATTCTGGTTAGCTGCAGAATTCAAGTTATGGAGGAAACAACTTGTATCTGTAGGAATTGCTGCACTTACTGTAGCAGTCTCCTATAGTCTCATAATCGTGCTAATGTCGATGGATACTCCACGATTGTTAGCAGGAGGACTTAGTTATGCAACCTTAAAGAACTACGTGTTCGCTGTAGGAGGGTCTGTTGTTGGTCAACTAAGCATTTTTGAGTTTCCCTTAAGACTGTGGGATATAGGTCGAGTACTTCTTGCAACTCTAGGTCTATCTATTGTTCCTATCATCTACGCCTTAAAGTATCAGATGCCGAAACTTCGTCTTGTACTACTCGCAACTGTCTTTGTGTGTGTTGGATACTACCTTACATGCTTAGACTATACTACTTGGACCTTCCTTACCTTTACAATACCCAGTCTTGCTATATTAGCAGGTGTAGGCCTTAATAAGCTACAACCCTATCACACAAAGCTGGTACTCGCTAGTAGCATTATACTAATCCTACTTAATGGTATATTTATGAATGCCAGTGTACTAACTAAAGAGACACCAGTAGCACAACAGTACTATGATAAACTAACTGAACTTCCAGAGGGCAGTATAGTAGCAACACATGCAGGTTCATACAGTCTTGGGATGTTCTACGCATTAAGCAAGGGTGTACAGGTCGTACCTCTTGTCTACCCTTATCTCGATTGGTGGGAGTTTGAAGATTATAGACTATGGTTGTATTCGACCTATGATGTCTATATACCACCAAATATTGATACTGCACAAGCTATCCAGTATCTTCTAGATGATGGCAAAGAAGTATACTTCGCCCATTATCCAAATAGTGTGACAGAACTCCAAGAGAAGTTAGTACTTGAAGGCACTGGAGATGTTCGAAAGGTTGTGGAGGTACGATGATAATAAAGATAGTCTATGGATTTCTTATTGCAGGTACTCTTGGAGCATACTTCTCTATAAAGGACTTTTTGGCTTGGCCAATTCAACGAGATATAATTACGTCGAATATTACCGTCAGCTACGTACTTGCTCTTGGTCTAGTAGGAGGGTTAAGCCCCTGGATGACTAAAAAGGTGTGGCCTAAAGCACCTAAGTGGGCTTTCGTATTCGTAGCTGTAGTTCTGGGTATAATGGTCGTAGGTGCCCTAAAACTTTTAGGAGAGCCTACTAGATGGTGACAAAAATATAAAAGGAGGTAATAAAAGGAGGTAATAAAGTGAATATCTTCAGAGACATCCAACGAAAGGCTGCGAACATCCACGCGAAGAGGCAAGCTGCTCACTACAAGCGACTCCGTAGAGACACTAAGCTAGCGAAACTGCAGAAGGCCAAACTCGAAAGGCTACAAGAGGCTCGAAGGGAAAGGGATAAGGCTCGTACGGAAGTTAAAGGTCTTAAACCTAAACGTTCCCTTGGAAAGTTCCGACTACCCAAACTCGTTGGGAACCTTGGCGCCCTAACAAAAGGCATGCCAAGCGAAGAGGAACTAAACAAGGCGGTCTTTGGGTCAACCTCTCCAAAACTCCCCAAGGATATTACCAGAATGGAGACAGGTCCAAGTACTAAGGACTTAGATGACCTGAGTAAGGACATCTTTAGATGAGCAAACAACACCTATTCCGTGTAAAGTTCAAAGAACTGAACAGGGGTAATAATGGCGGTCTTGGTAGCGTCAAATCCTACAAAACGACTGCTAGCAATTCACATGACGCTGCAAAGAAGCTCCGAAAGAAGGCTAGGATACTTTCTGTGAGGAGAATAGACTGAACAAAAAGAATGTCGCCTTAATTGTATTAGGTATTATACTAGTCGTAATGGTTGTCAAGGACCTTCGAGACAGTCGCAATTGGGATGACTTAACACAAACAGTTTCGAGACAGTCTGCAGCCCTTATACTTCAGGCTAAGGCAATCGAGACCTTGCAGAACCCTCAACATTTCGAGTCTTATGAGGAAATGGGGTCTTGGGTAGAGAACTGGGTAATTACTAAGCTTCCAATTGTCGTAGGAGAGTCTAACAGTCCTTGGCAGTTAACTCTACGAGCTAGTGAACTACATAGCGACTACTGGGGTTGCGACGATATTGCAGAAGCGATGCAGAGAGACGCTCTAAAAGAAGGTCATATAGTAAGTAAGGCACTAGTTGACTATGAGGGTAAAGTTTATGGAGTTGTTGTAGGTCTTCCTAGTCACGCAGGAAACCTAGCTTCTACCGAAAGTGCCTATTGGTTTATCGAACCCCAAACAGGAGAGATAACTAAAATAATAGACCGAAAATAATTTCTATTGTGATGTCCTTGCATACTGTTATGGACATATGGTATAATTAAGGTAGAATATAAGAAGAGGTGGAATATGCTCGCACACTTTACCTATTATGGAAGTACCGAGGCTAAGAGTAAGGAAGTCAAGTTCTATAGACGTCCTAACGGTCTCTATGTATGTGAGATTGAAGGCATGCCAGCACTAAAGGTTTCGCACCCTAGCAGAATAAGAGTAATGGCCGCCTTTAAGGGTTGGCATGAAATGGCCATAAAAGACTGGGGTGCAAGCGAAATTGAATGGGACGGCATGGCTACATCGGATGAGCAGGAAGAAGCCGTGTGGAATCAGTTGGGTAAAGGAAAGCAGTAATGAATACACCTAAACCTGGCACGCTTAAGTATCGTCAGTACGGCGACTGGATGATTTCAAAGATTGCTGAGTATACTGGACCACTCCACGACATTGGCAACGTACACAACGAGACCTTGGAAAAGTTATATGCAGCAATTGTACAGGAAGCTATTCACCCATATCGTGCATATCAAACGGAGACAGGACAATGAAAACCAGTTTTAAGGACGTTGACATTCCTTCTTGGGTAGATGACACTATTCCACCCGAAGTCAAGCCCTACCCTAAGACAGTAGTTCCTACAGGTAAGGAGCTCGAGGAATTACACCAACGAATGAAAGAGTGGCTAAAAAGATACGAATAAGGAGGTAATTAAAGTGACAAGTCCTAATATATATGGAGACAATATAAACCGTAATTTTACTCTTCCAGAGGCTAAGGCGGTTCTGTTAGAGGCTGTTATACCTCCTGATGATATTACCCTTAATCATAAACCCTGGAAGTTAGAGAGCACCTACACCTCTCGTGCTGATGCTCTTGGCTCCGCAGGAATGATGGAATCTTACAGACTGTTTAAGTATTCACAAGGATATGCGTTATATGAGCGCAATTACAGCTTATAGGAACTAGTTGAGAGGTTGCAGAACTTGAAAGTACTGGAAAAGTTATATCCTTTCCAACAAGAAGACGTAGGGTGGTTAAGAGAACACCCGAAGTGTCTTAATGCTAACTTCCTAGGTGCAGGTAAAACGGTCGAAGCCCTTTCACTTGCAGAGGAGTTAGACTTAAGACACGTTCTTGTCATATGTCCGAAGTCACTAGTTAATGAATGGTTCTGGCAAGACTCGTTATGGTTAGACGGAGACGCTCTTACACCACATGAGGATAGCCAGTATGACCACCGACTAGCTGGTTTAGACTTAAAAGGTCCTCGGTTTGTTATTGCAAACTACGACCTCTTACCTAATCCAAAATGCTGGTCAGCACTCCGTAGTGTCAAGTGGGATATGATAATCTTCGACGAAGCCCATCGTCTTAAGAACCATAAAGCCAAGAGGACCAGAAATGCATATCTGTTAGCACCAGGAGTTCCTCGTATACTGTTAGTAACAGGTACTCCTATTCAAAACTCTCCTGCTGACCTGTTTCCTCTATTTCACCTTATGAACCCCTCAAAGTATCACAACTACTCTTGGTGGATAAATACTTTCTGTGTCATGGAGGAAGAGACGATATGGTTAAAGGGTCCTGATGGAAAGCCCCGACCAAGATTGATTAAACGAATTATACCAGGTAAGATTAACCATACACTAGAGCTTAATCAACTTCTACACCTGTACATGCTACGACGTGAGAAGCATGACGTACTCAAAGACCTTCCACCTAAAGTCTACCGAACTATACCGATAGACCTTGGACCTGAAAAGAAACAATACCTACAAATGCAAGATGAATACTTTGCCCTCTTGGATAGTGGAGAGCTTATTACATCTCCTAAGGCTGTTGCGCAAATGATGCGCTTACGCCAAATATGTTGTGACCCTAATTTACTATCCCACAGTATTGACAAACCTAGTTCAACTACGAATAAGACCCAAGCCCTTTTAGACTTCATCAATGATGCAAACGGTGCAAAAATGGTCGTCTACACTTACTTTGAACAATACGTGCGGATACTAAGTCGAGAATTTAACCGCGCCAAGATTAGTCACGTTGTTGTAACAGGTAAGGAGAAGAGTACCGAACGAACTGCATCGGAACAACTATTCCAAAGTAATCCCAACGTACGTATATGTCTTGGAACTATCGGAGCTCTAAAAGAAGGTCTTACACTGACTGAAGCTAAGGTAGTGGTATTCATGGATAGATGGTGGAATCCAAGTGTCAACGAACAATGTGAAGACCGTGTATACGGACGAGTAAATAAAGGCTTAGAACAGAACGAGACGACTCTAATCGTAGATATGTTTAATCAAGGTACGGTTGAAGAACACGTTCATGCGGTCGTTAGAGGTAAGGAAGACATGCGTGAAGCAGTCGTAACGAATAAAGTCGTAGAGGCTATGAGAAAACACTTACGTGAGAGGTAATAAGCTATGTGGATATTCACTGTAATCTACCAGATATCGGGAATGCCGACGACACTGATTTATCGCGTCAATGGTAAGGAATGGGCTACAGTCGGCCCCAAACTCTACAAGGCCCTAAAGACTAATACGGGTAAGTTGGGACATGCAGTAAACCAGATGTCCTTTAAGGAATTCGAGAATTACTTCGACGAAGAAGGTGAGGCTATGTTTGGAGAGTTTCAAATAAGGACAGTACACCCTGACGACGACCATTGGATACAATAAGAAGGACCTATTGGTGTAGAGTTTCTTAGAGACAGATTAGGAGTACAACTACCATGACGATTACAATGTCTTGGGATTCGTTAGTTTTTGGGACATACTCACGTGAGAGTATTCAGAAGGCAGTTGCCGACCCTCAATGGCAAGACCTTCGAACACTTCTAGTCGGTACTAGTCTCCAAACCAAGTATATAGGTTTAGTAGATTGGCTCCAGGATAGTGAGTACTCTACAATGTCGAAGATACAAGTCACTAATTATGTAAATGCCTTAAAAAGAGGTGGTTTAATTTAACTTAAGGAGGTTAACATGATGAACGCACTAGAAGCATTACGAGAGGCCAATCTTATATCTCCACGTCAAGGAGAGTGGGCTACTCTTCGGGAGATAAACGTTTCTCAGGGTATTGACGGAGGTAATATTACTCATACTCAACTTTCTAAACTCGTTAAATCAGGTTCCGCAGAAAGCGCACCAGTTGAAGGTCAGACAATGTATAGGTCGGCTGGACAGGCTATTAAAGAGTTTGGCGGAGAAGGTAGAACCGAATCTTATGAACCACCTGGACAAGACGGAGAGCCTCGAGGAGGTAAGGACGACCCTTACTACCCTCAAGATGAGCAATACTTACGAGGTGGACCGGTTAGCGGAACCACAGGTGTAGGAGTACCTATACCTTTACCTGACGTAAGTCAGTTAATGACTTAAAGAGGAGGCTAATAATTATGTCAGAGCTAACAGACTACGAAGTACAACTGTCTGAAGTTATTCACCAGAGTGGAGCCACTAAAGGTGCAGGAGCAACCATCAATGAAATGATTGCAGCTATGAGCACCGATGGGTCCGAGACGGATACCCAAAAAGTCCTGTCTGCACTTAAAAAGCTCCAAAAGACGTGGTATGTCTATAAAATCCCTGCCGTACATGAAGGAATGCCAGATGAGTACTTCACAACTAACAAGTATCAACAAGAACGTGAGTTGTGGTGGCAAGGGGCCAAGTTCGGTAAGAAGATAATACGAGAATAACAACAAACAGAAGGAGGCCATAACAATGGAAGAGAGATACCAAGGTCGCGAGATACAAGCGACTCTAAAGGCTCCTACATCTGAGCAACTAGAAAGAATGCTAGTAGCCTTAAACGAGTACTCCACTGAACACGAAATGGAAGAGATTCAAGTCCTCAAAAAAGGTAAAGACCCCGATGGTGGATGGGAAGCAGTTGTAGTAGCACACAACTTCAACCCTCTAAGTTGGGCCAGAGAAAAGTGGGAAACTCGTGGAGGTGGTTTCGAGGCCAGAACTAGTAAACAACGAGAAGCAAGGGAGAAGCGACTCGAGAGGCTTCGTGCCGAAACTACGGCAGCCAAAGAACGTGCAGAACAGTTTACCGAGGAGTCTGAGCTCCGAAGACAACGTACTGAGGCAGCTAAGACCATTGCAGCAAAACAGGATATTACACGTCAGTCTCTCCGAGAGCAACGAAAAGCCTCTGGACAAGTCCGTCGCACCCAGATTGGAATGGCTTTCGACCCAATACTAGACCCGTTAAAGGCATTAGAGTCCAAGAGGCCTCTTACTCCTCAGTCACCTAAAGTGACACCTAAAAGAGTCTCGGACGACGATCTGCTGAAAGAGATATTAGACATGAAACTACTGTAGAGTGAGAGGGTGCATAAATGAGTCAAACTTTTATCATAGCATCTCACGTAGCTGACAGAGCAGGACCTCATCAGGACTTGTACCTGTCTACCACTGAGGATGCACTCACTTATATGTCATGGGCAATTCCTAAAGGCGTTCCCCTGAAGAAGGGTGTTAAACATCTAGCAGTTAGAGTCGGAGACCATTCTCCGAGTGCAGCAATGTTCGAAGGTGAGATTACAGAGGGCTATGGTAAGGGAGTAAAAGAGATATGGGACGAAGGAACTTATGTTCCGTATCAACACATCGTAGCACCTAAGCCTGTACGAATAGACTTCTTCGGGGGAAGAGTAATAGGAACCTACTACCTAAAACATTGGGCCGATAAACGTTGGCTAATTTGGAGGGCATAATATGAGTAATACTACAGTGGCAGTAAACTTTACAACCGACGAAGAGGCTGGTGCAGTCTATGGTACTATACGCAAACTTAAACACGAGGGGTACTTTAGCTCTTATAGTATGTACGATGATTACGCTCTCTTGTTTGTTCCCTCGACCGAGGTAAATACAGTTATCGATTTCTTCGATACACTATCAGCAGAACGAGAACTTCCAGGTATATCTGCTCAGACTGACTAATTACGGAGGACATGATATGGCAAATAAACAAATATGTCCAACTCACGACAGACCTCTTAAGTATAGTCGTAAGGAGAAGATGTGGTACTGTCCTGATTGTCTACAATCTGCGTACTTGTCATGGCAAGCTCAACAGGAAGCAGTGAAACGATATCGTGACTCTGAGAAGGGTAAGGAAGCCCAGAAACGTTACGAAGACTCAGATAAAGGACAGACAGCCCGACAGCGCTATCTTAAATCCGACAAGTATAAAGAACGTCGGAGAGAGTATAACCAACGACTTAAGGAATCGCTACAGATTGCCCGTGCAGCTAAAGCAGAAAAACCATCCGTCCAGAGACGTGAGGAGCCTCTTACTAGTGAAGAGCTAACACCTCTTGTAATGGACATTATGGAATACCAGGATACTATAGGAGTAAATCCCTCCACTGCCGATGTTAAAGAGTGGTCTAAAGATGTTTACAAGAAAACCATCACGACCGAAAAAGCTCGTGAACTAATTGACCTAACACTTAAAAGGAGACAGACTTAATATGCCCTACGCAGAGTGTGTAAGTTGTGGAGCTCGCTTCCGGGTCACCAAAACCTCAGAGCAAAGACTATTGTCTGCAATATATGGAGACAAGCAACTATGTCCCAAATGTCTCAAAGACCAGTCGTGGCCGAAATGTACTACCTGCGAAAAGCCGGTAGAGAATCCCGTTCTCTTTAACAACGAACCATATCATTCCTACTGTTTGCCTTTCAGTGAGGAGGAATAGTAAATGTCAAAAACACTAACCACCGATGACCTAAATCTCTATATGAATCAAAGTATGGACTCTTTTGAGGAAGCTCTAAATAGAGCCCTAGACTTATGGAACACAGGACACCCAAAGCAATACATCCGTCAGACCCTAGAGACTGAGTTTCATCTTGAACCTCGCAATGCTAGTCGAATTGAACTTATGGCTGAAACTCTCACCTACGACGTAAAGAATACATACAAGTAATATCTCACAAGGAGACGTGTACTATTATGGCTCGTCCAGAATACGCCAAATTACAAGCAGACATACGTAGACGCCAAACTGAGGCACTTCAACGCTTTAAGGATGCCGACCCTGAAGCCTATGAGCGACTACTTAAGCAGGCTCGAGAGGAAGTGAAAGTCGAAGAAACTATGTCACCTCTTGAACGCCTCCAGTCTCGAAGACCTGATGTTCATACTGCTCGAGGTGCGCTGACTTCGGAGGAAATAGATAAGATAGTCTACGACCCTAAAGAACGTCACTATTATATCCGTACAAAAGATGAGTGGGGAAAAGACCACTTATACTTTGAGAGTTTTATACCTACACCATCCTCGGAAGAAGTCCTCGACGAGCTAAAGGAGAAGCACCCAAGCTTCTCTGGACAGCTCACCTCTATTGAAGCTTGCACATGTCCCGCCTGCCTAAAACGTCATCCTAACTAAACTCCTATCAGGATGTACTTGCCACTTTGATAATGTGGTGGTATAATTAAGGTATACTATGATAAGGAGTTAAAGATGATTATCGACGACACAAATTGTACAGTCAATTCTAGGTGGCACCTTGCTCACGACATCCGTCAAACCATCTCAAATATGGATGAGTTCGACCGTGAGAAGACTCTCGTACGCATCCAAGCAGAGCTCTTAGACAGTAAGACAGCTAATCCCGATGTACTTAAGTATGTCACTACACTCTTAAATGGCAAAGCACCCCGAGTCGGAATTAGTAAACGAAACGGCAACGGAAACGGAAGATGACGAACGTTAATGTAGGTGATAGGATAGTCGTTATCGACTCAAAGGCCGCAGCTAATTTAGGTGCGAAGGTCACGAACACCGACAAAGGCACCGTCATACGCAAACGAGCAGTCGATGGGTGGTGTCCAGAGGTCGCAATGGATAACGGAGACGTTTGGATTCTTCCAAAAGAGTCCGTAAGGAGAGTTAATGAGCAATTCTGAGAGAGCCAAAAAAAGACGCGCCCAAAGGGGTAAGCCACCCAAACATCCAAAACGCTCTCATACACCCAAAACTCGCAACATCCCCTTATCTCCACAAGAAACTAAACAGCTGGACAGTATATTGCAACTAGGCGACATATGGGCGTCTCGAACGCCTGTAAAACGCATTCCGGCGGGAGAATGAAATGAGTTTAGACCCGAGTAATACCTTCTTCATATCAGACTTTCACTTCGACCATACCAATATCATCGAGTACTGTAATCGACCCTTTCGAAATACTGACGAGATGAATAAGGTCATGTTACGGAACTACAACGAGGTTGTCAAGGACGACAGTATCGTCTACTTTTTAGGTGATATGGCCTTTGGTCGACAATCACAAAAACCTAGATGGTGGTTATCTCAACTCCGAGGACACATCACCTATATTAAAGGTTCCCACGACCATGGAATACGACCTACAAACCTTCCTAACTGCTACGATAGTCTTGTCCTAGACACTGGAAAAGATAAGGTACTCCTTATACATAGTCCATACTTCGTTCCCAGAACCTGGCAAGGTTGGACAATTCACGGACATACACACTCCGACCGTATGGTCGACGTCTATCATCAAAAGGTGTGTGTGTGTGTTGAAGCCACCAATTACCGTCCTGTTAGTTTACAGCAGGTCCGAGATGCCATTGAGGCAGAACCTTACACCCCTCAACACGTTAACCGTATGTTCCAGGAAGTTCGAGAGTCTCGACTCTCTTCCCTTAAGCGAGACCACTATGATAAGGACCGAGGATATTAAACATGATAGAGACAATGTTAAACGGTAGAATTGATGTTTGGTGGGAGATAGGAATTTTAGTCACTATTGGTCTTCCACTATGGTTCCCTATTTTCCAGGTTTTTATGTGTATCCTTTTGAAGGTCTCTCTATTCATCTATAGTACTGTTCGAGGAGGTTTACAATGACACTTTATTGCAATGCAGAACTAGACAGCATGGGTCTACAGGTAGTACGTCTCCGACATAAAAAAGGCGGAAGGTACATAGGTTCAATTTGGGGTACTATCAGGAAAAGAGATGTTAGCGACTTTGACAAGTTCCACGACATAGTAACTATTGAGACCAATGATTCTATAGTTGCAATGTTATGGAATGCGGAGGTAGTCAATGAGTAACAAAAACAATACCCAGTGGATACAAAAGGCTACTGAACAACACAACCCTCGACTTACGCTATCCTTAGCTACGTCGGTGGTACTCCCAATTTTCGAGGATGTCACTACCTATCACATAGTTGACAAAAACAAGGTACGGGAAAATAGGAACTAGCAAAGGGGGTTTATAATGTCCTCACCAGAAATACGAACACGCAATGTAAGAGTCTACGTAAATGACCTCGCAAGCTATACCAAGAAAGTTCCCGAAGCAGTCTTTGCATTTACCCTAGACGAACTACAAGCCTTAGAATCGTGGGTACCTCTTAACGACGGATTTCATAAGGAAGTCGTAGAGGCTCAGGAGGAACTAGAACGCTTAAAGAAGGAGAGTGAATTGCGCCAATGGAAATGATATGGTGTCAAAGTTGCAAGACAGTAATATGGGCTTATGACCATGCTGAACCGTCAGATAGAATGGGTGCAGCAAACAGTTTCAATCTACCCTGTCCTCTATGCGGTCACAAAAGTAACTTCAGTGGACTAGGCATCCCAAACAAGAGCATAGACAAAAACATAAACCAACTACGGACTACAGGATTGCCAGTATATGACAAATGGTCATATATGAAGCACCTAGCATTCTGTAACAATGTAGAATGGAACCCGTCCGGAGACAACTCGTGGTTCAGACCAGGTACCCATATAACCCTACCCTCAATTCTTCAACCTAATCATGGTGACTGGACTCTATGATCCTGTAATCATGTAGCCCAATCACACGACAAGAACGGTAAATGTGAAGCCCACAAATGCGAATGCACTAAGTATGATGGGACGTGCACTCCTGTAGCCCATCAACCTTTGGTTCGCTATTAGAGCCACTAAAAATAACGTAGCTTGAATAAGGAGACAACACAATGGATATCACTTTTCGAATCACCTACAAAGACCCTAAACAGTCAGCCTTTCAACTCGTCCGAGCTCTACGACTCCTACTAAAGGACGCAACAGTGACCACTATAGACGATAAGCGTCTAGCAGGATACCACCGACCTGTATGTCCTAAATGCCACGTTGAGTTCAGACCAGAATGCAATGGTACAGGCGTACTCGACTTTGCAGACTTCGGACCCTACTCTATTTGGGACTCAGACCTTTGGAAGTGTCCTGAATGTGGTAATGAAGTCATCGGAGGCTTTGGTAATGGACCTATATCCGCACACTACCAAGAAGACTTCACAAAGATAGTAGAGGGATATAAAAGTCGCGACCTGCTCGTGGAGAACCAAGGTTAATGAACCAAGTAGAGCGAGGACCAAGTACATTCCATGCCGAAGTCAGCCAGGCAGAGAAGGCAATCATACTTGGATGGGTTGCTGAAACACAGTTCAGGAATATATACTGGTATCATATCGTAGTCGTCAGATGGTCATGGCCCTTTATTAGGCATGTCGAAGCATATGTTACGGATGAATAACAGAATGGAATCAAAATCCTATCATGATGTACTTGCAAGAGTGAGTATGGTCGTGATATAATTAGACATAGGATAAGGAAGGAGCTGAACACGAAATGATTGGAGCCGAAGGTGAAACCCTTACACCCAAGACGGAGAGACGTCTGCAAGACTTGTTTGAGAAGGCTCGTGAAACCGAGCAGGCAGACGGCGGAGACCGAACCTTCGACCAATTCGTGACAGAGCTTCTCGACCTCTACGAGAACACCCTCATGGAGCTATAAGTCCTGACCCGTCAAGGCAGGCAAGCTAAGGAGTACCAATGGAAGTCGTAATGAACAAGGACAAAGTCACACCTAACGCCGTCCGCTACGCAGAACCTCGCAAAGAGAACGACCCCCACAACAAGAACATCTACATGACCAAGTCGGAGCTTACGGAAGCATTCGGCGACATTCCGGAGACCATCAAAGTCACCATTGAGAAGGTATAGCATGACCACACAGTATGACAGTGGTCGCACACGAGAAGACCTCATTAACATTGGTCGTCATGCCATAAACCAGAGAGCACGTGCTATCGCAGGCTCAAAAGCTCGCACACACGCCCTACGAGAGCTCGCTAAACTCCATCCTGAGGATTACAACCTCCTCAGGCAACAAGCCCTGACCGCGCGACCACCCTATGAACCCAACACTAAGAGCTGGTCGGAAGAACAACTCGCACGCTTTGGAGAGCGACAACTACGCTTCCAAGCACGCACCAAAGCTTGTGCTAAGGCAAGGCGCGAGCAACTAAAACAACGTCGAGACCAAGGGAGTGCATAACATGCCTCCAATAACCATAGTGGATTCCATCTTCTTAGGACTCTTAGGGTTCATAGTACTATTCTTTCTCTGTGGTGTTATGGTCGTCATAGAAGAGCACCACAAAAGGCGAACTGAACGGCTGGAGAATGAACGTGCACAACGAATACATGACGCCAGCAAAGTCCAACCGCAATCAAAATCCTATCAGGATGTACTTGCTTAGATAAGACTGACCGTGGTATAATATAGGTATAAATAAGATAAGGAGGACCAAAACCAATGACAACCCCAAGAAACGCAAAAGGAACAACCCCAGCCGTCGACACCATGCCGTCCGAGGAACAGATTCTACGGGAGCTCAAACAGCGTGAGAAGCGCAAGCAGTATATGTCGTCCGACAAAGCGAAAGCTAACCGGCAGATATATATGAAGAAGAAATATGAGCAGACCAAGTCCGACCGGGCAGCCATCGCCTCCCTGAAAGAAAGCGACCCCGGAAAATACGCCGAACTCGAAGCACGTGCAAAGGCAGCGGTCGCAGCCGAGGCAGCCAAGAAAACCAGCTAGACAGTAGCGCGCAACGTCATACAGACGTAAGCGAATAAGTTACACAAGACCGGGCGTCGAAAGATTCCCGGTCTACTCTCTCAAGTCTCCACCTTGACGTGGTGAGGGAGCTTCGAACCAACGGAGACGGACAACCAGGAGGTGACACATGACAATGACACTAGAAGAGGCAAAGGAAAGGTTAGCCGAAGGCAAGGTATTCTACAAGGCTAAGATGCTTACCAGACTCCAGTTAATGTCCTGCGTAGCCTACATAGTAAGAGAATGTAAGGAACTCCATCCGTAGGAGAGGACACCTAATGAAGTTACAATCAATAACCGTCCATAGCCTAGAAGTAACCGACGACAAGGGTTACACATTCAGACTAGAGGACACCCAACACGGCAAGATACGAATCACCGTCCCCGAAGACAGAATACAGTATAGGACAGAGGAAGGCTTCAACAACGCCGACTTCCTAGAGCTGACAAAATGAACACACCTAAAAAAGGTCAACGATGAAATTCTTCCATCGCAAACCGAAAGCACCACCTTCAGACACCCACGCAACCAGTGAAGAGAAGGCCTACTGGTGCGACCTAATGCACCAGTACATCCTAAACAAACTGCAACCTGAGGGCATCGAAGAGCTCAGTCAGCTCTCACCAAAAGTATTACTCGACCCCCACGTCCAACAGCGAATCAGAAGGCTCGAGACTGAGGTGCTATTCTGGAGCTCAATGAACCAATACGACCCTATAGTCGGCAAGCCAAACTACTCAACCGAACTAGAGAAGGCAGAAAGAACGTTGGAGAACATCTACAAAATCTACCTGTCAACCCCTCGGAGCTAACGAAATGAAGGTAGAAAAACGAAGGAGGCATATCAACAATGTCACGCCACCACTATCGCAGACGTAATCCCCTAACATCTCTCCTCCTCAACGGCAGAACGTACTTAGTCCTCGCCGCAGGTTTTGGAGGCTATTGTGCATGGTCCTCCACTCAAGAAGTTATGCCCGGATGGCACGTTATCTTCGGAGAGCCGTCAATGTCTGACACAATTATCGTGGGTGTGGTGTCATTCATAGTCGCCCTGCTAGCACTCAGAGTAGTCAGGTCGCTATTTCGCTACTTCCTCACATAAGAAGGACACGATGAACGAAGGACTAGGAAGGAACGAGATACTTGCGAAGCAACTAACAGTTAGGTTCCTCAAGAGTAGGCAGGGCAAGCGTTTTATGGACGACTTCTTTGGTAGTAAGACTACGACAGGTGAGACGTACACTATGAATGTACGTGAGCCTCTGACCTTATGGGAGAAGATTTGTACAGTAGTATTTCTTCCAGTCACGGTTCCACTGTTCTTGATTCTTTATGTACCGTTCTACGCCCTACAGTTTTCAGTGTTCTTTGCTTATTGGGGTTGGGTGAGTCTTTGGAGGTATGTTAGTAAGAGATAAACGGTAAGAGCTGGACTACTCTTATTCCTTGGATGTTTCATCTTAGCAGCACACCTCTGGTCCAAGACACACCACAAGAAAACACGACGCCACAACTGACCGCACACAAGTAGCTAAGCCACCACAACATTAAGGGAATCCACACAAATGGGTCCCTTTTTTGCTGCTCTAAAAATGTTCCTATCAGGCTGTCCATATCCGAAAAGCAAACAACCATTTACAG
>Ga0307380_10002504_pt1 | contig 26153 bp, 13 predicted proteins | sample UN3MG_FD_202239 | JGI IMG/M metagenome (GOLD analysis project Ga0307380, IMG submission 202239) | Soil microbial communities from Risofladan, Vaasa, Finland - UN-3 | ecosystem: Environmental > Terrestrial > Soil > Coastal area > Acid sulfate soil | place: Finland: Risofladan, Vaasa | collected... | reverse complement strand
GGCCAAGTTCGAACAAGACGGCCAGGACGCCGTGATCTCGCTGGAGATCGGCCCGCACGACGTGGGCTGCCTCGTCGTCGGCGCCGGTTCACGGGGGAGCGGAGACAAGTGAACGGCCGCCGGCCCGGCGTCGCTTGTCCCTGCCGGTGGTCCGTCTCATGCCGACACGAACGCCCGTTTCAGCGCGTCGGCCACCTCCTGCATCGCCACCTTGGCCTTGTCGAACAGGGCCGTGCGGCGGAAGAACGCGTGGACCATGCCGTCGTAGCGAGTCTGCGTGACGGGCACTCCCGCGTCGCGGAGCCGGGCCGCGTACGCCTCGCCCTCGTCTCGCAACGGATCGTACTCCGCGGTGATCACCAACGCCGCCGGCAGGCCGCTCAGATCCTCGGCACGGAGCGGCGAGGCGTATGGGTTCGAACCGTCCTCCTCTCGCTCGAGGTAGCACTCCCAGAACCACTCCATCGTGGCCCGCGTGAGCACGTATCCCTCGGCGTTCTCGAGGTAGGAAGGGGTATTTAGATTATAGTCGACGATCGGGTAGATCAGGGCCTGCAACACGGGGCGGAAGCTGGCCCGATCCCGGGCCATCAGGCAGACCGCGGCCGCCAGGTTCCCCCCGGCACTGTCGCCCCCAACGGCCACGCGACGCGGATCCGCCCCAAGGTGCTCCGCGCGGTTGAACACCCACTCCGTCGCGGCGTAGGCGTCGTCCGCGGCCGCCGGATACTTGTGCTCGGGGGCCAGGCGATAGTCGACCGAAACGACCATCGAGCCGGCTGCGTTGGCGATCTGCCGACACGTGGAATCGTGCGTGGCAATGCTGCCGATCACCCACCCGCCGCCGTGAAAATACACAAACACCGGAAACGGGCCGTCTCCGTCGGGCACGTAGATGCGGATCGGGATCTCCCCGTTGGGGCCGGGAATCGTGCGGTCGTGCGTCTCGGCCACCCGCTCTGGCGGGCCAAACGCGTCGGCGTCGGCCGCCGTCATCGCCCGGGCTTTCGACGGAGGTAGCTCGTGAAGCGGCGGCAGGCCGAGCTTATCGAGCTCGTCCAGAAACGCCCGGACCTGCGGGTCGATCGGCATGGCTTGCTCTCAATCTTGCCCTTCGTTGAGGCGACAACCTCCCTCGGGATAACGCGACGGCGCGTGCCCACGGATTGGCTGCGCAGGAATGCCGAGAGTGACCTTATAGGGACTTACGCGTTCCACATCAACAACGAATTGTCAATGTTCTTAAGAGCGCGGCAATTGCCGTTTAACCGCAAGCCGCAGGCGTGCGTGAGCAGGGAAGGGAGGTTGGCGATCCCGCGCACGCCTCCGGCTTGCGGTTAAACGAGACTGCCGCCGAAGGGGGCCGTTGAAAACGTGCCCCACGTTCGGCTTTCGTCGCGACGCTAGGCCGCGGCCGTGCGGAGGCGGCTCAGGGCGCGTTGGGCTTCCGCTTGCACTGCGGGGTCGTCGTCGGACAAGAGCCTGGCCAACTCGGGAATGGCGGCCGTGGCCCGGCCACCGTGCAAGCGAAGCGCCCCGGCCGCGTTGCGTCGCGTCATCGGGTCCTCGTCTCTCAATCTGGCAATCAGTTTCTGGATTAGCAGATCGGGTTGCGTCAGCATGATTGCCCTCTCGAACTCCGTTGCAGCCGGCTTCAAGCTATCCCACGCGGCGACCGGCTCCGTGCCGTCAAAGGCCGGTCTCCTGTTTGTATCGACCGACTCGGGTCGCCAACTTGCCGCCGGCCGCCAAGCCTTCCGAGGCCGGGCTAAGATACGGGGGATAGGCGAGATTCGCAAGATAGTGCGGTTTTTCCTCAACTGGGGAAGACGTTTGTTGAGGGTGCTGAGGGCAATCCGTCGGCGTCGCAGCCGATTCGTCCTTTCAGGCGAGCCAGCGTCTCTTGGCTCCGGCCTGTGACCCCAACAGCCATTTGGAGTCCTAAGGTCTTTCCAAAAAACAGGTTGCGCCCCGTAACGCCATCTGGGATCCGGTTGCGATCGGCATCCCCCCGTTGAGGCTATTCTTGATCTCGAAAGGCAAGTCAAAAGATGCAGTCGGTAGGTAGTCAGCGAGCAAAATCTATGGTAAAAAGGTTGGCGGTCGGGCTCCGTGGCGTCTCCCAAACGAGCGGGGTCGATCCTGGACGGAGACGCCCGGCCCATCTACCCGCTTCGGCGAGGAATCGAGCCCGGCCATCGTTTCGGAGACGGTCATTCGACTCGACACGTTGTGTCCCTTGGGCCTGGTAGCTTTCCGATTGAATCCGCGGGTGTCTGCCTGGCCGCGATGGGGCACTCAACCGGCGCACGTCTTGCGGTTCGGATGGAGGCACCAGGGGAAGGGATTGCGCCGAGGCTCGCATGCGTGCTCTCGGGGCACTCGCGTAGCAACATTCGCGGGCAAAGGGCAGACGGCGGTCAAGCGGGTCGGGAGGGTCTTTCACATGGGAAGTAGTCGCTATCCCCGTCGCGGTCATCGCCTTGCGCCGGCAACCCTGCGCGAGCTGTTGGAGGGAGAAGTCCCCGAGAAGTACTGCCGCGGCCGGGGTACGGGCAAACTTCTGCTTTGCGACCTGGACGAGACCTCCTGGGAACGTTTCGGAGACGAAGCCTGCGGAGAGTTGGCTTCGGAAGTCATACAAGCGGTTGGCCGGGCCGCACGGTTGCCGATGTCCATCGCCGATCGCCACCTGCCCCCGATCCCGCGCGGAATGAAGCTGACGGACCTGGACCTCGAAATCCGGACGGTCAATTGCCTGGTTACCGCGGGAATCCACGAGCGGCCTCAGGATCTTCGCGCGATCACCATTGAGGGAATTCTGGGGCTGCGCGGATTCTGGGTGAAATGTCTGGTCGACCTGCTCACTTCGCTGGAGTACGTCAACGACCACCCGGAAGCCCGTAAGAAGCTCAAGAACACGCCGGGCCTCCCGATCAAGGCGTCGCGTCCGTCGGGCCACTACCCGCGACCCGGATACCGCCTTGCCCCGGAGACGCTCGGCGAGATCCTTACCGACCCGATCCCGCCGGAGTTGATCCCCGCGTCGGAGACTCGCCGCCTCAGGCTTTGCGATCTGGACGAGCGGGTCTGGGACCGCTTCCCTGCGGGGGTCCTTTCCAGGCTGGCCGATTTGATCGTCTCGCGCGTGAGCGTGAGCGGCTGCAGCCGGGTGGTGCGCCAGCGGCGTCTGCCCAAACCGCCGAAATCGATGCGACTGGAAGACTTGCGGCTGGAGAACCGCACCTACAACTGCCTGGAGCGGGAGGGATTTGCCAGGCGGCCCGAGGATCTCGGCAAGCGGACCGTGGGGGACCTTCTGGCGATCAAGGCATTTGGTGCCAAATGCCTAGTAGATCTGCTCAGCGCCTTGGAGACGCTGGTTGCCCGGGAAGGCCGACTCGACGAGAAGCTGACCGCCGAAGCCGAAGCGCTGGCGGCCATGCCCGAGGCCCGGCAGATCCACTTTGGCGATTCCCGGCTGGGCGGACTCCTTCGGACCATCGATACGGAAGCCAACACGGTGGCGGAGCTGGCGAGCCACGTGATCCGACGTCGCCTGGACCCGCCCGATCCCCTGCGACTGTACGAACAGATTTGCGAGGTCCGTCGCAGGATTCAGGAGCTGACCGGCCGGACCCTGGAAGAAGAACTGGTCGAGATCTTCTGCCCGGCGGCCCGCGGCCGTGACCGAGAGATCGTCACTCTCTATTTCGGCTGGGACGGCAGCGGCGGCCATACGCTTGAGGAGCTGGGGCAGCGATACGGGCTGAGCCGGGAGCGGATCCGGCAGGTGTGCGTCCGGGCGGTGAAACGGAATCGCGGGGACAAGGTCTTCGCGCCTGTTCTCGACCGATCGCTGGCCTTCCTCGCCGAGCGCCTGCCCCGAGAGGTCGGAGCGCTGGAGGCCGAGTTCGATGCCGCCGGGTTCTCCGGCTGCCGTCTGCCGCTGGAGACGATCCGGGAGGCCGCCGAGTTCCTTGCCCGGGATCCCAAGTTCGCGCTGGTCGCGGTGGGCCGGCGCCGCCTGGCGGTCTGCCCCGACAGCGTGCCCATTCCCCGGGCAATCGTTCAAGCGGCCAGGCGAGCGGTGCTGAGCTACGGGGCAACGACGATCAGCGAGGTGGCGGCCGAGGTCTCCCGGCAGTCCTCCGGCGCGGTCGACCAAGCCCTGGTCGAAGAGACCCTTCAGACGCTCGACGATTTCGAGTGGCTGCAGCAGGAACGGGGTTGGTTTCAACTGGAGGTGTTTACCCAGTATGGACTTCCCAAGATGATCGAGAAGATCCTCTCGGTCGCCGAGCGGATCGAGGTCTCCAAGCTCCGCTCGGCAATCGCCCGCTATCGTCGAACCGGCCGAAAAGTGCCCCCGGCCAAGGTACTTCTGGAATTCTGTCGCCGCATGTCCGGCGTCCGCGTGGAAGGGGGCACGATCGTTGCCGATCCGCCCCGCGACTGGCAAGAGGTCCTGGCCGGGGTCGAGGCCGGTATGGTCCGCATGCTCAAGGCGCACGGATCGGTGATGGAACGCGGCTCCTTTGAAGAGCACTGCATCGCCGAGGGAATGAACCGATTCAGCTTCAACGCGATCATCATGTGTTCTCCGGTAATCACCCAGTACGGGCGCAGCGTGTACGGGCTTCTGGGCGCCAAGGTGGACCGGAAGACCGTCCAGTCGCTGGCCGCTCGAAAACCGGGCACGGCGCCCAGCAAGGTCCTTCGTGGTTTCGGACGGACCGACGACGGCCGGATCTACCTGGCGTACAGGCTCTCGAAGGCCGCGATCTCCGGCGGCGTGATCACCGTGCCGGCCGCGATGAAGGAGCACCTCCGGGGCAAGTTCGCCATCCGAATGCCGGATGGGCAGGAAGTGGGCACGCTCGTCTCCAAGAACGGCTGCGCCTGGGGGCTCGGCCCCGTGCTCCGCGGTCGCCATGCCGCGCCCGGCGATCACCTGTTGATTCTCTTCCACGCCTCGGACCGCACGGCCCACGTCCACATCGGCGACGAGGACGTCTTCGAGCCCGTGGCCGACCGGCTGCCGGCAGCTAGTTGATCGCCCACGCCGGCGGGCAGTTGATCTCCGGCGTCGGCGGCAGCGTCGCCGCATCATCGTCGTCTTCCTCGAACGCTCCCGAAAAGCTTGCGATCGTGATTTCGATTGCTAGAATCGGGGTGACCGAGCGTGTGCGGAGAGTTGCCGTGGCGTGATCATCCTTCCAGGAGCACCTAGCATGCACGAAAACACCCACCAGTCGACCGGGAGCGAAACGTCGCGCCGGGATTTCGTCAAGAGATCGGCGGCCGCGATCGCCGGGGCAAGCCTGGCCGGAAGCCTCGGCGTTGCCCGAAGCGCCCATGCCCAGGGCAGCGACCTCGTCAAGCTCGCCTTGATTGGCTGCGGGGGACGCGGGCGGGGGGCCGCGGTCCAGGCGCTCAGCAACACGGCCACGCGCAACGTCAAGCTCGTGGCCATGGCCGACGCGTTCCGCGGGCCCTTGGAACTCAGCCTTCGGGCCATCCAGGAGCGGTGCAAGGATCAGGTCGACGTGCCCGAGGAACACATGTTCGTCGACCTCGACGGCTACCAGAGGGCCATCGACTGCGACGTCGACATGGTGCTCATCTGCACGCCGCCCGGCTTCCGACCCATGCAGTTCGAGGCCGCCGTCAAGGCCGGCAAGCACGTGTTCATGGAGAAGCCGCTGGCGGTCGACGGCCCGGGCGTCCGCCGGATCAAGGCCGCCAGCGAAGAGGCCAAGAAGAAGGGCCTGCTCGTGGCGGTCGGGCATCACCTCCGCCACGAAGTCAAGCACAAGGAGGCTATCGGCCGAATCCACGACGGGATCCTCGGCCGGATCATGTTCCTGCGGGCGTACTTCAATTCCAGCGGCGTCTGGTTTCGTCCGCGCAAGCCCGAGCAGACCGAAATGGAGTACCAGGTGGCCAACTGGTACTACTTCACCTGGCTTTCGGGCGACCACATCGTCGAGCAGCACGTCCACGACCTGGACGTGATGAACTGGATGATGAAGGACGAGCACCCGGTCCGGGCCAACGGCATGGGCGGGCGCCAGGTCCGCACGCCGGAGTGGGGGAAGGCGAACAAGTACGGCCCGGACGGCGTGGGCGAAATCTTCGACCATCACGCCGTCGAGTTCGAGTACGCCGACGGCACGCGCATGTACAGCTTCTGCCGCCACATCCCCGGCTGCTGGATGAGCTTCTCGGAACACGCCCACGGGACCAAGGGCCGCGCCAGCATCGAAGGGCACGGCAAGGCCGAGATCTTCCTCGCAGGAAAGGAAGAGCCGCTCCACTGGGACCGCGGCCCGGACGGACACCAGATCGAGCACGACGACCTGTTCGCCGCCCTTCTGGCCGGAAAGCCCTATAACGACGTCGACTGGGCCGTCAACAGCACGATGACCGCGATCCTCGGCCGGATGGCGAGCTACTCGGGCAAGATCGTCGAATGGGACGAGGCGATCAACTCCCAGCTCGACCTGTCGCCGAAACAGTACAAATGGGACGCCGAGGCCCCGGTGAAGCTCGATGCAGACGGCGCCTATGCCTGCGCCGTGCCCGGCGTGACCAAAGCGTGGTGAGCGACCGGCCGGGTTTCTCCTTTCCTTCCGGGGACTCCGCTCTTTCAGCGGACCCGAACTACGGAGAGCGACCAATGAGCAACAACACCTACCCAACCGATGCCGGCAAAACTCCCCGGCGCGAGTTCGTCAAGAAGTCCGCCGGCCTTGCGGCCGGCGCAGCGCTAGCGGCCAATCTCACCCCTGCCCGGGCCGCCCATGGCGCGGGCGACGACGCGATCAAGATCGCCCTAATCGGCTGCGGCGGCCGCGGCACGGGAGCAGCGATCCAGGCGCTTCAGGCGATGGACGGCAAGGCCAACGTCAAGCTGGTGGCCATGGCCGACGCCTTCCGGGACTGCGTTGACGGCAGCCTGGAGAGAATCAAGGCCCGGTGCCGGGACACCGCCCGGGTCGACGTGCCCGAGGAGCGGAAGTTCTCCGGCTTCGACGGCTGTGAGCAAGCGATCCACGCCGACGTCGACGTGGTCCTGCTCTGCACGCCTCCGGGCTTTCGCCCCATGCAGTTCGAGGCCGCCGTCACTGCCGGCAAGCACGTGTTCATGGAGAAGCCGGTGGCCGTCGACGCGCCGGGCATCCGCAAGGTCCTGGCCGCCAACGAGGTTGCGAAGAAGAAAGGGCTGGCCGTGTGCGTGGGGCTGAACATGCGTCATACGAACGGGCTCCGCGAGGTGGCCAATCGGGTCCGCGACGGCATTCTCGGCCGCCTGCTCTACCTGCGGTGCTACTGCAACAACGCGGGCGTATGGGTCCGCCCCCGCGAGCCGGGCCAGACGGAGATGGAGTACCAGATGCGGAACTGGTACTACTTCAATTGGCTCTGCGGGGACCACATCGTCGAGCAGCACGTCCACCTGCTGGACCTGGTCAACTGGATGAAGGGGGACCACCCGGTCGAGGCCAACGGAATGGGCGGCCGGCAGGTCCGCAAGGGAAAAGACCACGGCGAGATCTACGACCACCACGCGGTCGAGTACACCTACGCCGACGGCACCAAGATGTTCAGCTTCTGCCGCCACATCCCCGGCTGCTGGAACCACGGCGGCGGCTATGCCCACGGCACCGAAGGCACGGCCGACGCCGGCGGCGACCTGAGCGTCCGGCTCAACGCCAAGGAGCCGATGCAATTCGAGCGCGGCCCGGACGGACACCAGGTGGAGCACGACGACCTGTTCGCCGCGCTACGGGCCGGCGAGCCCTTCAACGAAGGCGACTACGGGGCCACCAGCACGATGACCGCCATCCTGGGACGCATGGCCACCTACTCCGGCAAGGTCGTCACGTGGGATGAGGCGATCGGCTCCCAAATCGACCTGTCACCCGAGCGCTACGCCTGGGACGCCGACCCGCCGATCCTGCCCGACCAGAACGGCTTCTACGCCTGTGCGATTCCCGGCGTCACCAAGGCGACGTAGGAACCGCGCAGAGACAAGTCGGTCAAAGGGGTGGCACGTCCCTGAGGAACGAAGGGAGTCGCGAGCCGCGGTTTGCGGCTGCTTCACAGAAGCCGGGTCGTATAGGACGTCCGAACAGAAGCACTGCTTCTGCGAAGCAGAGGCACACCCCACGACTCCCACAACCGCGAAAACCCATCTAGTGCACGGGCTCAACCTGACCGTGCCCGTCGTCGTGATCGGGTGCGTGGCCAGGGTCAGGATCGCGCGCAGGCTCGTGTTCATGCCCGCCGCCCGGATCGTGCTCGTGCTCGCCGGCTTCGGCGCCTACGGTATGTCCGTGATCTCCGTGGCCATGGCTCTTCGTCTCCACGATGCCGATGACCCAGGCGACCGAGAGCCCCAGGATCAACGTGGCGGATAGTGCGATCCGATCGTGGGCGTGGAATTGCAGCTCGGGCAACAGGTCGCTCATCGACACGCAGAGAAAGGTGCCGGCCGAGAAGGCCAGGGCGTAGGCTACCACGTGCGTGCCCTCCCCAGCGTGCGAAAGGCCGAGATAGAACAGGATCACGCCCACGGGGATCATCAGCGCGAACAGCCCGTTGACGAAGTGCTTGACGGGATTCGACCACGCCCCCACGGTCATGAGCGTCGTAATGGTCATCGCGTCGAACGGCTTGTGCAGGAAGATGACCAGGAACGTGCCGAGGCCGGCCAGCGCAGCCAGGTGGCCGCCCCGCGCTTCGACCTCGACGCTGGCGGCCAGGGCGATACCGGCGATGACCGTGTGCAGCGTCAGCCCGACCGCCGCGCCCGTCCAAGTCAGGCGGTGCGATTCGTGCGAGATGTCCGCACGGTGGCCTTGTGCCTCGGCGTGGTGATGCTTGTCGACAGCAGCCTCTGCGTCATCCGTACTAGGCACGTCGTGATGATGGAAGCAGAAGAACCGCTCGATGAAGAACATGGCGAGGAACCCGACGAGCACCCACACGAAGACAGCGTGGAGTTGACCGGGTGCCTCCAGCAGAGCATGCGGCAGTAAGTGCAAGAGACCTACTCCCAACATCACGCCGGCCACCAGGCTGACGGCCAACTGCATGCGCTGGTGCGTGAGCCGGATCATCAGCGGGAGCCAGCCCCCGGCCAGGGAAGCCAGCAGGATGAGCAGGCAATAGACCGCCAGAAGCGCCAAAGGCGACATGGGCCTCGTTCCTCCGTCTATTCAACGTGCCGCGGGGTATGCGACTCTGCGGATTCCCGACCGGCTGCCAGGCAGATCAGGTGAACGGCGTGGCAGTCGTCGCACGTCCGCAGCGAGTGGCTTTCGGCGAACGCCTCCCAGTGCCTCCGCTGGTGCGGGGTCAGCGTTCCGGTCCCCCGACACAAAGGACAGGTGCCCTCCAACGCCGACTGAATCGCCGAGCGGATGAACTCCGAACGGTTCGGGATCTGCTCCAGCGCCTCGCGGAGCGACTCGTCCACCTTGAACGTGATGATGTCCTGTTTCTTACTTCCGGCCATCGACCCGGTCTCGTGAGCAGCGGCGGCCCGGTGTATTACTTTATATTACCAGGGAAGCGATCCGGCAATAGGCCGCCCGGGATTTCTTCGCGCCAAGGCGAAGGCCGCGCCCGTTGGGGGTGCATCGAGCCTGCTTGGCGGCAGGCATCGCCGACACGGAGAGTGCCGGCAGGTGTACTTGTGGGCTATGATCCCGCGGGCGCGAAGCAGACGATCTGCCCGTTTTCCAGGGCCACGACGATCCGGCCCTGGTGGTCGATGGCGGTGCCTCCCTTGACCACCGCCGCCGGAAGTTCTCGGGACCAGAGGTCCGAGCCGTCCTCGACGTTGAAAGCTGTGAGGGAAGCCGTCGTCGCGTCCGGGGCACCGATCTGCGCGGCAGCCAAAAGCGTGTCGCCGGAGACGATGAAGCTGTTGAACCGGCGGCCCGACTTGTCTTGCCAGAAGACCTTGGGCCCGGGCTGACCACGCCGGACTTGCGGGAAGCGCCAGCGAGAGACGGGCTTCGGCGGCTTCTGCACACCCGGCGGATAGGGGCCAAGGAGCGTCAAAGGCGGCTGACGGCTGCCCTCGTAGGTGACGTCGTAGGTGAGCGACCGGCCGTCGGGGAACGTGTGGTCGAGCACCAAGTACTGTCCGTAGGACGGGTAGTAGGCGTAGAACGCCGTGTGGAACTGGGAGTTCGGCTGATCGTACGGCTCGTTCAGGCAGCGTCCGGTTTGCAGATCGTAGCGTGCCGTCTCGTAGACGCCGCCGCCCAGGAATCGCAGCTCGCCGTCCGCGATGAAAAGCTCGCCCTGGAGGCTGATGCCGCTGTTGACCTTGTCGGAAACCACGCCCGAGGTGTCGTTATACCACTTGACCTTGCCGGTCACAGCGTCGAGGGCGACCACGTGGGTGCCGTCGTAATGGGCGATGCCGGCCGCCGCGTAGACGACGCCGCGGTCGACGACCACGCCGCCGGCCACCGGCCAGGTGGAGATCAACTTCCCGTACGCCGGGATCAATCGCTCGGCGGGTCCGACCCGGAACGACCACAGGCGCCGCCCAGAGGCCGCCTCGAAGCAGTAGACGCGCCCGTCGGCCGAACCGACGACCAGGCGCCCATCCGCCACGGCAGGCGGGCCGTAGATCGCGCCGGCCGTGTAGGCTTTCCAACGCTCGTGGCCCTCGGCGTCGATCGCCCGCACGGCACCGGTCCGATCGCCCACGAAGACCAGGTTGCCGGCCGCCACGGGCGCGGTTGGGTGCGCGTCGGATGGGAGCTGGAACGTCCACGCCCGGTCGACCCGGCCGGGAATCGCGACCTTCGTCGAGAACGTCCTGGCGTTATCGCCACCGAAGCTCGGCCAGTCGCCCGGCTTGACGTCGAGCGGCTGGACCTGCGCCGGATCGCCGACCCCCGGCTCGAACCGCGAGTCGTCCAGCCCGGGTCGGAAATCAAAGTCGCCGGCCGGCCCCAACGCGACGTGGCCGTAGAACGAAAGCTGGCATCCGCACATCCAGGGGCCCCAGTAGAGGTAGCCGTCGGAGATGATCACGCCGTCCTGGCAGGGGGGGCGCATCAGGGCGATGTGCTGTTCGGTGTCGGAGGCGGTGTCGATCCGCACGGTGCCGCCGGAGGCGCGGAAGAAGACGCTGTCGACGCTGCCCGTCGCCCGCGTGCAGGCCCGGCGCTCGGTGAACGTCGCGAGCACGTCGCCCGTGTCGTACGCGAACTTGAACCCCTCGGTGTGGTCACTTCCCTCAGGCGGGACTTGGGGACCGGCCGCGTAGATCCCATCGTCGCGCAGCACCAGTTGGTAGTTGCCGTTCTCCCTTTGCCAGACGATCTTCCCGTCCTCCGCCGACACGACGACCAGCCGGCTCCGTTGCGGTCCGGCGAAGAAGAGGTGCTTGTCGTTGCACTTGATGTAAGTCTGTGTGGAGTAGCCCGTTTTCCAGAGCTGGGCCTTGCCGTCGGGGCCGATCGCTTCGAGCAACTCCGCGTCGGCGGCCTTCCAGAGGACCTTTCGGGTTTGGGTGTCCAGACAGCCGAGATATTTCTGAGGGCAGTAGAAATAGATCCGCTCGCCGTCCATGCACACCCCGCGGCTGTCGATGTACTCCTCTTCCTTGTGGCTCCAGAGGACCTCCTTCGTGGTCGGATCGACGGCCACGAACGTGCGGCCGAAGCCGAAGTTGGTCTTGGGATCGCCGTAGTCGTGGCCTTCCCACATACCCCACGGCCAATGTCCCATTCCCGGGACATCGCACCGTTGCGTGGCCGGCTTGACCTCTCCGCCTCCGACCAGCGCGTAAAGGACGCCACCCTCTAGGGCCATCCACTTCCAGACGGGCCCGTCGGCCACGCCGTCTGGGACCACGATCTCGTCTTTCACCTCGCCCGTTTTCGCGTCGATCAGCTTGCACGACTCGTCGTCGCCCAAGTAGAGCGTGTCGGGCGTGGCGATCATCGTGCTGCGATGGATCATGAACCCTTCTTCGAGCGGCCGCGTCCAGAGGATCGTGCCGTTGTAGCCGTTGGCGCAGATCAGCGTGTTGAGCATCGCGTTCTGATTCGCCTTGTGGGCGATATGTCCAAAGGCCCTGAACACGCGACCGCCGGCAGCCACCGACACCTCGGGCATCGGCACGAACTTCGGATCGGCAAGGAACTGCGTCAGATACGGGGCCCGGGCGAGCTGATCCTTCGACTGCGGGTTGTTGTCCGGGCCGTGGTAGACGTGGCTCCAAGGGTCGGTTCCGTCGGGAATCATCTTGACGAGCTTCCGTTTCCCCAAGAAGGCCTTGCCCTCCGGGTGCAAAACGCGGACGACGTCCCGCGGATTCACCTGGCCTTCCGCGGTGCTTCCTGCCAGGACGGCGCCGGCCAGATTACTGGCCAAGTGGATCGACTGGAGGTCGCCGTGGTCGACGAACACGCGCTTGCCCAGCAGGCCGGCCGCGTCGGCCGCCTCTCTCACCGCGGCCACTTCGTCGGCGGATGGCGACTGGAAGTAGACGACCAGCTCGCTCCCCTTGGCCAGCTCGGTCACGAAGCCGGGCTCGTCAGCGCTGGGCAAGCCCAACACCGCGCAGATCCCTCGGTTGATCCCGATCTGCTCCAGCGCCTCGCTTGCGCCTGCCCAAGCCAACGCGGCGGGCTGCGAGCACGCCACGACCGCCAGGATCAAGACGACGATGCACGCGCCTTCGATCACGGTCCTATGCTTCCCCATTTCCTCGTCCTCCCTATCTCGGCCCTGCGGTATTCATCCGACGCAACCGTCCGACGCTCGGGGGCGCCTTGAAATGTCCAGCGTTTGTGTCGTGCAAGGGTGGCAAGGGGATGTTGCCCGTGCTCCGACGCTGCCCCAACGTTGCAGAAGCGTCTTCGTAGGACGGATTGGCAATCCGTCGTACTTCTTGTGCATCTACGCGGTCCAGCACTGGCGAGACGCCAGCGGCACCCAACCTGACGCGAGCACTGGCGAGACGCCAGTGGCACCCAGCCGTCGAGCCGGGACTTCCGGGAGTCTACTGCCGTGTCGATCACGCGTCAACAAGCCGGGATCTTGGCGCGGTGCGCGGGGCTTCCGGTCGCTGTACGGGGTCAGGCGACCCTCGCCGACCGACGAAGCGGCGCGTTGCAATCCGCACGGCGGGAGGCGAAAATGGAGTCTTACCGGCCATCGACAACCACACCGAGTCTTACTCCACCGAGTTGACGAGGCTACCGATGATCCGCTCCCCGATGCGAGTTGCCCTGGCGTTGTCCGTCTGCCTCGTGTTCAGCAGTCGGACCGTGTCCCAAGCTGCCCCCTTTGAAGTCCAACTGCTTCGGCCCGACTCACTGGTGGGCTGGGAGCCCGGCGAAGGAGCCCCCGGCGGCTGGACGGTCGTCGACGGGCGCCTCAGCGGCACAGGCCAGTGCCCCCCGCTCCTGTCGGCTTGGACGTTCGGCGACTTCCAGCTCCGGTTCCGGTGGTCGGTGGCCGAAGAGAGCGACCTGAGAATTTCGCTTCCCAAGGTCCCTTCCGGCAAAGGCTTGGAGTTGGTGCTGTGCGAAGGGGAAGGTTGCGGCCGACTGACGGACGGGGATACCGAGCTTGCCCCCGGCGCGAAGGTCGGAGCCCGAGGCGAAAAGATGCACGCGGCCGTGATCCGTCGCGAGGGAGACAAGCTCTCGTTCACCGTCGACGGCCACTGGATCTACGAGGTCCCGATCCAGGCCGACGGCCGATTCGGCTTGGGCCTGGCCGCGACCGGAGACGGCGCCACCGTGAGCAATCTCCGGCTTATGGAGCCGCGCGGCGAGCCGATGTTCAACGGCAAGGACTTCGCCGGCTGGTGGACCGACGGCAACCTCGACAAGTGGCGGATCGAAGAAAACGGCGAGGTCGTCCGCTACGACCGCGCGGGCGACTACCTCCGCACCGAGAAGCTGTATGCCAACTTCACCTGGTCGTTCGAATACAAGATGCAGCAGGGGGGCAACTCGGGCGTGAGCGTGCGCACGCCCAAGGAAGGCTGGCCCACGGCCGACGGCATGGAATTGCAGCTCCTCGATACGCCCTACAACGCCGAGATCAAGGATCAGCCTTGCATGGCCGTCTACGGGCACGTGCTGCCGCTGGAACGGGCCGACAAGTCGGAGCGATGGAACCGCGTGGTGGTCAAGGCCGACGGCTGGATGATCTCCGCCTGGATGAACGGCCGGCTGGTCCAGCAGGTCAACACGTTCCATCACCCCGAGCTGAAACATCGCTACCTGCGGGGCTGGCTCGGGTTCCAGGACCACGGCGCGTGGATCCGCGTGCGCAACGTACACGTCCTCGAAGCGCCCGACGGCTGGGGACTCGCCGCCTGGTACCGGCCGCAGCCGCCGCGGGCGACCACGGCGATCCTCGACCGGCTCATCAACCCCGAGCGGCTCTCCGTGGCCGACGGAATCACCTCGCAGGTCGCCTTCAAGACGATCTCCGCCGACAGGCCGGCCGAGCACGTGTTGGCCGATCTCAAAGGTCCCGGGGCGATCGTCCGCATCGCGCGCTCCGGCGACGAGGGCCAACTGGCGTTCTATTTCGACGGCGAGAAGAAGCCGCGGATCGAATGCGCGCCGGGCCAGCTCCAGGCGTCGCTCCCGCCGATCGGGCACGACGCGAATCCGCTCCTGACTTGCCTCACCTATGAGAAGAGGCTCCGGATCGTGCTCCGCGAGGCGGCCAAGGCCGACTATCGCTTCGATTGCGTGAAGTTCCCCAAGAGCATGCCGATCGAGAGCTTCGTCGATCCCGAGTCGGGCTTCCCCCGCGGCTGGCTCTCGGCGGCCAGCACGCTTCTCCGCTGGCTCCAGGGCGGGCGGTTCCACGAGTTCGATCCGCTGCCGCGGTTCAGCGGCGAGCCGAAGACCATCCAGCCCGGCAAGAAGGCCGAGCTCGTTCACGTCGACGGCGCCGGCACCGTCACGCAGTGGAAGCTGGTGGCCGATCGGAAGGTCCTCGATAACAACGACCTCTGGCTCGAGGTGACCATCGACGGGGAGAAGAAGCCGGCGATCGCCGCGCCGGCGCGATACCTGTTTCCCGCCCTTCCGGGCAACTACCCGAACTACGTGATGGAGGACCAGGGCGGGCCCACGCTGCTTCTGGCCATGCCGTTCGCCGGCGGGATCACCGTGGCCGCCTCGAACCGCGGCGGCCGGCCCGTCGAGGGCGTGCAGGTGTCGCTCGCCGTCCAGCAGGCCCGGGGTGCCAAGGCCCGGGAGGTCGCCGGCCGGATGCGCCTGCGCGGCGTCTTCCTGCCGGCCCAGGAGGGCACGAGCGACCTGATCCGCCAGCAGGGCGCGGGGCGTTGGGTCGGGCTGGTCTACCAGCAGCCGGGCGACGAGCCGGACGGCATCGCCACGCTCGCGGTCGACGGTCGCCCGGTCGGCGGCTGGTCGGCGGCGACGCTCGATCCGTTCTTCGGCGGCCCGGGCGATTTCCGCAAGCACTTGAGCGGGCGCCAGGGCGTGCTCGCATGGCGCTATATGCTGCTGGCCCCGCTCGACTTCAAGAAGTCGCTCGTCCTGAAGAACACCGGCAGCGCGGTCGGCGAGCGACTGGCCTGGTTCTATCTGAAGCAACCGCCGACGCCGGAGAAGCAACCGACGGCCGCGGAAAAGCCGCCGGCTGCGAAGAAGCCGCCCGCCGAGCAGAAGCAACCGAGCGCGGAAAAGCAACCCCCCGCGGAGAAGCCGCCGGCTGCAGAGAAGCAACCGACCGCGGAGAAGCCGGCCGCGGAGAAACCGACTGCGGAGAAGCCGCCGGCCGCGAAGAAGTAGCCGATCGCACGGGCGACGATCCGAGCCTCCGCCGCTTGCGGCTTCGCCCGGCGCCATGTTGACTCCCCCACCTGCGTCTGCCATAACGGACCCGTCCGCCGAGTCTCATCGGGTCGGCATAGATCCACGGCTTTCTGGCTGGAGGAGCCCATGCGATACGTCAGCTTGCTTACGATCGCCGTTGTGCTTCAAGGCGGAGCTTCCGCACGCGGTGACGAGAAGGTCCCGCCCGCGCGCGAATCGCTTTCCATACGCAAAGTCGCCGCAAGCGCCGAGCAGGTGCCGTTGTACGAGAAGCTCGAGCTGACGGTCGACCTCGGCGCCGCGTACGACAACCCGTACGATCCCGACGAGGTGCGCCTGGACGCGGTCTTCACGTCCCCCTCGGGCAAGGCGATCAATGTGCCCGGGTTCTTCCAGGTGCCCCAGCGCCGAGCGATCGCCGAGGGCAACGAGACGATGGCGCCGGAAGGCCCGGGCGGGTGGAAGGTCCGCTTCGCCCCGATGGAGATTGGCCGATACACCTGGCAGCTTGCGCTGGCCGACCGCACGGGCCAAATCACCGGCGGCGAGGGAGCGTTCGAGGCGGTTAAGGGCACGAGCCCCGGGTTCGTGCGCACCAGCCGCGTCGACCCGCACTACTTCGCGTTCGACAATGGCGAGGGCTACTTCGCCCTAGGGCACAACCTGCCCATCTACCATACCGAGGGCCAGCTCGGCGACGAGGCGATGCGCAAATTCGCCGCCGCCGGAGAGAACTACAACCGGTGGTGGATGTGCTCGTACGGCTTCGGCATCGAATGGATGGACGAGCTGGGCCGGTACCGCCAGGACGCCGCCGCGCGGATCGACCTGGTGCTCGACGTCGCCCGGGAGTTGGGCCTCTACTACATGATGTGCATGGACACGCACCAGGACTTCCGCGAGCGGGGCTGGCAGCGCAATCCGTTCAACGCCCAAAACGGCGGCCCCTGCCAATCGGCCGGCGACTGGTTCACCAACGAGACCGCCCGCACGCTGTACAAGAAACGCCTCCGCTACACCGTCGCCCGATGGGCCTACAGCCCCAACGTCCTCTGCTGGGAGTTCGGTAACGAGTTCGAGGGCTGGGCCGACTCGCCGGACGAGATCAAGCTCCCCTGGCACCGCGAGATGTCCGACTACCTCCGGGCGATCGATCCCTTCGGGCACCTGATCAGCACCAGCTTCTGGAGCAAGACCGGGCCCGAGGAGTTCTGGGGGCTGGAGAATATCGACGTCGTCCAGACGCACTGCTACACCAACGACGACGAGAACGTCGCCGAGCCCGTGCGCCGCTACTGCCTGCACCAGTGGGAGCGGTTCCAGAAGCCCCACGTGTTCGGCGAGTTCGGCATCCGCAGCCATTCGACCACGGCCGACAAGGACCCGGAGGGCTGGGCCATCCACAACTCGCTCTGGGCCGGGCTGTTCAGCTTTGCGGCGGGCGGGCCCATGCCCTGGTGGCACGAAAGCTACCTCGACAAGCTCGATCTCTACTTCCACTTCACCTCGCTGGCCCGGTTCACCGAGGACCTGCCGCTCGGCACCGCGCGGTGGGAGCCGCTCGAAACCACGCCGCCCGAGTTTGTCGACAAGGATCGCGAGCCGGAGGTCCGCGACGCGGTCGTCCCGCCCGCGAGCGCGTGGGGCAAGCCGGAGCACAACGAGTTCGTGCTGCTGCCCGACGGAACCCTCGCCGACGACCGGGCTCCTCAACAACTGCTGCACGGCGGCGGCCACCGCGACCTGAAAAACCCGCCCACCTTCGTCGTCGATTTCCCGAAACCGGGCAAGTTCATCGTTCACGTCGGCACCGTGTCCAACTCGGGCCTGTTGCGCATCTGGGTGGACGACGAGCAATCGCTCGAGCGAGAGTTGCCCTGCGGCGAAGGGCTCGGCAAATCGAGCGTCTGGCGCGAGCAGTGGAACATCTGGGAAACGACGTACGACGAGGAGGTCGCCGTCGACGTCCCCGCGGGCCGCCACCGGATCCGCGTCGAAAACTCCGGCGGCGATTGGGTCCGCGTAACCCGCTACGTCTTTACCGGCTGCAAGGTGCTGGACCGGCCCAACGTCCTCGTCTGCGGCATGAAGACCCAAGGGCTCGCCATGCTCTGGCTGCAAAACCGCGACAGCTCCTGGTACAACCACGCCCGAGCTGAGGTCGAGAGCGTCGATCCCTTCACGTTCTCCGTGACGGGCCTGCCCGACGGACCATGCCGGCTCGAGTGGTGGAAGACCTGGCGGGCTGAGCCGGAACGGGTCGAGCCGGCCGATGTCCAACAGGGCCGCTTGACGCTCACCATCCCCGGGCTGGAAGCCGACGTGGCTTTGAAGATCAAACCGACGCCGTAGTCCTTCCACGCTCGTCACGCTCGTTCCCAGGCTCCGCCTGGGAACGCACTAACGCGAGGCTCCGCCTCGCCCACGCCACGTGCTGGATTCACGTGCCGTCGTCTCTCAAAGGTAGGGTCGTTGCACTCGCCGGCTGCGCGACGAATCGTCCCGTCCCGCCCGCCTGGCCGGGAGAAGTTGGAAGCACCCGGGGGCGGCCGGAAATCGCCTTGCGGCTTGGCGCTAACATGGTATGCTTGACCGTGTTAGGCGGAAAACCGCACGCCCGGAGCCGTACGAAACCGGCCGTCCAAGTGTCCAACAAAGCCTTCCATGAAACGCGCTAAGGCCATGCCTGGAAACACGTTGCGTCGAAAACATTTGTTGGACGGTTTTTGTTGGTCCGGCCTCGACTCCCAAGTGCTTTCGTACCCGGGGCTTGCGCGAGTGACCTCGTCCAAAAAGGGCGTTTCGCCCAGTACCTACGGTGCGAGCAGGTGGCCTGTGACCCGGTAGCACCTCCCATGGAACCCCAGCGCATTCACCATGGGGCCCCAGCGCACTCACCCTCGGGCCCGCGCGCACGTGCGCTCACGGTATCTGAAGGGGGTAGGTTTCCTCATAGGTGGCGAGATCGAGGCGGCGGCGAAAGTGACCGTGTCCAAGAAAGCGCGCAACGCGCCGGCCACGAGGGGGCACCACGCGACAGAGGCAAGATCGCTGCGGAACCAGTGCTGGCGTCCGGGCGCGCGACAGGACGCGCCGGCACCGTGCGGCCTTCCAGCCCGTGGGCATGGCCCAGCGTATTGCCAAGCGGTCGCCCATTGGGTAGATTGCCGGATGTAGGTGGACCGAGGCTAAGCACTGGCGAGACGCCAGTGCCACCCGCCGAATGTACCTGATCCGGTCATTCAAGAGGATGGGGATTTCGTTCCTACGCCGATTGGGAGTTGACAACATGTCATCTGACAACGAGAAGACCTGCTACCGCCAGATGATTGCGGCGGTTCGGCAGAAAAGGGACCGACTCCCTGTGTCGAGCCAGATCCGCTTGGCTCTTCCCGACTTGCTTCTCAAGGAGTTGAGACAGCGCGTTGACGTCACGAGCGCTGCGGATTTGCGCTATTCTCCTTGGCCGCCGTTGGTCGGGTTCATGGACCACCTTCCCGACACCGCTATCGGTGAACTGGACGGCGATCTTGAGCTGGTAATTCGGCACGGCAAGCGGAGGAAGCCGAACGAGGTCTCCCAGTTTCTTCGAGCCAAGACGGGTGATTCACGAGCGTGGTACGGAGGGCTGTTCGACGTGTGGGCTAAGGCGACCCTCGTGAGACAGCGCGTGGAGGTCGACCTCGACGTTCCGCTGCCGAACGGACGTGACACCGACATTCGAGTGAAGGTAGGAGATCGACACTTCCGCATCGAGGGCACGGTTATCACTCAGGATGACGAATCGCGGGACGTGTGGGATCGATTTGTCAAGGACAAGAGGGCAGACCCGACGAAGATCCTCATGCGGCCTGGACCGTATGATCCGCACGACGCCAAAGGTCCAGGCCTTTACTACAACGCGCTCAGGTTCTATGCAAAGGTCTACGATAAGATCGCTAAGAAGCTGGACGCTGACAAGAGCCAGTGCGCTGACGACGAGCCAAACGTTCTTCTGGTTTCATTTGCCGGCGCGGGTCTTCGTCCCAATGATCCCGGATGGGGGTGGGCACTGGACGAGCTTTTCGATGACCAGCCGAGCATCGGCGGACGCCTTGTACCCGCCGAGGGACTCCGCGACATAAGTCTCAGCGCCTGGGTTGATTTCACGGCATCGGAATTGTGCCGGTCAGGCGAGATAACGGTCGAGGACTACGACTCGCGGATGGCGGACTACACCAGGATCATGTCCGCGCCAAGGAGGCTCGGGGGCATCCTCGTTTTCCGAAATTGTGAGTTGCTGGGCGCAAGGGTGAACTACAACGCCCGGCAAGAGTGCCGGATAACACACGCGGAGATGGCCGAATTGGAGCGGCTGCTCAGCAGAGCCGCCACCTACTCTGTGTGAACCTGTCTGTTCCGACTCGATCGCGCAGATCGGCGGGTGGGACTGGCGTCCCGCCAGTGCGTTCTTCCCAAGCAGCATCATGCTGCAAGCGTTGTTTGCCACTCACTTTTCCCATCGTTCCCACGGGCGAAGCGAGGGAACGATGGGAGCGCGCACAGAGGGGGCGTGCTGGCGAGGACGTGGCGCCGGGAAAGCCGGTTTTCAGGCCCGATGTCGCAGACGTGGACCGGCGAAGCACGGGCGTGCAAGCACGCACGCTACGTGGTCGTGGCCACCGCGGCGAGGTCCGCGCGGCTTTCGGCGAGGGCGGTGTCGAGGGTGAGAAGGATGCTCGCCCTCCAGCGGCCGTCCGGGTCGGGGACGATGAGCCAGTGGGGCTGGACCACGACCGACTGGTGAACCAGCTCGAAGCCGCCTTCCGATTGGCTGACCGTCTCGACGGGGAAGGTCCAGAAGCTCGTCGGCCGTGAGACCTTGAGGTGGACGTCGAGGCCGAGCCACTCGTCGACCAGACCCAACTCCTCGACCTCGGTTAGATCGAGCCGGGCACCGAGCCGGCCGAGGCGGTTCTCGTCGGCGTCGTAGAAGTAGCGGTCGTCGACGCCGGACGGCATGCCTGCGAAGTTCAACTCCACGGCGAAGTGGAGCTGCTGGTCGCTCGGGAGGCGATCCAACTGGTAGGCGATCTCCAGAATGGAGCTGCCCGCGTTGAGCGTGATCGCCTTGGTCAGCAGGAGAGGCTCTCCGCGCACGGTCCCTTCGCGGGTAAGGAGTATTCGAGTGCGGCCCTCGCCCGGGTTGCGTTGGACCTTGGCGTCATACGCCCCTTGGACGAAGTCGCCGTGTTGTTCGGCCTCGCCGGAGGCGACGGCTTCGAGCGTGGCGCCGGCGTCGTAGAAGAGGTCGACGAGGCTTTTGCGGGGATAGGGGTCGTACTGGATCCGCTGGTCGAGCCCTTCCTGTTTGAACACGATCCGCTCGTGGATCGAGGCGCACTGGCCGTTGTCGGACGACGGCCCGGCCAGCACCTTGCGGTGATACGCCTCGGGGCGGCGGGTGAACGTGGCCAGGAGGTTGTGCCGGATGGAGCGGACGTCGAGCTCGTAGAGATGGCCGCCCGTGCCGGGGGCAATCCAGGCGATCAGCTTGTCGTTCTCCAGCCGGGCTTCCGCGTGGGTGTCGAAGTTAAAATCGCCGTTGGAGTCGTCGATCCAGGTTTCCGGGCGCCCGGTCGCCTGATCGAGGAGGTTGTCGGCGGCGATCAGGTGGCGGTAGACGGCGCCGCGCAAGTGGGGCAGATAGATGCCGCCGAAAGCGCCGTGCCAGTAGGCGCAGTTGCACTGTCCGCGGTAGAGCTCGGTGCGGGCCTGCTCGACCAGCTCGCCGTGGACGCCGTCCTGGAACGCCCGCCGGAGCCGGCGGCTGACGCTCATCATCCGGGCGTACATCTCGTTGGCCTCGACGTACTTCACCTTGAAGTTGCGCCAGAACCCGCCGCGGATGAACTGTTTGAGCGACGGCCAGCGGGGGTCGCTCTCCATCTCGTGGGAGAGCCGCTCGTACTCGAGCTGTCGTTCGGTGGGCAGCGTCCACTCGGTCATCTCGCGGTAGCTGCTCTCGGGCAGATAGATTTTGCCCACCGGACGCACGGAGTCGTGGGCCTCGGCGAGCGTGGTCACGTGGAGCCAATCCTGATTCTCGACCAGGGCGTCGAAGAACCGCTCCAGCCAGCGGTCGCCGTAGACGTGCTTCTTGGTATCGGGCCAGGTGCCGAACTTCTCGCCGTCGTCGCCGAAGACGATCACCGAGTCAGGGTGCTCGCCGGCAATGCCGGCCAAGTAGTCGATCGTCCTCTGCGGGTCGTCAAAAGGAATCCAATACCGCAGGGACTCGCTGCCCGGAAAGATGGAGATGACGCGGCCGTCGTCCTCGGTCAGGTAGTAGCTGTAGAGGTCCGACTCGGTGAGACCGGCGTTCTTGAAATGGAAGTCGTCCAAGACGGTGTAGCGGATGCCCGCGTCGGCCAGATCGCGGGCGGAGGATTGCTCCCAGACGCGTTCCGGCATCCACATCCCGCGGACGGCGGTCCCGAGGCGATTCTCCAGCCAGCGGGAGTAGCTGCGGATCTGGCCGACAGAATCTCGGCTGGAGATCATCGCCAGGATCGGCTCGTAGAAGGCCCCGCCGATGATCTCGATCCGGCCCTGGTGTGCCAGGTCGGCCAGTCGATCGATGTAGTCCGGATGGTTGGCATCGAGCCATTCCATCAACGGGCCGCTGGTATGGAGGGCAATCTTGAGCGAGTCGTAGCGGCCGAACAACTTCAGGAAGGGGAGGTAGCTATCCTGGTAGGCCTGCTCGAAGACTTCGTCGAAGTTGCCGATCGGCTGATGGTTGTGCAGGACGAATACGAATCGGATGGGCTGGGGCATCGCAAACGGGCACTGTCTTCAGGGAGGTCGAGTTTCCAGGCTCCGGCGTGGAGCGGGGCATGTTCAAGATTCAACTTGTTAATCGGCAGCCATGCCCTATCTTATCCAGTTTCCCTGAGCGGAATATCTTGTGACTCCTGAGGCTCGACTTCCACTTCCCGCAAGAACCCGGCGGCTTCCTCCGGGGGAACCGGATTTATGTAAAAACCGGTACCCCACTCAAAACCAGCCGGTTTCGTCAGACTCGGCGTAATCTCTATATGCCAATGATAGTGGGCCAGCTCCTGCGTGTCGAAGGGGGCCGTATGAATTATGTAATTGTACGCAGGCTGGTCCAGGGCCGCCTCGATCCTGGCGATCACCTGCCTGAACACGCCGGCCAGCTCGTCGACGCCGTTCTTCTGGATGTTCTCGTAGTGGCTGGAATGGGGCTTGGGCAGGATCCACGTCTCGAAGGGGAACCGGCTGGCGAACGGGCAGAAGGCCACAAACCCGGGGGTGTCCTGGACAATCCGCTTCTCGGTCGCCAGCTCCTGCTGGATCATGTCGCAATAGACGCACCGACCCCGATAGTTGTAGAACTCCAGCGAACCGGTCATCTCTTCCCAGACGTTGATCGGGACGATGGGGGTCACGATGAGCTGACTGTGGCTGTGCTCGAGCGTGGCTCCGGCGGCGGCCCCCACATTCTTGAAGACCATCCCATAGACCAGACGGGGGTCCTTCTTCAGGTCTACCAGCCGATCGCGGTAGACCCAAAGGACTTCCCGGAGCTGCTCTTCGGCCAGATCCGCGGTGCTGACGAGGTGTTCCGGGCACTCGATAATCACCTCATGGGCCCCCACCCCCCGCATCATGTCGTAGATCCCTTCCCCCCGCTTGTTCAGGTCGCCTTCAATCTCCAGGGCAGGGAATTTGTTCGGCACCACCCTCACCCGCCACCCTTTCCGGTTCGCTTGTGAGCCCGGGTTGCGGTAAGCGATGATTTCATCGGGCGTTTTGTCCTCGTTCCCCTCGCAGAAGGGGCAGAATCCACTCCGGCGGCGTTTGAGCGTCGTATCGAAGTCGTGCGGCCGCCTGGCACGGCTCTTGGCCACGATGACCCAGCGGCCGACGATCGGGTCTTTGCGCAAGTCAGGCATGGGAGTCAGGAGTTGGGAGTCAGGAGTTGGGAGTCAGGAGTTGGGAGTCAGGAGTTGGGAGTCAGGAGTTGGCCCACGTGCTTCGTGATTCATCCTTCAGCATTCATCATTCATCCTTCATCATTACTTTCTCACGCTTGCCACATGATCCGTTCGTAATCGGGCGAGGGGACGGACGTCTCGATCGCGCCCTCCTGGGGGACACGTTCGATCGCCTGGTCGTCCTGGATCAGTTCCACGCAGAACTGGATCGGGGCGTCGGTCGATACGTCCAGGGCCCGCCAAGGGATCGCACACTCGAAGATCAGATCGGCCGCGACCTCCACACGCGAGCGTGCCACCGGCGCGCCGCCCTGATACAGCCTCGCGATGGGCCGCTTCTGGGCCGGGCTGGTCACGACCAGCTCGAACCGCTCCGGCTGAAAGAAAACCACCCGCAACCGGTCGATCTCCGTAAGCCGTTCGCGGAAAGGACCGCCCCGGGCGTCCAGCCGGAGCATCAGCCGATTCAGATCGAAGCCGAAGTGGAGACTCTCCAGCAGCCCCTCCTTGACCATGGCCATCGTGCCGCGGGGCCCCCGGCAGGCGAAATAGCCGGCGTTGATCCACTCGAAATACGTCCGCCGCCCGTTGATCTTGACCTTCAAAAGCCCGGTCGGCTGCGTGTGCAGTTGGTCGCGACGTCCCTGGCTGATCGGTCGGGCCAACTCGCTGGGCGGCTGGTCGTCCAGTTCCAGATAGACGTTCTGCAAATGCTTGCGGAACAGGCGATCGAACAGCGCGTCCTGGGCGCTGGTGTGGGAATCGCCGAACCACCAGAACCAGTCGCTCCCCTCGGCAATGTACAGCTCCTCCCATGCCCGGGCGAACTGCTCCGCCGACTTGTGGTTCCGGCCGTTCTGCTCGACCAGGTATTGCCGCGTCTGGTGCAACAGGTCCCACGCGCGGTTGCACTCGGGGTGTCCGATCCAGATGCCGAAATTGTGCTGGATCCAACTGCCGGGAAACAGGTGGCTCAACTTGTCGGTGGCCGGGTGCCGCTCCAGGTAGTCGCACACGCGGACCGGGGTGATCTTCGGGTGCTGGATGACCCGCCGGTAGAGGGCGCGGAGGAAATCGACGCCGCCGTTGGGATAGTATTCCCAGCAGTTCTCTCCGTCGAGGATGATCGTCAAGAGCGAGGGCCGGTTTCCGGCATTGCCGCCGGTGGCCCGGCCGACCGCTTCCATCTTGCCGCAGAAGTCGTTGACCGCGTGCTCGGTCGCGAACCGCTGGTAGTGGAACCCGATCTGGTCGCTCATGGCGTGGTCGCGGAAGACGATCTGCAACTGCCGTCCGTTCTCCTCCACCTTCCACGGCCGGTAGAGCATCTCCGGGTTGCGCATGAACCCATTGCTTTCGCGCGACACCCAGCCGTTGGTGGAGCAGGCGAGGATCTCCTCGTCGGTGGCGATCCAGTGGATCCCCGCGTCGGCGATTGCGGGAATGATCCCCTGGCAGACCGACCCTTCGGAAGGCCACATCCCCCGCGGCTTCTGCCCAAACAGCTTCTCATGGAAAGCGACCGCCCGGCGAACGTGCTCGGGTGCATCCTCGTGGAAACCGTCCAGGTAGTTCGGCAAGAGCACCCCGGGCATCGCCCGGCGGGCCTGACGCTTGTCCCACAACAGCGGCAGGATCGGGTGGTAGAAAGGCGTGGTCGTCAGCTCCAACTGTCCCCGCTCCTGCAACTCGCGGTGGAGCGGGATCACCTGGCGCAGCAGATCCATCTGCTTGTCCAGCAGCCACGCTTTCTCTTTCTCCGTCCAATGCCGCCCTTTGGCGCGAAACTCGGCCAGCTCCTTGTCCAACTCGAACGCGATCGGGTGAATCCATACCAGGTTCGACCAGACTTGCAGGTCGACGACGTCCCGCTTCGTGAACCGCTTCCTGGCCCGCTCCGGCGGGTCGATCCCGAAGCCGCGCTTCTGACGCAGCTCGTCGTATCGCTTGTAAGGCCGGATCATCCGGTCGGGATGGACCAGGAAGAAGTTGTCCAAGAGGTAGTTGGAGTCGTCCTCGCTGAGTCCGTCGGGCGGAAGCCGGGAGACGCGCAGATGCGCATCCACGTGTCCCAACTCCGTGTAGGCCAACAACTGCTTCAGCAGACTCGGAACGAGGTTGATCGTCGCATGCAGCTCCGGCACCTCGCGCAAGAGCATCGCCATGCCCCAATAGTCCTTGGTTCCGTGCAGCCGGACCCAGGGCATGGGGTTCTCCCCGGCGACGTCGTCGGGATAGTAGGGCTGATGTTGGTGCCAGAAAAACGCCAGCGAGACGTCGTGCATGGGTGTCG
>Ga0307380_10002500_pt1 | contig 26160 bp, 23 predicted proteins | sample UN3MG_FD_202239 | JGI IMG/M metagenome (GOLD analysis project Ga0307380, IMG submission 202239) | Soil microbial communities from Risofladan, Vaasa, Finland - UN-3 | ecosystem: Environmental > Terrestrial > Soil > Coastal area > Acid sulfate soil | place: Finland: Risofladan, Vaasa | collected... | reverse complement strand
TAAGTTAGAATCTATTTTACTTATGAGATTGATTATAAAATGTTGATACGGCTGAAGGTAATAAAACAAATACTGTCTAAGGGTTGAGATGCATTTAATTATTGGTTAGGTTGGAATGATAGAAACAAAAAAAATATCCGCGATGAATAAAGAAGAAAAGGTAATTATTTTAAATGGAAAGATAGTTTTACCTTTTAATTTGATTAGTGGTAAAACCATTCTTTATCAGAATTGAATAATTCGATCAATAGAAAATAGGGAAGATATAACTATCGGTAATACAGTAGAAATTATAGATGCTAAAAATGAGTTGTTGCTCTTGGCTATATTGACTTACATGTCCATGGAGGCGGTCAATCAGATGATATGGATGAAGAATGTAAAGACATAGATCAAATAGCCTTTACCATTCTCGTTTTGGCACAACAGCATTTCTTCTTACTAATATGATCGATTCAAAAAATAAAATTATTAAGAGTCTTAAGAACATTTATGAATCTTTTATAAAAAGGACTAGGAGCTTGTCCGAGAATAGAAAATATTAGCGTATAAGTCTAAAAACACATAGAAATAATTAAGCAAATATACTATAATAATAAGGTAATATTTAAACAATTATTATAGGAGAAAACTAAATGCCAGTACCCTTTAAAAAAGATCCCACAGATTACAATCAAAGGCAGCTACTTGCAACAAATGTATTTGATTTGCTTTCAAAAGATCATGATTGCTTTATATATGAGGATATTTTAAGCCAGATCGATACAAAAAGTATTGAGGAAAAATTCAGTATGATAGGTCAGCATGCATATCCTCCAAAGAGAGTAACAGCAATACTAATCTATGCTTATAGCCAGGGAATATTTAGCTCCAGAAAAATAGAACAAAAATGCAGCCAGGATTTATCTTTTATGTATATATCCCACAGAAACTGTCCAAACTTTAGAGTGCTTTCTGACTTTAGAAAAGATAACTGGCAGTTCTTTGTGGAATGCTTTAAAGCAAGTGTTAAAATAGCTGCAAGCCTTGGAATGGTATCTTTGGGCCATGTGGGTATAGACGGTTCAAAGTTTGGAGCAAATACTTCAAAACATAAAGCAGCAAGCTACTCTCACCTAAAGGCCAATGAAGATAAACTAAAACAACAGATTGAAGAACTTTTAAAAAGGGCAGAAAATACTGATGATGCCGAAGACAAAATCTACCATAACGGTAAAGGTTACAGCATACCGGATGATCTAAAGATTAAGGAAAAAAGACTTGAAAAAATTAAAAAAATAAAAAAGGAGCTTGAAAAAAGAGAAGAAAGGGAAAACCCCAAAGAAAAAATAGATCCTAAAAAGCAGATAAGCTATGCTGACACTGAAGCCAGGATAATGAAGGCCAAAGGAAACTTCGAGTACTGCTACAATGGCCAGATATCAGTGGATAGCCAAAACCAGATAATAGTTGGCCAGCACTTAACACAAAATGCAAATGATAAAAATGAGCTCAAAAAAGCGGTAGATGAGATTGAAAAAAATACAGGTAAGACACCGGAAAAGATAAGCGCCGACAGCGGATACCGATCATCGGATAATATATCAGCACTTGAGGAAAGTAAAATAGATGGCTATATAGCAACCGGCAAGGGAGAAAAGGACATATCTGACACAGATAAGAAAATAGGCATAAAAAACTTTTCCTATGATAGCAAAAAAGATGTATTTATCTGCCCTGCCGGCGTTGTGTTAAAACTAAAATTAAGCGGGGAAACAAGAGTGTATAAAGCGGAAGAAATGGTATGTGAGGGGTGCAGTTTTAAAAATAAATGCAGCGTAAAAAAAGGTAATACTCCAACAATATATACTGATAAGAGCGGAATAATTTTAGCGGTTATGGCAGAAAAGATGAAAAAAGACTCTTCAAAAGAAATATATGCAAAACGTAAGATTATTGTTGAACCGGTATTCGGCCAGATAAAGACGGGAGGATTTAGACAGTTTAGCTTAAGGGGATTTGAAAAGGCGGGTGGTGAATTTTCTCTTGTGTGTGCGGTTTCTAATTTTAAAAAGATAGTAAATATGATAAAAGCTCAAACAGGCTGCTCGGGAAAGAGAAAATTACTGCTTCAAGCAACATAAATAAGTAGTATAGATTTATATAGCGGCAAAAATACCACTGTATAAAGAAATTTACGCAATAATTTCAAAAAATAATTTCAGTTTTTAAAATAATACGGGAAATTATGATTTTAAGTGGGTTTTAACAATGAAATCTCGGACATGCTCCTAGAATGGAATTTATGGAATATTTAAAGTTTTTTGGGATTGGAATCTTAACTGGAATAATGTCAGTATTTCTGGGTATAGGTGGTGGTGTATTTATTATTCCAATCTTGTTATATATCACCAATGTGGAAGTAAAAGTAACCACAGCAATTTCAGCAGTGCAGGTCTTTTTTGCCAGTTCCTTTGGGACACTGTTTAATTACCTGCAAAAAACTATTAATTTTAAATATGCAGCAATTTTTGGGTTGCCAAGTGCTATTACCTACTTTTTTGGTTCTTATTTTACTAAATATATTCCCGGCACGACGATTAAGATAATTTATCTTTTTGCCGTAGTTTTAGCAATTATATTATTTTTTATAAAAAGAAATAACAAGGACAGCATTAATGATAATAAAATTGCCTCAAGTCTTGTGCCAGACAAAAAGGCATATTTTAAGATAATCCCTATTGCACTTGCAGCAGGGTTTGCTTTTGGCATCCTTGGTGTAGGGGGAGGATTCTTATATGTGCCACTGCTTGTACTGCTATTTAATTTTCCTTTAAGGATAGCCATTGGTACCTCGCTTATGATTGTATTTTGTAATGCTGTTCCTGGAATTATAGGCAAACTGCTTGCAGTTAGATTTGATTTTTTAATTGGAGTTTCTGTTGCCATTGGTGCTATTGCTGGATCCAGGATTGGAACTTATCTAAACAAGAAAATTAAGCCGCAAATTATTAGAATTATATTTATAGTACTTCTGGCAGTGATAATTATCAGGGTTGCAATTGATTTATACTCTAATTTCATGTAGAAATCTTACTTAAATTTTTACATTATGAAAACTTCCTTGCTTGACTAGATTAAGTCTTTCTGCAATATTTAGAATATAAATAAATGAAATTGGTGGAGCAATGAAAGATAAGATAAAAGCACTTCTTTGCTACAGCCAGAATGATTTTAGAATAGAAAATATAGAAAAACCAAAAATATCTGATGATGAAGTTCTAATGGAGATGATATACTGAGGTCTCTGCGGCTCTGATGTTATAAAGATATTTGACAGTACTAATAAAAAACCAGCAGTATATGGCCATGAAGTAGTAGATAGTGTGATAGAGAAAGGAAAAAATGTAACCAGGCTTGATATAGGGGATATGGTGGCAGCAGCACATCACATACCCTGCTACAAATGCCACTACTGTAAACATGGCAACCACTCCATGTGCAGACACTTTAAGGAAACTAATATTGTGTCTGGCGGATTTTGCCAGTATATAAGATTATCAGCCGAGCATATTAAATACACAACATTTAAATTACCAGAGGGGCAGGACCTGAAAGAAGCATTATTTATAGAGCCTCTTGCCTGCTGCATTAGGGCTATGGATAGAACCTCCTATAATAAAGGAGATATATTTTCTGTAGTAGGTGTAGGTGCTATGGGAATGCTGTTTATACAACTCATAAAACTTGCTGAATGCAGGGCAGTAGCTATAGATTTAGATAATACCAGACTTGCTCTGGCAAAGGAGCTTGGGGCTGATTATATAATAAATTTGCAAAAAGAAGATATAATAAAAGCTATTGGTAGTATTACCAATATAGGTATAGATAATGCCATACTTACAGTTACCAATAAATATACCTTAATGATGCTGTATCCTATATAAGGGATGGTGGCACAGTAAATATATTTGGTACAGCAGAGAAAAGCAACCAAATTTCAATTGATTTTGAGGAAGTATATAAAAGGGAGCTGACTATAAAAAGCTCTTATTCGGCAACACCTGAAAATCTAAATAAAGCTTATGATATTATTGTAGAAAAAAAAGATAGATGTTACCCCTCTTATATCCAAAGTGATGCTTTTATCAGATTTTAAGGCAGGACTGGGTTTAATGCTGGATAACAGAATTTATAAAGCAATTTTTAAGTTGTAAAGATGTTTTTGGATGAAGCAAAAATAAATGTAAAAGCTGGAGATGGCGGAGGCGGCATTGTAACCTTTTTTTACCTAAAGAGCAGAAGTAAAAAAGTCCCCAGCGGTGGAAGTGGGGGAGGAGGCGGAGATATTATCATAAAAGCCAGCAGGAATTTAAGCACTCTGTATGGATTTAAAAAAAAGATACATTTTAAAGCAGAAAATGGCAAAAGTGGAGAGCCCAATAATAGGAATGGAAAAAATGGAGAGGATTTGATAATAAAAGTACCTACAGGAACTATAATCAAGGATGATAAAGAAAAAATAATTGCCGATCTTGAGGATGAAGGAGATGAGATTATTATTGCCACTGGAGGAATAGGCGGCAGGGGCAATGCAAGTTTTACCTCACAAAAAAGAATGTTTCCTGCATTTGCTGAAAAAGGAGAAAAGACGCAAAGCTTTTGGATTAATCTGGAACCGAGACTTGTTGCTGATGTGTCGCTGGTTGGGTTTCCTAATTCCGGTAAATCTACTATAATTAGCAGGATTTCAGCAGCAAAACCAAAGATAGCAGATTATCCTTTCACAACCCTGACTTCAAATTTAGGTGTTGTGACTGTAGATGATGAAGATTTTGTGATTGCTGATTTTCCGGGTCTGATTAAAGGCGCGCATAAGGGAACAGGTTTGGGAGATAAATTTTTAAGTCATATAACCAAATCTCTGGTGCTGGCAGTAAATTTAAATTTAGAATTTAAAAATTAAATTTTTAATGTGAATATTTGGTATATTTAATAGTAGTCAACATTTTAGTAGGTTATTAATGAATTGGAGAGAAAGAATAATCAATATCATTAAAGGTAGCCCTGTTGATTTTTTACCATTTGTTCCCAGATTGGACCTATGGTATAAATCCAATAAAATAAATGGAACCTTACCCCGGAAGTATACAAATTGCACACTTAAGGAAATATCTTCAGATCTTGGAGTGGGTTTTCATTCAGTGGTACCTGACTTTAGAAATTTCCTAAATAAAAGAAGTGTTTCACTTCTTGGACTTGGAATTTATGATTTAAAAAGTAATCCTTACAGAATTGATTCTAATAGTATTGATTATAGTTTTAAAACAAACAGCGAGGGTTTGACTACAACTATCTTTAATACTCCTTATGGAAAAGTAACTACTAAGGTTTTGTATAGTAAGAAAATGGAATCAGATGGTACTTCACTAGGTCATACAGTAGAGCATGCAATTAAAAGTCAAATTGATTTTAAACCTATTGGTTATATTTTCGAGAATATAAAAGTAGAAGAAAATTATAGTAACTTTTTAGATTTTAGAGATTATATTGGGGATAATGGGGTTTGTGTTGCTTTTTGTATGCTCTCAGGTTCACCGATGCATCATATAATGAAAGAGCTGATGTCTTTTGAAGGCTTTGTTTATGAGTTAAATGATAGTCAAAGAGAAATTGAGGAGCTTTCTGAAAAGATCAATACTTTCTTTACCAAAGTCATTTCTATCTCATTTAAAAGCAAATCAGATATAACATTTATAGGTGCAAATTATGATAGTTTTTTAACCTGGCCCTCATTTTTTAAAAAATACATCACACCCTATCTAAGGAAATATTCAATTCAGGTACACAAATCCGGTAAATATCTCCCCTTACCCATACCGATGGTGAAAATGAAGGGTTAATTCAGGAATATATAGACGGAAAGATAGATATTGCTGATTCCATCTGTCCATATCTTATGACAAAACTGTATTTTAAGGATATAAGGGAAAAATTTGACGATAAAATAATTATCTGGTGAGGACTACTCTCCATATGTGTCCAGGATGTTTCTCTCTCAATTAATTTGTAGTAAAGAAGATACCTGCTGCAATCATCAATTGAAGTAACAAGATACCATTTCTTATCAGCATATGGACTCCACTTATGATGGGAGCTGTCATGCTGGATAAGCTCTCCCACATAGTTTGTCAGTACTTCTCTGTCATGAGCCTTCCTTTTAGATTTTTTAAGGTAATGGCCGCTTCTTTTAGCTCTATCAATAATTGTAGGTGTTGATACCTTCTGACCATAGTTAGACAGGAGCCTATCTTTTTTTATATAACTGTAATTATATGATCTTAGAGGAACTTCAGGGTCCACAATTAATTGTTTTTCAATCTTTAACTCTTTCATAATATTGTCTTCAATATCTTTTGATATTTTCCTGCTGGGACCTTCTCTTTTATATTCAATTGAGAAGCTGTCCGGATCTTCATTGTATTTTTTTACCAGTGCAAAGAATCTTGTTTTTCCAATCCCTAAAATCTCTTCAATATAACTTCTTTCAATCTCCCTTCCCAGATAACGGCATATCAGCTCCTTTATCTGATGATCTTGAAATTTCTTATGTAGCTGTCCCATAATTTAAAACCTTTCTCTTCTAATTACTTTTGGTTCTAAATTATAGCTGGAGAGGAGTTCACTTTTGATTTTTAAATGACAGTTCTGTATTTTATTCTTGACAAAGAAACTAATTATTGTATTATATTAAACAATCGAGCATTATATATACATGTGTGCTTTATTAAAAACCTAACTTAGTGTCAATAAGGAAATACTAATTGGGGTACTTATTTTTAGTATGCTAAATAATGGCCTTAAACTATTTGATATTAAAACTTTCTGGCAGATGATTATTACCGTTTTTATTCCTATTATTTTAGTAATAGTTGAACTAATAAAAATTAGGTGACCATTAATTATATAAATATTTATGTGAGGTAAAAAATGAATGGTAGATTTTTAGCTGGAATTGATGTAGGAACAACTGGAGCGAAGACAGGTATATTTGACTTAAATGGAACACTGATCTCCAGTGGATATATTGAGTATACATGCTCATACCCCAAACCTAATTGGGTGGAGCAGGATGCTAAACAATTAGCAAAATCTGCATTGGAATCAGCCAGAGAAGCGATATCAAAATCTGACATAGACCCCAAAAGAATATCTTCAGTTTCAGCTTCTACGCAGCGGACCTGTAGCATATTCATAGATAAAAATGGAAATCCTTTAAGACCAATGATATCTTGGCAGGATAACAGAACAATAAAAGAAGTTGAAGAAATTGACTCAAAGATCTCCCCTAAAGAGTACTATGCAATAACAGGCCTTCCCAGTAATACTATATGGATTTTATCAAAAATACTCTGGATTCAAAAAAATGAACCAGAAAAATGGAAGAAAGTATACAAAGTCATACAACTCCAGGATTATATATTGCGGGAATTAGGAGCTGATGACTATTTTGTGGATGTATCGGATGCGGGTTTGTTTGGGATCTGGGATACAGATAATTTTAAGTGGAGTGAAAAGCTTCTGAAATTATTCAATATAGATAGAGATATCCTTCCAACTCCAAAGCCTTCAGGTGAAATTGTAGGTAAAATATCAGTCAGTACTGCGGAAAAAACAGGTTTTGCTGCCGGAACACCAATCTGTGTCGGTGCCGGAGATCAGAATAGCGCAGTAATAGGTGCAGGAATTGTATATGATGGTTATCTTTCTGTCTCGTTGGGAACTGGTGGTATTGCCATAGCTTATCTTGATGATAAGTTCAGGGATCCTAATGAAAAAACCATAGTAACCAATCATGCTATTTATGGAAAGTGGCAGCTTGAAGGATATCAGGCAGGAGCTGCAGGAGTATTTAGATGGTTCAGGGATGAGATTGCCAGTCTGGAAAAAGTAAAGGCTGAAGAATCAGGAAAAGATGTTTACAGGATTTTAGATGAGATGATCGAAAAAACTCCGGTCGGTGCCAAAGGGCTGGTTTTTCTTCCCTATCTTGCAAGCGCTACTTCACCAAGGTGGAATTCAAATGCCAGAGGGACATTGGTTGGTTTAACTTTTGCTAATGATAAGAGCTGCCTTGCAAGGGCATTTATCGAGGGAATTACCCTTGAGCTTAAAGATATTGTAAGGTCTATGCTTGATTCTGGAATAGATATAAAAAACATCCATATAATGGGAGGTCCAACAAAGTCTGGGCTCTGGAACCAGATACAATCGGATATGTATGGCCGTACAGTAAAAACCCTTAAAGTAACCGATGCAGCAGTTCTGGGAGCAGCAATATTAGGAGGAGTTGGTGTCGGAATATTTACCGATATCAGGGATGGAGTGTCAAAGATGGTAAAGGTCGACCGGGAGTATAATCCAATAAAGAAAAATGTAGAGATATACAATGAGCTCTATGACATTTACTGCAGGATATATGATGGACTTGAGAGCAGGGATGTGTATAAGTCCATTGCAAAAATACAGGAAAAATACTGAGAAGGAGGGAATAATTATGAATTCAGTAAAAGAAAAATTTAAAAATATGTTAATAGAATCAGGGGTGGAGGAAGCTTGCAAAAAGATGAATTTTGATTTTGAGGATATTTTTTTAAAAGCAAGTAAGGAAAAAATAAACAGGTATAAAGACTATACCTGGTATGTTCGGCCACACTCTATGGTAGAGCAGGCAATACATGCAATCCCGCTTTTATCCAAAAGCGATACATTACCGTGGGAGGAATGGTTTGTTCTAGAGGGTAAAAAAATCCACAATATCCTGTTTACTGAAAAGAAGGATAAATTTGAAGGTGAATTTGAGGGGAAACTTGATGACAAAGACCATCCAAAAGAAGTACTGGGAAAAAAATGGTACTACTTTTTCGATACTGATTTTGAGCCATATATGTTTTAGAGACTATTGTTTTTAAAGATATTAAATCTATGGAGCATGATTAATCATAGGCAAAGAGTTAGAACAGCAATAAACCATAAAGAACCTGACAGGGTACCTATAGATCTTTGGGGCTCAGCTTCAAGGATACACAATAAGTTATATTTTGAAATACTTAAATATATTGGGATTGAAGGAAAAGGAGATCTTGTAAGACCGGGAAAATCAACTGCCTATGTTGAATACAGGATCAGTGATTTTATAGATGCTGATTTCAGGCATATAAATATTGGGAGAAAATTGGAGAGTTTTAAGAGTTATAAAGATAAGGATGGTAATACAATCGACGAATGGGGCATAGGCAGGAAATATGTGGATGAATATGACATGGTAACTCATTTTCCATTGGCCAATGCAGAGATTTCTGATTTAGAAAAATACAAATGGCCTGTCCCTGAAGACCGTGGAAGGATTGCTGGAATAGGAGACCAGGCTAGAAATTGGTATGAAAGTACTGATTATTCCATAACTGCAACCACTGCTGTATCAGGTATAATGTTTGAAATTGCCATGTACTTAAGAGGACCTGAACAATTTTTGATGGACCTTTACCTTAACAAGAGATTTGCACATAAACTTATAGAAAAGATTACAGAAATCTCGACACAGACATACATATATTACATTAAACCCATAGAAAAATATATTGACTGGATAGAGTATTCAGAAGATTTTGGGCTCCAGGATCGTGCTTTTATACCAAAGGAAATCTTTGAAGAATTTTTTATAAAACCACATATTAAGATGTTTGAAGCAGTAAAAAAAGTTGCACCAGGCGCTAAGACTTTTTTACATACTTGTGGATCGGTAAGAGAGCTTATCCCCTGCTTTATTGAAATAGGAGTGGATATTTTAAATCCATTGCAACCATCAGCAAAATATATGGATTCCTTTGAGATTAAAAAGGAATTTGGAAGGGATCTAGTATTCCATGGGGGTATAGATATTCAGCATGCCATTTGCGGAACCAGGGAGCAAGCAAGTATGGAGGCTAAAAAAAGAATAGAGGCGTTTGCACCTGGTGGAGGATATGTTTTTGCTCCCACAAATCACATGCAACCTGATATACCAGTGGAGAATTTCATTGAAATATTTAAAGTTGCGAGAGAATACGGCAAATATCCTATTAGTACCGAAAGGTAGGAGAAAAAACTAATATGCAAAAAAAACACAGAGTATTCAATGCCATAAGATTAAAAAAGGTAGACAGGATTCCTACATCATACAGGGGTTCGGACTATATATCTGTAAAATTAATGGAGTATTACGGTATTGAAAATACAGATGGCCTGAAGGCTGGATATAAGGAGTTATTGGAAAAATTGGGGGCTGATTTCTGGTCATCCGGGTCAAAGATTGGTAAATTCTCAACTTTTTTTCCTAGATACCTAGGTCCTCTTCCAGAGAAACCCTATGTAGAAGATGGACAACTATTTCATGCATTGGGTATAAATTCAACAATAGGTACAATTTCGAATTTTAATATAAAATATGTAAAATTTGGTATCGATCCTCCTCTGGCAAATATTTCTAGAGCAAGCGAGCTTAAAAAAGGGTTTCTGACTTCCAAGCTAGGCTTATTTAATTTTAAAGAAATGACAAATAGGTATATAAGCCATGAATTGACTTATGAAAATTTAAAAGACAGTGAAAATGATATCATCTGTATGGGTGCAATCAATAATTTTTATATGATCTGTAGTTACCTAAGGGGAATGGATCAATTTTTAATGGATTTAGTCAGCAATAGGAAATTAGCAGAAAATATAATTAGTGAAGTAGGCGAATTTTGCCTTGAGTTCAACAGAAGGGAACTTGAATCATTTGGAAATAAGGCAGAATATTATGGCAGCTGGGATGACGTTGCCGGGCAGGACGGTATGATGTTTTCTCCGGAACTATTTAAAAAATACTTTCTACCACCTTATAAGTCATTAATTGAAAATGTAAAAAAATATGATCTTGTGTTTGGCTGGCATTGCTGTGGAAATGTTAATGATGTTTTGCCATCTATGATAGATATAGGCTTGGATGTATTTGATGTTGTTCAGACTTCTGCAAAAGATATGGAACTTGAGAATATATATATAGACTATATGGCAGTAAGATCTGCATGCATGGGGCTATAGATATACAAAAAATCTTGAGTAGGGGAACAGTAAAACAGGTACGTGATTAGGTTAGAAGGGTTATAGATCTTTGGAACTGCAAAGGTGGCATCATACTTGCTCCTTGTCATGAAATAGTACCTGATACCCCAATAGAAAATATAATTGCTTTATATGATGAAGTTAATGAGTTTTTTTATAATTAGTAAAACATATCAAATAACAAAAGATTGAAAAAATAATAAAATTATGGTATTTTATAATCTCAAAAGAGTATAGAATGCTCTTATGTAAAAAATTAAGAATCTTAAAAGGGCTTCACGAAATTAAAAATTCGGGAGGAAACTTTTAACAAACCGAATTTTATCAGGTTCTTTGACAAACGAGGAAAAATAGGCAACAGCTAAGACTGTAATATGGGAGATGGAACAAAACCCAGAATAGATGCAAGCTTTGGCCGCTCATAAAGCTCAGTTGAAAGATCACTTAAGCTGGCAATGGAGCGAAGGTTTTTAAAGATAAGAGCTCTTAAAATAGCGGCTCTACTGATCAGCTTTCTTCCAATGCTTGTACCTTTTTCAAGTAAGTTAAGGTCAAGCACAGAGAAAAATAGCTCATATCTTCTTAGTGGTTTGTTAAAAATATCCTCGAGATCAAATAAAGCAGGCTGATACATAACCTATACCTCCTAATTTCGTTAAGGTCCTAAAAAACTGGTAGTAAATAAAAACAATTCTAAGGGGGAGGAGGTAAAAAAGTAAGTCAGCAAAACCTAGATGGGGTAAGGCATGGAACGCATTTTAAAATTTAAAATAATAGGGGTTTCACGAAAATATAGGCTTAAGATTTTTGCCCTCCACCCCCATCCAGAAGACCTAAAATGAGCCAATTTGGCCAAAAGCTACCTTCCGAAACCCGCATGAATACAGGGTTTTAGAAGGTGGAGGGCAACTCTAAAATGGGTAGTGCCTGAAACCCCACCAGTAAAGGGTTTCAGAGTTTCGTGAAGGCCACAATATAAAAATATAAAGGAGGTGATATTATTAAAAATTTAAGTAAATTTATAAACAAAAAACAAAACAAGGAGAGTGTAAAAATGAAAAAGTCATTATTATGGCTAGTAGTATTGACGTTAGTTGTTTCAATGATAGCAGCTTTCTCACTTAATGGCTGTAAAAAAGAAGCGGCACCAGCTGAAGAAGAAGTTACTGAAGAAGCCGCACCGGCTGAGGAAGAAGCAGCACCTGCTGAGGAAGAAGAAGTTGTAATGCATAAGGCAGGAATTGCTACTATGTTTGCGCATCAATACTGGGATGTTATGACATCTGGTGTAGCTGAAGCAATGGGAAGTGATTGGGAAATTATAGAACTTATCGCTGAATTCGATGTCGAAAAACAAATTAATGATGTCGACGATATGATTGTACAAGGAGCAGAAGCAATGTTTATTGAGCCATGTGATAGTACTGCTATTAAAGGTGCATTAGAAGCATGTCAAGCAGCAGATATTCCTGTTGTAATCCTTGACGCTCCGGCAGTTGATGATAACCTAGTTGTTGCTATGGTAACGACAGATAACTATATGTGCGGAGTACAATGCGCAGAAGATCTGATTGAAAGAATGGATGGAGAACCGTGTAAAGTTGTTATTTTGGGATGGCCTATACAAGAGGCAACACGTTTAAGAGAAGTTGGATTTACAGATACAATTGCAGAACATGATAATTTTGAAATTGTAGTTAACCAAGTTTACACAGGCTTACAGGAAAAGGCACAGGAAATCATGGAAAACGCTGTTCAATCAGAGCCGGAAATCAACGCTGTTTTTGCGGTAAACGAAACAGCTATTTTCGCAGCTATAGCAGTGTTAGAAGGTGTTGATAGGCTTGAAGGTACATATCTTTATGCAGTAAATGGCGCAGCTGCTGAAATCGAAATGATAAAAGCTGGCAAACAGACTGGAACATCTGCTCAATTACCGTACGAGATGGGATATCAAGGTGGACAAGCGATGATTGATTATTTGAGTGGTGAAGAAGTAGAGCATATAGTTTTGATAGCGCCTTTATTAGTGACAATGGATAACGGAACTATAGATACTTACGAACCTTCATATTAAACTTCTGGACTTATGTTCTATCTATGGCATGTGTTTATGCATGCCATAGATAGAGGTAAATGGTGGTAAAAATGATAAATGATTCAACATATCTTAATATGAAAAGTATATGCAAAAGTTTTGGTAATACGGTCGTACTAGATAATGTCGATTTTAATGTGAAGCGGGGTGAAGTACATGCTTTACTAGGCGAGAATGGAGCTGGGAAGTCTACATTGGTGAAAATTCTTGCTGGAATATATAACGCGGACAGTGGAAAAGTTATAATTGATGGGGAAAATGTAAAAATTAATAATTCGGGTGATGCACAAAAATTAGGAATAAGCTTTATTCACCAAGAATTTTGTTTAGCTATGAATATGATGGTTTATGAAAATGTATATATGGGTCGTGAAAATGAGAAACAAAAATCTATTTTTGTAAACAAGAATCAAATGAAGAAAAAAACAAGTGAGTTGTTAAACTACCTTGACGTAGATTTTACTGAAAGTGATTATTTATATGAATTGAGCATTGCAAATAAGCAGATGGTCGAAATTGCAAGAGCGCTATCTTTAGGCACAGATACTATTATTATGGATGAGCCAACGTCTCCGTTATCCACGAAAGAAGTTGACACATTATTCAAAGTAATTCGAGATCTCCAAAAAAAAGACATATCTGTTATATATATTTCACATAGGTTAGAAGAATTACATGAAATAGCAGATCGTGTAACAGTACTTAGAGACGGAAAATATATTTCGACACATAATATTGCCAAAGTAACTAAAAAAGAATTGATAACAGATATGGTAGGAAGGAAGCTTGAAGAGTTTTATTTTAAAGAAGATAATGTACGTGACGAAACTGTACTGGAAGTAAAAGGATTAAGTGTAAAAGATAAAGTTAATAATGTTAGTTTTTGTTTGAAAAAAGGCGAAATACTTGGTGTTTCTGGACTAGTGGGAGCAGGTCGTTCAGAAATAGTTAGAGCACTGTTTGGAATAGACAAGAAAACGAAAGGAAGCATAATAATTAATGGGGAAGAGTGTACAATAAAGTCTCCACAAGATGCATTTGAACACGGTTTACTTCTTGTTCCTGAAGATAGAAGAGTAGAAGGACTTATGCTTGATAACAGTGTATCCTTTAATATAACAATAAGTTGTTTAAAGAATATTTTTAGAGGTCTTAGTTTTAAAAGTAAAAAAGAAAAAGACATAGTAAAAAATAGTATTAAGGAATTAAATATTAAGACTTCGGGTGATGACAAACTAGTACGGTTCTTGAGTGGAGGTAATCAACAAAAGGTTGTAATTGCTAAAATTCTAAATGTTCCCACAAAGATATTAATGTTAGATGAACCAACTAAAGGTATTGATGTTGGGGCCAAATCAGAGATTTATTCTATTATGAATCGGCTGACCAAAAAAGGTGTAGCTATTATTATGATTTCATCCGAATTGCCAGAGATAGTAAATATAAGTGATCGTGTACTCGTCGTTGTGAGAGGTAAAATTACAGCGGATTTGCAACGGGAAGAAATAGGACAGGAAAAAATAATGTATTACGCTACAGGAGGAAAATAGTTTGGAAACGAAAAGAAAAGGAGTCGATCTTTTTAAAGGACCAAAGAGTTATATTAAAGCGAATGTCGGGATTTTGGTTGCGCTTTGCGCTTTGTTTTTAGTTCTATCAATTACTACGGATACATTTCTAACATCAAGCAATATACTTAACGTGTTCCGTCAAATCACAACAAATGTAATACTTTCGTGTGGTATGACTCTTACTTTATTGACTGGAGGAATTGACTTGGCAGTTGGGTCCATGATGGCACTATCAAGCATATTGGCCTGTGGTATGATTGCAAAGTATAATTTTCCACTTGCACTCGCTATACCGCTAGGACTCTTGATTGGTATGGCTATGGGATTTACTAATGGATTCATAATTGGAAAAACAAAAGTACCACCATTTATAGTTACTCTAGCCATGTATTCAATGGCACGCGGAGGTGCATATTTATACACAAACGGGCAACCTATACGCGTGCTAGAAGGTAACTTTAATGCACTCACAAATTCGTCTATTGGGCCGTTTCCTATGCCAATTATTTATATGGTTGTAATTTTTATTGTCCTAGTTGTTGTTATGAATTATACAAAATTTGGAAGATATGTTTATGCTGTTGGTGGTAACGAAGAAGCGGCAATTTTTTCTGGTGTTCCTGTTGCGAAAACAAAAATCTTGGTCTATACAATTTCAGGATTGACATCGGCAATTGCAGGTATAATGCTTGCTTCTCGAATGTATACTGGACAACCTTCGATAGGTATAGGTTCAGAATTGGTAGCAATTGCTTCCGTAATTCTTGGTGGTACGAGCTTTATTGGTGGTACAGGTGGATTAGGAGGAACGTTTATCGGTTGTTTAATTATTGGAGTTATCAGTAATGGATTGAACATGCTTAAGGTTTCCTCTCATATACAAACAATTGTAACGGGTGCAATTATTATGTTGGCGGTATATTTTGATTCTTTAAGATTGAAAAAGAAATGACGAATAGCTGTTTATAAAAAAATTGACACATAGATGGAATAAGCACCAAAGTAAAGGAGTGTTATGTATTTTGTCGGAGTAGATCTCGGCACATCTGGATGCAAGGTCATCTTAATAGATGAAACGGGCAATATTGTTGGAAAAAGCACACAAGAGTATACGTTATATACACCCAACCCAAACTGGTCGGAGCAAAATCCAGATGAATGGTACAAAGGTGTTTGTGACGGTATAAAGTGTGTAATATCGCAAAACTGCGTAAAATCTGAGGATATAGTTGCAATATCTATCTCTGGGCAGATGGTTGGACTTGTGACTCTCGATAAAGACTTAAAACCTATCAGACCCTGCATATTGTGGAATGACCAGAGAAGCGTAGCACAAGCGGATAAAGTCACTTCAATGCTAGGGCTGGAAACTGTAATTAACGAAACGGGAAATGCAATTTACCCATCTTTCTTTGCACCTAAAGTTCTTTGGTTAAAAGAAAACGAGCCGGATAATTACAAGCGTATTCGCCATATTATGTTTCCTAAAGACTATATAGTTTTTCGTTTAACGTCAAAGCTTACGTGTGAGGTTTCGGATATGTCTGGTAGTTGTTTGTTTAATGTAGAAACACGCCAGTACTCTCCGCTGATGTTGAAAAGCTTTGGTGTAAAGCGAGAATTTTTGCCCGAAGATATTCAGGAGTCGGAAGATATTGCAGGTAAGGTTACGGACAAAGCAGCTGCGCAGACAGGACTATCGAAGGGTACGATTGTGGGAGCTGGTGGAGGAGATCAAAGCTGTCAAGCTATTGGATCGGGAATTGTAAAGCCGAATATGTGCTTGGTGACAATAGGAACGTCAGGTGTGGTTTTTTTACAAAGTGGTAAGTTTAAAAAGCATCCTCAAGGACTTGTGCATTCTTTCCGCCATTCCATAAAAAATAATTTTTACATGATGGGAGTTATGTTATCGGCTGGTGCATCCTATCAATGGTTGCGCAACATGTTTAAGAGTGTTAATGAGGACTTTGACTATAAAACCATGAATAGTCTATGTGAACAGGTTCCGGCAGGCAGTAATGGTTTGATGTTTTTGCCCTACTTAACTGGTGAACGCTGTCCTCATAACGATCCGTACGCAAAAGGTTGCTGGATTGGGTTGACTCTAAAACATAGAATAGCAGAAATGACTCGGAGCGTAATGGAGGGTATTACTTTTGGGTTGTATGACTTGCTGAATATGATTTGCGATCTTGGTAATCGAGTTGATGTTGTATACGCTTCAGGTGGTGCTACAAACAGCACACTATGGCTTCAGATGATTGCAGATATCTTTGGTATTCAGGTAATGACAACAAACGCAGTAGAAGGAGGTGCGCTAGGAGCTGCGATATTGGCAGGCGTTAGTGCTAGTGGGTTTTCAAGTGTACAACAAGCAACAGAGACAATTATAAAACCGCTTAATTGTTATAGCCCGAAAGCACTGCGACACAAATTTTACGCGGATCGGTATTTGCTTTATCGTGAATTGTATTGTGATTTACAATTTAGTTTTCCAAATCTATAACGAGTGCAATATTAAAATATTATTGGATAATTGGAGATTATCATAAATTCTAGAGAACGTGTTTTATCATCTTTACATCACAAGACACCGGATATAGTTCCGGTGGATTTGGGAAGTTCAAATATTTCCTCAATCCATCTGTATACATATAAAAAGCTTTTGAACCACTTTGGCATGCAGGATAGCAATATTCGAATTATGGAATATGCATCCCAGCTAGTAGTTCCTTGTGAAGCACTACTAGAGCGTCTGCAAATTGACACTAGAGGAGTTTTTTTGTCAAAAGTGAACAAGACTGTTTTTAATGGAGAAAACGAATATACAGACGTTTGGGGAGTAACCTTTAAAAGTCCAAAAAGCGGACTATACTTCGATGTTATTCATTCGCCACTGGAAAACGCAAAGACTATCGAGGAAGTGCAGGCATATCGTTTTCCAAAGTTGGGGGAATTGGCAAACAATTTAGGCGTTGCTGATAGAGTTGAGAAACTACGACAAAACACTGATTATGCAACTGTTGGTAGTTTCGGTTCTTCAATTTTTATGAAGGTGCAGCAGATTCGTGGGTATTCAAAGGTTTTAGAGGATATGCTTATCGACGAGGATATTGCTAATTATTTGATGGACAAAGTATTAGATATTAGAATTCAACTTGCAGACTTATTAATCGATGCTTGTGGGTCGAATTTGGATATTATTGAAATGGCAGACGATATATCTGGACAGGATGGTCCGTTAGTCTCTCCACCACTTTACAGAAAGATGATTAAGCCTCGCACACAGAAATTAATTGAGTTCATCAAGAGCAAGAGCGATGCGAAAATTCTATATCACAGCTGTGGTGACGTTTTTCCGATGATAGAAGACTTTATAGAAATCGGTGTGGACATTCTTAATCCGGTTCAAGTAGCGGCTAAAGAAATGGGAGATTTAGATAGACTGAAAAACAAATTTGGCAATCGCTTGAGCTTTTGGGGAGCTATCGATTCGCAATATCTGTTGCCCAATGCAAGTCCCCAAGAGGTATGTGATGCAGTTAGACATACTGTAAATGTTTTGGGTAATGCAGGTGGATATGTACTTTGTACATCGCACAACATACAAAGTGATGTGCCGATAGAGAACGTATTGGCCATGTATCAGACTGCGAAAAAAATATAAAATGATTTAAGGCAAAATAGTTCAATAGTTGAAAAATATAGGGGTTACAAAATGAACAAAAAGTATGCAATCGGTCTTGATTTTGGCTCACTTTCAGTACGAGCACTAATAATTGATGCTGCAACTGGAAAAGAAATTGCTAGTGCGGTTGAAAAGTATCTGCATGGCTTTATAGAAGAGACACTACCCGAGACAGGGGAAAAGTTGCCGATTGCTTGGACGCTGCAAGATCCGCAGGATTATCTTTACTCTATGTCGCAAACTATAAAAAATGCCATCAAAAAGGCGGGTATAGACGTAAGGAATATAGTAGGTCTTGGAATTGATTTTACAGCGTGTACTGTATTGCCTATAAAAAAAGACGGTACACCACTTTGCTTTTTGCCAGAGTTCAAAAACAACAAGCATGCATTTGTAAAGCTTTGGAAACATCACGCAGCACAAGATCAGGCTAACCGTATTAATGAACTTGCAAAACAGCGAGGTGAAAAATGGCTTCCGAGGTATGGGAAAAAAATTTCTTCTGAATGGCTATTTGCGAAAATATTGCAGATTCTTGAAGAAGCACCAGAAGTGTATGACGCAATGGATCGTTTTATTGAGGCGACAGATTGGATAATTATGCAGCTCACTGGCGTGGCAACCTGCAACAATTGTGCAGCAGGGTATTGTGCAATGTGGCAAAAGCAGGAAGGGTATCCTTCAAATGAATTCTTTAAAGCATTAGACCCACGTCTTGAAAACGTGGTCGATGAAAAACTTTCGCGTAATGTAGACTTTATCGGTAGTAAAGCAGGAGAAATTACCGAAGAAGCAGCAAAACTTTTTGGACTTAATCCTGGTACGGCTGTTGCTGTTGGTAATGTAGATGCACATGTTGCTGTTCCTGCTGTTGGAATTAATGAGCCAGGTAGCATGCTTATGATTATAGGTACTTCTACTTGTCACTTGATTTTGAGCAAGGAAGAAAAATTAATTCCTGGTATTTGTGGTTATGTTGAGGATGGTATTTTACCTGGTATGCTGGGCTACCAGGCTGGACAATCTTGTGTGGGAGATCATTTCGATTGGTTTGTAAATAATTGTGTTCCAACTAAATATAAAGAAGATGCACAAAAGAAGGGCATGATTATATATGAGTATCTTCGGGGAAAAGCCAAATTGCAAAAACCTGGCGAGTCTGGATTGGTAGCGCTTGATTGGTGGAACGGCAACCGTACAGTGCTAGTGGATACAAATCTTACGGGCATGATGCTGGGTATGACGCTTTTGACAAAGCCAGAGGAGATGTACCGTGCGTTAATTGAGGCAACCGCATATGGTACACGGATTATAATTGAAACTTTTGAAAAGGGCGGCCTTCCTATTAATAATCTTTATGCTTGCGGAAGTATTGCTGTAAAAGATGATCTAATAATGCAAATTTATGCAGACGTTATGAATCGTGAAATAAGAATTTCAAGTAGTACGCAGACTATGGCGTTAGGAGCAGCGATGTATGGTGCGGTTGCTGCTGGTAGTAGTAAGGGTGGATATGATAGCATAATAGATGCTTCGAAAGTAATTCCAAAGATCAACAAGCGTGTATATAGACCAATCAAAGAGAATGTTGAGACGTACAATAAATTGTTTGCTGAATATACGGTACTACATGATTATTTTGGTCGTGGTAGTAACGATGTTATGAAACGGTTAAAAAATATAAAAATGCAAGCTAGAGATTAGACGCTTATGATAGGATTGTATATGTGGTGACGGTAAGGAGTTTGATATGTTAGAAAATTTAAAAAAAGAAGTATTAAAGGCAAATCTTGCTTTGCCTAAATATGGGCTTGTTTTATATACAAGTGGAAATGCTAGTGCTCGTGATCAAAAAACAAACTTGGTTGTAATAAAACCAAGTGGGGTGCTGTTCGAAAAACTTACACCAGAGAATCTTGTTATAGTCGATCTTAATGGTAATGTTGTAGAAGGCGATTTGAAACCGTCTGTTGACACAGATTCACACTTATATGTATATAGGCACATGAAAGATATAAATGGTATTGTACATACACATTCACCATATGCTACTAGCTTTTGTATAAGAGGCGAATCGTTAAAAATATACTCTACGACTTCCGCGGCGATGTTCGGTAAAGAGATTCCGTGTTCAGACTTTGCTACAATAGGTGGAGAAGAAACAGGAAAGGAAATTGTAGAGAAGATTGGTGATAATAAAGCTATATTGATGAGAAATCACGGTGTATTTACTGTTGGAGAGAATGTCACGAAAGCTTTAAAAGCGGCTGTGTTGCTTGAAGAAACGGCACAGGTTGTTCACTATTCAATGTTAAGGGGCGATTTGAATCCGATGCCTGATGCTGTGGTAAAAAACGTATATCAAGTTTACCATGCAAGTTATGGTCAATAAATAGTAAATAATAATTATATAGCTGTAAAAATGATTAGAAACCTGAAATTTCACTATAATGAGACCTACCAGGATGTTATAGAGAGGATTCCCTATTTTATTGAAGATGTTTACAACAGTAAAAGATTGCATTCTTCTCTGGGCTATATGCCTCTAGAAGAATTTGAACATATATTTATTGAAAAAAATTCCTGTAATGTTTATTCTGAACTAAGACAAGTTGGTGTATAAATTTTGGGGTTCATACCAAAGATATTGCTAATTATAAAAATTGTATTTTATGTTCTGGAGAATTTTAAGAATTTTTTAACAGATACAGGAAGCCTATAAAGAATATAATATCTTTTAATTGATTTTAATAATATATTTTTAGAGAGTATATATGAATAGTATATTTATAATATTTTTGACCTTATTCAAAAGTAGAATTAGTTATACAAGCTATTAATAATGTTCTGTTTCTGTAATTAAAAGATTCATTGTTTTTTATTTATGAAAAACAAATGAAATTTGATGGTAAATTTAGAAATTCTTTAGAAGATAAGAATAGCGATAAATATTAGAAAGAAGTGTTTTTATGATTTCGGTGACAGTATTATTCGATTATTATTTGAAAATATTATGAATAGGATATTAGAAAGAGTAAAGTAAATTGAATAAGAAAGAAAGAATAATAGCAGCTATAAAATTTAAATCTGTAGATAGAATTCCAACTACATTCAGAGGAACAGATAAAGCTTCTGAAAATTTAATGAAGTTTTTAAAAATAAAAGAACCATGTAAACTTCAAAAAAATTATAAAAAATTATTAAGAAAATTAAAGGCAGATTTTTGGTCTTCTGGATCAAAATTAGGAAAATTTACTACTTTTATTCCAAAATATAACGGACCACCTCCTAAATCACCATATGTAGATGATGGGCAATTATTTTATGCGATAGGTATTAATTCAATAATTGGAAGAGTTAATAGTTATGATTATAATTATATTATTCATGGAATTGATCCACCTCTTGCAGATATTAAAACTCCTTATGAAATAAAAGAAGGATTCTTAACTTCAAAGTTAGACTTATTTGATTTTAAAGCTATGTATAATAAATATAATATCAAAAATTTGGATTACGAAAATATCAAAGAAAGTAATGAAGATTTTATTTGTATGGGTTCTCTTAGCAGTTTATTTATGATTTGCTGCTATTTAATGGGGATGGAAAATTTTCTTATGACTTTAGCTTACAATATTAAACTAGCAGAGAAAATTATAAATGAGGTTGGAGAGTTTTGCATTGAGTTTAATAAGAGAGAAATTTATGCATTTGGAAAAAGAGCAGATTATTATGGTACATGGGATGATATAGCAGGTCAATATGGTTTAATGATTTCTCCAAAAATATTCAAAAAATATTTTTTACCATTATATAAAAAGATAATTGAGAATGTTAAGAAATATAACCTTATCTTTGGCTGGCATATTTGTGGCAGTATTCATGAGGTCTTACCATCTATGATAGACGCAGGCATCGATGTTTTTGATGTAGTTCAGACCTCAGCTAAAGATATGAGTTTAGAAAAAATATTTAAGTTATATTACAAAAAGGTTTGTTTACACGGAGGAATAGATGTTCAAAAAGTATTAACATCAAAGACTCCAAAGGAAGTAAGAGAAGAGGTTAGAAAAGTAAAAGAATTGTGGGGTAATAGAGGCGGTGTAATTTTGGCGCCAAGCCATTTAATTGTTCCTGATATACCTGTTGAAAATATTTTGACTTTATATGAAGAAATTAATGAAATTTCATATTAAAAAAATAATATTTAATGAATTTATAGGAGGATGTAATTAATAAGAATGGAAGATAATAAGAGATTAATAATTAAAGTGTGCGAATTATATTATGATAAAAATAAAACTTATACTCAAATTGGAAAATTATTAAAAGTTTCCAGATTTAAAGTTTCAAGATTAATTAAAGAAGGCAGAAGAAAAGGTATTATCAATATAGTTATTACTGATAACTACAATAATGAAAATTTAATATTGGAACAGCAATTAGAAAAGACTTTTGGTATTAATATGGCAACAGTAATTAACAATAATAATTTACCATTGATTGAGTTAAGAAAAAAAATTGGGTATGAAGCATCAAAATTTATTAATGAAATCTTAAACGATGGGGATATTATTTGTCTTACCAATGGATATACTGTAAATGGAATTGGAGATTTTATTATAAAAAAAAAGAAAGTAACGGACATTAAAATAGTAGAATCTAATGGAGAAAGTATAATTACAAAATTTGATTATAGCTGTAGAGAAATTTCAAAAAAGTTTGCAAAGATTTATAATACTGCACCCTATATTATAAATGCACCAATAATTGTAGATTCAAAAGAACTAAGAGATAATCTATTAAAACAAGCAGGTATAAAAAGAACAATAAGTTTATTCGATAAAGTAAATATTTTAATATTTAGTGTTGGTAATTTTTATCCTAAAATAACTCGATCAATTATTGATGCTTGTGACTTTAGTAAGCAAGATTTTTTAGAATTATATAATCTAAAAGCAGCTGGTAATATTATGAGCTATTACTTTGATATTAATGGAAATTTTTTAAGTACTAGTTTTAATGATAGATTGATATGTTTTCCAAAAGAAAAAATATCAAACATTCCCTACACATTAGCGGTTGTTTTTGGATTTGAAAAAAGATACGCTTTACTTGGGGCACTAAGATCTAAAGTTATAAAATTTTTAATAGTAGATGATATTCTTGCAAAGGAAGTTTTAAATCTTAGCAATCTTAGAAAAGAAGACTATGACAAAACTATAGAAAATGATAAAGATTTTTTAAATTATATTAATGGAACTGTAACAGATTAGGCCTGTTGCCTAAGGCAGTAAAATTGCAGGCCTAATCAATAATTTTCTAAAAATATTATTTCTAAATTGAATGAAATTAGATACTTTTCTTTTAATACTGTATTTTAGCATTTCAATATTGTATATTCCGCTGAAATCTGCCACCCCATTCCATTTTAAACCTGCCACTTTTACCTCAATTTAAATTTTCAAAATAACACTACTAAAAGTGGTAAACTTTGACCCTACAAATTTCCATATGTTTTCCTTGCAGAAGGGCCATCAAGTTCAATCCTGTGGCAGTTGTGTACTATTCTATCACATATTGCATCAGATATTGTAGGATCTCCGATTACATCATGCCAGGCAGCTACCGGAAGCTGGCTTGTAATAATAGTTGATTTAATTCCATGCCTGTCCTCAAGTATTTCAAGAAGTATTAGTCTTGATACAGTATCAAGCTTTTCAAGACCGAAATCATCTTATGCAAAGTAAAATATTATGTAAAGCCAGCTCACAAAACCCCACTAAAGCAGCACTATTATTTAGTTTTAACTTCACATAATAAATACTATACTATTGCTTTCAACCAGTTTAGTAATTCATGCTTTTCTTCCTTACTATATTTTTTATCAGGTACAATATTAGAGCTGGCTTTTTCTATTGCTTTTCTTTTAATTTCGGAATCAGCTTTTGCGTATCTCTCGGTTGTAATCACTGAAGCATGCCCTAAAAAATCTCTAATATATATTAGATTGACATTAGCCTGCAAAAGGTGCATCGCTTTGCTGTGCCTTAATATATGCGGTGTAACTTTTTTTCGAAACAGTTTTGGTGTTTTTTTTCTGGCTATTTCTACATATTTAGAAAGAATATAGGTAATACCTGCTCGTGTTAATTTATGATTGTTCCTATTTGAGAACACTGGTAGATTTATTGACTCTTCACCAAGCAAATCATATTCTTCCAAGCATGAACCCAATAGTTTCGCAGTTTGAACTACTATGGGAATAATCCTTGTTTTATTGCCCTTGCCTTTTAGTCTGACTGTTGCGGGAGACAAACCAATGTCTCCTACAGTCAAATCAGCTATCTCTTGGACTCTGGCTGCAGAATCATAAAGGAGTGCAATCAGTGCTAAATCCCTGCGTCCTTTTTTTGTTCTCATATCTATAGCTTCCAGCAGGGCCTTAACTGCATCAATTGTCAAATATGGTATTATACTCTCAGCTACCTTCTTTGTAGGTATTGATAAAATACAGTTACAGAGGTTTAAGTTTTCAGGAGCTTCTATTTGCACATACCTGAAAAAAGCATGGATTGCAGCCAGTCTTTGATTTCTGGTTGAGACAGAATATTTTTTATCTTCTTCCAACCATATCATAAATTCCTCTATCATTTTTTTACTCATTTTTTCAAAAGATAACTTTTCCGGCTTTATTTTAAGTTCACCTTTTAAGTACCTTAAAAAAATGGTGAATGTATCTCTGTAAGACTTAATAGTATTTATGCTATAACCTGTTTGTCTTGAGATATATTTTAAAAAATATTCTGATAAATACTGACCAAAATCTTTATTTCTCATTGAAATTCACCTCCGGGAAAACACCCTTATATAGAGTTTCTAATGGACCGGTTAATCTTGAAAAAGACTGTTTTGTAAGACGCAAATATTTTTCTGTGCTTTCAATTCCCCTGTGTCCGAGATAGGCACATAGAATTGGCAGGGAACAATAAGTATCAATGCCTTCTGCGACCATTTTTTCAAGTGAATGGACTGCAAATGTGTGTCTTAGATCATGAAGGCGGGGGCCGCTTGCATATCCAATTCGCACAATAGATGCTTCTTTTAGAAGATCTTTAAATCCTTTGTAGATAACATGACGGTTATATCTGCCTTTGTCCGGTGCAGGGAAAAAGTATCCATCCTCTTTAACAATAAAGTTCATTTTAGCAGCATAACTACTGCATATTTTAGTAAGTGATGCTGACATAGGAACAAGCCTGCTTTTATTAAATTTAGAATTTGTAACCGTAAGGATGTCGTCTTTTAAGTTCACATCGCTAATTTTCAGAGAAAGAGCTTCGCTGATACGCAGCCCACACCCATAGAGCATGCGGATGAGAACTGGATAGATCAGATGACGGATGGGGCTGTGACCGCAAATTTTTAAATTATCAGATGCTTTAATTATCCTTGATATTTCATCATAAGTTAAAATACATGGAGTAAAGACCTTGCCGATTTTCATAAATTCTACCGGAAGAACGTATGCATCATAACCTATTGCAGTAATAAATATTGCAAACTGGCGGATTAGGCACATGCGATAATGTTGAGTCTTTAAAGATTCATTTTCTCTATATGCGGTAAAAGACAAAACCATTTCTTTTGTAAGTCTTGGAGTATCAAAATTGTAG
>Ga0307380_10002497_pt1 | contig 26181 bp, 21 predicted proteins | sample UN3MG_FD_202239 | JGI IMG/M metagenome (GOLD analysis project Ga0307380, IMG submission 202239) | Soil microbial communities from Risofladan, Vaasa, Finland - UN-3 | ecosystem: Environmental > Terrestrial > Soil > Coastal area > Acid sulfate soil | place: Finland: Risofladan, Vaasa | collected... | reverse complement strand
ATGATCACATTTTTCAAAGGTATCTTTGATTCGAATCGGATTTACCTGCAGTCCGGGAAGTTGAATCAGATTCCTTCTGTAAAAAGGGAAAACCGCCTTTTCTCACCCCACAGGAGCAAACTCGCTATGTCTAAAACCACGCGTTTCTTAAATGGCTTGATCTTGTTCGGGCTGTCCGTTTTTTTCTTGACCGGCTGCGCTCAAGAGGAGGCCGGAACAAAAAAGCAGGCTGTCCCTAAGGAACACCCGCGCCTTCTGGGCTCGCTCGAGCGGCTGCAGCAGTTGGCCAGGGAGCGCCCGGAGGCTTATGCGCGCGTGGTGGATGTGGCCCGGAACCGGGAGGCTGGCGACCACGAGAAGATGATCTCCATGTCCCTGGTCTGCGCAATCGAAGGGGACAAAGAGATCGGCGAAAAAGCTGTTGAGATGGCCATGAGATATGTCAACGGACCGATCCGGCAGGGCCATGTCACTTTCGGCTCAGATCTGGCCCGCTGCGCCATTGTCTACGACCTGTGCTATCCCTGCTGGAACCCTGAAGAGCGGGTCCGGTTCCACGACTACATGAACAAGACAGTGGATGCCAATCTAAATTCGGAAACCCACGTATTCCACAACGCCTGGTATGGATACAAGCATTGGGGGTACGGCCTGGCCTGCTATGCCACATATTACGAGAACGAGCGGGCCCCTGAGATTCTCGAGACCACGAAACAGGATTATATCACGCGTGCGGCTCCGGCCCTTGAGCTGTCAGGGGACGGCGGGGGATTTGCCGAGGGATACTATATCAATTACTGGTCCTATGAATGGCTTTTTTTCTGCGAGGTCGCCCGGTTGTGCGAAGGCTTCGATTGCTACGGGCTCGCGCCGAAATTTTTCACTGACCGCGCCGTGGCCAGCATGTTCGAGGCCTACCCGGGCTTGCGCGAGTATAACTCCCGCCGGCCGATCCCGATCGGCGACAGCGGCGGCCGGGTGTTCGGCGGAGACCGGGACAAGGCGCTCTCCGCCAGGCGCATCCTGGTGAGCCATTACCGTGACGACCCGGCGCACCAGGCGGTACATACATTCAACGAGACCACGCCCCAGTCGGCCGTGAGCACATACGCATACAAGGACTTTCTGTGGCGCGACACCTCAGTTATAAAAGGCGATCTGAAAGCTTTCAAGCTTTCCCATTACAGTCCCGGCCCGGGTTATGTCTATGCGCGCAGCTCGTGGGATGAGGACGCCACTTACTTCTTTTTCAAATGCGGCGACCGGTTCACCGCGCACCAGCACCTGGATTTGGGGAATTTCCTGATCTACAAGTACGAGGAGCTTGCCGGCGACGGCGGCCATTATTCCTCATTCGGCGGCGACCACGATGTCAACTATCACCTGCGCACAATAGCCCATAACACCATCCTGGTCTATGACCCGGATGAGACCTGGACCAATATCCGCGCCTGGAAGGGCCTGCTAGGCAATGACGGCGGACAGATGCACGACTGGCCGCACCATAACGGCGCAGCTGTAGATGTGGCTGACTGGGAGAAAAACCGCCGGCTTTTCGACATCGCGGACATGCTCGCTTATGAAGACCTGGGAAGCCACTTGTACGCAGCCGGTGATTGTTCAAGGGCCTATTCCCCTAAAAAGCTCGAATATTATACCCGTCAGATTGTCTTTATCCGGCCCGGCACATTTGTGATTTTCGACCGGGTGAAATCCAGGAATCCCGCCTTTAAAAAAACCTGGCTCTTGCAGGCCATGAAGACTCCTACAGGCAAGGCGCCGAGCCTCCAGATCACAAACGGCAGGGGGCGGCTGTTTATCCAGACCGTGCTGCCGCTTGATCCTCAGGTGAAGCTTTTCTCAGGGCCGGACCTGTATACCTATGGCGGCAAGAGCTATCCCCCGGAGCGCGATACGGGTCCAGCGCCAGAGTGCCGCGTTGAGGTTTCGCCGCCGTCCCCCTCGGCTGTGGATTACTTCCTGCATGTGTTGACAGCAGCCGACTCCGCCACAGCCAGCGTACCGCAGGCATCCGCAGAGGTTACGGACACTGCGGTCAGAGCCACGCTCGGCGAGATAAAACTCAGCTTTACCACAGCAGAAGTCGGAGGGAGTATCGAGATTTCCGGCAGCCATATTCCGTTCCCCAAAGGAACCGCGGCAAACGCAGGGCATGATCAATAATGCGCCGGCCGCCGGTTTACAGAGGCTTTCGGCGTTGCGCTCTAAAACTGTGAGTTTAGTCCAGCTATCGATCAAACCAAACTCCCTTAATTTTTCACAGAGGTAAAAATGTTCGAATTATTGAAAAAACCGGCTGGGCTGGCGCTGATCGGACTGTTCTTTATTACAGGTCCTGCGCAGACCGCGGATTTTTCCACAAGGCATGCAGTGTCCAGGGAACACCCGCGCCTGCTCGGTACCCGCGAGGAGCTGAAGGACCTGGAGCGCCAGCGCCCGATGGCCTATGCCCGCGTTGTGGAGATGGTCACCCAGCGCGAAGGGGGCGACCACGAGAGGATGGTCTCCATGTCCCTGATGTATGCGATCGAAGGGGACGAAGAAAGGGGCAAGCAAGCAGTCGAGCTAGCCATGAGATATATAAACGCCCCGATTCTGGTGGGCCATGTCCGTTTCGGCGATATCCTGGCCAACTGCGCTATTATTTATGACCTGTGCTACCCTTGCTGGACAGAAGTGGAACGGGAGAAGTTCCACCGCTACCTGAACGAGACCGTGGATGCCAATGTCCGCTCCGAGACCTCGCCGTTCCATAACGGCTGGTATAGCTACAAGCACTGGGGGATCGGCATGGCCTGCTACGCCACTTATTATGAGAATAAGCGGTCTCCGGAAATTTTAGCGGCCATGGAAAAAGAGTTCTGCGAGCGTGTGGTCCCGGCCTTTAAGCTAACCGGTGACGGCGGCGGCTGGGCCGAGGGCTACTATGTGAATTACTGGACTTATGAATGGATGTTTTTCTGCGAGGTGGCCCGCCGCTGCGAGGGGGTTGACTATTTCGCAATGTCCCCGGAGTTCCTGGGAAAACGTGCTATTGCAAGCATGTTCGAGGCTTACCCGGCAATCGGGGAGCACAATTCACGCCGGCCGGTTCCCATGGGCGACGGCTGCGGCAGGATCCCCGGAAACGACCGCGACAAAACCCTCTCGGCCCGGCGCATCCTGGTGAGCCGCTTCCGCGATGACCCGGCCCACAGGTGTGTCCATACTTTCAACGAGACCATGCCGGTCTCGTGCATGGTGGTCAATGCTTACAAAGATTTCCTCTGGCGCGATCCGACAGTAGTGAAAGGCGACCTGAAATCTTTCAAGCTCTCGCATATCAGCACCGGCCCGGGCTTTGTCTATGCGCGCAGTTCGTGGGATGACGATGCCACCTACTTTTTCTTCAGATGCGGAGACCGGTTCACTGCCCACCAGCACCTGGATGTGGGACATTTTGTCATTTTCAAGTATGAGGAGCTGGCAGGCGACGGCGGCCAGTATTTTGCATGGAACTCGGACCACGAGGTCAACTACATGCTGCGCACAATCGCCCATAATACAATCCTGGTCTACGATCCGGATGAGACCTGGCCCGCTATCCGCCTGGGAAATGTCACAGGCAACGACGGCGGGCAGCACCACGACTGGCCGCATCACAACGGCTCTGTCGAGGATGCGGCGGCCTGGGAGAAAGATCGCCGGCTTTACGATATCGCGGACATGCTCGCTTTCGAGGACCGGAGCGCCTACCTCTACCTTGCCGGTGACTGCTCGAGGGCTTACAGGGCCAAAAAGCTCGACTATTTCACCCGACAGATTGTCTATATCCGGCCCGGCACGTTCGTGATTTTCGACCGGGTGAAATCAAAAGACCCGAATTTCAAGAAGACCTGGCTCCTTCAGGCTGCAAAGCCGCCCACCGGAGCAGCGCCGAACCTCGTGATCGCCAATGGCAGGGGGCGGCTGTTTGTCCAGACAGTGCTGCCTAAGGAGGCCAGGGTAAAGCTCAACCAGGGGCCGGACCTTTATAGCTACGGAGGCAGGAGCTATCCGCCCGGGCGCGAGTTCGGCCCCTCGCCTGAGTGCCGTGTCGAGGTCTCACCGCCCGTGCCAGCGGCTGTGGATTACTTCCTGCACGTTTTGACTGCTGCAGATTCAGCCACAGCAAGCGTGCCGCAGGCTGAATCCCGGGTCACGGACACCGAGGTTGCGATTACGATAGGAAAAGCAAAAATCAGCTTTACCAAAGCCCGGGTCGGGGGAGAGATCGAGATTTCCGGCAGCCGCAGCCCGTTCGCCAGGGAGATCCTGGCTGATTGAGGTTCCTGTATATTTTGAACATTGCTTTTATTGCGGTTGGCTTTCTTTTACTTTTTCACTCAAGAGGCGGTTTCTTCGCTCCTGGTCCAGAATTCCATAATAGACATCTTTTCTACGGCATTAGCGATTCGACTCGTCATTGGTATATGCCTTGTCTGCAAACAAATAACGTTTGTCACCACAGGTCAGCTTTTCAGTTTTCGGGCTGTCATGCACACAGGCAGAGGTGAAATAAAAGGTTTCTATAAGAAGAAAGGCTGGATCAATTTATGAGCATTAAAGTGATAAATTTCGGATCTGTTTTGATAAACAAGAGCCTTTTAAAAAAAGTATGGGATCTCATTGGAATACCTTTCCGACTGATCTTGTTCGACCAGCAATGGCTTCCTTCTTTTGGATGGACCACTACGGAAGAAGAGCGGATTCGCGCTGTTTTCCCTCATCTTGTAGGTTACCTGCTCGATATTGGCGCAGGGTATAATAATCTTGTGCATCTGTATGGGAACGGAATAGGTGTCGATGTATATGATTGGGGTGGAAACGCAATGGTGGTGAAAAGCTCAGCAGACCTCCCCTTTAATGATGCCACATTCGATACTATTACATTCCTGGCCAATCTGAATCATATTCCCTATCGTCTGGAAGCCCTCAAAGAAGCTCGTCGCCTGATCAAACCTGACGGTAAACTCATTATTACGATGATAAATCCCATATTTGGATATGTCGGCCATAAAATCTGGTGGTACTCTGAAGATAAAAAACGGGGTGGAATGGAAGAAGGAGAAGTAGGTGGGCTCTGGACCAGAGACATAGTCAGGATGTGTTCTGATGCCGGGTTTCGTCTGCGAGCCCACCGAAAGTTTCTGTATGGTATGAATAACTTGTACATTTTTGAGGTCAATATGTTTTAACACTTGAAGACGGTACAACAAAGAATTGGAGTTCAGAGAGCGCTGTTATACTCAAGAACTGGAAATATGCTGTTGTTAGCGCTTCAAAATTGCCGACATTTTAAAAAAAGTTTTAAATATTCAATACGGCAGGTCTGGATCTCGCCCAAAAATTGCTGGTTGGATAAGTTAGAATCCTAAGTCTAGCTAAGGTATTATATCAATACACCATGCTGTTTTTTGGCATTTTGTTTTCGAATCGAATATTAAATAGCTAATTCGGCAAACGGGGCGGGCCGGCGGCCTTTTTGCAATTGCATGTCACGGGTGATAATTTCGGCGCTAATCATGAGCAAAAAGGCTGCTGGCCCGCTTAGCTTTTACCGTTGTGCTTGCGGGCAGCGGCCCTGTGATTGCAATAAATTTTGCTCTTTCATGACTAATCAGGGATGATTATTTTAAAACGAAACACATTTCAAACCTGCCAGGGCATAACTGTAAAGCTGGAATGCACCGGGAAAAACAAATTGAACTTTATAGGTGGAGATTATGACTGAGACCGGGATGCATATAAAAAATAATATAAAAGTTATAATATACGGATTTGTATTCATGCTTCTAATAGTGGAAAAAGAGGACCTGAGGTGCGAGTCCTCCGAGATCGTAAAACTGCCTGAGCCAAGGTACACAAGCGGGGTCTCGATCGAACAGGCTTTGCTTGAAAGAAGGTCGGTACGGGTTTATAAAGACGGGCCGGTGAGCCTGGAGGATATCTCACAGCTTCTCTGGGCTTGCCAGGGAATTACCGACACGAGGGGCTACAGGACCACACCCTCTGCAGGGGCACTCTACCCCCTGGAGATTTATCTTTATGCCGCTAATATCACCGCGCTAAAGCCCGGAATATATAAATATAACCCTCAGGGTCATGCACTGATGAAAATCACTCAAGGGGATAACAGGGCTGCAATAAGCGAGGCAGCAGACAACCAGGATTGTATTAAAAACGCAGCGGCAGTGATTATAATTTGCGCGGTTTATAAGCGGACAACTAAAAAATTCGGTGAGAAGGGCGTAAGGTATGCGCACATGGAGGCCGGCTGTGCGGCTCAAAACATCTATCTGCAGTCAGTATCGCTGGGTCTTGGGACAGTGGTCGTGGGAGGTTACAACCCTGGCAAGCTGAAAAAGGCTGTGCAGCTTAAGGGAAATGAGCAGCCTTTATATCTGATGCCTGTAGGGAGGAGGTGAATAGCATCCAAGGTTGATACTCGAATGTGCCTATCTCAGGGCCGCTAACGGATTCGAAGCGAGTGACCTCCTGCTTGTAAGGCAGAATCTGATAGACTTTTTTAGTATTCTGACTCCTTATTATCCAGTCAAAAGGCAAGTGGGTGCTGCCTGTTCTCTCTTTTGCCCAAATGCCGCCAATTCACACCAAGGCCATGAATTAATACGAATACTGTCACATACTGGCACAGTTAGAAAGCCTCTCGATAATATTGATTTATTAAAAGACTTTTAAAACTTGACTTTTCTTGCAACAGATAGCACGGTTTCAAAGATGGAGCAGTTTTTTCCCTCATCTCCACAACGGATTGTGATATAGTGCTACTTTAAATAACTTTTAGTTTACCATAGGAGTCACGGGAGTGGAGAAGTAAAACGGAATAGGGACTTATCAAGTCAGCGCTTGCTTTCTTTTGTTTTAGGAAAGCATGCTTTGTTGGCGGCATCTTATCGATGGAAACTAGCCTGGCTCTTTTTTGGCACAACTGGCCAATAGCTTAGTAGACCGCCGCCGGCAATTGATTAATACCTTGCTCCGTTTTTCACGCACCGTGGCTTTTTTATATCTAAATTATCATTTCATATCTTGCTTTTTCAGAAATAATATGAGAAACCTATTCCTTAATTTTCACAACGTGACGTTTGAATACGGCTCTTCTCCAGAGCCTTTATTTAAGGATATTTCCCTGCACTTTTCCTCTGGATGGTCCGGTGTGGTCGGGGCGAACGGGACAGGAAAAACGACATTATTAAAGCTGGCTACGGGCCTGTTGAAACCAGATGAAGGATACATTGGTCTGTTTAAAAATAATTTCTATTGCCCGCAACGTACTGATAATATTCCAGACGGACTGAGTGAGCTCTGCTCCCTTGATACAAAATCATCCAGTCTAATAAAAAAGAAACTGGGCATAGAGGATTGCTGGTGTGAACGATGGGAAACTTTATCGCACGGTGAGCGTAAGCGAGCACAAATCGGCGTGTCGCTATGGATCAAGCCGGATGTACTTGCCATTGATGAACCAACGAATCATGTCGATTCGCAAGCCAGGCAAATCATTGTAAACGCCCTCCATGCTTTCGATGGAATTGGATTGCTCGTAAGCCATGATCGAGAACTTCTTGATTCACTTTGCGTGCAGTGTCTTTTTACAGATCCTCCAAAGGTCACTATTCGTCCCGGTGGATTTGCAGAAGGCAGACAAATTGCTCAAATGGAACGAAAATCATTGCAAAAACAATACTTGCATAAAAAACGATCTTACTCTAAGCTGCAAAAAGAAGTCGGAAGGCGCAGAGAACTGGCTAAGCAGTCTCAGCGGAGAAGGTCAAAAAAAAATTTGGCGAAAGGAGATCATGATGCTCGTGAAAAGAAGGATAGAGCCCGGGTAACTGGAAAGGACGCTTCGGCCGGAAAAATGCAAAAATAACTGGAAGGTCGCCTGGGTCGTGCGCGTAAAGGATTGGAAGATCTAAGGATTGAAAAACAATTCGAACTGGGAATCTGGTTGCCTGGAGTTGTTTCGAAACGTGATTATCTGCTCAGACTCCAAGCAGATTCACTGCTTCTTGGAGGGAATAAAAGGTTGCTTTTTCCGGAATTACAGATCAAATGCGATGAACGTATTGCAGTTACAGGACCAAACGGTTCAGGGAAAAGTACCCTGATTAAACATATTGTTGGTTCACTGAATATGCCGAAAGAGCGCCTGACTTATATTCCACAGGAGATTGATGCCCGAGGCTCACAGGAACTGATGACTCGTATCAAAGATATTCCCCGCGACAAACTGGGAATTCTTATGACGATTGTTAGCCGTTTGGGTTCCCGGCCTCAAAGACTTTTAGATAGTGCGGAACCAAGCCCGGGAGAAACGCGTAAGCTCTTGCTGGCCTTGGGGATGGTATATGCGCCGCACATTATTGTCATGGATGAACCCACTAACCATATGGATCTGCCGTCTATCGAGTGCTTGGAGGATGCACTTTTGGACTGTCCCTGCAGCTTGATACTCGTAAGCCATGACAAGCATTTCCTCGGAAAGTTGACTAAGAAGTACTGGAGTATTCAAAAAGATTCTTCATCAGAAGATACTTTTATCCTGAACATCCGTTACCATGAAGACTGTTGAAGCAAATACCACCTGCCAATTGTCCTTTTCCAGAAAAACGGCAACCAGTCAAAAAAAGATTTCAATTTTCCTGACTTCAGGTACTTCCGTAGAAATTCCTTACTTGTCCTCGCTATACTCTATCGGTATTTACCTTATTTCAGAAAAACCAGGCTGAATATAAAAGGTGCTGAGTGATATCTCCGGTTCTCTTTTTTATGGTAAACGCTAACGGATTCGAAATGGGTGACCTGCTGATTGTAAGGTAAATGCACTTCCTTTTTCTCGAATTGACTTTATTCTACATTTCAAGTACGTTTATAACCCCACCCCAGCTCGAATGCTCGCAGGTTGAGCTCGACTACATTCTCACCCTTCCTTTTGAGTTTCTGGGCCAGGTGTTTTTTAAAAGTTTCTTTAGCGGCCCACTTTTGCCCGGACAGATAAGCGCCCAGCATGATGATATTTGCCGAGCGCACATCGCCCAGCTCAGCGGCCATATCGGTTGCGGGCAGGTTCACCACCCGTCTGTCTTCAGGAGCCCGGGCCAGGGAGCTATTCACGAAAGCCCTGCCGCCACGGCCCTTGAGCCTGGGTAAAAACCGCTCCAGACTGGGCTGGTTCATCAGGATCATATTATCGGCCCGCTCCACCACCGGGGAAGCGATTTCCTCTGTAGAGAGGATCACCTGGCAGTTGGCCGTGCCTCCCCGGACCTCGATGCCGTAGCTGGGGAAATAGGTCACGTGGGGAAAGTGTTTCAGGCCCAGGCCGGCCACTGTCTTGCCTATGGTGAGTACCCCTTGGCCGCCGAACCCGGCAAATATCACACGCTCAAGCATGCCCGGGCCTCCTTTTTCACCGGGGACCTGAACACCCCGGTCGGAAAATACTGAGTGACTGTTTTAGAGATATATTCCATGGACTCTTTCGCTGTCATCCTCCAATAAGTAGGGCAGGGGGATAGAATTTCGATAAAACAGAAACCCTGGCCTTGTTTCTGGGCCAGGAAAGCTTCCCGGATCCATTTCTTGGTGATCCTCACTCCTGCCGGCCCATCCAGGGCGGTACGCACGATGAGGCAGGGATTTTGAAGCGTATTGAGCAGCTCGCACATCCGCAGCGGGTAGCCCATGGTGCTGATATCCCTTCCCAAGGGCGAGGTGGCGGTCCGCTGCCCGGGCAGGGTGGTGGGAGCCATCTGCCCGCCGGTCATCCCGTAGACACCGTTGTTCACGAAAATCGTAGTGTAGTTCTCCCCCCGGTTGGCAGCATGGATTATCTCGGCGGTGCCGATCGAGGCCAGGTCGCCGTCCCCCTGGTAACCGAAAACCAGGAGCTCCGGGTGCACCCTTTTAATCCCGGTGGCCACCGAGGGAACCCTGCCGTGGGCCGCCTCGCTCATGTCTATGTCCAGATAGTTGTAGGCCAGAACCGCGCAGCCCACAGGTGCTATGCCCACTATTTCCCCTCGAAGATCCAGTTCATCGATCAGCTCAGCCAGGATGCGGTGAATGATCCCGTGGCCGCAGCCGGCACAGTAGTGGGTGTCGGCTTGGAGCAAGGTTTCCGGTCTTTTGAATTCTGTCTTTTTTTTAATCATACGGGCCTCCAACTTGCCGGACTTTGTAGAATTGTTAGCTGAGACAGTCTTACCTTTCGCTCCTCGAGCTGTACCCTGGAAAAAACTTTAAGCCGGTAAAGCCATCTCTCCCGGGCTCTTGAGTTCTAAGCGGCTGAAAGAGACTTTCGCGCGCGGGCGTATATTTCATCGATTGTGGGCACGCCCCCTCCCATTCTGCCGTGGAAGCTCACCGGCACGCTGCCGTCAACAGCCAGACGGACATCTTCCACCATTTGGCCTGCGCTCATTTCCACAACCAGAAAAGCCTTTACGCCTGAGGCCAATTGTTTCAAGCGCAGACTGGGGAAAGGCCAGAGCGTAACCGGGCGGAGCAGTCCCACAGGCAGCCCCTTTTTTCTGGCCCTGCGGACAACCTCGCGGCACAGCCGGGCCACTGTGCCATAGGCCACGAGCACGATTTCGGCATCCCCGGTGAAATAATCCTCGGAGCGAAGTTCTTTTTTACGGATCAGCCTGTATTTGGCCTGGAGCCTTTTGTTATGCTCCTCGAGGTCGCCGGTTGCCGGGAAGAAAGATTTGACCACCCGCTTCTCCCTTCCGAATGCGGCCCCGGTCAAGGCCCATTCCTTGGGGGGCCGGTTTTTTCCGGCAGGCTTCGGCTTTTTCATTGGTGTAAGGGGTTCCATCATCTGTCCCAGGCGGCCATCGCTTAAGACCATTACCGGCATGCGCCAGCGGTCTGCCAGCTCGAACGCCTGCGCTGTAAGATCGTACATCTCCTGCACGGATGAGGGAGCGAGCACTATCTGGCAGTAATCGCCGTGGCCGCCGCCCTTCACTGCCTGGAAATAGTCGGCCTGGGAGGGCTCGATATTGCCCAGTCCCGGGCCGCCCCGCTGCACATTGGCGATCACCGCAGGCAGCTCGCTTCCGGCCAGATAGGAAATGCCCTCCTGCTTGAGGCTCACTCCAGGGGATGAAGAGCTGGTCATTGCCCTGGCGCCTGTGGAGGCTGCGCCGTAAAGCATGTTGATTGCCGAGACCTCGCTTTCGGCCTGGACAAATACCCGGCCCGCAGAGGGCATGTGACGGGCCATGTAAGCGGTGAGCTCGTTCTGCGGGGTGATCGGGTAGCCGAAATAGCAGTCGCAGCCAGCGTCTATAGCTCCGGCCCCGATTGCCTCGTTGCCTGTTATCAGGAACCTTTTTTGCATGGTCGCTCCATGATGTTTGTTTTCACTCAGGTAAAGCGTACCTGCATGACCAGCCTTTTGACTGTGAATGCTAAGAGCGGCTCGTTTCAGGCTCCAGCTCCGCGACCTCGATCGCAGCATCAGGGCAGATTGTGTAACAGATGCCGCAGCCCGAGCATTTCTCCAGGATTCTCGGGACAGCGTACTGGACGCCGCGCTGGTTTATCCCCTCAGAGAAACCCAGAACCTCGAACGGGCAGAAATCGATACACAGTCCGCAGCCTTTACAGGAGCTTATTTTTATTCTGGGACCGATCATCTTTTTTTTTCCTGACAGTCAGTATAAGACAGCATAAACAGCAGGTTGTTCAACAATAGGCGGCAGGCTTTATTTTTTTACGCCAGATCTCCCAGCCGCCCATGGCCAGGGACTCCATTTCCGAGGTTCTGGGGTAAGAAAAGACCGGAGCCAGGAATCCTACATGATCCCTGATCCACCGTCTGAAATAAGCCCCGCCTGCAATGCCTCCGGTAAGAATTATCGCATCGAGGCGGCCTTTGAAAACCGCAGCAGCCAGGGCGCCGATTTCCTTGGCCACCTGGTAGACAAACGCCTTGTAGATCAGCCTGGCCCGGGGGTCGCCCTCTTTGATCCGTTTCTCGATCTCGCGGCAGTCCTTGGTTCCCAGGTAGGCCGACATCCCGCTGTTCCTGGTCACTATCTGCTGGACCTGGCTGAGACTCAGCCCTTTTTCGCTGACAAACCGCAGAAAATCGAGCAGGGGCAGGCTTCCAGTTCTCTCGGGACTGAACGGGCCCTCACCCTCGAGGCCGTTGTTCACATCGACCACCCGGCCGCGGAAATGCGCGCCTACTGTCACCCCGCCGCCTGCATGGACCACGATCAGGCGGGCGGACTTGTAAGGCTTGCTTATCTTAGCGCACACTTTAGCTGCCACCGCTTTCTGGTTCAGGGCGTGGAAAATGCTTTTCCTTGGTATCCCGGGATGCCCGGAAATACGGGCCACTGGTGAAAGCTCGTCCACGACCACAGGGTTCACTACGTAGCTCTTTTTACCCTTGGATGTGGCTATTCTCCAGGCCATCAGTCCCCCCAAATTGCTTTGATGCCTGCCGTAGGCGCATTTCGCCAGATCCTCGACCATTTTTTCATTGACCTCGTAAACCCCGCCTTGGAGGGGTTTGAGAAGGCCCCCGCGCGCCACGATCATCTGGATTTCCTCAGGGTCATAGCCCCTCCGGCTTAGATCATCAAGAATGTCGGGTACCCTTTCTTCCGCTAACTGGATCATCGTTTCGGTGCTGTCGTCGACTTCGTGCAAATGGCTTTTGGTCCATTCAGTCACTCTCCTCGGGCCTCTGTAGACCGCGAGTTTGGTGGTAGTCGATCCGGGATTGAGAACCAGAATCAGTGGGGGCCGCTGCATGAGGTCTCCTTCAGGGATTGTAAGGCCCGAATTATCAGCCAGGAAAAAAATTTTAGCTCAGGGCTAGTTTTGTTTGCGAGTGACCATAATCACTCCCAGGGCAATAGCCGCGAGCTTGCTCTCTTCCGAGTCAGCACGCGAGGGAGTGATCACCGGAATCCTGCCTCCGGCCACAAGCCCGGCGATCGTGCCGTCAAGCCAGGTCTGGACTACTTTGTAGATTACATTGCCCATGCCTATTTCATTGGCCAGCAGGATATCCGCCCTGCCGGCAACCGGGCTTTCGATACCTTTGCGCGAGGCGGCCTCGAGCGAGACAGCATTGTCCAAGGCCAGCGGGCCGTCCACCACGCAGCCCGGAAGACTGCCTTCACGGTTCATGCGGACAAGCTCTTCGGCATCGTGGATCATAGTCAGGCCATGGTCCGGCGACTTTTCCACATGGGCCAGGACCGCCACGCGCGGGCAGTCGATACCCAGAAGGTGCGCCACATCCACGGCGTTCAGCAGGATGTCTTTCTTGCGCTCGAGGTCCGGCTGGAGGTTCATCCCGCCGTCGGTAATGATCATCAGCCGTTTTTCTCCGGGCGCGTTGAAAACCCCTAGATGGCTCAGGAAGCGGCCGGTGCGGAACCCGCGCCTTCGCTCGAGGTAGCCCCCCAGAAGCTCGCTGGTCTTGAGGCTCCCTTTCATCAGGAGCTCCCCGGGCTCCTGCCCGAGCAGATCGAGAGACCGCTCGATAATCTCCTGCCTGGAAGGGCTGGTGTTCACCAGCTCGAATTCCCCGAGATCCGCTCCCGTTTTTCCGGCAGCCTCCCTGACTAGTCCGGATTCACCGACCAGAATCCCCCGGACCAGTTTTTTCCGGGACGCCTCCCAAACCGAGGCCAGTGTGGCCGGATCATCAGCCCCTGCAACCACCAAGGCCGGTCTGCATTGTGCGGCCAGCTCTGTAGCCTCTTCTACAAGCTCCTTCATCTGTGAGATTGTTCTGTAACCCAATCACGCCTCCCTGCGGCCAGAGGAAAAACTGCCTTACGGGGCAGTGGATAGCCTGTCGAGCACGATACTGTAGATATCCGGGTTGGAAAGCCACACCTGCTCGAGCTTCTCTTTCCCGAACTTGTTTATCAAAAGATCGATCATAATGTCGTGGATGATGAATTCCCGGGCCACCATCACCAGGGCCTGGTCTCCGGTGGTCACCGCCCAGGAGTTGTCCTCCTGCAGCATTTTGCCGATCAGGGTTTCGCTGTTGTCCCGGACAACTATCGTATGCCTGCCCTTGAGACGGGTTTCCACAACCTGGAGCGGCATGTAGTTGTGATAGAAAACCTGGCCCAGCTCCTCGGTCCTGGAATCGGAAAAAAGCATGGTGAAAATCTTCACTCCGCGCTTTTCGGCCAGGGACAAGGCGCTCTTGAGGTCCTCGTACTGGGTCAGCCAGAGCTCCAGCAGGAGCTCCCGCTCGGCCTTCTCGATCATATGGAAAATCTCGTTGCGCACATTTTTCTCTCCCTTGATATGGTAGATATACTCCAGCGAGAATGTGTACGAAGCCTGATCGAGCTTTTCCCTGATCGAGCTGATCGAGCGCTCGAAATCAGCCTTGAGCGTATCTAGGAATTTGTCGTAGGGCACAGGGACATACTTTACAGGATCGCCCGCCGTGGTGTAGACCGCGCCGCGCTCGATCAGACGGTGCAGGGCATCGTAGACCACGGAGCGGCGAATGCCGGCGCTCTTGCTTAGCCGGTAGCCGGTTACCGGGTTATACCTGAGCAGGGAGAGGTAGACCTTGGCTTCGTTGCGGCTTAAGCCAAGGGCCTGAAGGCTTTCCAGGCACTGGTTCATAATAGTCCTTCCATTTAGTCGTACGGTTTAAGACGACTACTTAACATTAAAAAAAATTACCCCTGAAGTCAAGGGGTAATTTTGTATTTTTACAAGTGGAATTACGTTTTAAGCTGCGGTAGCTCCAAGTGGAAAAAATGCTAGAGCTCCAGCTTGCCGCTCTGGTGCGCCTGGATGTAGCTCATGCAGAATTCATCCTGGCCCAGCAGGGCCTGGGTGGTGATAATGTTGGCCATCATCCGCTTGTCAGTGGGGTCGATAATCGCGGCGTCCAGGCCGCGCCCCATGGCCAGGACCATGAACATCTGGTTTATCTGGAACCGGAAAGGCAGCCCGTAGGATACATTGCTCAGGCCGATCACCGTGTGCACTCCCGGAAAATCTTTCATAATGCGCTCGATAGCCTCAAGGACCACTGTGCCGTAGGTGTGGTCCGTGGAAATTGGGTAAACCAGCGGATCGAGATAGATATTCTCCAGGGGGACCCCGTCACCGGTGAGCTTTGCCACCAGCTTGCCCGCAATAGCCAGTTTTTTATCGAGCGCTGTGGGCATGCCATCGTCATCCGCGCAGAGGGAGATCACATCCGTTTTGTAATCACGCACCAGGGGCATCAGAGAGTCATAGCGCCTGGTTTCCAGGGAGATCGAATTGATCAGGGCTTTACCCTGGTGCAGTTTCAGGGCCGGCTCGATTGCCGCAGGGTTGGGGCTGTCCAGGCTCAGACAGCAGCCGTATTTGCCCTGGATTGTCTTGACCAGCCAGCAGAGAAAGTCCGGTTCGCGCTCCGGCCCGAAAGTGCCCGCGTTCACATCGACATAGTCAGCGCCGGCCTCGAGCTGGCGGCCCGCTTCATCGAGAATAAAATCAGTGTCTTTCGATTCCACTGCCGGGGCGATCCTCTTGCGGCTCGAGTTGATCCTTTCGCCGATTATCAGCATGGGTAGTTCTCCATAATTGTAAATTTTGTCTGTTTACAGTTAAGATTTTTTATCGATTGCGGTAAATTTAATCAAACTTTGAAACCTTTGAAAAATGTTATCGATTCAGCAAGAAAGCATTTTCTGCTTTTGTAATGCTATGAAAATCAAAAGGTTATTGCAGGGGCGGTTCGCGAGCCATCCCTCAGGCTCCTACTGCCCGGGAAAAAACATCGCCTCTGTAAATTTATCCTGCCAGTCCGGCCGGGTGGCAAGCTCCACAAACTCCATGCGCCCGGCAATCTGAATGGCCCTCTTGCGTTCCTCCGCAGAGACGAGCGCCAGACGGGCGCCGAGACCGGCAGCGTTCCCTATCGACCGGATCCGCTCGAGCGCCACGCCGCGGATCAATCCGACACCTATGGCGCTTGCAGGCTGGATGTAATGGCCGAACGCCCCGGTCAGGAGCACTGCTTCTATGTCATCCGGGGTCCGGCCGGCCAGGCTCAACAGCACCTGAATACCGGATGAGATCGCCCCCACGGCAAGCTGCAGCTCGCGCACATCACGCTGGGTGAGCATAATGCCGGAACTCCCGGCATCTTCTTTGCTTTCGCTGATTATGATAGACCACTGCCCGTTTTTTTCCGGAGCGAGCCGCTCCCCGAGTTTCCGCGCCGCGCTGCCGGAGAGCTCCTCAGGCGGGAGGATTCTTCCGCTTTTGTCTATAATTCCAAGGCGCAGGAGTTCCGAGACAATCTCCACCAGCCCGGAGCCGCAGATCCCTTGCGGGAGAGATTTATCGCCGATCACATGATAATTGACCAGCCCCTTTTCATCGATCCAGAACCTGTCTATGGCCCCTGTCTCGGCCCGCATGCCGTGTTGTATTTTGGCGCCCTCGAAAGCTGGCCCGGCGGCTGTCGAGCAGCAGAGCATGCGGCCCTGCTCGGCAAGCACGATTTCTCCATTTGTGCCGAGATCAATGGCCAGGGTGAGTTTTTCGCACCGGTCCAGATGGGCTGCTAAAGCCACGGCCACAGTGTCTGCTCCCACATGCCCGGCGACTGTAGGCAGAAAGAGACCCTCGGAAAAACGGGCGCCTGGAAGTCCCAGCTCTCCGGGGTCGAACCGGACCGCGCCGTTTACCAGAGGCAGGAAAGGAGAGCGGCCCAGTGGTGACGGGTCGAGCCCTAAAAACAGGTGCTGCATGGTGGTATTGCCTACCAGAGTCCAGCGATAGATATGCTCGAGTGCTGTCCCGGCCCTGCGGCAGGCCTGATAGGCGAGTTTGCCGATATCCCCGCGCACAATGCGGGTCAAGTTTTCTCTGCCTTCACGCTCCTCCAGAGTATAGCCGATCCTGCTCATCACATCCGCGCCGTAAGCGGTCTGGCTGTTGGTTGCAGCGTCTGAGGCCAGGATCCTTCCGTTTGCGAGATCGCACAGGTAAAGGGCTATGGTAGTGGTGCCGATATCAACCGCGGCTCCGAAAATTTTGCCTCTCGAATCGCCTGGCTCGGCCCCGACAAGCGTATCGCCTTCAACAAGGAGGGTCAACCGGTCATGGCCTGTTTGCATGAGCTCGGCGAATTTTGCCGCAACATCGAGCGGGAGCGCGGGTGAGCTGCCGGGCGGCAAGGCATCGAGCAAGGCGTGTTTGAGCGGGATATTGAGGTTTTCCAGCGAGGCCTGGCCCGGAGTGAAAAGCACTTTACGCAGAACAGGGCCTTGAGGCTTGATTTCAGCGCTTTCAAGTTCGAGCAGCTCGAGTTTGGCCCGGGGTATTTCCTCTGGCTGGGGGAGGCGCACTTTCAAGGAGCGGTTCACCCGGAGACAGCAGGCCAGGCGGAAGCCTTGCTGGAGCTGATAGCTAGTGAGGCGGCGGCAATCCTCATCGCCCAGGGGCAGGTCTTGAGGCTCGATAATCTGGACAGCGCAGCCGCCGCAGAGCCCCTTGCCGCCGCAGGGCGCATTTACAGGGATGTTGTTTTCCCTGGCCGCCTCAAGGAGGGTTTTTCCGGCGGTGACACGCGCTTTATGGTCACCCGGGAGGAATGTCACTGAAAAAGTTTGCATGCCGGTTTTTCCTTAAGTCTGGCGCAGAAAACTTTCTCTGTATGGCTTCAAAAAAAATCCCGGGCTGGGGAGTAAAAGGGGAAACCCGGGGGATAGCATTGTTGCACGAGTTGCAAAAGGCTTATTTCGACCGGTTTACAGCGCCTGGCGGCTGGAGAATACCGGAAACAGGCATCCAGCGGACCAACACTGGGCACGAAGAGTATATTTTCAGGGTCAGGCACACCTCGCCCTGTGGATCATAACACCGTGCGTAATTCTCAGGCTGCGATGCCTAAAAGGGATTTTGCGCGCTCCACAGCGCTGCTGCCATCGGGAGCGTAACCATCCGCTCCGATTTCATCGGCGAATTTCTGGGTGATCGGCGCACCGCCGACCATGGTTTTGACTTTGCCGGTGAGCTCGGATTTTTTCAGCGCATAGATTACATCTTTCATAGACATCATGGTAGTGGTCAAAAGAGCGGACATGAGGATGATATCAGCGTTGTTCTTCTTAGCCGTTTCGATAAATTTCTCCGGCGACACATCGGTTCCCAGGTCGATCACCTCAAAGCCTGCGCCCTCCATCATCATCACAACCAGGTTTTTCCCGATATCGTGCAAGTCGCCTTTCACCGTACCGGCTACAGCTACAGCTTTGGCCTTATAGTCTCCCTCTACGAGCTTGGGTTTGATAACCGCCATGCCCTGTTTCATCGCCCGGGCAGCGATCAGCACATTGGGAATATAATACTCTCCGCATTTCCATTTGTCGGAAACCAGATCCATGCCCTTGACAAGACCTTCATTGAGAATTTCAAGGGCCGTAACTCCCTCTTGCAAGGCTTTCTGGGTAAGATCACCAACTTTCGGAGCATTTCCAACCACAAGAGATTCACGGATTTCATCAAGCAAAGACATGAATTACCTCCGGACAATAGGGCTTCAAGCTTTTAGAATAAATTTGAAAACAGTTCCAGGAGAATACCGGCCGGAAATATAACCGTTTTTACTATTTGAGGTAGAATATTTTGAATAGATAATATAACCTGTCTAAAAAATCCATAAAATTTTTGGCGATCATTAAAGTCTGTTTTTGTCCGCTGTTTCCGCCGCTGAATTCAGACATATTCAACACTGACCCGGCGCGAGGAATTGTTATATTCCCAGTGCAGAGACGAGTTTCCTGAAGCGCTCGAAGTCCAGGGACTGCTGGCCATCCGAGAGGGCCTTTGTGGGTTCAGGATGAATTTCCACCATTACTCCATGCGCGCCCACTGCTTTGGCGGCCAGGCTCATCGGCTGGACCAGGGACGCCCGTCCTGTGCCGTGGCTCGGATCGACTATGATCGGCAAGTGGCTGAGCTCACGGGCCAGGGCCACAGAGTTCAGATCGAGCGTATTGCGCGTGGCAGTCTCGAAAGTCCTGATACCCCGCTCGCAGAGGACTACCTGGTTGTTTCCGGCATTCAGGATATATTCAGCGGCGAGCAGGAATTCCTCCAGGCGCGCGCTCATCCCGCGCTTAAGGAGAATCGGCATGCCGCACCCGGCTGCCTCGACCAACAGGTCGAAATTCTGCATGTTGCGGGTGCCGATCTGGAGCATGTCAGCACAGGAGGCGACAAGCTCCAGATTTTTCACGTGGAGCACCTCAGTCACCACCGGAAGGCCCAGAGTTTTTCTTATCCCGTTAAGAATATCTACGCCTTCGGCTCCCAGGCCCTGGAAATCGTAAGGTGCAGTCCGGGGTTTAAAAATCCCCCCGCGAAATATCGTCCCCTTATATTTTTTCACCTCCCGGGCGCAGGCAACCGCCTGCTCCGGGCTTTCGATACTGCAGGGTCCGGCAATCAGCACAAAGGGGTTGGTTCCGCCGACAGCCACTTTTCCAACCCGGACAACCGTGTCCTCGGGCTTCCACTCCCGGCTCACCAGCTTGTAAGGCTTGGAGACATGGATAATCTCGATCACTCCCGGCATGAGCATCACCCGGTCTGCATCCACATAGCCGGTGTTGCCCATCACCCCGATAGCTGTGCGGATCGAGCCCGGCAGTACCTGTGCTTTCAGGCCCAGGGAACGGATAAGTTCAGCCACAGCGTCGATCTGCTCTCCGGAAGCCGCTTTGTCCATCACGATCAGCATTCGTCCGACTTCTTTCTAGATCCGGGTGAAAGTTTGACAGGCTTGGAACCCGCCGCTGCTTACTTTGAGCGTCTCAAAATACCCGGCCTGGTGATTACCTTGGGATCAAGCGCCTTCTCGAGTTCCCCGGCAGTCAGGATTTTACGCTCAAGGATAATCTCCCTGAGTGATTTGCCGGTAGCCATGGATTCTTTCACCACCTCAGCAGTGTTGAGATACCCGATTAACGGGTTCAACACAGTGGCAGTGCCCAGGCTTTTTTCGAAATATTCCCGGCAGCGCTCGGGATTGGCCTCGATGCCGGAGACGCATTTGGTGTCCAGAAGGCTGCTTGCCGCAGTCAATATTTTAGCCGATTCCAGGAGGTTATAAGCGATAACCGGCAGCATTACATTTAGCTGGAGCTGGCCTGCCTGGGCCGCCAGTGTGATACAGGTGTCGTTGCCGATCACCTGGAAAGCCACCATGGCGGTCATCTCCGGGATCACCGGGTTCACCTTGCCCGGCATGATCGAGCTTCCCGGCTGGAGCGCGGGCAGGCGGACCTCGGCTAGGCCGCTTGTGGGCCCGCTCGATAGCAGGCGCAGATCATTGGTGATCCTCAAAAGCTCGATAGCCGTGGCTTTCATCCTGGATGAAATGTCCACAAAGACATCCATGCTGGCCATGGCGGAGAACAGGTTGGTATCTGCCGAAAGATCGAATCCGGTGAGCTGGCGCAGGGTTCCCACGATACGGCTCACGTATTCAGGGTGCGTGTTCAGTCCGGTGCCTGCGGCAGAGCCGCCAAGACCCAGAACTCCGGCCCGGTTGAAAGCAGTGCGCAGGCGCCGGGCGCACTTTTTCAGAGTATGCGCGTAGCCTCCGAATTCCTGGCCCAGGGTTATCGGAACTGCATCCTGAAGGTGGGTCCGGCCGGTGGTGACTAGATCCTCGAACGCTTTCGCCCGCTCCGAGAAAGCGCCTGCAAGGTCTGTTATCGCCTCGATCAGGCTGCCCGAAACTTTCAGACAGGCCAGGCGGATAGCGCCAGGCACGACATCATTGGTCGACTGGGCCATGTTAACATGGTCGTTCGGGCTGACCAGCTTATAGTCACCGCGCTCTCCGCCCAGGGATTCGATCGCCAGGTTGGCAAGCACCTCATTCACATTCATGTTGAAGCTGGTTCCAGCTCCGGCCTGGTAGATGTCAACCACAAAGTTGTCGGCAAGCTCCCCTGCAATAACCCTATCCGCTGCCTCTGAAATTGCCCGGGCCACTTTTTTCTTGAGAAGTCCCAGTTCGGAATGCACCATGGCAGCCGCTTTCTTGATATAGGCAGCCGCCCAGACCATCTCCGGCGGCAGGGTCCTTCCAGAGACCGGGAAGTTTTCCACTGCGCGCTGGGTCTGAGCGCCCCAGTAAGCGCTTGACGGCACTTTTACCTCGCCCAGAGAGTCCTTTTCTGTGCGGTAATCCACTTTCAATCCCTTCCAGGTGACATTTTTTTAACACGTATTATTCATAGACCATCATGTCCGCTTTGCGGAGATAACATAGCATGAAAGCGCTACCTATGTGTCCGAACTAGTGTCACCCATGTGTCTTTACAAATATCGCGAACCGCCCCTACGGATCTTTTCTACCCCAGCGGTCGCATGAGCGCAAAAAATATCGCGCGCCGCACACTCTAATCGCAGGAAAAAGGCTCAGGCCTGCTGTCTGGTGTAGGGCAGAAGGCCTCCGGCCAGGAGCACTTCACGCTCGTACCCGGTCAGCCTGGCGATTCCTTTGAAGCTTTTGCCTTTGGCGCGGTTGGTTACTGTAAGGAGCCCATCCTCAGTGGCCAGGCCTGAGTGCACTCCCTCGATCAGGAGCTCGTCTCCCTGTTCTATTGAATCGTAATCTGCCTCCTGCTCGAACACCACCGGCAGGATCCCGAAATTGATCAGGTTGCTGCGGTGGATACGGGCAAAGCTTTTCACGATCACTGCTTTGAGCCCCAGAAACATGGGCGCAATGGCCGCATGCTCGCGCGATGATCCCTGTCCGTAGTTGTTGCCGCCCACAATGATTCCCCGGCCGGTTTCCTTTGCCCTGCGGCTGAAATCCGGATCGAGGCCTGCGAAAACGAATTCGCTGATTTTAGGGATATTGGAGCGCAGGGGAAGAACCTTGGGCCCGGCTGGCATGATGTCATCAGTGGTGATATTGTCCCCTGTGACCAGGAGCACCCGGCCCTGGATTCGGTCTTCAAGGGGCTGGTTCACCGGGCAGGGCTTGATATTGGGGCCTCGCAGCACTTCCACTTGTTCGCCTTCCGGTGCCGGGGGGATAATCATCCAGTCATCGATAATAAACCGCCCGGGCAGTGGGACTTCCGGCGGGTCGCCGTACGCAGAGACATCTGGCAGGGCGCCCTCGAGCGCTGCCAGAGCGCAGACCTCGGGGCTGGCGAGGATTACCCCTGCCTCCTTGCTCCCGCAACGGCCCTTGAAATTACGGTTGAAAGAGCGTACTGAAAGGGTCCCGGTAGCCGGCACCTGTCCCATGCCGATACAGGGACCGCAGGCGGACTCGATAATCCGTGCTCCACTGGAAATCAGGTCTCTCAGTCCCCCGCTCTCGGCAATCATCTCGAAAACCTGGCGGCTTCCGGGAGTGACAGCCAGGCTCACCGAGGGATGCACCTTTTTGCCCTTGAGGATGGCCGCCACAGCCATCAGATCATGGTAGGAGCTGTTCGTGCAGCTTCCCACGCAGACCTGCTGGACAGGAGTGCATTTTAATTCCTCGAGCGGCGCTACCGCATCAGGGGAGTGAGGCATGGCAACCAGGGGATGGAGCTCTGAGAGGTTGATCAGGACTTCTTCATCGTAAGTTGCGTCAGCATCCGGCAGGATTTCCCTGTAGCTCTCCCCGCGGCCCTGGGCTTCCAGAAATTCACTGGTTCGGACATCGCTCGGAAAAATGCTCGTGGTGGCGCCGAGCTCGGCTCCCATGTTGGTGACAGTTGCGCGCTGGGTCACATCGAGGCTTTTTACCCCTGGTCCATGGTAAGCCATGATTTTGCCTACGCCCCCTTTCACTGTAAGCCGGCGCAGCACTTCCAGAATGATGTCTTTGGCCGTGGCCCAGCCGCTGAGCTGGCCTTCGAGGCGCACCCCGACAATTTTGGGGCAGGTGAGATGGAATGGGCCTCCGGCCATGGCCACGGCGATATCGAGGCCTCCCGCGCCGATTGCGATCATCCCGGCGCCCCCGCAGGTGGGGGTATGGCTGTCCGAGCCAAGAAGCACCTGTCCCGGCACGCTGAACCGCTCGAGATGCACCTGGTGGCAGATCCCATTGCCCGGCCGGCTGAAATAGGCTCCAACCTTCCGGGCCACGCTCTGAAGATACCGGTGGTCATCGGCGTTTTCGAAGCCGGTCTGGAGCATGTTGTGATCCACGTAGCTTACTGACAGTCTGGTTTTGACCCGTGGAATGTCCATGGCCTCGAACTGAAGATAGGCCATGGTGCCTGTAGCGTCCTGGGTCAGGGTCTGGTCTACACGCAGGGCGATCTCTGTGCCCGGAGCGAGCTTTCCCTTGACCAGATGTGCGGAGAGTATCTTTTGCGCTACATTCATACCCATTCTATCTCTCCTCCTTGAGTTTCATTGAATACAACTATTGGAAAAGAAATCGATTTCAAGCCGCCCCGAATGATTCGCTTACCAGGGCTGGTTTGCTGCATTGTCCATTTTGGAATATATCTTTTGCCAGTATTTATCCTCGGAGTCAGTCCGGAATTTGTATCAATACATTAAGGCTTTGGTTTGTCAATATAATTGAAATTTGAAGAAAACGCAAAAGAGTAGGGAATCACCCCGTTTTTGCCCGGTTCGTTTTTTTTTTGACACAGTGGAGGCTCAGGCACCGATCATGAAAGACATGCAGGGATGCCCTGAAATTTATGGGTGTTTTTCTGATTGGGAACCTGGCTGTAAGTTTGCGGTACGGAATTTGCTAAATTAAAAGGGAAAATAACCTTGAACCGGGGGGAGATTGACTTTGATGAAAAGACCGCTGAAGAAAAGGGGCATCACGGCAAGTCTGGGACTGGTGCTGCTTTTTCTTCTGCTTATACTTTCCTGCCAGGCGACCGCCCAGGCCCAGGCACCTGCGCCGGCTGGTCCGGGCGGCACAATTTTCCCCAGCGTGTCTATCGGGGTGGGAACCGCCGAGAAGCCCGAGGACCTGGTTATCACCTTGCAGCTCCTTTTTCTGATGACCCTGCTGGCCCTGGCGCCCTCGATCCTGATTATGATGACCTGTTTTACCAGAATCGTGGTGGTTTTCCATTTCCTGCGCCAGGCCCTGGGAACACAGGGCATGCCAGCGAACCAGCTCTTGATCGGGCTGGCGCTTTTTCTGACCTTCTACATTATGACCCCGGTCTGGAAAGAGATCAATGACCAGGCGCTCCAGCCCTACCTGAGGCACGAAATCACCCAGGCAGATGCTTTCGACAATGGCCTCAAGCCGATCCGCACCTTTATGTTCAGCCAGGTCAGGGAAAAGGACCTCGGGCTCTTTATTACCATGGCCAAAATGGAAAAACCGGCCGCACCCGCTGACATTCCTACCCTGGTGCTCATTCCGGCTTTCATTATCAGCGAGCTGAGGATCGCATTCCAGATCGGATTCCTGATTTACCTGCCGTTTATCATGATCGACATGATAGTCTCCAGCGTGCTGCTTTCGATGGGTATGCTGATGTTGCCGCCGATTATTATCTCCCTGCCTTTCAAGGTGCTTCTTTTCGTGATGGTCGACGGCTGGTACCTTCTGGTAAGTTCTTTAATGCAAACATTTCATTAGGGGGCGTTCCTTGAGCCAGCAATTTGTCATCCATCTCGGCAGGGAGGTGTTTTTTACCTCGATCATAATCGCTGCTCCCATGCTCATAGCAGGACTGATTGTCGGGGTCACGATAAGTGTCATTCAGACTGCAACCTCGATCCAGGAGCAGACCCTGACCTTTATCCCGAAAATAGTGGCCGTGGTAGTTTCCCTGATCCTTTTCCTGCCCTGGATGATGAATACACTCCTTGATTTTACGACGGAATTGATGAACAACATTCCGAACTATATCCACTAGGCAAGCCGGTATTCTTTACCGGAAAATTTGTCCAGGGAAGTTTTTACCCCTCAGGTTGAAGCAGGTCTGAGTCTTAAAGGGTTTGATCGGGTTAAGCACGGCAATCATTTCCCGCTGCGGGAAGGAATCTCTTTCCGAGTTGGAAAAAGTGAGGGGTTGATCAAATGCTGCCGGTCCCGGAAATTGCGCTGCGCCAGATTGAAATCTACTCGATTATTTTCATTCGCATCAGCGGCATTGTGTTCATGATGCCGTTTTTCGGCTCGGAGAATGTGCCCCGCCTGGTGCGGATAGGTCTCGCGCTGGTTATCACCTTTATCCTGGTGCCCACTGTCCAGATAAGCGGGGTTCTGCTGCCCGAGAGCATGGTGAGTTATGTGGTGATGCTTGCCAAAGAGCTTCTGGTGGGTTTTCTGCTGGGTTTTGTCTCCATGCTGGTGTTCCATGGAATACAATTTGCGGGAGACCTGGTTGGATTCCAGATGGGACTGCGCATTGGAAATATCATCGATCCAATGAGCGAGGAACAGATCAGCATAATCGGCACCCTGCAGAACCTGCTTGCTGTGTTGATATATCTGAGCATGTTCTGGGACCATTTTCTTTTCAAGGCCATGGCGGCCAGTTTCCATGTGATTCCTGTAGCCGGCGTAACGCTGGAGGGGCCGCTGGCCGGAGAGTTGATACGCATGAGCGGGGAGGTTTTTATCATTGCCTTGAAAATGGGAGCGCCGATTCTTGCCGCGCTCTTTCTGGCCGATGTCGCCCTGGGATTTATCGCCCGCACCGCACCGCAGATCAATATTTTCATTATCGGTTTTCCAGTTAAGGTCGGCGTGGGAATCCTGCTTTTAGGGATCAGTCTTCCGTTTTTCGCCTATGTGTTTTCCAAGCTGGTTACCAGCATGGAAAATAATATCATGATCCTGCTTAAATTTCTTTAGAGGGTAAAGTGGCCGAAGAGAACACTCCGCAGGAAGAAAAGACAGAGGAACCTACACAAAAACGGCTGGAGGATGCGCGGCTGGAGGGCAATATACCCCGGTCGGTCGAGCTGTCGAGCACGATGGTTCTTTTGACCGGGGTGGTAGCGCTCTACTTTTTGGGCTCCATGATGTGGCGTCAAATGATGGAGGCCGGCTATTTCATTTTCAACAACGCGGTAAACATAGAGCTCAACCAGCAAAGCTTGCAGGAATATATCAAAGCGGCGTCTTTTTTCCTGATC